>Ga0180438_10000429_pt1 | contig 83154 bp, 78 predicted proteins | sample SS_ome_12_FD_132455 | JGI IMG/M metagenome (GOLD analysis project Ga0180438, IMG submission 132455) | Hypersaline lake sediment archaeal communities from the Salton Sea, California, USA - SS_3_D_2 metaG | ecosystem: Environmental > Aquatic > Non-marine Saline and Alkaline > Hypersaline >... | reverse complement strand
GGGGATGGTGAGCAATATTAAGACTGAAGCTAGAGAAGTTTCTGGGGATAACGTTAATTCTAATCTTGAGGCTCTTAAAGCTCTTAAGGGCCTCAAGAAAAAGAACGATAAAATCGGATAAGATTCTTAAAAAGGAGGTTTCTGTGAGTGCATCAATCGATATTGGTACCTGTTTTTTGGTTTCTTCAAGGCGTGATGATAATGGTCAGATTCAGATAAAAAGTATTCGTGATAGCTTCCTGGACCTTGATAACGAGGCCCAGGTTAAAAACATGCTTAAGCTCTCTAAGACTGATTTTATCGAGTCCGGAGAGAAGATCTATATCATTGGCGACCCGGCCTTAGTCCTGGCCAATATATTCAGGAGGGAGGTTAGAAGGCCTCTTTCCCAAGGTGTTATATCTCCTGGAGAACTTGAGGCTGAAAGAGTTCTAGCTGTTCTTCTGGATAATGTACTTGGAAAGGCGACAGTGCCTGGAGAGACCTGTTTCTTTTCAGTTCCTGCTGCAGCTGTAGATAAGACCATGGACGTTATCTATCACCAGGCCATGTTCTCCAAGATTATTTCCAATATGGGCTATAAGGCTGTGCCTTTGAATGAGGCGGCGGCAATCGTATACAGTAACGCAGCAAAAGAGAACTTTTCTGCTCTAGCGCTGTCGTTCGGGGCTGGTATGGTCAACGTTTGCCTCATGTTTCAGACCATGATAGGAATGGCATTTTCCATTTCCAGATCGGGCGACTGGATCGATGAGAGTGCGGCCAGGGTTACGGGTACCACTGCCAGTAGGATTATGGCTATTAAGGAAAAGGGCGTGGACCTGATGGATGCTGAGAAGGGTGACCCCAAGCTCCTTCGTGAGCGAGAAGCCATTCAGGTTTATTACAAGAGTCTTATCATGTATGCCTTGGATACGGTCAAAAACGAATTCCTTAAGAAACAGGGGTCTATTGACCTACCTTCTTCGGTTCCTATTATTCTGTCCGGTGGTACGTCTAAGGCCACTAATTTCAGGGAGTTCTTTGAGACTGCTTTCAATTCCACTAAGGAAAAGTTCCCTATACCGGTTTCAGAGATCCGGATGGCGAATGACCCCTTGAATGCTGTTGCTGAGGGTCTATTGGTTGCGGCCATGAACTATGATGAGGGTTGAGAAACTGTCATGTTCAACAACCTACTTTTCGGGGTAAAACGCAGGATTCTTGATGAGGTACGTGATGCATTCAACAAGCATCCTGCGTACTCCGCAAAGGTCGATATTTATAATAAGTTCCCTTATGAACAGCGCATTCAATATGGTGTCGTTCTAAGAAACGCCTCTGGTTCTCAGACACGCATGTCTGCTGATAATTATCTCGGTGACTACATATCTCATGTAAGACTTGCCAGGGATTCGAATTATCCCGGTCTGTCTATCGAGTGGGTTCGAGAAAACTCCAATTATATCACCAAATACGCGATGAATGAGGATGTTTCATCGCAGCTCGGTCCTACTCAACGCCAGTTCACTACATTGCATCCTATCACTAAGGGACGCGGTGAGACAGACTATTCTGATAATCCCGGACAGGTAATTGTAACGGTTGATGGTACAGAAGTTATTCCTGAGTATGTGAATGGTGAGCACGGAATTGTAATGCTGCAAAATGCTCCCGATGCCGCTTCCACCGTACTTATCTCGTATTACTATCGCGTAATTGATGATCCTGGCATATATGTTATTGATTTCATTGAGGATAACCAGCTCTTAGTAGCTCCCATATTTATCATAGATGGAGAGGTAGTAATAGAGAGCACGACTGGTCTTGAGACCAGTGCCAATCTTGATCACGGGACAGTATACCCGTCAACGGATACGGTATACCTTAAATCAAAAAATGGGGGTCTTCCAAATATATTAACGAGGGATACTGATTATAGCATCGATTACAACACAGGAGAGATAACCTTTCTTAATGCTCTTCCAAGTGGTTGGGTGTTGTATGCCGATTATCGCTATCAAAATGGTATCTCTAGAGGGCCATACACCTTTGTCCCTTATCAGGAGATTCATGAGGCTATACCTGGGGCAATAATCTGTATTGGTAGAAGGGCAAAAAAAGATGACCGACAGGTCGTGATAATATCCAAACACAGGGAGCCCCAGGCACGTATTTATGGTGGTCACTGGCAAATGGGGTTAAACCTTGGAGTAATAGCAAAAGACCCCATTCAGATGGAAGAGATGACGGACCATTTGGTGAATGAGCTTTGGGGTATAAGGAAGAACGTTCTTGAATTCGAGGGTATAACTCTTAATTCGGTAGAGCCTACGGGGGAGACTGAAGAGACCTATATTGATACGACGGGTGACCTTTATTATGAGAGCTCGGTAGATGTTAATGTGATGACGGAATGGCAGGAGTTTGTTCCGTACCTCATTACGATTAAGCATCTGTTGGTCAGCCCTAGAGTAAGGGTGGCCGGTGATGCCGTGGTATATGAATTAATTAATGGGTCTTTGGTAGAGTCAAGTATTCAACCGGATGACAGGCATGTTATTAAATATTCCTCAATAGGTTACGAGAGAGTGTCCTAACATATTGAAATAATTATCTATTAATACAAAGCCCTAATAAGGCAAGATCTAGATAAGGATAAGCTATGCCGTTATATGAGTACAAGTGCAGAAGTTGTGGGTACATTTTTGAGGAGTTAATGAGCAGCAAATCGACTCCTCAGACGATGGCCTGTAAGAAGTGTGGTGATGCCTCTGAGAGGAAAATGAGTGTTTTTTCCTCGGTAGTTTCCGGTGGGAGTCCAAACGAGACGATAGACATGACCATCGGAAGGGAAGCGGAGAAGAGATGGCAGCATATTAACGATAGACAGAATAAAAGGCGTTCAGGAAAAAACATAAATACCATATCTCTTCCAAAGACAAAAGATGGAAAGTACATGCCTGTGATGGGACTTGGAAGCAAAACTGATAGGGAAAAAAGGACTGAGTACGTCAGTGCGCTTCAGGACCATCGTAAAAAGAGGGAAGAAAAAGGTATCCCTCAGTTCAGCGGTCCTGGTGAGTTTTGACCTTATGGGTAGTGACCATTTATGGTCTGACATCAAATATGAGATAATAGATAAGACTAAAAAGATCCAGATGACATCACCGATCAAAAATCTTTGTCATCAACTACCTATGGAGGTCTAAAATGGCTAGTATCGGGCCATTCGAATCATTCTCCTTCCCAGGTGTCTACACTAAGACTTTGAATGAGGCCCCCCGTGTAACGGCTGCGGGTGCTCTTCGTTTCCCGGCTTTCATCGGTGTTGCTGACGAGACTATTCCCGTCAACAACTATGAAATGATTCGCGGGTCGAGTTCGATGGCTGACAACCTCATATCCAAAGAGGATGTATCCAGCCAGTTGACCGGTGCAAATCGTAACTTTACCGTTTCCTATTACCCCATCGTGAGTGGTAATGGTACCGGTACGGTAACGAACAACCCGAACAATGTCACCGTTACAGTCAACAATAGCCGGGTGCCCGTAGCATCGGTTAATGGCACTACTGGTGAGATATATCTGGTATCGATACCAGCTTCAACCGATACCATTTTGGTTACGTATTATTTCAAGAAGACTGACACTCTTTATACGAATGAGGATCTGAGTGTCCAGGCTACCGGTTCGAACACCAATTTCAAAGTCCAGCATGTTCCTATAGTACAGGGAGATAATGGTGGTATAACGACCACTGACACCACTAAGGTTTCAGTGCTGGTTAATGGAAGCGCTGCCACGGTGTCAGCAGTTGATGGAGACACGGGTATTATTACCCTGGCTTCCGCCCCTGCTCTTGGAGCAACTGTAACGGTTACCTACTATTCGAACGAGCTCCAGGATACGATGGATATCCTTCCCTCACCCAATGTGACAAGTGTGACTAAGGTTGGATACAGTCCCGGTACATCAGATTTCATTATTGATACTGATTTTGTTCTTGATAGTACTGGTAGCTTCCACACACTGAATTGGGGTCATTCCTATAAGATAGCGTCTGGTCAGCACACCATTGGTACCGAGTATTTCGATGATTCCCAGATTTCGGCCACGCTCTATGATAATCGCTCCTACAAGAGGGCCACTACTGGGACGACTGATGGTACCAATAAGACGTTTACCATGGAAGCGACCCCCATGACGGGTCAGGGCCTTGGAAAGTCTACCGATGACATTTCTAAGGTTGTGGCCTATGTCGGTACGTCACCGGTAGATGCCACTTCGGTAACGATTGCTTCGATGAGTGCCTCTGCAAAGACGGTAACTCTTCAGACTGCTCCTGCCTCTGATGCTACCGTCTTTATCACGCAGTACTACAACAACCTTCCTGATGACACATGGACGCTGACCAATACCCTTGCTGGGGCATCGGGTGTTGGTACCTATACCATCTCCGGAACTAATTCTGGGGATGCTATGGGAGTGACTTGGTCTGCTGCTGATACTACGGTGAATGACGCTGATTTCTCCACTGAGAATGTTACTTATCCTGCGGGTACTGGAGCTGGTAACAGTGACGCCCAGGTTCTTCCTGGTTATGCCGTTGCTGAGACCGTATCTCTTACGTTCCAGGACAGTAGCAGTTATGTAGTGACATCCAGTGACTCATCGGGTACTGGTACTGGGGGTGATAACACGGGTTATCTGAACCAGACCTACATCGATGCGAAGACAGGGTTCAGAGTTACAGTCCTCGCTGGTAATCTAGTACTTTACACTCTTGGAGACGTAATCGGTTACACGGTATCTCCGACTCTGGTTACAGCTGCTCAGCCCACAAGGGCGATACCTGGTATCAGGACCACTGTAACCGACACGGTTGATATAGCCGTAAATGATACGGCTACCGTGAAGACCTATAACAAGAGCGGTAATGAGCCTAACATCGGGGACTTCTACTATGTGACGTTTGAAGAGTCCAAAACTGACTTCAACAATGCTCGGTTCTTCACTGAAGAACAGGATGCACTGGATTGGACCGGTCCTCTTTCTATCACTAATAAGCTGGGAGTCGCCGCTCATCTAGCATTCTTGAATGGTGCCCCAGCCATAGCACTTCTTCAGATCCAGAAGTCTACTGGCTCCGAGGATGCTCCGGATAGCTCTTATATAAGTGCTATCAACTATTTCGATGAGCCTATGGAGGGTGGCGTTCGCCCGTCTCTCTTGCAGCCCATGTCTACTTCGACGGGTGTCCTGAATTATCTGAAAACCTCTAACATTATCCAGGCTGGTATACGCTACGGAAACGAGCGTATGACCTACTTCGGATTCCCGCTCAACACCAGTCCTACGACTGCCCAGACATATGCTCGTTCCATGAACTCTGAGCGTATGATAGGTATCTATCCTGATGGTGCTATAATGACTATTTCCGACGAGCTCGGAAATGACATTGAGTATCTGATGGATGGGTCAGTGTTGGGTGCCGCTATCTCTGGTAGAGATACATCTCCAGCGTTCGACGTGGCTACGCCTCTTACCAGGAAGCCCATCGTTGGATTCACGAGACTGTATCGCAGGTTGGATTCTGTTACAGCCGCTCAGACTGCCAACTCGGGTCTCACGCTCCTTGAGGAACAGGCTGCCGGTATCTATGTGAAGATTGCACTCACAACGGATACCAGTTCTGTTCTGACTAGGACCCCGAGCGTTATCAGAATTAAGGACTTTGTTCAGAAGGGTTCTCGTGCGGTTCTTCAGCCTTATATTGGCTCGAAGTTCCTCAATGAGCGCCTGTCTGAGATAGAGACCACGCTTGGTTCTTATATGAGGGCGCTGAAACAGGCTCAGATTATCAAGGCGTACCAGGGTATAAAGGCTACCGTAGATCCCAATGATCCGACCACGGTCAATGTCCAGGGATTCTACAGTCCTGTTCTGCCTCTGCTCTGGATTATTATCACCTATAATCTGAGGTCCTCTCTGTAAGGGGATGGGATGGGGTCCTCGAAAGAGGACCCCACCTCAATAAGGATAAGTTATGGATATAAAGAAAGTAGCCAATAACATCCTTGAGTTCCTGGTCGATCCAACGGTCGTACCTCCGAAGGATCGTTTGTATTTCAGGTCCGAGGAGAATCTTGATAATAGGTCGTACGAGGTGGCGAGGGCTCAAGCGGACCAGATGTACGGGACGCAGGGGCATAATTCGGATATGTATCCAGAGAGAGCTAAACCTAAAACGGAGGTTTTCGGGATGGACCGGAGAACACTTATAGCCAGTTTCGATATTCTTTCGCAGTCTTTTCATGATGAAAGCGACCCCATGGCCAAGGACCTCAGGACCATGGCGTACGTGATTTCAAAGATGAGTGATGATGAGTTTGCGAAAAGGATACTCGCTCAGGAGACCGTAGAAGCAAAGGCGAAGACTTTGCCATGCCCAGAAGACGAAGATAAGAAGCCGGTAGATGCTGCAGAGGAAGAGAAAGACGATGGGGTTAATGCCTCTGAAGAAGTGTCAGATTTCTGGTCTAAAGAGGCCTCTTCGTTGATCGCTCGTAATCTCATCAGCGATGTCATCGGTTCAGATGATGACGATGATGATGACGATGATGACGATGATGACGATGATGACGATGATGATGACGATGATAATAGAACTGCTGGTAAGATTCTAGGACCTGGCACGGGTCGTATGAAGGATGACCCCTCGTGTCCTTATAACAAGGGTAAAAAGGCTGAAGAGAAGCCTGCTGAGAAGCCTGCTGAGAAGCCTGAGAAGCCTGCTGAGAAGCCTGCTGAGAAGCCTGCTGAGAAGCCTGCTGAGAAGCCTGCTGAGAAGCCTGCTAAGGCAGCAGAGGCTCAGCAGCCGGAAGAAAAAGATACGGAGAAAAATGCTGAGGAAGCTAACATTGTTGACACCGAAATTCTGGCTAATGAAAGTGGTGAAATCGAGCTTACCGGTTCGATATCTTCCGTGGACATGCCCGAGATGTCCGAGTCTGAGCAGCAGGTTTTGGCTCAGCTCTTTAGGGCTTCGGAGTTCGATGGACTCTCGAAGGATGATCTTGAAAAGCTCAATCTGTCTATCTAAATAAATGAGTTGAAAACAGGAGGGTTATAATGGCAACCAGAGATCACGACAGTTATATCTTTCGGCGTGGTGTCTCGCCTAATACCCTCTCAGTTATTAGCTCCAAAAACCGTATTTACGCCACGAACGCTAATGGGGACCTCAAACAGATTGGCGTTATCGCGACGTTCGACCCCTCTGAAGCAAGGACTATAGAGCCCATTCGAGGGATCGGTTTTGGGGATCATATAGCTGAGTTGGTACCTGGTGTCACAGATCCTATGTCCATCTCGGTGACGAGAACGGCCCTGTACCTTTCGAATATCTATCAGGTGTTCGGGTACAAGTCCGGCATTGATGGAATTGTACGGTCACTGAAGCAGCACAGGTGGCCGTTTGATATCCGTCAGGAAATCGTTTTCAGTGCCCTTGCTGCCTCGCAGTATGGTGGTACTGATAACACTGAGACGACACTGAGCACCAGTGCAACTGAGCTCGTCAGGGACGGTAGCGGGAACCTGGAGAACTATCAGGCTCTTCTGACGTTCTACGAAGCTTGCTGGATTTCTGATTTCTCGGTGTCTTTTGCTTCTGATACCGCGCTGGTGCAGGAAACCGTTACGATTCAGGTATCTGATATCATGGCCGGTCCTGCTCTTGGTGATGATGAATATTCAGAGGCAGAGCCTTATTCGTCACTGGCTTTCCTGTCGAATAGACTTTCGACACCTGAATAAGTTTCTCGGGGTTTACCTCGAAGTTAAATAAAATAAAATTTCAAATAACACATAATATTCTCGCCTTCTGGCGAAATAAAAATAAAAATAAGATTCAAATATCCTATCTGCTACGATTACCTTCGGGTTTTCCCCTGTCTCTATTATAATTTTTCAGATCAAAATCCGCATAGGAGGCTTTCCGTATGGACTTGAACAGTCTGTGTAAAAAGATGAGTAATGACCTTAACATTTTTAGGGATGTGGAATTTTCAGAAATAGGAATAAGAATTAGACTAGAACCACCAACATCTGATGAAGAAATTAAAATTTTAAGTGGTTGTGTGGACCTTGAAGGTCATGAATACATCAATGGTATCAAGGTTTGTTCTCTTGCATATGCAATAAAATCCATAAACGAGTTCAAGCTGGAAGATAATAAAGAATATGAATACACGGATGATAATGGGGATAAATCGAAACTATCGAAATATCTTTATCTTAAGAAAATGGTCGGAAGCTGGCCTCCACCGATAAGGGATACTCTATTTGAAGCATTCACCAATATGCAGGATGAGATGGATGATAAGGTTAAGGGTATGGCTAAATTCAAGAGGTTTGTTGTTACAAAACCTGAAAAGAACGTTAAAAATACCTATAAAAGAATAGAGAACCAAGAAGATGAGGAAGGTCTTACTGAGACGGATAAATTGAACAAGCAGGTAGAGAAAGAATTAGAACAGGCTGAAGTAGACCTTAATAAATAGTATGGAACGGGACGAAGCCTATAATTTGCTCTCAGACCTAATCTATAAGGGATTCCTCCTTATGGAATTGGAGTTTGGAGATAACCTATTCATATTCAAGACTATAAATGAGCGCGAATTCGAGATGGCAAAGATGCTCTCTGGAAGTCCGGATAGGGCCGATCATAATGCCCGCTTCAATGTTAATTATTTGGCAATGAGCCTTTTATCAGTAGACGGTTATAATTACCTTACAAGGCGGTCAGACCGATTTAATGAGCTATGTGATTTTTTCAAGAAAATTCCTGAGAATTTATTCAAAAGCATTATTACTGAGCTAAATTCGTTGAGGACTTTATCATATGAGACAGTAAAATACCTTGAGGGTTTCAGTTATACCTCAGGTTCAAGGAAAAAATGGAAGGTATTGGGGGATAAATTTCCCAGTTGTGATGAGTTCACAGGAATACAAGGTACTGGAACTATTGGACTTAATGTTCATCAAGAGGTGTGGATAACAATAAATAGAATGCTGGATGAAGAGGAGCGCTATAATCAGAGATTCTCTATGGCGCTTATGATTTCTTCCGCTTCAAATCCTAAAGGGTCTAAGAGAGTAAAAGGACAACATGATACAAATATTAGTAATACTGAGGAAAGAAGAAATAAGCTTGCTGAAGTGGGGTATGTAGATGTAGATAAATGGTCTCCAGAGAGATGGGCAGCACCTGTAGATACGGTTGAGGGAATTGTAGCCGAGCTCGACCGGCAAATGAAGGGATTCAAAGATAGGCATGATCTCTTTATAGAAGAGTATATGAAAAAGATAAGAGAAAATGCAGAGAAGAAGGCAGAAGATGCGAAAAAGAGGATACGAAAGGTACGAGAGGAGAGTGGCACTGAGAATGAACTCTTCTCTGGTATTTCGAGACCTCTGACTTCTGAAGAGACCGAAAAGTTTATTAAAAAGACGTCTCCGAAGACCATAATGGTTCGGTCTGATGAAGCTGAGGGTCGAGAGGCGAAGGATAAATTCATAAAAAAGGTTGGTAACAGGGTTCTTACTTCCAGGAGATAGAGACTGATGAATCAGACTGATCAGAACCTTGATAGTATAAATAAAAAAATGAAAAGTCTCGGGGATACTACTGAGGAAGCCAGTAAAAAATCTAAAAAAGCTATTGAGGAGTGGAGCAAGTCCATCCATAATTTTGAGGATGAGGTTGAAGACCTTGGATCGTCGTTACGAAAGACGATGAAAGAGGTCAAAAGCTTAGCTGTAGCTGATACTTTTAATTTGAAACAAGCATCTGATTATATAAATAGGATAGACCAGCTGTCGAATAAACTCAAAGACCTTAAGAAGATGGACTTTAAGGATGGGGTAGAGGGTCTTGAGGAACAGGTAAATCTCATAAATGAGTATAAGAAGGAAGTAACAAGCCTTACTAATCAAATCGTTGCATCTTCTAAAAGCCGGATCGACGCTTTTGAAGATATGGGTGAAGGTTTAGGTCAGGTAGTAAATGTATTCAAGTCATTTGGGAGTCTGAAGGGTTTAAGGCATCAATCTTCCTCTGCAAAGCAACTAGGTGATTATATCACTGGATGGTCAGGATCTTTAGGGGCCGCTGGTAAAAAGATGGGGGTGTTAGGATCAGTGACTAAAAAGGTTGGGTCTGCGGTTGGTGGCATAGGAAAGCTGTTTGGTGGGTGGGTGGGTGTTCTGGCGGTTGTGGGTAAGAAGATTTGGGACATGGGAATGGCGGCAGATTCATTTGTGAAAGATGCTAATAAGAGGTTCGCAGAGATTAGAGGTCCAGACATCATTACAAAAGACATTAAGGGCCAGTTTAAGTCATTTAACAAGATGGTATATGATGCTGGTAAGAATTTAGAGGTTGGACTAAATGCTGATCAGATACGTGAGTTCATGAATTCAGTATATCAGGCTGGGACTAATATTGGAAGATTAAATGAGGGGCTTTTGGGTTATAGGGATTCTATACATATAGCGGCTAGAGCGAGTAAAGTTCTTGCAATGGACATGCCACAGGTCGGAAGCATTATTTCAGATCTAATGAATAATTTTAGAATGGATATGCGGACTATAGACAAGTCATTCATTCAAGTTGCTTTCAGTGCTAAAAAGTCTGGTATGAGCTCTGATAGGTTTTGGAATGCTGTTCAGAACGCGAGTGCCTCACTTGCTTTTTATGGTATATATGTTGAACAGGCCACAAAACAATTAGAAAAGTTTTCTAAAACTGGTGTAATGGGGGTTGAAGAGACTTCAAAGACAGTAGAAGACCTGACTCAATCGTTCAAGAATATGTCGGATACTCAACGAGCATCTTTTTTGGGATTGGTAAAAGCTACACAAGGGGGAAGGGAGGCAGTGAATGCTGCTTTCAAGAGTTTTGAATCCGAATGGAGAGGTAAACTTTCAGATATAAATTCACAGATTGAAGCTAATCTTAGTATAAAGGACAGAGATGAAGATACAAATGCCGAATATAACCGGCTGTTGAACGAACAGTCTAATATTTTAGGTAAAATTAAAATGGCAACTGATGCTCAAGGAAAAAATGAAATAGAACAAGCGCCCTATCTCCCCCTTATTGCTGATAGAGCAGCGGAACTTATTACGCGTTTATTACAATTGAGAGGTACTAATAAATCATTAGTTGATATGAGCGGAGAAGAGATTTGGACTTCAAAGAAAATACTTGAAACCATGGGTCTTAGTACAGATTTTGCTATGCAATTAAAACAACTAGCTACACATCAAAATAATATGATAGAAAAAGAGGTCGGTATTACTGGTTCAGCCGAACAGAAAAAAATATCTTTTCTTGGTCAAATTGCCAATATAAATACAAAGCAACTTCAAAAAACAAAATTTGATAATTTGATAGATGCGTATAAAAGTCAAGATCCTAAAAAGATTGCTGATGCTCAGCAGAACTTGGCTGACCATTTTCAAAAGGATTTAAAATTTTCTGAACAAACATCAAAATTTTTAGCTGATATTTCAAGTGTTGATCCTAAAATAGCAAAATCTATCTATGATTTAATCAGAACAAATGAAAATACGTCAGAGGAGGAAGTCAATAATTTTTTAAAACTCATTAAAGATCAAAAAGCAGCTGATAAAATGGTAGCTAAAACCGAGAGAGCATCCAAAGTATCAAGTGATAATCAAGAAAAACAGGCTGAAGATACCTTTCAGGAGATTCGTGATCAGACCCTCTCATTTGAAGAAATGATTAAAATAGCAAAAGATGAATGGAAATGGAGATTAAGTAGTCTGAAAGCGGCCACTATATTAAATAAGAAGGTATTAGATATATATGGATGGCTTGTTAAAGATAAGCCCGGTTATCTTTCTACTTCTCAAAAAGAGTCTCAAGAAAAAATTAAGACTTTTGCTTCTTCAAAATTAGGAATAAATCTTGGTGGGAACATAACAGAAAAAGAACAAAAATATATAACTAAACAAACAGTAAAAAGGCTAGACGCCTTAAATGCTTCGATAAAAGCAGCGGAACAATTCACAGGTGCGGCTAAAGAGGGTAAAGACCTGGCCGCTATGGCAGAAGCTGATAAGAAGCGTATTGAGAATCTTTCTAAATTTTCAGATGAAAATACTAGAGCTCTTATTGAAATAAGTAAAAAACTTGATGAAGAGAAAAATAGCCTTTCTGCACTAACTGCATCAGGTACTAATAATAGTCAAGAAGTTATAGATGCTCAGAAAAATACCGTTAAAGAGCTAATGGATAAGTATGAAAAGCTAATTGGGTCCTCAGAGAAAGATATGTCTGGTATAATATTGATATTACAAAGATATAAACTATTAGAAAAAGCGACAAAAAAAGGTACAGACCAAGCTAAAAAAGATGCTCATAATATGGTCAAAGAGGCAGAGGGTCAAACAACCATTTTAGAAAATAATTTAACTAATCTTGGAGAATTAAATAAATCAAATGAAATCATGGCTTTCTATATGAAGGGCCTTCTCATGGGTAATAAGGATGCCCGAGGTGAGGCGGCTAGAAGTTTTGCAGAGATGATTAATTCTGAAGAGGACGCACAAAAAGTGATGGAAGATTATGGAATAGACTCAAAACAGTTATATGAAATGCTTAAAGATGTAGAATCTAATAAAATAAAATATGTTAAAGTTATGCAGGGCCTGAAAAGCCCTTATGAGATTACTGACCCGTCTGAAATGATTTTGGCGCACAAGGGAGAAAAAGTACTGCCCGTATCAGGATTTGATGTTGTTCCAACAATACCTACAATGGCCGGTGGAGCAGGAAGTGACGCCGTTCCAACAATACCTACAATAAAAGGCGGAGTTGGAGAAGGACCAATTTCTTCCAGCAAAACTATAAATATAAATGTTAATGCTACTGAGAAGGATTTAGCTCAAAAAATAGCTAATCAGATAAGGTCTGCAATGTATCAGGAACAACTCACGGGGATGTCATAAAATATGGCCCTCTATCGAGACGAAGCAAGAGAGCAATATGCCGCTGAGAATGATCAGTATTTGCTGAATTATTCTGATTACCTTCAAGGTTATAGAGTAATAAGCAGAAATAATGAGCTGAAACCCCTTATTATAGAAATTGTAGACGGTAATCAGAAACCTGTTAGTATTCCATGGCCGCCTATATCTACTACAACGGTGAGTTCAAGAAGGATCTTAGGTATTAAAATGATGGTAAATCCATCAACCTTAAGCCTAAATATGGCTAAGATAATAAATAGGACTCAGACAATGGTTGGGTGGGTGGAAGAACATTGGGGAGAAGAAATAGACACCATAACACTATCGGGTAATACAAAAGCATTCGTTGTTGGTGATACATCAGTAAGAAGTATTTATAGCCCAATGGTAAACGAATCTGCTAATAAAGAGGCAGCCATAGCAGATTATTATTCGTATCTTGGATTAGGAGACTATTCCGTTCAGACACAATCAGTAACTAGAAACCTGAGTAATTTTGGCCTAACCGTTAGTAACAGGAGAGATTGCGTATCCTATAAAGAGATGAAGAAGATAGTCCAGATGTTTAGTACAAATGGGTGCATTTTCGATGATAATGGCTTCGTTTCTGACCGGAAATTTATCAGGATTACTTATGATTATTCATCATATATCGGGTATTTCGAAAGTATAGATATTATTGAAGATGCTACAACTCCCTTTAGATTCAACTATACAATAACTTTCAAGTCAGAGAAGACTCTCTATAGATTCACGAATCGTAAAAATGTCGTGAGGTCATGATGTCATCTAGAGAACTCATAAGAACTCAAACAGATGACTTTCTCAATAACAGCTCTCAAAGCTCATCTTATAGGTTTGAATCAGAGGAAGTAGGAACAACAGATCATCTAAAATTGACTACAGCCGGTGAGTCATACCTTCCAATGGTAATCGCTATGGCTGGAAAAGATGGTGATCGTATTGAATTCACCATGCTTATAAATCCAGAGAGTATGAACCATGGGAAGACTAACACGGCTAATTTCTCCTATACCAGAAGAGGGTATGTAACACAGTTATGGGGACCGGGACAGGATACACTTACAGCGACGGGTAAAACGGCGATGTTCCTGTCTCCTGAAGAGGGCTTAGCCACTATTTATGCTAAAAAGTCTTTTGGGTTCCTTAATTTCATGGCCCTTTTTAATGCCTATAGGAATAACGGATACAGACTCATTGACCCATCGAATCCTCTTATAGACGAAATACGAGTAATAAGTGTCATACAGGGCGTAGAGATCTATTATGACGGTCAGATATATCTAGGTCATTTTAATACTTTTACCATGGATGAGACCGCTGATAATCCTTTTATTCTTAGTTACAATTTTGAGTTTGTTATCAGTTCTAACAGTGCCCGATATGATGAGATACGGGGACATTTTATACCAATACCGGAAAACCGACAAGTCACCAATGTGTACAGTAACCAAGAGCCACTCTCGGATCAGGACTCCATAGCCTCCGGAAAAAGTATAAGGGTTGTTTCAGATGTGCAGAGTATGGGTCCAGATACACCGTTGCAAGAACTCACGGCAATCGATGAATCTTCCCTTTATGTCCTATGGCAAAGTATAACTGGTCAGCTATGGTCTAGTGCTTTCACGGAGGGGTATACGGATGGGAGCACTAGGGGAAATATGAAATTGAAACGTAGACTCATTTCTGAAACATGGCCATTCTCACCGTGAGGTCTGGATAATGGCACGATTAAATAGAGACTCAGGATTATTCACGATACCCGAGTTCAGAAACAGGGGTATAATAAAACTCGCCCCTGATGTCCTTGTTTATATAGCAGGGGATGTCGGTTCCGTTGTCGTGTCCCCCGCTAGTGGTAAGGATCAGAAAGTTGATTTCAATGATGGCATAACAGCAGTAAGTGTTCAAAATAACGTTGATCCACCGGGTTCGTCATCCGCATCTATCGAAGTTACAACTCCTATCTATGGAGAACATTCTAAATACTGGCTACCTTACAAGGTAGATGGAAAGATCATTCGTGCTCCAGTTTTTGTTCCAATGATGGAAGTTAAAATTTTCTTTAAAGGTAGATATCTTGTTAATGGAGAACCAAAGTACTATCCGTCCTTTTGGGGATTTATATCTAGTGTTGAAGAGAACTATTCTGGTGGAGTTTATAAAATAAATATCCAATGCGTAGACATGCTTCATTGGTGGGCTTACAGTCAGGTTAATATTCATCCAGTGCCAGAATCTAATATTGCTTTTGGTGGCGGTCAAACTATGACCGCTTTTAAAACAATATTTAGGGACGCTAATCCATTTACTATTATGTGGCGGCTGGCGACAGATATGTATGTACCAAAAAGTACACAAAATGAACAGATAGAGCAAGCGGCTGCTCATAGATTTATAAGCCCTACTTGGGTTGCTCAAAAAACGCCTCGTTCTCAGATAATACCGTCTAATGTTCTAAGGTCTGCAGCTATAGGCATTATGTCTTATTGGAAACAAAGATTTGAGAGCTTAGGTTCTCTTCTTAAAATGTATGGGGCTAACGATAGTAAAAGATTAACAATAAATTCAGCTGGTAATAAAGTAGATATACTTAGACCGAACACTACAAGAAAGGTAGATGTTCCTGATACATCTAGAAAAAAAAGGGCCTCCCATTCACAGATTGTTGATGAATTCGATGTGAATAAGGACCTTAATAAATTCGCTGTTTTCTTTGAGTTTGATAAGATGGGCGAGTTCAGTGAGGCTGAATATCTAAGTAAGTTGGAGATAGCTACTGAAATAAAAAATAGAATAGAGTATGAATTTTTTCAGGATGTCGATGGTAATTTCATATTCAAACCACCCTTCTTTAATATGAATACCAAAGGCGTTGAACCCTATAATATCAGATCGTATGATATTATAAATTCCTCGTTTCAATTAGACTCAGAAGGTATTGTTACAGTACTTCAAATTACTACACCATTCCATGGTGCTATAAGAGACCCTAAAACTGTGCCAGCTCGTGGATATCATATGGATATAGACCTTGCTAAAAGATACGGCATTAGGCAAAAAGAATTACATGTAGAGTATATAACAACAAGGGCTGATTTAGGCAATCAACTAGCCCTGGGCCATTTAAGCGTTATAAATGCAAAATGTTATACGGGATCAGTATCATTACCGGGAAGGCCGGAATTAAGGCTTGGCTATCCAGTATATATAGATTATAAAGATGCTTTTTATTATGTTAAATCAATAAACCATTCTTTCGATTATGGCGGAAGTTTTACTACGAGTCTTTCTCTTGAGGCAGAAAGAAAGAAGGTTATTGATTTTGATACAGGTGAAGTCTTGAAAGATAAAGTTTATAGGTTTAAAGGTGAAATTGACCCGACTTCTGTTGAGCTAACTGAAAACGATGAAAGAAAAAGAAAACTAAAACAGAGCACGGGAGATATCAGTTCTATAAAACAGGGCAGATATGAGGTATCAGACAGAGCAGGTAAAGGGGTAATTCATGATCAGTTACAAGACATAGAAACTACAGTTACGAGTTCGACAGTACCTTTTACAGACGCAGATGGGTATAGATTAATAGGATCTTTTAAATACGGACGCGGTATTGCTATGTCAGGTTCAAGATCTCTAACAGAGATTATTGGAACAATATCGGACAGCTCGGCATCATTAACTCAGCAAAAATATCAGGAACTAACATTTGAGGCCCCCAGGTCTGCTGCTGAAGAGTCACAGAAAATGGGGGCATTCTTTAATCAGATAAAAAGCAATGAAGAAAACATTGTTCCAAGTTATTTGGACACTAAAAATTTCAGATTATCTTATAACGAAGAGATGGGTAATCTCGAAAATCCTGCTCAGACCACCTTCATAATTCCTTCTGGATATATCAATGAGCCATCGTCAAAACTGGTGAATTATAGGGAGTAGTCATGAATACCGGAAGGATATACAACAGGGGTGAAAAACCTCATAATGTCTTTAGCCAGTATCATGGCCCTAACAAGTTCAACAGGTATTTCTATGTCAGAATAGGTAGAGTTTTAGAGCTCGACTACGACCGATATCGCATGAGAATAGAATGGACTCAGGGTTCAGGGTCACCCGCGTGGATGCCTATATCCTTTGCATATGCCGGTCCTGGTGGGTGCCTGGGAATGATCCCAGAGGAAGGTGCTATCGGAATTTTTTCATTTTATGATGAAGGTGATGGAAAAGGTTCCCCCCTGGCATGTGCTTTTCTGCCCGCATCATTATCGGCCGGTCTTGAATTCAACAGCGTAAAAATAGACCCCGATTCTGTCTCTAATGAAGATGATAATATACTCAACTTTAGATTCAGACCTCTCCTAGCTGGTGACATGATAATGGCCTCACCTCTCGGTGGCCAGCTGTTCGTAAATAAGCATATAGAGATAACAGATAATTCCCAGGATTATATCCTCTTGAGGAGTTCAGACCAGTCTATAATCCAAAACTCCCTTAATAACTTCCTTTTCGCGGATGGAGCCTCAGTATGTGCTGGTCCTATTATAAGAAATCAGCTTTCTATATTTGACCAGGATGGTAAGAGACTCGAAAATACCAATGGAAGAGAAATGTCTTTTCCTGAGGGAAGGGATGCAATTTTTATAGTACCCTTTGGGAATCCCATAGAATATGACACAAAATTTTATAGTGAATATCGTGTAGATGTAGATGAAATATGTGATAGAGTAATCGATGAAAATGATATTACCGGTTATACATCAACCTCAACGAGAGACCCCATTGTTACAATGGCAATGGGAAACTATGTCGGGGCAAATGATTCAGATAGCAGGTACGGTCTAATATTAAGACCAGTAATGTTTTCATCAAGGTTAGATAAAGACGGTAGCTTTGACCTTATTCAATGCTCCCAGTTAAAAGGGGTAGATGAAGTAAGCAATCTAGGTTTGGCCTATGCCCTTCATTTCCTCAAATCCGGTGCCTTCATGGGGTTCGATAAACAGGGGCATTATCACCTCTATTTACCGGCATCCACTAATAACCCCCTCGGTGCCGGTAGATCCATGTCTGTTCTTGCAGACGGGAATAAAAAAGAGATCTGGGGGCGATCTTCCGACGATGGAAATTCCTGGGACCTTACTCTAAAAGGTGGCCTGCGGTGGGATGTCGGGTCTCATAACAATATTGAGAAAAATAGAAGCATCGATATAAGGACGGATAGCGGAGTATATATAGAGGCCGGTGATGAAGATGATGACGGATATGCAAGACAGGATAAGTCGTTTGGGGATACCCTTGAATACGTCGGCGGTACTAAATTTATAGAAATTTCTGGGGGTTACAATGCCGTCATCACAGGTATAAAAACTGAAACAATTGCTGGGTCTGCTAGTGAGGTGGTTTCCGTAGATAAATCGGTGAACGTCTTAGGTATCTATAATGAACAAGTAACCAAAGAAAAACAGTGCCAGTTCGGTAAAAGAAAAACATCTATCAGTGGAGATGACGAACTTACGATAACAAAAGGTGACCTTATTCAGACCATACAGGTCTTTGGAAATAAAAAGACATCTATTCAAGGCAGTGGAAGTATAGAGGAAACCATTACAGCCGGTAATAAAAAGATATCTATAACGGCAGGAAACTATGAATTAAAGATCAGTGCCGGTCAAATAACTATAAAAACGAGTGCAGGGTCCGTGGAAGTGAATGGTACAACCCTAGACCTTAAGGGCACAGCATCAGCTTCATTGAAAGCTATTAAAGTCGATATTGGTAATGGTCCGAGAGGCGGTATAGTTACAGGTCTTCCCGGAACACCGTCGCATAACGATTATGTTACAGGTGCTCCTCTCAAGGGATGTATAACGGTTAAAGCAGGTGCCTGATGCCTATAGTTCCAACGGCAATGTCGGGGCTAATGATGGCTAAGGGAGCCAGTCTCACCCTGAGTGGGACGAAACTAAACTCTCTTACTTCTGGAATATCGTCCGCCGTTGCGTCTTATGTCCTATCGGCTTCATTCATCACGTCTATAAACAATGCTCTCGGTCCCGGCTCCGGAACATTTACCGGGAGGATATCAGGACTTAACCCATCAACCATGAGTAAGCTGATGGTTTTGAAAGCTTCCGCTTTAGGCCTCTCAGGGAGGGACCTTTCAAAATTATTCAATTCTGTTTCATTTGGCGTGGTTCAGGCCCTGAAAACGGCGATAGCTCAGGGGGTTGTAATAGGCGCAGGTCCCGGATCAGGAAATGGGAAAATACTAAATCTTGTTCCTAAGGCTCTTGAAGCTATAATAATGGCCCAGTTATCAGCTAGAGTCATAAGTGGGACAAAGCTCAAGTCTCTTGCTTCTGCTATGGCTACTGGAATATGTAATCATATAATGACATCGGGAAGGATAACTACGACCTGCATAGGAGCCGCTGCGGGCCCTCCAGTAGGTCCCGTTACCATTCCCACGGCACCCGGAAACGGTAAGCTTATTTGAGGTACTCATCTCATGGCTATGGAACTTTCGACGATCAAGACTCTTAATACGGTTGACCTTGAGGCTTTTGAGATCAGGGGTTTCAAATACGGCATCAACAACGCATCCACTACAGGTCCAGCCTACGCTCAAGGGACATATATACCAGAGCGTAATTTTCTGGATGCAACTGTATTCTTCGACTCTGATAGTAGCCTGGTAACAAACTTTTCTTTTTCTGCCCCTTATAGTGGCCTCGATGCATCATCGTTGAAGGTATCAGATACAATTACCTACGATACGACAGCTTTCACTGTTTCTGAACTCGCAAGCGCTGATAGCTTTTATATAGACCGAGACAGCGGAATAGATGGTACTAAAACAGTAGAACTCACTCTCATACCGAGAGATTATTTAGTAGAACCAGATGTTGGAAACAATACGTTTTATGGTACCGCTATTTTCACATCAGGGTCATCTGATGTTTATGGCGTTGGGACCAGTTGGGTAGGTCAGCTCTCTACCAGTGATTTCATAAAGTCAGATTCTTATCAGAGTTATTTAAGAATAGAAACGGTCTATGATAACACGCATCTGGAACTATCATCCCCTTATGTCAGTGATACTACGACATGCACATATATAGCAAAACGTAGAAAACTCGATAGGATGTCTGTTCGATATACTAAAGACCTGTTCTCTTACGAAAAAGATGGCGGATTCTGGAAAGTAGATGATAGTACAACCGATAGTAATATTTTAGCTACTTCAACATTTTCATCACTCGCTGACGGTATCGAAGCAAAATTCACTATTACCCTCAAAGACACAGACCCTGATATTATGGACAGCAATGCTGTCGTTAATAAGGTGCTGTCTCTTGAGACACCAAGGGACCTATCTCAGTTCTCTTTACCGGTCGTTCCGAATCCTGAAAGCTCATTCGAGCTGAGGATAAATGATATAAAAAAGGACAGATTTCCTTATGGTAACATGGATTATGTGATAAGTTATCATCAGGACCCTGTTTATTTACCCCCGCCTCCGGTGTCACTGAGACAAGTGGCTAATTTGATGTTCCTGAGCCGTATAAGCAATCAGGTTCCATCTATTTCTGATACTGAAACCGGACTTATTACTTTTACCGATACACAGGGTAATAACATACCTGGCGTGATGCCCGGATCTGATGTAATATCACTCGATGGTACGGCTCTTCAACCCTATTACGACTATGTAGTAGACGGCGATACGGGGACTGCAAACGTAACGAGTCCTGTCTCAGATGAGGCTATAGTAAAATATGTCCTCGTTAATAAGAGTTCTCTGATAGATTACGGCATATCCTTTTCTTTAGGCGGAGAAGCCCTTAGATATTCCATACCTCCGAGGGATACCGATGATGTTCGGTTTGTGCTTCCAACTGGGAAGATGAAACCGATGAGCAAGGACCATCCCGGTCCTGGTGAGGAGTATATAATTGATTATTACGTAGATTCTGCTGCGGTGACTGAGGAGATCGCGGTTTCTCCATCATTACAAACGTTTAGGTTATCAAAATATCCGGTTAAGAACGATTCGATAATCCTGGTTAAGAGTGGGGCCATACTCGATGAATATGACGATTATCGGGTGGATTATCATACTGGAATAATAACACTATCTGAGGCGCTGGTCGGTACTGAGAGTATAGAGGTTAGTTACACGCCTCTATCTAAACAGAGGAATGGCATTAGTTATGACGGTCAATCTTATTGCACATCATATGGGTCTAGAGCTAGGATAACTAATGTATCAGGGTTTGAATTCTCTATCTCTAACTATACTCTCTCTATTCCTGACCTTGAGGTTCTGAGAATAAATAACAGTACCCGAAATGCAGATTATGACCTGGCTGGGATCGATCAGGGGACCAATTATATAAAAATCCAAAATAACGCAACGAATCAGGCCATAGGTCTTTCAGAAACAGATATAGTTCTGATAGATTATAAGTTCGCGAGTGAGAACACTGAATATTATCCTGTATCTACTATAAATTTAACGCTGCCACAGGGATCGGATAAACTCTATATCTCTGGGATCGATTGTACTTCTACTTTCGTTTCTGGCTCTGTTGTAAGTCTTACGCCCTCAAACGCGACGAAAAGCTTTTATTTTGTTGTTCAATCCTCTACGTATGCCAATGAGAACACTGAGGTAACTTTCGGTGGAACTATAATTGAAGACCTCGTGAATCCCGGTATTCTGGTCAGCGATTCATCCATAAGTTTTAATGTCCTTAGTTTATCCGCGTCAGGAATCGTGACTGGTTCTAATGAAGTTGTGTTTGATGGAAGTAATATATCTGACCTATTCAGATCCGGGTCACTATTAAAGATAGAAGCAGATATCTATTCTGTTCAAAGCTCCTCTTATGACTCAAGTAAGACATATGTATCAATAATGCCAGAGTCCTTAAAGGACTACACGTCATCTTCGATACTATCTAGCATAGGTCTATCAGATTGCCCCGTTTATCCGGAGGGGGGTACAGTCATAAGTGCCTCATCGTATATAGTTGATGACCCGGCACAGCCCGGTTTGATACTTCAATATTCAAATGCTGGAGAGGTAGTAGTATACGCCGATTCATCAAAAATAACCCTTGATGCTGATAGTAGTAGTTATCAGCTCTATTATTCGGTCTATCCTACTGTTGCTGATATGTCTAGCGCCGTTTCGAGTCTTCCGGGCTTTTCAGCTGAAGCAGTTGTAAGTTCCTGGTCGAGTTCTAAATTCATTGCATTATCAGGTTCATCTTTAAGTTCTGAGTCCCCTGTCATTCTGGGGCTCTCTCCCGAGCTCAAGTTGGATGGGACTGACTCAACATCTTTTGAAGTAACATCTGGATATATAACTCTAGATAGCGGTCTAGTAGAGGGGCAGAGGTATGTCCTTAATTATCAGGGTCGTAGATTCATTCCTGAACAACAGGTCGAATACTCAGTAAGTTATTTCACAGATTTACCGGCAAAATCGAAGATTTCCGCATCATTTGAATACGATAATCTGGATCAGTTCTATCTCCAGGTAATGAGCCAGAGATATTTCCTTGAGAATGTTACTGAACCCAGAATGGCTGAAGAGGCTCGTCAAAATTCCGGTAATGTCGGTCAGGGCGGAGAGATACAGGGGGATGACGCCCAAGGTAACTCAGAGGGCGGACTCGTAGATGATGAATATACTAGGAAAGATACCGAGATAGAGTGTCGTATTTTTGAGAATATTTTTGATTTCTTCAATAACCGTCTTCAATCATTCGCGGATGAAAGATATGCTGCTCTGGGGGTCAAAATATGCAATAATGATGGCCTGCTTTCAAAATACGACGAGAGCATGGCTACTAAATCTTTTAATAGGATGTGGCCCTATGCAGATTATACTAATCTGGAGCCATACCATATAACTCCCCTGACTGGTCAGACAAGGGGGCCCGGATCGGCCATATTCGAGAATGGAGATAAGACCGTAACCGGCATCAGTGGTACCATATGGTCACAACAGTTACTTATAGGTGATTATATTCGACCTTCAGACAGTACTGATGATTATATGATTTCATCAGTGGTTAGCGATTCTACGGTTATTCTATCTCAAGTTTTTGGTGGCCCAGACTCGCCAACATCCGGAGAAGAATTCATTATAACTTCGTCGTACCCCCCGTATGATGATGACGGGCATATGGGTGCTAAGATTGTTGGGACAAAAAGCGGTAATTTTGACCTTGAGGACGGGGACGTATTCGATATTTATATAGACGGAAGTTATTCGTCTTATACTTTCGAAGATCCAGCTCCTATACCGCTGATTATTTACCTGATGTTTAGAGTCAGCAGATTTACCAGGGATGATATTGCAAGAATACTCACCTCAGAGATAGAGGGCTTGAATGTAACATCTGAATGGGCATTTGACAGCAGTGCATCATATGGGTTTAAAGACGTTCTAGTGCTCAGGACAGATGAAACCTATAATTCCATGATCCTTGGGTCGGGGAGTGCCGTTACAAAACTCGGATTCACCCCAGGAGATAGTGCCATTGGAAATCTTGATAGGTCAGATTCAAGTGCCGAAATCTACTATGATATCGATGAGGGATATCACCTTGGATTAGAGTACGGATACCTATCTACGCTCATAACGGCCGGTATCTCTAATAAGCTCAATAGAATCAGCCCTGCAAATATTACCAACGCTTATCTGGCTTATGATGAAATAACACAGCAGGCAGCAGACCAGACTGGTGAGATTGAGAAGCTGGATGACGAGATATCAGCCATGGCTGATATTCTTCAGGAACCAGAACTCCCTTCTTATAACCAAACCCTAATAGCTTATGGTGACGCAACCGACTATCGTATAGAGACACAGACTGCTCTTGCCTACAGTAATTCTATCCTGACTAACTGGCAGGGTAAGGGAGATGCCACAAAATGGGTGCTCGACTATGAGAGTCACACTCAATATATCAGAGGTGTGGATTCCACGGGAGTCGGCGTACCTTCGTCATCTGGAGTCGGAATAACGGCTATAAATGGGCTCACCACTTTCAAGATGAGGGATGACGGCGGTTATGATACAAGGTTATTGAACACTTCATCAGTAGATGGAACGTTTAGGACTCCAATAGTTAGAAACGAGGACGATAACTCCCTTGTTGACGGGTCATGGACTGGGTGGCTTGGTTCTGTTTCCGACCAATATAGCTCGACTAATATCATTCAGTTTTATCTTAATGACGCTACGCCATATTTCTCAATATATCAGGACTCTACTCCATATAACCTTACCTATCAATATTCTATTGATGGGACTGCACTGAGCATAGAGTATAATGATGGAACCACCACACAGAACGTTTATTTGCCCTATAGTACCTACACGACTATAGGTACTATGAAGACGGCCATAGATGCCGTTCCGAAGTTGGCAGTTATCGGCAGTTCCTTGTATGATTCATCAAAATGTTCCTTTAAGCTGGCATCTGGTTCTATCGTACCTGACGCTACTGTTTATCCTGGATTGCGGTCTAATTATGTCTCATATCAGACTATATCGGACCAAATCCTTTCAGACAGAACTGCGTTTGTGTCTGATAGGAGCTCTGAGGTCAATGACAGGTATCTGTATCTTGATGGGACACGTGACGAGCAGATTATACAGCATATAAAATCTGAGGAACTGCTACGATCCAGTGATGGAGCGGACGGAAATCTGTATAATTGGGCAGATAACAGATTCAACAGGAGTATAGGATGCGAAGCGAGACTGGCTCAGATAGAGAAGCAAATAGCCCTAAAACAGGAAAATCTGAAGATAAACAAGAGGCTGTTGTAACTCAGCTTGAATGGAGACGGGCCAGTCCTAATCCGGCTGTAATAAAGAATCTTGAGCGTATGGTGTCTTTGACTGCCGGGATTATAAGAAAAGACATAAAGAATATCCAGAAGCAGGTAATCGAAGCAAAGAAGATACGAAATGTCTAATTCAATAGATATCAAAGCTAAAATCGTTGCTGTCTCGTCTTCGGAACCCTACGCTCCTCCCGGCGAAGCTGCTGCTGTGGCTGCACAGGAAGAGGCCCAGAGGTCAGAGGAGGCCGCTCAAGAAGCACAACAAAATCTCTCTGCTAATGCCGGTAAATGGAAGGTTTTCGGCCCCGATACCTCAATGATCCCAGAAGATATCATAGAGAAGTTTGATAAGGCTATAACTACTCTTGGAAAGGTTACTGACGCCCTCACTCCTATATTGAATTTTTTAGAGTTTTTCTTGAGCTCATTCAATTCTTTTTCCAGCCTTATAGGGTCTTTGTTGGACAGGGTCCAGAAGGAAGTGAATGAGTGGTCTGAGGACCTGGCTGGAGCGGGAATTTTCTTTAATCCGTTATTCCCGCCAGCTCTGAATAAGAACATGATAAACAATAATAACTGGCAGAAGCTATCGACAGGAGGTTTCGATGGCTTTTTAAGCCGCTTGGATGTATCACTTAGAAACACTGCTGATGATCATAGGCCCCGCTTCAGTAGAGATGCACAGGTTGGGGGCCTTATTATAATGGTAGATTCTGAAAGTGCTGATGACTTTTTCTCTACACTTAACCAGCTGGCTAACCTGTTCGATATTCTTAATTTAGTTCCTATAAATCTTAGCCCTCCTCCACCCAAAACGATAAGAAGTTATCCGGTATATACTGATGAGGATGGCTATGGGATACATTTAAAATGGGACGCCCCAGGAATACCCTTCACTAATGGATTCTATCGTATATCCAGAAGTGTGGTACCGGGCGGTATACCAAAAGAAGTAAATGATATACCTACCAAACTTGGCGGTAAGGATGGGTTTATTCGTGCCATAAAAACTCGGCTTAGTACTTATTTCTCAGATAAGAGAGCTGGTAAAAGTCCGGCAGGTTCATGGCCTACGAAGACAGTTTATGCCTATGATGACCCCACCTTTAATGGGCCTCACATCGTAAAGGCCAATGTAGTAAACGGTAGTGGATCATATCTGGACCGTGATATACCCTTAGAAGCAGGTGAACCCCTGTTCGACCAATTCTATTATACCGTTGAGTCCGGGTTCCCAGGGTTGTGGGGTCCTCCTTCTAGAGAGATTTCTGTCACCGTTCAAAAAAAGTGTGTCGATCCGGACTCGGTGGCGGTGGTAACGCATGCAAAGGGGTATAAGGAGTATATATCGGCTGGGTGGGGTGGTCTCGGGCAGTGGTCATCTATCCAGACGAAGTTTCTCATTCCGTTCATGCCCTTATTGATAGAGCAGATGAATAAGGTTCTAGATACGCTTAAGGGTATGGTGAAAAACAATAGCGACTCTTTCAGTGACTTTATCAAGGGTATAAAAGATAAGATAGACACCTATATCTTTATGATAGATTTGCTTACTTCAATAGTTGAACAGGTCCAGAAGATGATTCTGGGCCCTTCGGCAGCTTTTCTTGTTGTTCCTCCTGAAAAGGGTGGTATCAGCGGATTTATGCAGAGAGTCCGATCGGCAAAAGTACCCGATGACGGTTTCAGTGGTCAGAATGGTATGACGGGAGGCTTGGTCTTTATCTACGGTGCGGTAAGGTTCGACACATTTGGAAACACTGATGAGAAGGCCATAGCTGAGCAGTCAAAGGCAATCAGTAAGGCGTTCAGCACCCTGGTATCGCTCCTTACTGGAGGAAGCTCATGAATCTTAATCCTACCGAGACTAGAAAAGAAGACCTTAAATCCATAGAGAAGATCGTCACTCAAAACACCCTTGATGGTCTTCGTTCTGTAAAAGAGTATTATACACAGGCTCTGATGAGCTTAGAACGCCGTTTGATGAAATTAAAGGCATCTGAAGCTGCTTTGAATCAGCGTATTTATAGAGACCTTGAGATGGCAGAGATAGAGGCAAAATACAGTGCTGACCATTTCAAGAAGATAAATCCGATACAGTCCTATTCTTATTATGATTCTGGGACTCCAGACCCTCATGAAAGAGTAACGTATACCAAGAATAAGCTGCTTTTTCTTTCACCTAATGCCATAGAGCTTATAAAAGAGCAGAACAAAATAGCATATCAGATAAAGGATGTTCAAAGTAGGATTACTTCATACTCAAATGAGCTAGATAAAATAAATAATCAGCTTCAAGAGAAGGGGGCCCCTGAGCAGGCAGACCTTGAGAGAGACAACATAGTAAAAAGACAAGTAGCTGATATCTATATGCTGTGGGAACTACACAGTCTCTATAAGGCTAATTCTAGGGATTTGCGCGGAAATGAGGCTTATACTGAAGATGCAAAAATAGTTAATATGCTCAGTAAGCTGAGCGTTAAGTTTACTGCTTTTGCTGAGAGAAATCCCTATGTGGTTAACGGTGACCTGGTGCTGGACCTGACTAATCCCGGTTCAGATACTAACTCTACAGCTCTTCTGAGTTTCATGTCAGGTCTGAGGTCCCTTGGGGTCAATACGAAGCTTCCAGCCTCTATAACCAAGTATGTTGAGGAAATGAGTAAGAACATCAACGACCCCTATATATCACTAAGATTAAGCTCGAAGAAGACTCCAAAGGACGAGCCATCGTTAGAGGATTCCGCAGCAAGATCTACAAGTTCCTTATCTCGTTTTTTGGATAGAACCAGAAATGCGGCGAACTGGTGGACGACAAATGCTCTTAAATCAGCGGCAGAAGCCGAGAATAGATGGTTTAAAAAACAAATATCATTCCTTAACGGGAATAAGAGCTATTGTAATAATCCTTCTAAGACAGATGAAGAACAAGCTCGTGAAGCTGCAATAAATCAGCAGAAGGCGGCAGAAGCAAAGGCTCAGGAAGAGTTTCAGAGAAAGGCCTCTGAGGCTGTTGCTACCTCTCCTACTGATAGAATAGCAACTTACGACGAGACTCTTAAAAAACTATATGCTGTTCCTGATAGCGTTTTACAACTTCAGTATGATCCTGCGGCTCAGGAATATGTTTTCAGCGTCAAAATTGATAGCAGTCTCCAGGGGTCTACTGAGCTGAAGACTCTATCTGGTTTCAAGAATAGTCAGTCGTATGAGATACTATCTGTCATTAATGAATATGTTGGCTATCTGCTGATCCTCCTATTTCAAAGCTCAATTAATCAGCAAGAATATGATGATTACACCTCCCAAATTATCACAGATTATGAGGTTTGGTCAAATAGATTGTGATAACTCCATTAATTTTAATGGAATAATAATCTTCTAATGGCTGACCCTTTATATGTCCTATGACGTCAGTCTCCCTACTGTATGTAATCATAAGATTTTCAAGGAGTTAGTCTCCATCGGGAGCGACTTAAGATCCTTGAGAATGGCGCAGCCTCTTGCCTCATCTGTTGATATACAGGTATACGCATCTGACGACCTTGTACCGAAGACTATGTATTCGGTCATTTATGACCCTAATACGTTGAATGTGAATCAGCCGAGGATGGTTTATCTCAATAAGAGATGGAAACAACCAAGGGATTTTTTCCAGATTAGCTACGTGACCCTAAGGAGTTTCTGCCCTAAGTGTGTGGGATTGGAAGTCTTAGATGATTACAGCTATAACATAAAGGGTCAGTTGGTATTGGCACGAGATGAGAAGCTTCTGCTTCAGAATCTTGAAAAATGGACGGTTACTGAGATTCTCAGTAATGTGTTCCATCAATTTGTAGGGACATCACTGGTATCTCTTCTAGGTGAAAAGATAGCTGATTTAGATTATCTGACTACTAAAATAACACAAGAAATCAGTAGTGCTCTTACTAAATTCTCCGACATGCAAGACCAGCATAGGCAGTCAGGAAGAGCTCTTACTAACGGTGAGATACTGGCATCGGTAGATAACATCGAAGTGCTGCCTGATGAGACTGATCCGACGATTTTAAGATGTACCGTCTCATGTACGGCAAAGTCGGGTAAGTCCATAGTGTACGAACAGTATTTGAAAACACCGGAGGCCTAGTCAGTGATACCAGCACCCGTTATACTTCTGCCTTCGGGTGGAGTAGATTATACGACCGATACAGAGGTCCAGACTATTTCAGGGACCACCTCTGCTGACACGGCCCAGATAAAGGTGAACGGGTCTGTATCTGGAGTATCTTATACTTCCGGGGAGATTGCCTGGGCTTGGACTGGAACTCTTACAGTTGGCCAGAATATCTTACAGGTTACTGCTATCGATAAAACGACAGGTTTAGCGAGTAATCCCGCTATAATAGTCGTAACTCTTATAGATTCACAGGTATCTACTACTGTTTCTCAGCCCACCGGTATTAAACTAAAACAATACCAGGATAAAGTCGAGATACTCTGTTCAGGTAGTACTGAACAACAGGTTATTGGTTACAACTTCTATGTATCTACACAAAGTGGCGGCATAAATAGAACCTATGCAAAAATTAATACTGAGCTCGTGACTGAACCTAGCTCTCAAGAAGAAAACACAAGGCAGTTAAGCACAAGTGTTGATACCGTTGGAAATATAAGGACTACGACAACCATAGAGGAAGTTAATGTAACAGATTACTATTCTACTTTTTTTGATGAAACAGCGTATAACCGACTGGTGTCCGAGGGACTTATCGAGAATGTCCCTTTTACCGAAGACAACAGTTTCTTTTTCGTAGCTACTGCCATTGTATATGATTCGGTATTGGGGGTTCAGACCGAGAGCTCGTATTCCGCAGAGCTTGAGGGGTCGCCTATTACCATCACAACGGGAATAAGGGACCTTCCTTCCAGAACTCAAACTGACATCATTCTGACCTATTCAAGGGAAATCCTTACCGGGAATGCTGGGGCAGACACCAAGCCCGGAACGGCGTTGAGGGACATACTAGACCCAATATCCGAAGAACAAGCGAGGGTCTACGTTATCCAGGATTTCATGTCTCGGTCTCTTGGTGTTACCTCCCTGCTCGATTTTGATGACGCCGACGGAGATGGTATCAGTGACCCTGTTACATCTTCTACACAGAAGAGGGCCCTTCAAGTAGCTCTGAATATTAGTGACCCTAACGATGTACAGACCCTTATTGATGAACAGTTCGATAAACTTGGATCTAACGTAAACATAGTCAGGAGAGATGCAGAGAGGGCTACGGGTCAGGTTACGTTCTATGTTGAGACTCCTCCTATCCGGGATATGTACGTTTATGAAGGATGTATTGTCTCTACTATAGGTGACCTGGATTCTGGAATCCCGGCACAGTCATATAGAACAACAACATCCAGGATCCTTGAGTTTTCTAATCGGGATATCTACTATAACGCAGCTCTTCAAAGATATGAGTTGATACTAGATGTAGAATCTGAAGATGCGGGTGAAAGTGGTAATACTGATTCTCAAACTATTAGGACCATAGTAAGCGGTGCAGACTCAGATTTTTCTGTTGAAAACGGTAATCCGATCAGTTTTGGGTCAGATGAAGAATCCAACCATGACATGGCCAGCAGAATACAGCTGGCGTTTTTCACCGATACTGGTACCGAAGGCGGCTATGCGAAAACGTCTATAGGCGTATCTGGCGTCAGAAATGTCAGAATAGAGAAGGCTGGTGATCCTTTAATGAGGCGGGATTGGGACCCCCTTCGTCTGACTCATGTTGGTGGAAAAGTGGATGTATATGTTGAGGGAAGCAGGAGTAAACAGATTACCGACCAGATAGCTTTTTCTTTTGAGAGCGTTCAGGCCAATGGCGGCACACAGCAGGATGAGAGATTTACGGTCATAAACGCAGTATCATTCCAATTTCAGACCCAGAATACCAGAGTGACAGCGCATACGCCAATTTTCGAGGTATCAAAGGTTCATAATGCTACCCGGTTGGCGGATTATGACCTCACGAATCTGCAGATAATTGGTGACGGAAAGGTTATAGACCTTGATGAAACCAGACCCGTGAATGTTTCAATAGGTTTGGCCACCAATGATATTATTACAGTCGATTATAAATACAGGAGCTCAGATGTATTCATACTGAGTAATCAGCCCGTTCTGGAGATCGTATCCGTAACAGGTCAGCTTTCTGGTCCTCTGACAACCGATAACTATGAATTGGTCAGGTTACAGGATCCTCTTGAAGATGGGAACTCTACTATAGCTCAGGATGGGATAAGGATTAAGTTCGCTAATAATCTACCCTTAACCGAGTTCCAGGAAATAACTGACGAGTCCCACGTTATGATAATAGGGACTGATGAACCCCTCGCATATTATGGGGTAGATACGACTTCGATAGTCATAAAGAATAGTACCAAGACAGTCACATTTATAGAGAATGTCGATTATCAGGTCATTGCCGGAACCGATACATCGGCTACAAATATTAGGTTAATCGAGAGCGGTAGTATACTGAATGGTCAGACCGTACTTATTAGCTATACGGCCATAGAGAACTTCGCTGTGGTTTATACAACCAATTATCTGCTCTCAACGGTTCAAGAACAAGTAGATAAGATGAAGCATGCCTGTGCTGATACTATTGTGAAACAGGCTATCGAGAATGATGTAGACTTCGTGATAACGGTCGTTCCTAAATCAGGGGTGACGAATTATAACCTTCTTACTTCTAAAATCCGAACGGCAGTCTCTAATTTTGTCACTCAGCTAGGAATAGGCGTGTCCCTTACGCAGAGTGATATAGACCATGTGATAAAGGGAATAGATGATGTTGATTATGTGGTTCTTCCGTTCTTGAGAATGACCAAGGCAGATGGGTCGATGATAATACGGGATGATGTAGGAAAAACACAGTTCGATATCTATAATGAAGGATCAAGTACGGCATATATATCTACTGTTTCCGTCCTTAGCTATAAGACCGTTGATAAGGGCGGTCCTGAGAACATGTTTAGGGGAGTATTCGAAGATAATCTTCCTCTGGTCCTTCAGGATGATCCCCTTGAAGTATCAGACGGGCCCGGACGTGCTTATATACAGTCAGATGGTAAAATCATAGTGAGTACCAAAGACGGTGATATACCGGAGAAAAAGGAATACTCAGTAGCATACTACGTGTATGGAGAGACCGGATCCAACGACATCAACGTTAATTCCATAGAGTATCTCAATGTCGGGTCCTTCTCGATAAGCTATGATACTCCGAGAGACCTTAGCAGACAAGCATTCTAAGGAGTGATAGATGTCTCATGATAATTTGGGACCTGATGTCTCCTACGTTTATGAGGACCAGGGCTACAACTATGATACGGTGGTCTTCCAGAAGGGCAAGCCCCCTCTTGATTCCGAGCTGAATCTTGTTCAACAGCTTCAAGGAATCATCAATAGGAGACAGGCATCATTTCTTCCCTCCGGGTGGATATCAATGTATCCTATCCACACGGATAGGTCCTTGGCCAATAAATTCTATACCCAGAGTACAACTAACCCAAAGCCTGAAATAGCCAACGTTAATGGGATGGTGGTTCATGTTACCAATACCGGTACGACTGCCACTAATCTTAATCTTATCGATCTCAAAACTCCTCCATCGAGCGGTAATATTCTTAATGGGGTGTTCCTTGAAGTTTGGAGAGCTCTTCTTGATCCTGATACGAGTACAAACAAACCTGATCCGGCCACGGTGATTGATTCGCTCTATGACATCTACATGTACAGTGACTCAATAGGGTGGGTTTGTGGTCAGAACGGGCTCGTTTTAAAAACGGAGAATGCTGGTCAGGTATGGTCAACGCAGCTCATCGATACTACTAAAGTACTTAAAGGCATATACTTTATTACTGCATCCATAGGGTGGGTTGTCGGGGAGGATGGTTTCATTGCACGGTCCTCTTCTGGAGGTCAGAAATGGACCACTCTTACAAGTGTTGTGTCTGAAGATCTTAATTCAATATGCGCCTACAGCCAGCTTCTGGCATGGGCCGTTGGTAATGCCGGTACTATCGTAAAAACCAGCAACGGCGTATCATGGGTAGAGAAGACTAGCGGGGTTACTGCTAATCTCAATAAGGTCTTTTTTTATGATAATCAGGTTGGGTGGGCTGTTGGAGACTCAGGGACAATTATAAGGACCACTGATGGTGGTGACCATTGGGTTGCACAGGTTAGTAATACGACCCAGAATCTCAATGGCATCCATATGTATGACCTCAGTTATGGGTTTGCTGTTGGAGATAATGGAACTATTCTGAGGACCTCAGATGGTGGCGCTTCATGGGTGTCACAGTCCGGTAATGTATACATAAATTCGACTTATACTTCCATTACTGATAATCTCAGATCCGTCTCAATGGCTCCTACTCTTGATGCCCATGTATTAAATGAGGAAGTCAGCTCACAGCTTGATGGAACTAATAAGAATTTCACGGTTGCGAATACCCCTATAACTGTTGGAGACGGAAGGGGAACTGTTACCAATGACCCGAGTATGGTAACGGTTACGGTAAATAATGTCCAGGTGGCTGTTGATAGCATTAATGGTACAACGGGAGCGGTGGTACTTGCATTAGCTCCGAAGGTAAATGATACGGTTAAAATTTCATACTGGTATAAGAGAGACTGCGCCGTCTTCAATGGAAAAGCATGGGCGGTTGGTGATTCAGGCCGAGTACTTTATACCGATGATATAGGGGCTAAATGGGTTCCTCAGGACCCACAAACAGCATATGACATATATGGCATTTCTTTCTTCGACCAGTATAAAGGTTGGCTTGTTGGTGCTAATTCAGTAATACGGAACACCGAAGATAGTGGTATCACATGGGAGGAACAGCAAACTGAAACCTTCATCCGTCAGGTTCAAAGGGTTTTTTACGAGGGGAATGTCGAGAGTGATGTATTCCTAGAAGATAATTCTATACATCCTGATGCTCGTATTGAGACCACAAAAAGGGTACAGGTTCAGTACAGAATTAGAGTAATAAGCGGGGCAGATCCCAATTTTAATCCTGAGGCGGGATTATCCTCAACGGTATATGGTTTGGGCCCGAATACGACGGCAAAATTCTCCTACGAGAATATGGGTCCGATAAATGGTGACTACGGACTCTGGAGAGCTAAATGCGAAAATACTGTTGATGGGTACTGTTATGCTATACCCATGTTTTTTGTAGCCAGAAGAAATTCAGGGATCTATAACGCCTCAACTAATCCTAATGGCTCTAACCAAAGGAACACTTCTTTTATCAGGCCCGACCTTCTCACTGCTACAGAGGTCGTCGATTCGGATATCCTCGATGTTAGAAGAATAATAACTATTCCTTCTACAAAAGAGCTCCTGAGTTCAACCTTCGACAAGATGTCGAAAAATGAACTCAAAACGGTTATGGGACGCCTATCTGATGGTGGCGACCGGTATGGAACCGAATTGCTGCATATAGACAGAGTTTCGGGTTCTGGTTCTGAGGGTGGTACTGAGTTAAATACGGACCTCACGGGGGCCGTTTCAGGTCTTATTACTTCCGAGGCATCTTTCAATACATCGTCAATATCTCTTTCAACGAGTCCGGTACCTACTCAGCAGTCTTTAGGTCCTGTTACAGGTATTTTCTCTACCAATCCCGTCCATTATTCTGCCACTTATGTAAGTGGGGATGCCTCATATAGTGGGAAACCTGTTCCGGGATACTGGGAAGGTCTTGGAACAGATACGGTTACATTTGTTTTTGATAGTGATGTGAAAACGGATTCACCGGTAAACGGATATCTGTTATCTGGAAAATATGTGGCGGGGAGTTCGGTGTCTCTGAGTTACATACCGTCTTCACCGAAACTGGTAAAAAATGTGAGTGGGTCAGGGTCTGCTCCCTATTACTATCAGGGTGTCCTGAGCTCAGAGACATCGAGAGTCATAGAGTCCTGGGCCTCTGAAGTTTCAGGGTATAACAACTATGCTTTGGTGTATCCAGCAAAAGCTTATACTGATACAGCTCAGCAGTCGAGAGCGTCTAATGTAGAGCTTCATTATTTCATGAAAATAACAAGCTCTGATTTGGATGGGACTGCTCTTGTTCTAAGCCCTGAAATAGGCCCCTATACTGATGACACCAAATACAATATCCTAACTGTGTCTAAGATTAATAATGTTATTTCATCGTTCTCATACAAAATAAGCTCAGTATCGTTTACGACATCCGGCTCTGATGTGACAGGTATAAAGATAACACCGGCTACCGGGTTCTCTTTCCTTGAGGGCCAGTCTATAGAAATAATTACTTATGTAACCAAGGATATAGTTATAAACGTCAGAAACGGAGCATCGGTAAATTTTGTTGCCTCCACAAAGGGCATAAATACTTTCTGCAGTTCTATCTTTAAAGATGATACTACTGTTTCTACTACATCAGCACAAATAAACATGCCTAACAAGGTTATTCTTGGAATTTCGAGTGTTGAAACAACGCAGTCCTTGAATAGTCCTGTTTGCTGGATAGGGTCAGATATAAGTAACGCCGTAATGACCCAATGTACCGTAACTGGTTTTGGTACTGATACCATCACGGTTACTTATCCGGCGACATCACCCGGAACAGTCTGGATACAGGTTCTTGTTCAAGACCTTATCCTACCCTATCCGATCGATTCAAATAATGATGCTCTTCTGATAGCATATAATTTCCTTCCCTATCAAACTGTCCAATCTCTTCCTACGACTGTTACCCTCACAACTGTTGATGGTGGGGACAGGATATACGTATCGAACAATGGCTCTACAGGTGGGGTGGCTGGTCAACCCTACACGACACCAATAGAGCAGATTCCTATCAATGATATTTTGTTGGAAGAAAATCTTCTATATAACAATGAGTCCCTACGCTTTAATAACCTCTCGGTGGATACGGGCATGGTCTCTCTCCCCGTGTATGTGCCCGGAAGTTTTGGAGAATCTTTTACTCTTTCGGCTCCCTCAGTAGATAGCCTAGGAAGAACATTCTATAGCATCTGTTCAAGGGAATTCGAGTTCTCTACTGAGGGCATGGGGCTGTCTGTTCCTAGGAAAGTTTATATGCCCGTCCTTGCCAGAGTCTGTGATGAGAACAATAACATCTTCAAAAACGGCGAATATCTAATGGTTATTTTCTCACGTACATATATCACTGAAAAGAATAATTCCGTAGGGTATCAAGTGGGCTCGACCGATGCCCTAGCGGTGTATCGTATTCAGAATAAACCCTTAAGCAGGATTACACTATGCTGACCACATCAGATCATATACAGTTTCAGCTTGAAGTATCTGATTCTACTGTATCCATCATGCCTGGTCTGGCGCGGTTGGGTAATACGCTTATACCGTATAATGGCGGTCAGATACAGTTCTCCCAGATGACTGATTTTTCTGGAGACTCCAGCAAATATCAGTACTCTATGTTGTTTCTGCAGAATTTCAATGGAGCTGCTGATGCAACCGCCGTAACATCAGCTACGGCAAGTTCGGTAAGAGAGCTTGATTATCCGACGTTTCCAACTGATTCAACAAATCCTTACTCTCCCGTGCATGAACTAGGATTGTTCACGTTCTATACGCCAGACGCAACTGGAATAAACCTGATCTCAATGAGCCCTTCTAAATAGGAGAGCCCGTGGCTATAGGACCCTATATTCCTGATCCGGAAGAACTGGGCAGAAAGCGCTTTCCGGACAATCAGTCTTACAGGGCAGACCTCTATGGTCGGGCTTCTGAGATCCTAACCGCGCTTATAGGTCTCCTTCCAAGTAACTATCCGAAAGATACCAATACTAATGTATCCATACTTTTTAATGTCCTTGCCCGTGAATTTGCAAGGATGCATTATAGCAATGATGCAATAAATAATGATAAGGTTTATACCCAGACTCGTATAGAATATCTCCAGCAGATACTTGGTGACCGTCTATTTCTTAAAGAACAGATCGCACCACAAAACTACAATGATGAGTCTTTCAGGGATTATCTGATATCTCTGAAAGACGCCTATCTCATTGGAAGTAAAAAAGATAATATCGAAAGCACTGCTGAAAAGTTCACGGGTATTGATATAAATATACGTGAGCTTTATCTTGAGGCACGAAAGCCTAATAGTGCTTATTCAGTGATAGATACTAATAAAATGGTCGTTGACGTTTTTGTCGACGACCTCCTTAATTCAGGTAAGAATATCAATGATATCCTTACTAATCTTGATTTCTTTATAAATCTAATCAGGCCTGCTCACGTCCTTTATGATACCAGGCTTATTTGGACCGAGCAGATAGATGTTAATAAAATACACGACCTCATTTATGGTGATACTGGTGGTGGATGTGTACCTGTATACGATTACAGCCCTTTAGGTGAACCAACATATCTGGCAAGACAAATATCAGTACTTACTACTTCACAGGGGGCCACGGGGAGGATTGATTCTCTCCATAATGACTATCTGACCCTGTTTCTCACTGATGGGACGAGGGTCATTACAGAGCCAGGTGTAAATGGGACTGTAATATTTAATTCCCTCGGAAAAAGAATAAGGTTCGATCAACTCAGGATTGGTCAGTGGGTTAGGATATCCTGGATTCAGATTCCTGGCGATTTTCAGTTCTGGTATATGCCTCCTGGGGTCCTGCCTTCATCGGTTTCCAGGTTCTATCTCGATACTATAAGGAAACCGGCCTTCCAGGAGTTCGTGAAGAAGGTGATGGACCCGAATGGGCGATTCCCCCTTCAAATAAAAACTACCCCTACTACCATCTGTGATAGATGGGTGCAGGACCTTTTACAGCCTTATTATGAGGACCTTCGTAAGGATTGTGATGCTACCAGCGAAAAGACTACATCTACTTCCTTCCAAATAGGTCAGAGATTAGATTCACCTAGGTTAAGCCTTCCATGGGGAAGAGATGAAGTCTTTGACTCCTTCTGGTACGGGGATAGTTATGTATTAACTCTGCCGCATGCTCCCCTTACGGATAGTTCTGGTAATCCTGCAACAATCTCTGATGTACTCGTTAATTTTGACGGTACCTCTCTTAGTGACTCCGTTATTTCTGTAGATGCTAGTAATGCTAACGTTACTCTGACTGATAGCACAACATACTGGGACTCAACAGTAGGTCATTCTCCCGCTATCTGTGATGAAATTGGATTCGATTATAACTATTTATCCGATGGTACGGTCTATAGCTCTTCAACAGATTTGCTCTTCGGATTAGCCCATTGGCAGATGTCCCATACGCCTTTGGTCACGGGTGATGGGTCCGGAACTCTCGCAGGAACATCTGATGTAAGCATCTATGTCGATGGTACTCAGGTCATAGATGCGGTAAGGTCAATAAGGCCCCTCTTTGGTCATATAACCCTTTATGACACTACTCAATTCTGGGTAGATTCCGAACTGGGTAGAGTTCCTGCCATAGGTGATAGTCTCGAATTTGGTTATTATGCCGGTTTGAACTATCAGTATCCTGCACTTCTCGATGATATTGAAAGGTATCTTGATTACGAGAATTTCCTACTTGATGATGCCCTAAATGATTCCTCAGGTACAGCGTCCATACCAAGAGCTAATCCGGTTGAGATAGGATATCGGTTCAGGACATATCTCCTGCATCATACGTCCGTTCTGAACTCTCCCGATACTCTCAGGCTCAATAATTATCAGAAGCCTGCTACAAGGGCTTCTATAGCGAATCAACAGGATTCTCTTAATCATCTTAATCTTTTCTTCAGCCCAGAGTTTCTGTACGATACTAGTTCTAACATCGTTCTGGATGACCAATACCTGGATAATGGCCTGGATCCTGTCCTGAAGCTAAGAGAAGGTACGCCTCCATTCCAGAAGACTTTCGCGTATCAACCGGGACTCGTATATCAGAGAAAACTTCAGGATATCAGGCAGCATCGTCATCCTCTTCTCTATTCGGACCTGCTTCTGAAGGAATTCAGGGATAATGGAGAGAGTGTCCATTTAAGTTCCCTATGTGATTCAGCGACACCGATTTTCCAGTTTAGATATCAGGAAGATATTCCCAAGCTCAAAGAATGCGACCCGTGGCTAGTTACAGATACTGTTAAATATGATGAGGTAACCGCATCCATTCCAGGTTCATTAATTGGATCGCCTAATCTTAGAGTGCCCTCAAAGAAGCTCAGGGATAATTTCATCCTAAGAGAAACAGAGAGTACTGGTCTGGCTCTCATTTCCTATGAGGCTGCATCTGAACTTGAGACGGATACTCCGACATATTATCTGCCAGCTACTATGAAAATGTCCTCAGACCAGGGGATAATTGATTTTCCGACTCTTCCGCTCATGAAAAATGAGACCACCTATGCAGATGCCGGTGATGTGGTGGTAAAAATAGGCGGTACGGTCTTAGAGGGCATTATTTCATCGATTGATCCCGTAAATGGTGTCATTCAGTTGAACATGCCATCTTATCTGGTTTTTGAGCATATAATACTGACTCAGGAGCAGGCTGATAACGGGGGTGTTTTCCTCTCAAATTACCTGAGAAGGAAAACAAATGTAGTTCTTAATATTGTGAATGGAACCTCTCAGCAGGATGGTTATGATTTCTATGTGTATGGAAACGAATTAATCTGGAGAGGTAGTAGTCTAAACGGACTTCTTAATGCCGGGGATGAGATAGAGCTCATATATGAGATTAGTCCCCCTGTAACTTTTAGTTATAAAGTCATTAATACCACCACAATAGAACTGATAGACCCTTATTATTCAAGAATATTGGACGATGACTATGTCTTTGCATCTGCTTGTCCGGACCCAATTAAGATTAGAATCGATGCTCAGTATAATGAGTACGTGAATAATCTTGATGATTATGGGTTGGGAACAAAGATAGTCTATTTCAATAAGACGACTTATCAGATTGAGGAGCATATATTCTCTGGCCCTGTTTTCGAGACTTATGAAGCATCTCAAGATGAATTGAGTTCACCTGATACGTTCCCTAATGCTCTGGTAAAGGTTCTAAACTCTTCTCATTCTAAGGACCCTCTGAAGTACATGGTAGATTACTCATTCATGAATGATGAAGTAGTTCGTTACCGGAAAAAGACATTTAAGGAGTTGCTCCCGGATAGGAGTTACCGTGTCCTAAAGGTCACGGAAATGATGCCTTTATAGTGCGTAAGTCGTTGATTCATAAGCATCGATAATCTCTTAATACAAATGACATTTAAGGGTATTGTACTTATTCAATATGGAGCTTTTTTATGATCTTCATTGAGAATCTGAAGAGGGCCTATGAAGGCTTTATGGGTGGATACCGCGCAAAGTATGAGGAGAAGACCCGGCCCCTTCATGGTCAGTACTGGATTATTCTGAGAGACTCGGCAACGGGTGAGATTATTGAAGAGCGCCATAATCACAACCTGATCGTAAATACTGCTTCCATTCTTATTGCCCGACTCCTCAAGGATAATCATGAGCCTGATGCAGGAATCTCATATTTGGCTGTTGGGACTGGTGCATCTGGATGGAACCTACAGAACCCTCCACAGCCCGTAGCTACTCAGACTGAGCTCAATAATGAAATTGCCCGTAAGGCTTATACAACGAATGATGTAAGTTTCATTGACCCCGATACGGGTGACCCAACGACTGTACCCACAAACGTGGTAGATTTTACGGCTACGTTCGCTGAAACCGAGGCGGTAGGACCCCTGGTTGAGATGGGTATGTTCGGGGGAGACGCTACGGATCTTGCTGATAGTGGGACCATGGTTAATTTCAGGACTTTTCCTGTTATTAACAAGACTAATTCCATGACTATGAGTATAATATTTAGAATTACAGCTTAATGGTTCACGATTCATGGATTGGATTTAATAGGCGACTCAATGCTTTTTCTAATAGGGTAAAAGCCGCTAATGAGTTGATGGGGGTTTGGAGGAAGTCTAATCACTCATATGGACCCTTTGAGATGTTTCCGGAAGAACCGGAAGAGTTTGAAAAAGCGTCAAAAGATGTTGGAGACTGGTGTTTCAATATGGCTACCTTTCTTAAATACAATCAGGAAATTTATAAAGAGGTAGCTGATGACATATATAATAGAATCTGTTCAGTAGGTAAAAATTATATAGATGTATTGAAAAAGAGGATTTTCTTAGAGAAATTGTGATGGTCCACTATCACAATGATCCTCACAGAAAATCCTCGTTGCGTAATCTCGATAAGAGATTATGGAAAGAGTTGCGTAGTTATCTATCCGAGTCGGGATTTGATGTAAAAACGTGGGGTAAAAACGATTTTTTAAACAATCATTCTGTGCTGATATCTCTAGGAAATGAAATATTTACTCTGTCGATTCGTGGCACATCCGTTTCAGATCTCGAATTTAAGGGGTCGGGTAATACCGTAATAGTTTCTGATGCAGAGAGTGTTGATGTTTTTATTGTCCACATAAGTAAATATATAGATAGATTAAGAGAGAAACATGACGAGCGTGTCAAAGGAATATCCGAAGAATGATATAAAAATGGCCGGGATGTTTGCTAAAAAAGGTAAGCTCCTCGCTGATTTTAAGGTAGGTAAGAACTCTTTGTCGGTCACGAAAGAGGGAAGATATCTATTTGCTTCTCTCAATGGAATAATTTTGGCCGGTCCAATGACCAATAAGGAATACATCAGGGCAGTGCCAGTAATAAGTCATATTCTAGGGAATCTGACCAAGAAGAACAAAGGGGTTAATGCTCATCTAGCTTCAGATAGTGCCGTAGATGAAATTCTTAAGGTTATCAGGGATAACCATAAAGATGTCGAAATATTGATGCTGGAATTGAAGCCCGACGAGCAGACTGAGAACACTCCTAGAGAGGTAAACGGGTCTAAGAAGTCTGAATTCATGACGACCCTTAGCGATTATGATAAATTGATGAGGTCGTTTTCAGCTAATACGGACGAAGTTTGTTCGCTGTCGAGTAGCCTCTTGAGAACTGTGTTTCCTGATACCATGTGTGGAAGTAAGACTATAAAGTCTATACTATCATCAATAATAGCGGACCTAGACCGGTCAGCTGATACGATCGAAGATATGGAGGGGTCTTTAGAGCGGGTCCCTCAGAAGGTCAGACATATTGCAAAGATCATTAAGGACCCTAAGATATTTCCTGAGGAAGTAGCTTCCTCTGTTCCTACTGAATTCATTAAAGACTATAATAAAATTAAAACAGCACTATCTGACCTTTCTGTTAAACTTTACCCACTTTATGATATAGACAGGATGTTCAGGAAGTGTACGGGTTTCCCAACAACGTGGTTTTTTAATTCGAGCGTTTTTTACGATTTTACCTATGCTTACGAGACACTGATAAAAAATTTGATGCTCTGTTCGCGCATTGAGCCGCACGTTATTGAGCCGCTGATTGTGTGGAAAGTGAGAACAATAGGAGATCCGAAATGTCAGATTATCTAGGTCCCAACCAGACCAGAGTTCTGGACCCGACAAACCGTGGTTTTGAGCAGGTGGTTTATCAGAAGAGAAAACCGCCCCTCTCCTCAGAGCTCAATCTAACCGGGATGGTCTCTGCTGAGAACGACCGATTGATGAGTCGTTTCTTGAATCCGAGCGGCTGGTCTCTTGTCGGCTCGATAAAGGGGGGCGTAACAGAGTCTCAATGCCGGGCTGGCGATACACTCTCTTCATCAGGGTATGTTCATAATACATTCAAGCTCATAGCCCTCGATAAGGGTGTCGAGACACAGGCCCTTGTGGCATGGGTTAACGGCTGGAGAATTCTAGTTCAGGGGACAAATTCAACAGATGAGAATAACGTTATTATTCTCGATGAACCTCCTACTATCGGTTCAAGAATAGATTTCGTATTCCTTGAGGTATGGAAAAAGGTACTAGAGCCCTCAGATACCGTATATAAGTACGGCAATATTCTCTATGGTGGTATCAATCCGTCCAATGACCTTATCGACCCAGCTATCAATATTGAGACCTCTTTAAGAGTACAGATACAGTATAGGATTCGAGTCGCTTATACGGACCTGGAAACTTACCCCGACGGCTTTGATCCGAATAGGGTTTTTGTTCAAGGGCCCCTCAGCTCTCCTCTCAGTACCTGCGTCCAGGCTTATTTCTCTCCAGTTCCTGGAGATATTGGTCTGTGGAGAGCCGGTTCCGGTGATGCAGCTGCTCAGGAAACCTTGGGGACGGCAGATGGATATACCTATGCCATACCTATGTTTGCTATTCATCGTCGTAATACGGGCATTTATAATCCTGAAACCCGTTCTAACGGATCCGCAAAGACCCTGGCGAATTATTTGGAAGGATACGCTTCAGATAGGCCTGATAATCTCTATAATGACTGGATTGTGGCCAGTGACATTCTGGATCTTCGTCGTAGGGTATCCGTTCAGGATAACTATAAGGAGCTGTGTGAGGATGGGTTTAAAAAGCTCATCAGCGGTAAGCTTCAGACAAAAATGGGTAAGTCTACCCTTGGTGAGGACCATTATGGAAAGGTCCTTGTTCAAGCGGATGCAGTGAGCAACGTAGATAAAGTCGGGTCAACTAAGATTGCTGAGGGTGATGGAGTCCGCAGAATATTCTCCAATGCAGAAATCACACAGCCCGACTCTCTTATAGCTAAAACAGTCAATGACAAGATTACGGGAACTCCTGGAGCAGCCTGGGCTGCTACGAATCAGTTCGAGATAGATTTACCCTCCGACTCTTACCCTGAAGGTTCTCAGGTAACGTCTGTTGATGCTATATATACCTCAAGTCATGGGAGCCTGACCGGTAATATTTCTTATACTGCACTACCCGCAGATGACGTCATATTTACAATAAACTCAGGAACAATTATTGGAACATCGTTGCCCATTACTGTTGAGTATACGATTAGTATGCCTGCAGGGCCAAACGGGCTGACTCATGTTCCGAATAGGATTCTAGAGTTCAGAAAAGAGGACTCTACAACTCCTATAGCTTCTGTGGATAGTGACATCCGTGTAAGAACGGCTGCCCCCGTTATTATTGGTGATACAACTCATTTCAATACGCTCTCGAACAGAGGAGCAAGATTTGATGAGCTGTATGATTTTGGCCATAGGATGACTTATCATGTACCGGGGTCAGGGTCTACTAACTATATCATTCCTCGGTCCATTGAGGACTATAGTGTGCTCGGGATAGCTGACGCCAAGATAGACTCAACAACAAGGAGTCTTGGTACTATTACCAGAACTGCGAGTCAGTATAACGTGGCCCTTGATACGACAGCTTCCTCAAGTGAGCATGTTGAATTCGATTTGTATCTCGGAACTAAGTTCTTTGAAACAAATAAACAGGGCAGAGCAATTACTGAAACTTACGAGATGATTGAGCTGACACCCCGTGAGCCCGCTGGTAGTGGCCGTACTGTGTTTAAAGTTGATACCACGGGGCGATTCATTGCAATAGCGAGCTACAGTAATGAGAATGGTACATGCTACGCTTATAATGGGTCAGCAAGAGAACCCCTCGTTACCAATAATCTTAAACTTTCTGATGCATCACATAAAACAGAGCTCGTCATAGAGTTCTCATCAGCGCCATCAGCAGGGAATGCCATATCAGTCCCTGTATTAAGAAAAAGCGCTATAAGTGATTCTGAAGGATATACCTGCTTCTATGAGACTACGCCCTATCAGGGCTGGCTCGATTCTACAGTTACCGGTCGTATAGAGGCCATAGGACCGGCTCTGGTAACCACGTCTGGTAGCGGTACTATCACCGATTATACCTATGCTCAGGGTCTGGCTCTTTTCGACGAGGATACCACTTCAGTCCTTGGTCAAAACACTGAGTGGGCTTCTAATGTTAAGAGTGGGTATCTGATTAAGCTTAATTCGGATTCTGAGACTGAATATGTTATCAGTGAAGTATATGATGATAGTACCCTGTTTCTCTCGCAAAAACCTAAAGATTCCACTGTTTATGCAGCTTATACTATCGTTGCTAAGGACCAGCCGTTCTTCTCACCCGCTAATATTCTGGATAGGCTTCCGGCACTCAACAGCGCCGCTGATGCCAGTGGGATGAATGAAGAAATATCTACGGCTGTTACCGACAAGTATCCTGTTCTGGAGACCCGCATCGTGAATAGAGTCCAGGATATTTCTGATACGACGGCGAATACGGTTATCCTTGGACAGAATGTTGCAGACCGGGGTCGGTCTACTATTCATATTCCTGATGCACCTCTGGGTCGCGGTAACCTCGGCCTGAAATATGAGAAGCTTGACTCCTCTGGCCAGTATCAGAAGACGTTCCAATCGTATATTCTGGATAAGGACAATGATGGACGCCTGTATCTGATGGTTGCCGGTAGCGAGGTGGATAACACCTCTCTCCACAATTATTTTGATCACAGGTCTAATAACGATGTTGTAGATATTTTCGAGCTCCCTGGAATTCCTATAACTATGAGGAGACTGTCCTAGTGGCTGAGAAATACGATCCCGTTAAGGTATCCATATCTTTCTGGGCCAATCCTGACCATAAGACACTGAATACCGAGGAGTTAGGTCAGGGTAATTTTCAGTGGGTAGAGTATGGTATCCTCTTCAAAAAAAAGGGGGAAGAAGAGTATTACGCCTATAATGCCCACTTGAGCTCTGATGGCTTGATACAGGAACCCGAGATGGTGGTGGTATCAGATTCTGAGGGGGTTCTGTACAAGGATAAAGACATCGATATTATACCTGAGGACGTCCACAGGTTCCTCCCAAAACTGTTTAAGACCGGTGACCGTCCTGACCTTACACCTGGCCACAAGGCACCCACAATCTATCGGAACACCTATAAATCTGACCTAGGGAACACATATTCCAGTGAGAAGTTCAAGCAGATATTCGATAAAGATTTCTATGTCGTGGTCTCGAAAAAGGGCCAGATGAAAAATCCTTTTGGAAAGATGGTCGGAAAAAAAGGTGTTCCCGCTGAAGAGACTGAAAAACAGGGTCGAACGATGTACGCCTCTATAGCAGGGGAACCCCTTCCGGATACACGATGCCCTGTCTGTGGCTGTGATAAATCGAAGATAGCCTCAAAGTGGTCGAGTGTTTATTATGGTATGATATGCTCTAACGGGCATCAATGGGCTATGGATGATAGTGTTTTCCGCTACCGACAGATAGTCCGTATGGCTAAGGAACGAAGCCTCTCTGAGCCCTTTTCTGGTGGTTTCGATATAATGAAGAAGTTTCAGGAATCTCAGACGGGCCATAAATCAGACACGGGATACAGCGGCGGTTTTAATATTCTCCAAAGATGGCAAAAAGGTCAGCCCTCCTCCGAATCTGACGGTTTTGATGCCATGCAGGTGAGGTTTAAGCCCCATTTCAAGGGCTAAATCTTTTGATTCCCGCCATATACGCAGCCTTCTTTAAGTCTGCGCCTCAATTCGCTATCATTTCATAAGGAGCTATGTGCATGCCACAGAAATTTGTGGAAATACCCTCGATTTATCCAAAACTTTTAGAGTTAAGGAAATCGACTACAGCGGCTTTCAAACCTAATAAGTATCTCAAAGAGAGCACCGTATTGCGGTATTATCAGGTTGTTGGTGCTCTTCATATGATGCTGCTGCAGAGAATGGTTCTGGGAGATGGGACCGGCCTTGGAAAAACCGTTGAGACTATCGCAGCTTATACATGGAGTCTTATAAATAACCCTAACCTTAAACTGCTCGTAGTATGCCCAAAGAGTGCCATGTACCAATGGGCTGAGGAGTTTGATAAATTCACTACCGGTATCGATGTGAGAGTCATCACTAACGAATATCAGGGCTTTACCGGAATACAAGCACGGAAAATGCAATACAGCGGTTTCAAAGAACACGTAATGGTCATAAACTATGCCCCCCTGATAGAGGAGTATGAGTTTATTAGGCAGGCCTTGAGCCCCAACTATATGGTCATCTATGATGAGTGCCAGACCTTTAAGAATAGAAAAACGAGGGTACATCTAGCGTGTACCTTAATTTCAGAGATGGCTGACCGGGTATATGGTCTATCAGCAACCATTATAAAAAACAGTCTTGAAGAGGTATACTGCATCTATTCCGTTGTAGTTCCTGGCCTCTTTGGTAACATAACAAGGTTCAGGAAAAATTACTGCAAACAAGAGCTCATGAAACTCCGCATTGGTGGTAAAGAGCGCAGGATACCTAAGACAGTCGGGTATAAAAACCTGCAGCAGTTTAAACAGGCCATAGATCCATATTTCCTAATCCGCCGAAAAGAGGAAGTCGCATCGGAGCTTCCAAAACTCATTTCTCGTAAGGTCATCCTTGAGATGGAACCGGATCAGAAGCGCCTATATAAAGAGGCTCTTTCCGGTATCATGTATGAGGAGAAGATAAAAAGAGAATACTATGAGATATCTGATAAGGTACGTAATGGGGCCAGTGATGAAAAGCTTCTGAAATTATATGAAGAGCGTAAGGATAAATACGAGAAATTCATGACAGAGGACGGCCGTAAGCGCGGTAAGCTTGCGGCTCTGACTTACTGTCAGATGATCAGCAATGGCCCCTCTTTAATAGGTCAGTCCGGTGAGTCGAGTAAGGAAAACGAGTTTATTCGTCTTATGACCGAGGAACTCGTTGAAGAGAAAGTAATTCTCTTCACTCGTTTTAAAACGGGTATACCTGCTCTTGAAATAGCCTGTGAGCGTAATCATATCAGTTACACGAAAATAACGGGTGACCTCAATGATTCGGAACGCCAGAGTGCCCGTCTTAAGTTCCAGAATGACCCCACGTGTAAGGTTATTTTCATTACCACCGCAGGTTCGGCTTCTTTGAATCTTCAATCGGCTGGCGTAATAATTTTTTATGACACACCCTGGAGCTACGGAGACCTTGTGCAGACTATAGGCCGGGCCCAGCGAATTGGTAGCCTTAAAGAGCACATTCTCGTTTTGCACATGATAAATAAGGGCACGATAGATGTGAGGGTCATTAATAAAGTTTCAGGAAAGAAAGAACTAAGTGATGAAGTTATTGGAGATACAGCTGAAGGAGCCTTGGACTTCACGGCTCAGGAGAGCGGGGTCATAGATGACCTGTTCACTCAGCTCATGGAAGACGCGGAGAATATAGAATGACCTGCCCTCTTTGTAATGGCCTGGGGGAGCGCCTTTATATAAGGACGCACAAGTATACGGGCCAAAGGGTCATTGTCAGTGAATACTGCCTGTGTAAGAAATCCGAGTTCATATCAAGGAGCTTCGACCTTCTACGACAATTAGGTGACCAGTATCTGCCCTTTGATAAAATTTATGATGGCCTGAAGTTCGACCCCGATAATCTAGAGCGAAGCCCAAACATACTTATAAGAGGGTCGGAAAGGGATTTTCTGTTAAACGTTAAATCCACTATTATGCTCTATAGGTATGAGTATCCTTCACTATCGTTTCATTGCTGTAGGGCCATAGATCTGCTCCAGAAGTTCTATGTGAAACAACCCGATGGGCATACACCTAATCTTTCAGAGACACAAAAATATGACCTATTGGTGTTCACACTGGATACCAAAGAGAAGAATGACGTTCTGAAGACGTGCATAGCTCAGGTGGTAAATATTCGTAAGAATTACAGGCCCACGTGGATTTACCTGCCTGAGGCAAACCTGTCCGAGTGCCGTTATGATTATTCCCCGGAGCTTGAAGACCTTATCTCAAAACATTACACACAGATAAATGTGGGTTATAAGAATTCCGGAGAAAAAGGCCCGAATAAGCAGCAGATGGATTCGGCTAATTTCGGGAGACCATAAATGAAACGCGTATTCAGGTCTATCATAAATGTTCGTAAGAGTGGAACGCCCACAATCGAGGCTTCCGAGTTAAAGAAGAATTATCGGTCTTTCCTGACCAGTAAAATAGAACCCGAAGATCCATCCCACATAAAAATCTATCAGTGGATAGAAGCCCACTACAGGGACTATGAAGAGATACCGTCAATAGAGCTCCTCTTTGAGAGGGCCCAGAAAAACGGTGATGAAAATGTAATGGCTTCTCTTAAAGAGATAGCCATAGAAACTCCTTATATAGGTTCTGACTATCAGGCAATAATAAAGGAGAAGTTCGAGGAGCAGAACCGCGATAAATTTCAATCACTTCTTACTAAGACGTGGCAGGTCGTCTCCTCCGGGTTAAAGGTCAAAAAGAAGACTATTCAGGGAATGACCTCAGCAATAGATTTCTTTCTATCTGAGTCCAGGAAATTCAGGTTCAGGGCATCTATGACAAAAACTGAGGCTGATATCCGGTCCACGGAAGTCGGCATGGAGGTCACAGAGGCTTATGATAAGGTTAAAAGGGACCCATCCACGACTAAGGGCCTATATACGTTCATAGATAAAATTGATGACTCAGTAAGAGGTTTCAAACCCGGTGACCTCGTGATGGTAGCGGGATTTGTTGGGCAGGGAAAAACGACTTTAAGCTCGAATCTGGCGTACAACGGGATTATGCAGGGGCTTAACGGTGTTTTTGTGGCCATGGAGATGAACTATGAGGACATGACCAATATCTTTTACTGTCTTCATACGTCTAATCCGATGTGGCTCTCTCACCCGAAGTTCAAGAATCTTGTTGGAAAGATCTCTTTCGAGAAGATCCTTTATGGGGAGCTTTCGGAAATAGAAGAGGAGTTTTTTAAGGCTGCTGCTCATGATTTCTGTAATAATCCTGATTATGGTCATCTCTACGTATGGCAGCCAGATGAAAAGCTGACTCCCTCTGCACTTGATACTAAGCTTGAAGAGTACAATTCTACCCTTCAGGATAGTCTCGGTCTTAATCTCGATTTCGTGGTGGTCGATTACATAGGCCTTATGGTAGCTGATAAGGATGATAAGTACGGGGATTTCAATGTAGATCTGAATAACATTATTAAGAGGCTTAAGAATACTGCCATGACATTCGATGGCGGTAGAAGACTTATTACCATTACACCGTTTCAGGTAAACCGTGATGGCTGGCGAGAGGCCGAAAAGAATGATGGCATCTACAAGCTGACCGCTCTTTCTAGTGCTAATGAGGCAGAGCGAACATCAGACCTTGTGTTTACCATTTATTTCAACGATGAGATGAAGCGGAACGGGACCGTGAAAATAGGATGCTTGAAACATCGTCGTGGCGGGGGCTTCCAGGCATTTGAGTCCCGTCTGGATTTTATTTCGAGGCACTGGCGTAATATCATTGAGAAGCCACAGGATGACGATAACCTGATCAGTGAAATACCCCTTGATGCATGAAAGACCCAAATAAGGTCAGAGAAGTAATAGAGGAAAAAATAGACCTGGCTAAGGTGATGCTGGATTATGGAGTCCAGTTCACGTTCGATCCATTGCTGGCTGATGAGGTTCAATATCGGTGCCCATTCCATGGAGCAGACAACAAACCGAGCTCCCGTTTCTATCGTGGCACTAACTCCTGCTATTGCTGGGTTTGTAAGAAGAGGTGGGATGTCACAGATTTCATCATGGATAAAGAAAAGCTCGGATATGTCAGAGCTATAAATTTTATCGTAAATAAATATAAAGTCGATGTCTCAAGCGTTCCTGATGGTCCTGATTTCACAATAAAAAAGCAGACCGTCGATTTTACTGAGATGGATCTTAAAATTATCAGAAACAAGATTTTGGACTTCAGGGGTAAACTCCCCCTCAATAAGTATGCTGCCTTGTGTACTGCCTACTACATGACTCTTTTTTCACATTCAAAGGGTGATGATGTGGGCAAGAATATCGATGCAATGAAAGCTAAGCTGTCGGAGATAGCTATATGAAAATAGTCGGGGCTACATTCTCGGAGTTTCTTGAGGATAGTGTAAAAGAGCTCACATCCAAGATGCCATGGATGAAGGACAGGGAGTTCCGGCTGATTTCATCTGTTGATGAACTTCGACAGTTTATTGATGAAGCGATAGAATTTGGGAAATGCGCCCTAGACTTAGAAACTACCGGCTTAAACACACGATCGAAGAGAGTGGGAGATAAGACAGAATCAGCTTCCAAGCTGGTTGGTTTCTGTCTCTCCTATAACCCTAAAGTAGGTATCTATGTCCCGGTAAAACATATAGAAGGAGCTGAGTATAATCTCCCTGAGGATGAGGTTTTTTCTGAGATAAAAAGGCTCTGCACTCATTGTGTTACTATCTATCATAATTCTAAATATGACCGGGCTATTCTGAAGAACTATGGCTTAGATATACGGGAATATGACCGGTTTGAGGATACCCTTATTCTAGCCAGATTATATGATGCAGGGAGTAAGGAGATAGGATTAAAAGTACTCTCTAATAAACTCTTGAACCAGCCCATGCTGGAGTTTGACGATGTCTCGAAGAATAAGCGCTTCGACCTAACGTCTCCGAAGATAAACTACATTTATGGTGGATCGGACGCTGTCTGTACCCTGGACCTCTATAACTTTTTTATGAGCCAGGATATTATTAAACAGCAGATGGCCATTTATAATCTTGAGAAGCGTGTCACGAGTGTTGTGATGGATATGGAGGCCAATCTCGTTAAGATAGATGTAGAATACCTTGAAAATTTAAAGATTGAAATAGAACAGAAAATCAAGTCCATAGAGGATGATATTTATGGTCTGGTCGGTACTAAGTTCAATCTCGGGAGTCCCCAGCAATTAGGTCGGATACTGTTTGATTTCTTGAAGTATCGCTATCCTGAAAAGGAGAGACTGGCCTCCGGTCAATACTCCACAGATAATGCTACCCTTGAAAAAATTCAGGATGAGTATCCAGTCATTAAGAAGATAGTCCAGTACAGGGGCCTTGAGAAATGCCTTTCTACGTATATAGTGAATCTTCTCAAGAATAAAGATGAAGACGGATGTATAAAACTCCAGTTCAATCAGTCGGGCACGGATACCGGCCGCTTTTCATCCCCAGGTGGTAAGGGAATAGATATAGACGGCTACTGTGGTATGAATATCCAGAGTCTCCCTAAAAACTATTCCCCAGATGACCCGAACCTCAGAAAGGCTCTAGTAGCTCGCCCTGGTTATACCATGGTGGCTATGGATTATTCCGGAGAGGAGTTGCGGGTAGCTGCTAATCTGTCACAGGAGCCCAAATGGGTCAATGCTTTTCTTAACGGAGCTGATCTTCACCGTCAGACCGGTCAGTCTATCTTCAATAGGCAGGAGATATCGAAGGCCGAGCGTCAAGTGGGGAAAACCGTTAATTTCCAATCTCTGTACGGGGCTGGTTCTGTAGGTATAGCACAACAGGCTAAAATATCCGAGCCGGAGGCTCGCAGGATACTGGTATCCTTTTTTGCTTCTCTGCCTAGACTCAAGAGATGGATGGAGGTTGAGAAAGCTAAAGCCAGGAAACTAAAGCACGTAAAAACGGCAATGGGTCGTGTACGTCCCCTGAATATCTTCTATGACTCTGATAATAGAGTCATGCAGGCTCGTGGAGACCGCTGTTCGGTTAACACCCTTGTTCAGGGTACGTCAGCGGATATCATGAAGACTGCCATGGTAAGGGTTAGTAACTGGATCCGGTCCAATAATCTCCAGGACGAGATCAGGGTTTTGATAACGATGCATGACGAGCTCGTCTTCGAGATAAAGACTGAGAAACTGTTGGAATATGTTCCAAAGCTAAACGAGATTATGAAGCTCAGGGATATTTTGCAGGGTATCCTTAAGTGGCCAGTCCCTCTTGTAATTGAGGCTAAGTACGGTGACTCATGGTATGCTACGAGTAATTTCTTTGAGGAGCATCCTGAGTTAGAAAACATAGAAACGCTGACTTTTCATAAGGCTGCAGATGTAGTAGATGAGAGTAAAGGCCGCACTGAAAACCCGGCTGAAAACTCTCAAGAGCGAGAATCGGATTCTCAAAATAAAGAGAATGATTTAAAGATTTCGGAAATCGTTCCTGAGAATATCGCCCCTGAAATTCTTAAAAAAGAGGAAGTTCAACTTCCTGAGTCTCCTGCTGAAAATAATCCTGAAAGCGATTTCTCCTTGAATTCGGGTGAAACAAATACCAATTTAGAGGAGGAACTCGTCTATACGATAAAGCGAACCAATATGAGTTCCTTGAGGATGTTGAATACAATCATACCGTTTCTAGTTGAGGATCAGAAAAAGCCTGTCTATAACGGTAAAAAGGCTGTCCTTCGAATCAAGGACAATAAGGGTAATCATCTTATGGTATCAGATTTGAAGGTTAGTAGAGATGGCTTTTTGGCTCTAGCACGCTTTTTCGGCCTTTAGGAGAGGTAATGAACAAGCAGCAGAGAGACCTGGAGAAGGAAATAGATGACCTGAAGAAGCAGGTCACAATTTTGAGAAGAAAAGTTCAGAAGTTGGAGGGGTATAAAGAACAGATGGAGGAGCAGGCCCGGTTACTAGTGGCAATGGGTAAGAAGGTTATAAGGATGGATGCCTTAATACATAAGAATTATGTTTTGAAGGGACCCGTATGACCACCAGACTTTTTATTTTTCTGCATATTTATAACCACTTGAATTTATTAGTGTTATAGTTAGTTTTTTCGCCTTGACTTACATTTGGTTATGGTTTATATTCTTATTTCAGGCGGTTTTTGGTCGTATAACTCTTTGTATCCCCTTTACTTATGAAATCAAATCGAGCTCCGGTCATAGCCGTCATTAGATTATCCTTTGTCTTTTAAGGCATAAGATAGTCTAACCTTTCTCTTTACTGTAGCTCCTTTTGATAAGTCCATGATACAATACATAAATACCACCCCATTTATCAATGGGGTTCTAAAATGAAGAAAAACACACAAAGTATCAGCAGCAACAATCATACCACGTTTCCGAGGGGGCCCTTGAATGGTGTACATCAACAATTCAAAGGAGTTCGTTCGACAGAATCATGAGGAGATTCGCCACATGGTAACATCCCTCTGCCATGCTTTTGGGGTCGATACGGCAGGAGATGTCACCAATGATTTATGTGTGCGAATTATTTCCGGTAGACTTATGGAGGATCATTACGATCCTCAACGCTCTAAGGTCTCGACGTATCTTTTCCGCATCGTAAGAAACATGATCTGCAATCAGGTCTTCTCCAGGGAAAACCGCACCTGGAGAAACAAGCAGACTGTTTCCTTTCAAGCCCTCTCAGGACAGGAATCGAGTGAAGATATCGATTTCATACTACGCTACAACCGTATCGCCAACGAGTATCGTGATATGCTCAGGCGAAACGCAGTTTCTGATGACCCAGAGGGCCTTCCTCTTGAGCTGAGCGACTTCGAGAGAAAATTCGTGAAGGGGTATGGATCTAAACGTATCCCTCTCAAGAAACGGTCCTTCAAGGACGTTCAGGTCAAACGTTGCACCCGCTATGATGTCTACTGCTACATTAAAGAGGGATACAAGAACAGCGAGATAGCAAAGATGTACGGTGTCACGGATATGTTCATATGTCTCCTTAAAAAGGAGATAGAACAGGCTCTTCGTGAGTATGGCTTCGATTTTCCCAGGAAGCCAAGAAAAAAGCGTATCCGCCGCAAACTTTAATATATCTTCCAGATTCGGTATCATTTTGTAAGGCCGGGATAATTCGATTCCGGCTCATTCTCTTGAGGTATTTAATGCCTATTACCACCGATATCATTGTGGTCCTCTATGGCGATCCTGGGGACATGCACCGTCTCATAGGCTCAATCAAGGACCACTGTGAGGAGTCTAGCTACAATCTCATTATTATTGATAATAATGAAACGAATAGGGGATTCACAAAGGCCGTCAATGAGGGCATACTATCTAGCTCTTCCCCCTATATCTGGCTTCTAAATCAGGACGCTGTGGTCCTCCCTGGAGCTCAGGATGCCCTTATAAGAAGGATAGAGTCTCATGAGAAAGTTGGAATTGCTGGGTCCATGCAGTTAGATCCCGAGGATAGGGACCTTATCCGGCATGGCGGAACCATGAGAGCTTTTCCATCAGGAGTCCATAAGGGTGGCAGAGTCTCTATGGGTCATTGCAGGATACCGGAAAAGTCTATCTGGGTCAACTTTGCCAGTGTGATGCTGCGCCGAGAGATGGTTAAGCGTATCGGGGTCCTAGATGAGAACATGTATCTCGTCTATTCGGACTCCGATTACTGCTTCTGGGCTAGATATCGAGGCTGGGAAGTATGGTATGAGCCTGAATCGAAGGTTCTCCATCGATTGAACGCCTCAAAGAATGTATCTGAGTGGCATCAGAAGGATATGCAGGCGTTCATGGATAAATGGGGCATATCTCTAGAGCAGAATGGTCAGTTTACCTCGCATCGACTCTTTCAAAAACTGAATATCCATCCATAAAAGGGGGCTTCGATGTTGCCAAATTCAGAGATTACCATCTATCCGAATGGGGACTCGAAAATAGTAGGTTTGGAGCATAGCGAACAGTGCCACAAGCTTTCAGACCTTGGCCATAGTGCCGGTAAGGTAACGTCGGAGAAGGATGAGGACCATCAGCCAGCTTTCCAGTCTGTGCAGAGAAAGGGATGACATCATGTCCAGGAGTATTACGGTTGAGTTCCAGGTCCAGAATATGGATATCATGCTTCAGACTCTTGATGAGTTGAAGTATTCCTACAACAAGAATTCTAACGAAATGGTAACGGTTTCCGGAACGTATGGCGGCATTACCATCGATGGAAATGCCGGTAAGATCAAGTATGACTCTGTTCATCAGACGAAGGTCGATAAAATCAAACAGAACTATACCGTGAACTTTTATAGGGACCAGGCCATTCGTGAAGGAAACGAAATCAGACAGTCCGTCAACGATCAGGGAATCATCACTCTCCAAATCATTAGACCCTAACAAGGTTCAGGAGATTCAGATCCTTCCCGACGGTAGCACCTATATCGAATGGGTTAATACCGAATTCAGCGATTTTATCATCAAATATGTAATGTCCGCAGAAGAACGGGCAAACTATACTAAATACGGATCTAATAAAATTTTCTGTGGTTAGAGTATAATCAATGAAACTCCATCAGTGCCTAGGGGCTAATAGGCCCCTGATTTTTGTTGTAGCTGAGAGTGACCTTGAAGTTCTATTATATCTGAGAGATAAGTATAAAAAGGGCTCTTATCATGTCTATAGCACCACCTTTTCAGGTGTGTATGAATTAACGACCCTTCTAGATGAATCCTTCTCTTCAGCCTCTAAAGGCGCTGCTCAGACGACTATACAGGTTCTCGATTCCATATTAAAACAGACCTTTGATTCAAAGAGGCAACATACCTTTAAGACGTATGTTTTCTTAGACTGCCAAAACTATATAAGAGACCCACAGAATATACGTAAGATTAAAGATATTTTATCGAGATATCAACTTGATGAGAACTTCACCTGTAATATGGTTTTTATTTCTCAGACTCTGTGTATACCTCCAGACCTCGATAGATTGTCAGAGATCGTATTCTTTGACCTTCCCGATGAAAATGAGCTTAAAGAACATAGTGACCATATATCGTCCAAACTGGAATTGAGTAAGATTGGAAAGGCTCCCAGTGAAGAGGTGGTGAACAATCTTAAAGGTCTGACCCGTTTTGAGGTGGAGCAGGCCTATCTTCAATCTTTTTTCATGTATAAGGGGATAGAACTTGGTTTCATCAGAGATTTTAAGAAGGCTTCTATAGCCAAAACCGACCTCTTGACCCTGCTCGAAACAGACCTAACTTTTAATGATATTGGGGGTATGCCACAGCTTAAGGCATGGATAGAGAAGAGTGCCGGAGGATGGACCGTTGAGGGCAGGGCCTTTGGTCTGCCACTGCTTAAGGGTCTGCTTCTCGTGGGGCTTTCGGGCTGTGGAAAATCCATGATATGTAAAGCGATTGGTAATCAATGGGGGCTCCCGGTAATTCAGCTGGACCTCGGAAGGCTCTTTTCAATACGAGTAGGAGAGTCTGAGGCCAATCTACGAAGAATGCTTAAAATAGTTGAGAACATTTCCCCCTGTGTTCTTATGATCGATGAGATTGAAAAGGGCTTTGCCGGTATCCATAGTAGCACATACAGTGATGGTGGAGTTACAGCACGTGTGATAGGTTCATTCCTTATCTGGTTGCAGGACTGTAACCATTCGGTGTTTACGGTTGCAACGTCTAATAATATCGAGAATCTACCGCCAGAGCTCATATCAAGGTTTGACGAGACCTTCTTTGTTGGTCTTCCTCAATTTCAGGAACGAAAGGATATTTTCTCCATCCATCTTAGAAAGCTCAAAAAAGACACCTCAAAGTTCTTCCTGGATCAGTTGGCTTCTTCCAGCGAGGACCTTTCTGGAAGGGAAATAGAACAAGTACTGAAAGAGTCCATGTATGACGCGTTCCATGCCGGGAAAGAGCTCGATACTGAAACAGTACTTCGGGTATTGAGGAATAAGACTAATCTCGTCACCACCATGGCTGAGCAGCTTAATTACCTGTTGAAGTGGGTAGGTTGGGATGATGATAAGCAGGATGGTCTTAGAGCTCGTTTCGCAAGTAAGACCGAAAGTTCTGATGTGAGCCGTATACGGGACCAGATTGATAAGCTGATAAATGACGTTCAGGGCGGCGTTGATGAGCAGATATGACATAGCTCTTCGATAAGCTCATAAATATTTATTCGGAATTAGCTAGACAGATTCTTGAGACGAGCTGTATATGCCGCCAGAGATTGGAACTTAGAAAGCGTTAAGACGTATCGTAATGGTGGAGGTCGACGTATGTCTTCTAAACTCTCCGCTCGTATTGAGCAAGCCTCTGCTATTCTTAAGCCTTACCTCAAAGACGTTCCCGAAGGTTATCGAAAGTCGTATCCTGATGACCCGGATGAAGCCGCCTCCGCCATTCTAAAAGTCTCACTTGAAAAATCAGGCGTCGATGATTCTGAATTCGGCTTTCAAATGCTCGAATCAGGATCTGTCTCTGTGGGCGACTTTGAACACGTCTTACGAGGGTTAGGCTTCTATTTTCCCTCTCCTCGTGTTCGTGCTGCGTGGAACGTTCTAAGAGGTCTCGATCCCTTTACGACGGAGCAATCCGCCCAAAGCGCTACTACGATTGCGGAAGTCGTTAAACAAATTCGGCCGATAGGTCAATGGTGAGATGAAGATCTTCTTGAGAAGTACGGTAGAGATTGTCCTGTTGAGATTGAAGAACAGCTTCAGAAGCGTACTAATCGTCGACCTTGTATCGTGTTTCGAAAAGATGGAACGATTGACGTAGAAACGTCGCTATCGATGATTAAGATGGCTCGTCGTCAAGAAACGCCAAAAACGTTTATCGTTGAGAGCGAACTTCAAATTCTATACGCGATTGGCGAATTTCCTGCGGATCTATTCTACGAATGTCCTGTTCATGCGGATGTCTTGTTAGTCGAAGGTTATTGTGAAGAGTGTGAACAGGTGTGGGAGAATTTCGAAGCGAATCGCCGCAAATATTCGTTTATTCGTCTGATCGTTCAGCGCGGCTTCGTACTTCTAACTCAGCTAATCGAGAAGAAAATCGACGAGCTCGCGAAAATGTCTCCGAAGATCTGGATTGAGTTCGCTCAGCTAGAAGAAGAAGAGAATCTGCCTCGTTTGAAGAGAAGAATCTCGAAATCAAAACAGGGCGACCCTTTCTACGTTATTCATAAGACTCTATAAAAGGAGACTGGGCATAGTGATAATTTTTGGGATGATAAAGCCCAAACATATTGGGGTTGGTCTGGCAAAGTATCGTGACGGCCACGGAGTCCTCGAACTTCTCTAGAAGAATGCAAATTCGGACAAAATCTGTGAGATGTTGACATTCAGAGATAATTAATATATACTCAGAATAATATGTCTTGTGCCCGAGCCACTGGGGTGCCGGGCAGCGACAGCTGGCCAATCAATCCAGGCAAAAGTTTCTTTCTCAGGTTGTGGGTTTACCCGCCAGCATTCCCAGCCCTGATAAGAAATCGAGCCAGACCCTAGGAGCTTCAAATGTCCTCCAAGCTCAATGTCCGTGCTGTCTTCGATCACGAAAAGGTTGCCTTCAACAAGGAAAACGAAGTCCATATGGATGTCGTTTTTCACGTCCCCGAGAAGGCCGATTCCAAGCGAACGCCCCTCCATATGGTCCTTGCTCTTGACTATTCGGGTTCTATGGCTGGCAAAAAAGTTGATTCCATGAAGGATACGGTCAACAAGCTCATTGATAATCTTACTGAGAACGATACCATGACTGTTATCGGTTTTAGCGATAACTGCTGGGAAATCATACCGGTAACCGTAATGGATTCATCGGGGAAGGCTAACGCTAAGAGTTCTATAAATAATACTTACACCCATAGCATGACCAATATGAGTGAGGCCCTAGAATGGGCACTTGAACGCGCTGCATCCTCTGATAAGAAAAAAATAGTCAGAATCGTCTTCCTTACTGACGGCCTTCCTACTTCTGGTCTGACAGGTCGTGAGGACCTGGTTAACATTGTCAGCCAGTTAAGGCCCGATGTGAGTCTCTCCACGTTCGGGTTTGGGCATGATTACGACCCTGAGCTCCTTCTTTCAATGTCTAACAGGGGCCGGGGAAATCATTTCTATATTCAGAATGAGGATGATTGCAAGAGAGCCTTCGCTATGGAGCTTGGTGGTCTACTTTCCATGGCCGTTCAAGACCTTAAAGTGGAAGTCACCCCCTCAGGGAATGTTGAGCTGGTGGACTTTCTCAGTAAAATTTCCTATGAGGAGTCGGCCGGTTATCGGGGTATAACGGACGGTAAGGTACTATTTACTCTTGAAGACGTGTTCTATGGTGAGAGTAAGCATGTTCTCTTCAAGCTTAAACTGCCAAGCGCATCTCAGGCTGTTACAGCTAGGGCCACTAAAGTCTGTGACATAAGAGTCGATTATCTTGATGTCGAGACCAAGGAGCGGTCTGTTCTTGAAGCAAAGGCAAAAATCAGGTACGTGAAACCAGATGATGCTAGTACTGAGGCGAACAAAGACGTGAAGGCTCAACTGCTGCTTATCGAGGCCCAGAAGATCCACAAAGATGCCAAAAAGCTGGCGGATAAAGGGCAGTATGATGATGCCCGTGAAGTCTATACCGCCGGTCTCCTCCTTGCAGAAAATAACGCCTGGTTTGAGAACTCGACGGCACTTAAGGGTAGTTTCCAGACCATGATAGAAAACAGTGGCAATGCAGCAGTATATTATACTTCCGGCGCTAAACTTGCTGGTTCATATGGCTATACCATGGCAAAGTCTCGGGCATCATCTGTCTGTGGTATGAACTTGTCCTATAATTCCAGTGCTCAAGAGAGTATGATGCGATCGTTTGGGGTTCATGAGTCGGTACAAGATAGCACAGGAGGATGAGACCTCCGGTGGGAGGAAGGCTTATGTCTTTCCCCCCACTAGGAATATCATTATAGTTCACGAGTACATGAAATATTGTGTTGCTGAAAACGCAATATTCAGGCCTAAGAGGATTAGAGAGGCCCTCGTGGATGGGGCAGCTATTCGCCTTAGTAAGGATAGAAGCTGCCCTATCATTGTCTGGTCATATGAGAAAGCCAGAATAATGTCTATCGCCAACTCATATGAAAGTATCTATACGATAGGCGATTATCCAGAAAAGACTGTTTGGGTTATTGCCTATAGAGTACCCGTTCCGAGAGGCTTGAAGGCGCTCCTTGTAATCGAATGAAAAAAGTTCTTGACTCTCGGCCTTTTTTAGCATATATTTAACAGTATGAAGCTCACTATTCGACAGCCCCAACCGCAGCCAGGATATAACACACGGGGGACGTGCGTATAGCGGAGCTATTACTGAGAATGAAAGCACGAGCCCCCGGTGAAAATCGGGGGCTTTTTTTATGATTATATCGGATGTGGGCCAGGATTCCTTCCACACGAACGTGGGGATTGAATTAATCTTGGCTAGGGCACCGGAATGGGGCTTTGGGAATCCCCCCCACTCCGACCAGTTTTATCGGGGCGTAGCGCAGTCTGGTTTAGCGCATCTGGTTTGGGACCAGAGGGTCGTAGGTTCAAATCCTATCGCCCCGACCATTTTTGTTGACGGAGTGTAGCTCAGTCTGGCTAGAGCGCCACGTTCGGGACGTGGAAGTCATCGGTTCAAATCCGGTCACTCCGACCATGGATAAGAGTTATGACAACATTAAATTATGAGCAAGTCCCATGGGGTAATTTCTTCTTCCCGAGGCTATCAAGAGGGCAGGATGATAAACAGATTCCCCTCTTAGTGAGTTCTGATGATATAGAGCGTACAAAAGAGGTTCAATAGTATTGAATCTTTTGAATATTTGTTCATGGTAGTAAAAGGGGCCTTTTTAGTAAGCATGAAATATACTGGGGTATAGCTCAATGGGCAGAGCAACGGCCTTTGAAGCCGCGTGTTTGTGGTTCAAGCCCACATACCCCAACTTTAATGTTCTTTGAAATACTGATATCATGTATTATGGTGGTCGTAGCTCAATTGGCGAGAGCGCCCGACAAACAGGATTGGGAGAGGGCTTATCACCCGGCATGAACCCCGTGGTCGTGGAAGTCTGTGGAACGAAACAAAGGGAAGCGGGCGGGTAGCGATTGTGGAGTGGCCTCTACGGCTTGCGGAAGACACTGATACGCTGCCTGGAATCCGGTAACGGTCCAGGAGGGTTTGTAAACAGCGGCAGGAAGTCCTGTGCCGATAATAAGGAGACCTAATCATGCCTTGCCGGTTCGACTCCGGTCGACCACCCTTTTTATATTGGGGTGTAGCTCAATTGGTAGAGCATTCGGCTCTGGACCGAATGGTTTGAGGTTCGAACCCTCACACCCCAGCCATTTTTAGAGGTAGGTAGAATATGAAATTTTTTGTGTTTATCCTCATCTCTTTCGTACCCGCATTCTGCATAGTAGCTGACTTAGATAAGATCCTCGATAAGAGCTATGACTTGAGAAATAAAGGCGTGAAAGGGTTCGTATATCAGCAAGCTCCTCTTCAAGATATATATCAGGCTCCTTCAATAGAAGAAATCGAGCCCATTACGCCCCAATCGAATCATACGGGGACATACATAACCGTCCGGGACCATTATCAGGACATTAGACAGATAGATGAGAAGCTGATATCCCTGGAAAAAGACCTGGCAAAGGTCTCTCTCATACTTGATAATCTTCAGGTTAATTCTGAGTCTCATTCCCAAACCATGAACGTTATTACCAAGACTCTTGAGCTCTTGATAGCTCTTGTCACACTTTTAGCCGGTGGCGGATTGATAACACTGCGTAAGAAAAAAGCAGCGTCTCAGTGAAAGGGGCTTCGATGAAAATTGCAGCGGCGATGAAGAAGGTATCCCGCATGGGAGGTGAGCTGAAGGTTTTGAAGGAGAGAATGACGGAATGCCTCTCAACAATCGAAGAAAATGACTACCCGGATAATTTTGGATGTTTTCAGTCTTAACGGTCACCCCTTTTTTAAAATTATGCCAAAAAGAGAAATTTTTAAGCGGTATTTTCCCCATACGGAGAAGTGCCCTAAAAACGATAGTATCTGTATAAAGGACCGTTGCAATTGCTGGATCGATGATAAGCATTGCTGGCTGGTTGATTTTGATTCCTTTGTGGATGAGTTATTAGGTGAGGGCGCTTCTCATTTTGGTTACCATTTCAAAATATCAGAGTATGACTCTATCAGTATCCATACCTATTTTTATCACGATAATCCTATCAGCGTTAATTTAGATGTTACTTTGAATTCGGAACGTCTTGCAGAAGCTGTTCACAGGGAAATAGGTGAAAGCTGGACCCTAACTCCACAATGCTATGACGGGTCTGATGACTATGCCCTTATAAAGACTATCGACGGATCATATAAGAACAAGGTTAAAATAGGGGAAGAAATACTCTTCCTCAAGAGCTTCCTTCCGAGAATAATCGAAATAGATAAAAGAGTAAATACCTGTGAAGTTTGCCGTATTAAAAGGCCAAACCTTGATGAATATGGGAAAAGGGCCATATGTGGCTTCTGCGCTAAGAAGATTATAGAGGACCATGTAGAATCCTATGTCCCTGAGAAATAACCTGTTATAATCTTCTAATCTTTATCTCTCCTTATATGTTCTTAAAAGGGGAGGTGAAGATATGCGTTCGGTACTAATAGCTGTTTTTCTTCTTTCTCTTTCCTGCATTCATATCTCGCCTAAAAAAGAATCGATTCAGTATATTCGTGATTCTGATGGCCGAATAGTAATCTATCATGGCGTGAACATCTCTAATTTTCAAAAAAGCAGTATGGATTATATGCCCTGGCAGTCTAAGGAGGAGCTCAGACGCCTGAATGACTGGGGGTTCAACCTGGTTCGCTTCCTGGTCTTCTGGGAGGCCCTAGAGCCAAATAAGGGCGTTTATAACGAATATTATATGAAGAGGATTGTTGGGAGAATAAAGTATCTCCAGCAGATTGGCGTGGATGTGGTCGTGGATTTCCACCAGGACCTCTATTCTAAAAAATTCGGTGGAAACGGATTCCCAAGATGGTCTGTAAATGACTGTGGAGTAGCTTTCAATAAAAGAGAACCCTGGCACCTTAATTACCTGGAACCGGCTGTTATTAACTCATTTCGGTACTTCTGGAGTAGTGAGGAACTGCAAAGGTCCTATATCGATGCTCTTTTGTATGTCCTCGGGCATGTTGATACCCTTAAAAACGTGATCGGAATAGATATAATCAATGAGCCCTATTCTGGAATGCTTTTAAACTTTGAGAGAGATTATCTGAGTCCTTTCTACGAAGATGTCAGGGACATGGTCTCAAATAGATACAAGACAAAAATGTTCTTTGAGCCTCGTATTGAAACGAGCACCGGTCTTCCTACACATCTTAGATTTAAACCTATAAATGCCGTCTATAGCCCCCACTATTATGACCCGCTTCGTTCTTTGAATACATCTTATACAGAGATTAATACTCAAATATTAAAAGCGGGGGTACTCATCAAAGTGCATGAGGCCCAACAGTTTAGGTGTCCTCTTATATTTGGCGAGTTCGGGATATCGTCTAAAGTCGATGGTTATATGTCATATATAACTGACTTTCTGGACATCACCGATGAGTTCTGTGCGGGTTGGACTTATTGGTCTTATGATTACATATCCTATAATGATAATTATGGTCTTATAGGAAATGGTGGAGAAGAGACACCAGTAGTCAATAAACTTGTAAGGGTATATCCGCAACGTATTGCCGGTAAGGACCCCCTCTATAGTATTCGGGATAATGTCTTTAACCTTACCTATAAGCCCCTGAACTTGAAGGCTCCAACAGTGATATTCATACCGGAGAGATTGGATTCAGTGCAGATATCGGTAAATGGCCATCCAAAGTTCTGGTGGAGAGGGTCTAACTGGTCTAGACTTACTGGCATCAGGACCCTTTATGAACATGTGAATGAGAATGACAGCACTCAAACAATAACTATTACATGGAAGGATTAATGCATATGCCGAGAAAGAAAGCGGTAAAAAAACAGGTGAAAAAGATTAAAGAACCTCTTGAAAAGACGAAAATGAGAAAGATTCTTAAGAAAAGGAAGTGGCCCCTGGATGAAATAAATGAGGCCTTGGATGAGCTCTGGCCTCCCGAACCTTTAATTTGAATAAACAAGCTACTATCATTAAAGGAGAACGGTTGTATGGCGGACAAAGTCTTGGATTTCATTAAGGAGCGTATTAGAGTCCTCCAAGAGGAAGTGAAAGCCGTACAATCCGGTAGAGCTCCCCAGTCCAGTGATTATAGGGATAAGGTTAAAGAGCTCATGTACTGGAGGAGACGAATTATCCAGCATGGTAAAAGGATAAAGGAACGGAAAGGTAGTCCTCTTGATTCCGGAAAAGCCAGAACTGATAGCACTGTTTGATCCGCTATGAGGCCCGCTGAACATCCCTATAATGGAGTCCCCAGAGACGATAGCCTCCCATATCTTAAGGCTCCGCAGCTTTTAAACTCAAAATAGGGTGAGATAAATGAGACTATCTGCTTCTTCTATTGATGTTCTTGCTACATGGCCCTCACCGGAGACTAATGAATTCGCCCAGATGGTCCTTGAGAAGGCCGGGAGAACCTGCTATCAGTCGGAGAAAGGACCTATTACCCCCGAGACTGCTCAAGGGTTTTGTGAGCGCATACTGAAAAGGGGTCACTTTTCTGTACTCGAACACGGGTGGAGAGGCTATAACATTTACCCCTTCAGGGATAGCGACCTTATTCTTCTGATGAAAATATACTGGCCTTATTTGAAGTTCATGTTTTTGACTTTTAATGACAACTCTCTTATTATCTCTGCAAATCTTGAGACATGGAGAAAACTATACGTTGCCAACAAGCTCGATCCGGAGATTCGGGATGACCTCGAAAAGTTCTGTCCTGCTTTTTTCAGATCAGGCCCACAACCTAAAATATCCATGTTCAATTCTGAAATCGTACCGATATCTCGGGAGGATCAGCTTCTGGGGGTGAAGGATAAAGCTGTTCACATAGCTCATACCGTCCGTTATAGTGGCTTCAGCAGGGGTTTTACACATGAGTTTGTTCGTCACCGGGTTGCAGTATATAGTCAGGAATCGACCCGGTATGTCGATGAGTCAGAATTAGTTGTTGTTCTTCCTCCACATCGAGACGTGGAGAGTGAAGAAAGCGGCATTACACCCTTAAAGATGATGGAAACTTATCAGAAGTTCTATAGTGACCTTATAAAAAACAATAAGTGGAGAAGGGAGGATGCCAGACAGTTCCTCCCTATTGGGATAGTTTCTCAGGTAGTAATGAGCACGAATCTTGAAGAGCGCATTTGGATATATAGGAAAAGGACTGACCCGGCCGCTCACTGGGAGATTAGACCGGCGATGGTGAGAGACTTGAAAATTTTCAAAGAGAGATATCCTGATGTATTCAAATATTTCTCAGTAGAAGGGGATGATATAAAATATAACGGTCCGACTGAGCACTTTATCTACGATTAGGAAATTATTATGTGGTACATGTGGGATATCCTTCCAATCGTCCTTTGTCTGGTGTTTGTTTTTATTCCAATACAACTTCAACGAATGCATAAACAGGAGGAAGAACAAAATTTAAAAATATTAAACACTGTAGAGAAGCTATCCCAGTTACACCTCCAATTAGCTCTTCAACTAAGAAGAATGAAAGACCTTATTATGCTTCTCAGAAATGGAGGCACGTATCTTCTGGTCTTTGATAGGTTCATAAATATGCCCGAGGATAAAATTCTTACGAAAGACCTTTTTAACGAGCTTATGCTGGATGGTTTCAGGGATTTCAATGTTGAAGTTTTCAAGAAACTGGACGAAATGATTGAGGCTACTGAAGACCCCGTGAAAGCTGAAAAACTAAAGGTTATCAAGACAGAGATGGAAGGTACATATAATGTTCTCTGCACCATAGGACCTGACAGTTCAAAGGAGTATCTCGAAGGTATCTATAAGGAGCTAGAATCTTTCCAGAAAAAAGTAATAGGAATTATTATGGAAGAGTGATGGACTGTAATACAACATCTTTGAATCCCACCCATTTTTTAAGGGCTGTTGAGCTTATTCATGAGGCCCGAAACGTATTTAAGGTCCCCTCTGAGAACTGGCCTCACCCTACTGATAAGAGGTTCGGTTTTCCTAAGGACCTCTATTATGCTGAGATTTGGCAGGATGGCATGGACTGGCAAAACAGTTACTGGCTTATTGAATCATCTCAGTACGATAGCCCCATATGTCTACCGGCCGTCTCATTTATGAAACATGAGGAAGAAGAAAAACTAATGGGATGCCTGGATGAACTCTTTGATGCCATCCTCTTTTATAGAAGAGACCTTCTCTGGATAAAAAGAGATCCGAAGGGACCATATGGTGATTCTGTATGGCCTTATATAAATGTTTTCATGGATGATCACATGGAGTCATGTCCCACAATGGTATCCTGTTTTTATAAAACGGCATCTGTATCTGTTGAATTTTTCATTAATAAGGACATGATACCTTTTAAGAAAAATTAATAATCTTTAAAGTCGGCTCCTTTTCTGCTATCATATAGTATCTGGAACTTTTCAAAAAATTAAGTAAAAAGTTTCCAATACCTTACAAAAGGAGCCCCTCTCATGCCTCGGTACGTACCGGTTACCTCAGAGCTCTCCGTCGTGGAACAGGAAGTAAAGGTCAAAAAGGTCACTACCAAAAAAGGGCCAGTGAACCATATTTGGATTTATGACCGGTCCGGGTCCATGACCTGGGCACTTCCTGAACTGACCAAAGAACTCATTGTGCTTTCTAAAGGCCTCCCCAAGAACGATACACTGAGTCTTGGATGGTTCTCGGGTCAGGGGGACTATAACTGGGTCTTCAAGGGCTTCAAGATATCCGATGACAGTGACTACAAGGTACTGGAAAAGGCCATCAAGGCAAATTCATCCTCACGCAACACCACCTGCTTCTCGGAAATCCTGGCCGATACGGATACCGTGATAAAGGACCTTTCGGTATTCTCGAAGGTCTTCTCGATGCACTTTTTCACGGATGGGTATCCGGTGGTCTCTAACTACAGCCATGAGATAGAGTCCATTTATAAGGCCATCAAGGCCATTAAGGGTAAGGTTCATGCCAGCATGTTTGTTGGTTATGGTGCCTACTATAATAAGGAGCTCCTCCAGAAGATGGCCGAGAGGTTGGGGTCTCTTCTTATTCACAGCTCCCTTATTCCGGAGTACTCCAATAGCATTACCAAGCTCGTGGATCTCTCCAGTAAGTCTGAGCCTAAGGAGGAGATCGACCCCATTGTCAAAGATCCCCTGGCCATCTATACCGTAACCGATCAGGGCGTGGTGCTCCATTCCATCGATGATGACGGTAAGCTCTATGTCAGTCCTCAGGATGGTAAGAGCACGCTGGTCTATTATATCAGCTCCGAAAAGCCCAATAAGAAAAGCTGGGATAAAGTCGAGATTAAGGATATTCTCTTCTCTGATGAAGAGGATGTTCTTGGTAAGAGCCTCTATGGAGCGGCCCTGGTTCTTACTCAGCAGACTAAGACCGATGTGGCCATGGAAATCATTGGTAAGATTGGGGATAAGCACATTGTTGATGGCCTGACCAATGCTTTCACCATCGAGGAGTACGGGGCAGTCGAAGATACAATAAACAAAAGTATTGATAATGTTTCAATACGTTTCCAGACGGGTAGGGACCCGAACTATCTTCCCCCCGTAGATGCCTTCTGTGTCTTCGACCTTCTTAAGATGCTCATGGCTGACCAGGAAGCCTGTTTCTACCCCTACCACGAGAAGGTTTCATATGAGCGTATTGGGGTGGCTTCAAAGACCCGTGAGGGGTATTCATCATTCCATGCTGATAAGATGTCTCGGTGCTTCTTTGAGAATCTTACCTGGCATGACAGCCGCCTCAATCTCAGCGTGAAGACCACGGTAAACGGTATTATCGAGCTCCAGGAGAGGGATGGTAAGACAGCCAGTGACTTTGGCCTTGATGAGACGTTACCGACCTATGTTCATAGGAATTACACGTTCATCAAAGATGGCCGCGTACATATGAAGAGGTTCTATCTGAGCTCTTCTCAGGGGACCTATAAGTTCCTTAAGAACCTCGGTCTGGTGTATGATGACACCTTCAGTTCTGATGGCATCTATGGAGTCGATATCAGCAAGATTCCGGCCGTGAACAGGAAGATTGCTACTGGTAGGACTTCGGCTACCGAGCTCTGTAAGAATGCCATGATTGAGAAGAAGATCGAAGCCACTATAAAGACTCTGAAGTGGTATAAGAAAGAGCTTTCTCAGGACCAGAGTGCAGTATCATCCCAGTATACGGATGAACAGGTTGAATTCTTGAAGCAGAATGGTGTGATGATTGATAGGGATTGGTCTTACAATCCCCCAAGGGACAAGGAGGAGGCCCAGGACCAGTACATGGCGAAGTCCTTTGAGATTAAGATGGCTGGTCTGAATAGCCTTCCCACGGTCAAAAAGGTGGCGGAGAAGATTGCATCGAAGAAGAGCAGGACTCCTGTTGAGGCTCTGATTGAAGAGGGTATCAATCTCTTCGAAAAGGGTGCTTCGAAGCTGGATGAGGCTAAGAAGGTGCAGTGGCTAACGGATGAAATTGCTAAGCTTAATGCATCACTCAAGTCTGTTCGGTCTTCGATTCAGGAGACGAAATTCTCTGTTATACTCGGTAAGAAGTGGTTCGATGAGTTTAAGAGCAGGGATGAGAACACCCTTGAAGTCGATGGGGTGAAGTACTCGTTCGAGCTCTCTGAGGTAGCGGTCGAAATTTAATCACTGTTTATGATGTGGGGGAGGGGATAACTCCCCCATATTTATGAGGTCCCATGTTTATTGTATTCGAAGGCACCGATGGTTCTGGTAAGACCACACTTTCCAAGTTAGTAGCTGGAAAGTTGGATTTCCCGTGGACTAAGGAACCTACTTTCTCATCGGAAAAAGCGGATGAGCTCAATCTCAAATCTATGGATACCTCTCACCGCGAAGTTGAGTTTGCTATGGACCGTGTTTTTCATAAAGAACTCGGCCTTATGGACCTGGTTTGTGACCGGTATATATGGTCAGGGTTCGCCTACTGCAATGTTTTCAATCCCTCTAATCTGGAGTTCATTAAGGCTTTTTATGGCCATAAATTTTTCAGGAAGCCCGATATACATGTCTTCGTGAACACCCCGGCTGAGGTTTGCGTTTCAAGGGGGAGGGCCCAGTCCATCGATATGATCGAAAGACTCAAGGATGCGTTCTTTCAAACATCTGGGGCTTTCTCCTCTACCCCAGTTATTGAGGTGAAGGGTTGTGGTAGCATTAAAGCCACAGTAGACCATATCATTGCAAGAATACGACCTTATATGGATGATGGGGCTTTCATCAAAGAGGCCACTAAAAGGTATTATGAATGGTTTAAATATAGAACTCTTTGATATTCAATGAGTTATATAACTTTAATTAGTGCTGATAATCGGCTATTATTAATAAGTGGAACGCATTATAAAAATAAAGCTTAAAGAGGGCATGCATGCGCGTCCTTGTAGCCTTATTTGTGACCTGGCTCGGCATATCGGGGGCCAGTTCAGGATAAGAACAAGGGACCTGGATGTAAACGCATGTAATGTTCTGGAAATGCTTATGTTGGCCCGCCCTTACGGGTCAGACATTACGGTATCAATCAGTGGCGTTGATGATACCGTGGCATTAAAAGCTATCGATGCAATAGAGGCTATGCTAGGAGATCGGGAGTTAACTGATGAATCCCTCTTCAAATTCAGATCCGCGCTCCAGTGAGCTCAGGGCGTTGGTAAGATGTTTGGTGGTTGAGGTCTTGAACACAAATTCGGAGATAGATTACAATAAAGGTGATTTCGAGAAGATAGATAAAATGGTTGAAGAAGCAAATAAGAAAATGGAAGAGACCTGTTGCAAAATCGAAAAGCTTTTCTTGGCCTGATACTAGTTTTAATTCTCCTCGTCTTCGGGTGCAGTTCTACTGTATGTGTTCCCGAACATATCGAGCTCGATAAAAACCGTTATAAAAGTATAGAATCAGACACCCTCTGGGAAGGGTGTAAGTGCATAAAATACAGGACTTATAAGTGAATCCCCATATAGGAGAAACGGGGTTAGATTTAACCATAGAGCGCCCCGTCAGTTTTCTTGAACTGGACCCGGATAAAATTTATGTTATGGTTCTTAGCTCAGATGTTGAGAGAGACGATGTGTTTTCAATTATAACAGAGTTATCCCCAAAGTTTAAGGCTGGTAAAGGAGAGCTATTAGCTATAACGAGGGGTAAAATGTCGGTGACTGCTTATGACCTTAGAGACCTTGAAATTATAAGAGATAAAATCAATAAGTTGATTCAGGTAGTAAAAGATAAGAATAACACGAAGCTAAATCGATACGACCATCTAAAAAATGAATAAGTATCATGATCGATTCTTCAGGTTTATCTCGAAAATAGCTCCCTTCTCTTCGAAGGGACAGATTGACTGGCTCTTTGAGCAGCTGTTCTTTCTCTATAATGACCGCCCATATCATAATCTGAGTCACGTCTTTTTCTGTCTTTCTCAGCTGGATATAGTTTCAGGAATGGTTAAAAATAGGGATGCTATAGAATTTGCTCTATGGTATCATGACTGCCATTATAATCCCGGCAGCAAATCAAATGAGCAGGATAGTTGTAACTTAGCACTTTTTTCCGGACAAGACCTGTGTTTGAATGAGAAGTTTTTAAAAAAGGTGCAGAAGCTCATACTTTCAACAAGAAAGCATCGGTCTATAAAAAGCATTATAAGACCTGATATAGATGAAGATATTCTTCATGATATTGATTATTGCATCTTAGGTCAAAATCTTGAAGTTTATGAATGTTATTTTAAAGGCGTGCAGCAGGAGCTTAGTGGTACTGAATTCTATCCAAGAGGCAGGATACACTTTCTACAAGAGGTCATGAAAAAGGATATATTCAGGACGGACTACTTTTTTCATATGTATGAGGGAATAGCCCGAGCCAATATCATATGGGAACTTAATCTACTCGGCAGCAGATACCAAGGATAAATATGAAGTTTGCAACGATGTACTGCTTATATGATGACGTTGAGTATCTATGGCCGTCTCTTGAGCCGTTTCTTGAAGAAACTGATAAGGTTCTTTTCCTTATCAGTGACGTTCCATGGAATGGTCAAGTCTGTGATAACAGTGCAGCTATAGAGTATGTCCGTAACCTATGCATAAAGTATCCGAAGTGTCAGCTTATTCAGGGTCATTGGACCAATGAGTGGGACCAGAGAAATTATGGTCTTTCTGTTCTATATCTGGAGCACTATACTTACACGTTTATCGTGGATAATGATGAGGTCTATCACGATTATCATGTACGGAACATTAAACGGTATATCTCTTCTAATCCATCCTACGTTTCCTTTCATTTGGAATGGAACACGTATTGGAAGAAGGATTACTACTGCATAACCCCTAGAGAGTATTTCAGACCGCTAATAGCCGTGAAAACGGCCAATTTTCTTTTCAATGGTATCAGAATAGGTACTACGGAAGCCATGCGGACCGGCCCAGCTGTACTCATTAACAGGGCAGATAAATATAATGGTGTCCTTATACCCTCGGATGTAGCTATATGCTATCATATGTCTTATGCGAGGGACGACGCATACATGAAGCGAAAGTTGGAGATAAATTCCCACGCTAAGGAATTCATACCGGATTGGTACGACCGCGTATGGAAGAACTGGGTGCCTCAGATGAGGCATCTTCATCCGGTCACTCCTCAGCAGTATGACCGAGCCGTGCCTGAAGATTTTTCCACTTTTCCAAAACAGCTTCAAAGGTTTATCAAAAAAGAGCGTCTTCCTTCTAGGAAGTGCTCCATCATAATTCCCAACTGGAACTCTTTGGATTTATTAAAGGAATGTCTTTTCTATATCAGGCAGAACACCAAAAGGCCCTGTGAGATTATAGTGATTGATAATGGCTCGAAAGACGGGTCACCGGAATATTTAGGGACGTCTGGAGTCAAGTATATTCTAAATCCAGTTAATCTTGGTTTTCCCATTGCTATCAATCAGGGTATCAAGGCAGCTGACCCTAAATCCGATATCTGCATTCTGAATGTCGATACACAGGTACAAGATGGGTGGCTGGAGAACCTCTATGATACGATGATAGAGCAGGATTATTGTGGCCTATCAGGTCCTCTCGGTAATGAGTGTGCAAGCGGGTATCAGAGGGCCGGGTATGTATCCAGGGACACCAATGTGCCAAATCTGCACGGTTTTTGTATTTTGATACTCAGAGAACTCATAGAAAAAATAGGGATCTTTGATGAGCTGTATAGCCCAGGTGGATACGAAGATAACGATTACTGCATGAGAGCTAAAATTGCAGGATACCGCATTTATATATCTGCTAAAAGCCTCGTATACCATAAGGCTCATTCTGTATATAAGTTAAATGGTCTAGATAGTATTAAAGAGCAAAGTCTCCAAGAGAACAAATATTACAATAAATTTTTTGGTATTCTTTTGGGTTATTCTGAGCACATAAACTTCTATTCGAATACGAAGATGGCTGAGAAATCCGGTTTAATCCGATAAAGAGGAATATCTATGAATCTGATTATGGGAGCCAGTGTTGGACTTAAAGAGAGTGATCTAGCTCCCTTTTTGCAGTCTTTGGCAATAACGGGGTATAATGGCGAAGTTGTTATATTCCTTCCTGAATCTGAACGAGAGCTATCAGAGAAGTTGTCTAATTATGTTATTACACAGACGTTCGAGGATAAGCTCTTCGAATATATGCCCATACACGCTCTAAGATATTTTCTTTATGATGAATATCTGAAGAATAAACAGACGGCTTATGATAAGATAATGCTGTCAGACTTAAGGGATGTTTATTTCCAAAAAAATCCCTTCGATTTTGATATGAGCGGACTCTGCGTTTTCCTTGAGGATATTACGATAGGTGCCTGTCCTTATAATTCTTCATGGATAGCCACTCTATATAATATGGATACAGCTGCAAGCATGAAGGATTGTCAGGTTTCATGTTCTGGCATTACTATTGGTTCCTCCTTGAGTATTATAGATTATCTTTCAATAATGCGTAAGTATTTACTGCCCCCTAAACAGATAATCGGATATGACCAGGGAGTGCATAATTATCTTCTCTATAAGGGACTTCTAACGGATACTCATATATACACCAATGGCTTTGGCCCTGTTCTGACCATGGGGTATATGAAGAGCTGGAATAAAACAGAAGACGATCTTCTGGCTGACCATGCAGGTAATCCAGTAAACGTTATCCACCAATATGATAGGCATCCAGGTGTTATATGGAAGAAAAAAGAATAATTTTTTGTCTCCCCGGATCAAATTTCAGCAACAAGTTCCTGGAAAGCTGGACCAACCTCATCATCTATTGTATGAGGAAAGGGATTCCGTTTGCTGTCAGCCAGGCGACCGATTCCGTAGTTTATTATGTTCGAAGCAAATGCCTCGGTGGTAACGTTCTCAGGGGTGAGAAACAGCTACCATTTGATGGTAAAGTTTCATATAGTCATCTAATGTGGATAGATTCAGATATGGTTTTTGCTCCTGAGCAGTTTCAGAAGCTTCTTGATTATGACCTGGATATTGTTGCGGGGGCTTACAAGACTGCAGATAACAAAACGTTTCCCATCGTTAAAAAATGGGATGAAGAGTATTTCAAAAAGCACGGTACGTTCAAATTCATGACTGAGCTAGATATTAAGAACTCAAATAAGCTTTTTGAGGTCGTGTATACCGGTTTCGGGTTTATGATGATAAAGTATGGCGTTTTTGAAGCTGTAGGATATCCATGGTTCAGGCCTGTTTTTCATACAATAGGTCAGGCTAAGGACTTCTCTTCTGAAGACGTTTCCTTCTGTTGGTTAGCCAGGGAGAAAGGTTTCAAGATATTTGTTGACCCGACTATCCGTTTAGGGCATGAGAAGAAGGTGGTCTTCGTATGAAACGCCCTTTTATCTGGGTAATGATTGGGCTGGTTGGATCGGGTAAGAGCACGTGGGCCCGCAAACAGGTGCATAAGAATCTTCTTTACCCGACCTGTATTATATGCAGGGATGCCCTTCGTCTGATGACCAAGGGTTCATATGAGTATGAGAAGCAGAATGAAAATCTTGTAAGGCATATGAAGAGAGCCTGTATAAAATCAGCTTTGAGCCTCAACTACAATCTAATCATAGATGAGTGTCATATCAACGTTGATGCCCGTAAGAAGACGCTACAGGATATCTGGGAGGCATGTCAAGGGGCTTATTCAATCATTCCCAGAATCAGATATGTGTGGTGTACTGAGTCTGAGAAAAACCTCGAAAGAAGGTCCAATGATTTAAGGGGATTTACTAAGGAATATTGGGAAGGCGTTATTAAGGGCATGGCAGCCTCGTTTCAGCTGCCCAGCCTTGAAGAGGGCTTTGATAAGCTCTCTATCGAAAGAATCATCAAAATTTAGAGTATTTTGATCAGGTCTCGTATACTGTTGGCCAACGGTCCCTCTGATTTTTAAGAGTATATACGTAAGAATCAACAGTCATTGTCTTTTTTATAATATCCTCTATTTTAGGCCATTCTCCGCCTGCAAGGTCTGCTCCTATCCTGGGCATATGGACGGTGACTCCCATTTCTGGTGCCCTTCTGTACACCTCAGTAAGACAGGACTCTAAAGCCCCATATCTTATAGGGGGAATCTTGTTCATCCAGACCACATCATGCTGAGCAATCATGTTGGCTATATGGATTGAATTCCCTGTGGCAACGAACTGAACACTGCCGAGCGTAAAAGGGGTAGTGTTGGGGATCCTGGCATCATAGGACAGTTTCCATTGCCTATATGCCTTTTCAGCTTCCGGGTATTTGGCACTTAGGGCTAAGACGAAACCCCTTCCCCACCCGCCTAAATCGTTATTAACGTGGCAAATGATAGCTGGCTTGTGGACCGGTTCAGTGGCATCTCCAATAAGATAATGTAATCTACTCACGCTTTTGATTCTCCTCATTATAATGTTCAATGACCCGTTCTATGCCACCTAGTTCCCGCTTTGATTCCACTTTGAACATTGGGAAAGGTCCCGTTGTCTCAACGAGCCATCGGCGTCCACAGGGGCATTCAGCAAGATATACAATCTTGCCGAATGCCGTGAAGTCTGGCTCATGGCCATGCATGAACCAGTGCAGTCCTATTTTGCAGGTAAGCGGAATCAAAATGTCCTCCTTCTCAAGATCAGTGACCGGTATTTTTTCTCGATATTATGCGACAGGACACTCAGAATGATAAAAAACTCTTCCTGCCGCTTAGTAAGCTCCATGATATGGCTGATTTTCTTAGTCATTCTGATCGAGAGGGGCTGAAGTCCGTTGATTACGGAAGACATGTATCCGCTGCTACATTTTAGCCTCCGTGATAGTTCTCTGACGGAGACCCTGCTGTAGCGGACCCAGTCTTTTATGAACTTACCGGGATCGTCATAACTGGTGACAATAGGTTTTCGGTACTTCCGGGAGAAGTACGTTTCTGCCCGAGCCATAATGTCCCCCTATTTGTTGAACCAATAACTTAATAGACCTCTAAGGTTATAATCTCTACCATTGTAATTAAAACAAGGGATGGTACTTACTATCTCTTCCATATTGTAGTGGGAAACTGTAAGTGCTCTTTTATAGCCATCCTTATACTCAGAGTAGACCCTGTTCCTAACCATCGTTGGAGTTACTATAGTATTGATACTATTGAAGGCAAAAAGGCCTCGGATATCATCTTTTCTCTGTACTATACAGTGAGAACTCTGAACCTGTTCCGGAACCTCAAACCAAAGGCGATTACCATTTTTTCTCTTAGTTACCGACCGAAGTGGTAGAGGTGTTGCATAGCCATCTATCAGAATCATAAGGTCTATTTTAGGAAGTTTTTTAAATCTCTTGAGAGACCTTAAAGTATCTACGACGCCATAACTCTTGGCTATGAATATCTTACAGGCACTATCATCCTTCCAAAGGGGACTGGTTTGAAGTTTATGCTCAAGGTATGATTCTGAAAGATTAAGAAGTGTCCCCCTGTTGAAAAGAAGTTGGGACCCCTTTGGCGGTTTCGCTTTCAGGACCTCATAGAAGAGGGTTGAGGATTCACGTTCCTGTTCCGAAACAGTCGGAGACCAGTCTACATCATAATTTTCAAGACCAGACATGTCAAAGATATGGCTCATGTCCGCTTGCGAGAACCTGTTCAGACCGTTCATTATAGAAATGAGATATTTCATTTTAAAGCCAGACAGTCTCCATCTATATTGTAAGGGTCCCCAATGAATTCACAGGGCTCTTTCACATTACCAGCCTCAAACTCACTCCAGTCGCATCCCTTACAGGTACATCTATAAGTAAGACTGTAAGGTTCATCTTCCGGTTTCAGGGGCTTTGTAGGGATTCGGCAGTAACCCTTAATCCTCTTCTCACACTCATTATCTTCACAGTACATTTTTTAATCCTTATCGTAGATAACCTTATGGATCAGACCTAAAGAAATAATATAGTCAGCGAGGTTCGCTGCTAACGGTTTCTTTGAGGTCTTCCTCGTAGAGGACCCCGCTGGAAGATAAGATACTTCTAGTAGCTCACCGTTTTTGTTGCAGTGTATCTGAATGTCCGTACAATCATCTATATCCCTGTTGTCCTCGGGAGGGGCTATCTTAGAATATGCCTCCGGGGATAAGGGAAAGAGGTCGGTATTCTGTTTTCCTGGCCAGACACCAAGACACTTTATGATTCCGGGCTGGCTGAGTGTTTTAATGAGTGTAAGGCGGTCGTAGGATACGAATACCTTACCTTCATTGGTTACGCATATGACGGGATTCCTTGAACATATAGGAAACCCCCCGTTTATGAAATCATTTCTGATCATTCTCACTCCAAAGGGGGATTGGGGGCACTGGATTTAATGGTGGCAGAAGTGCGCTCATTTCAGCATAGCTAGAGTTGCAGCAATGTGGTCCGCGATTCTATCTTTGCCACTTACCGTGAAATCAACGAATCCAAGGTTGTGCATATGGTCGGAAAAAAAGAGATGGGCTATGTGTTCTCCCTTTTTGACCATTTCTACTTTATCGTTGGTTACCACGAGGTCACAATGGTTCTTTTCAATAGATTTATGAGCAAGGTCTGCTAGAGTAGATATATCAGCCCCCACCTCAAACTTGAAACCTATGAGGACTGTACTGGGTTCCAACGATTTGATGGAGGAGATTATCTTCGGGTTTTTCGTGATGGTGCGACGCATGTACTCGATAAAATCCTCAGCACTATCGGATTTGCATTTGACGGCACTGTCCCTCTTGAACGAAAAATCCGATACTGCCATAGCATGTATCACGCTGAAAACGGGGCTGCCCCATTTACGACACGAATTGATGACCCCCCTGAGTGAGTTTAAGAGGTCATTGGCTGATGAAACCTGATATAGATGAATACCCTCAATATTCGGTATCTTAGCCCCCACTCCGTGGATATAATGTACCGTAGCACCCAGGTCATGAAGAGACTGTGCTATGTTGGCCCCGAGTTTACCCGTACTGATGTTGGTCATTACCCGGACATCATCGATATACTCTCGGGTCCCCCCAGACGTAACTATGATGTCTCTTCCCTTAAGAGGTAGCATCCCTCTCCCCTAGCGTTTCTTTTTGGACTTCATACATATGCCTATGGGTCTATTTTTAACCCATAAGGACCATTTTTTCACCCTAGGATGATTCAATAAGAGATCCAAAGTATTAAGGGCACATAGTTCTTTAATCGTGAAAAGTTTGTGTATCTGGTTACCGCAATCTATGCAGACATCGATAGTTCTCTTCCCCTTTTTACATCTGGGAGTCAGATGATGCTTTTCAAAGTGTTCCTTGAATGCTGATTCCCTGGAACACAGAAGACATATCAATCAACTCTCCCCCTTGATAACGGCTCTTGGATAGAGCCTTATATCCGTAATCGCAAGTTCTGCTCCCTCAACGGTAGAGAGGACCTCATCGATATCCTTATAACAGTGCAAGGACTCATCAATAGGAACATTCCTGCTGTTATAGAGGATATCCATGTCGTCCATCTCTTTATTCAGGACATCCTGGGCAAAAGTCCGTTTTGCCCGACCGCGAGACATTACCCTTCCACAGCCATGGTTAACGCTGTGCAGGGATTTTTCGCTATCCTTTGGAGTAAGAATAGCAGATGAAGTACCCATGCTGCCTGGAATCAGAACAGGGTGACCGGTGGTCTCAAAAATAGATCCCTTAAGAAGCTCATGACCGGCCGGTAGGGCCCTTGTGGCACCCTTTCTATGTACCCAGAGGCCACCCTCGTATTGAACGAGGTTGTGGCTTATTTCATAGAGTATCTCCGGGGTGCTCTTAAATACCTTCTCCGTGGCCTCTATTACTGCTTTAGCGATGAGGTATCTGTTCACTATGGCGTAGTTAGCAGCCTGATTCATGGCATTGAGATAGTCCTGACCGATCTCAGAATCCACTGGAAAGGAAACGAGTTCCTTCTGACCTTTTCCGAGTATCTCGTTGGGGTGACTTTGGTTCCACCACTCAAAGCCTCTGTTGAAGAATTCGGTTGCTACCTGGTGCCCATATCCACGAGACCCCGTGTGGATCATAATCCATACGGTTCCTTTCTGGTCCTGTTGGAGTTCAAGGAAATGGTTTCCAGACCCCAGACTGGCCAGCTCGGGCATTCCACGGTCTGCCGCTTTCTTAAATCGAACATATCTCTTCACTATATGATGTGTTCGTTCGAAGCGACCTCGAATATTCTGGGGGGCATCAAGAGCCAGTATACCATTTTGAAGTATCTCCTCAAAGAGATTACCATTGATTCTGATCTGACCGTCTACACGATGACCCCCTAAACCGCAGGCCACTCGGCTTTCCACTTCCTGCATCCAGGAACGCCTGATGATTTTATCCTTTATGTTCTCAGCAATGAGGCTTGTACGCATAGAAAGCATGCCGCAGGATATATCGTACCCTGCTGCACAAGGGGCGACATAGTCTTTGGTAGCAACCACTAGACCGATTGGTACCCCAGCTCCTGCATGGGCATCAGGAGTTATGACGACGGACTCGACAGAGGGTATGGTTGTGGCCCAGGCAGCCTGACGCCACATTTCCTCTTCAGAAGCCTCATATAAGGCCTCATTCATAAAGGCCCTTATAGGCTTCTTTACTCCTCTTTCGAGGATCATCTCATGAGGGTTTAGCCGTTGGACCTGGTACTTGAAGGACACTTCGAACCAGCTTTCTTCTCGCACTCCAAACAATACTTTTCGTTCAGATGGCTCTTTTTACCCCAAGTCGAGAGAGGTATCTCGGTATGCATGACCCTTTTATTACCACATAGAGCCGGATGCCCCGAGATACCTGTCTCAGATAGATGATAGTGCCAGTAACCCTCTACTCCTTCAACGACCTTAACCATGGTGAACCTTATGCAGGTATATAGTGCTTGAACTCCTGTCCAGGCTTTGCATGCACGACGCATGAGAGCAGCTTAGGACAGCGATCGTCTTCTTTCACAAACTTCATACGGGCACAGTTTGAGCATCCCTTTGTCTTAACGTCCACTTTCTTCTTCGCCATTGAAAGACTCCTTAAGGTTGTAAGTTTTTCGCATTTATTGTCCATCTGACGCTACTTTGCATATAAGGCTAAGAGCTCATTGACCTTACCCCTGGAGTTTCCACTCGCAGCGATAGAGCGCCTACAAGGAACTGAATTGATGACCGTGGCCTTTGAGAATATGTCTCTTGCCATAGGTACATCATGATTAGAAATAAGTACCGGTACAGGGGCCGTTTCGGCCCTATGTGCAAGGTCTATCTGGTCATCAATAGTGAATCCTCCCGCCGAGAATGACGTGAAGTTCGATGTCGGTGAAAGAGGAAGAAAAGGCGGATCGCAGTACACGACATCACCCGGTCTGAGATTTTTAAAGGTTATCCTGAAATCATTGCAGGTGAAGCGTACCTTTTTACTGAGCTTATAGAGATACTTCAGCTCCATCTCAGGGAAATAGGGCTTTTCATAATCTCCGAAGGGAACATTGAATTCTTCCTTCTGGTTGTATCTGCATAAGCCGTTGAAGCCATGTCGATTGAGATACAAAAATAGTTCGGGTGGCCTGGGATTTCCTTTATTGAACAGGTCTCTTAACTGGAAAAACTTATCCTTGTTGTTGTTTTCTTCGCTGAAGCATGACTTACATGCTTCTATAAACGCCGTACCGCCCGTTTTGACGGCATTATAGAAGGAAATCAGATCCTGGTTGATGTCGTTTATGAGATAAGATTTGAATTGGGAGTTCAGGAAAAGAGCCCCACCCCCGGCGAAAGGTTCGACGAGCCTCTTTCCTGTCGGCAGCATTTCAAGGATAGCATCGAGCATCCGGAATTTTCCACCGGGCCATTTCAGGACAGACCGAATACGTGAAGTCATGTAGAATTCTTTCTTATTGAATGCGGTACACTCTATCTTGGTAACTCAGTTCAGACTCACGTCATTAGATTTTTTCTATTTGAATGCCGGAGTACTATCCCGCATGAAGAACAGGTATCGACAAAATAAGCAATCTGGTCAAAGACGATCGGTTTATTTGGTAAACCTCTGGGAGTAAAATATCCGTCTTGGCGTCTGTATCTTCCCATCCAATCAGGCCCACCGTTACCTGTCTTGAGATAGTATGTCCTTGTAACGCTGAGAGGCTCTGTTAGCTTCTTTTTACATGAACACTTTAGCACCATTTCCTTATTGAGATAACGGCGGTGCTGTCCTCTTCTGAGTCCGTCACCAAAGAAAAGGATCCGTATAATTCGAGGCACACTCGTAAATTCCATCCCAATACTATCCGATATGTCTTTTATTTTTAATCCTTTAAGATAAAGCTGATATATTTTAAGATATGCCATGTTTTTACGGTCGGTGATGAATAGGCGCTCTCTTCTTAATACCGTTGAAACGACATGATAAGGGCACGCGACCTCAGAAGAGATATCAGTTACGGACTTGCCTTGTAGGGCTTTTTTGAGGATAAGCGCGTCACGTTGTTTATTCAGTTTTTTATCGAACAGAACTTTCAGTCGTGCCGCTTCAGCATCATAAGGAATATTGAAGCGCTGCACGGCATAGGAAACGGCCATTCGAGTGACTCCCAGGTGCCTTGCAGCTCTGGACATCGTATGGTGATGTTTCAAGGCATCAACGATAATCTTCTTGGAGTTTAATGGTCTTTTTTTCATAATATTAAGAGAATTTGAAATAGCCCTCTATATACAAGTCCTTCGCTGCATGCCGAATGATTTCGATGTTCGTGTTCGTAGGCAAATTTTCTATAAATATCTTTTCAATGACTCTGGATACGACTCTGGGGAGCATCTCATCTCCCCAGTGGTCTTTTGGAATAATGCTACTCAAGGCTTCTATAAGTGATTCCTTAGTATACACCATCTAACTCCGCGAGGACGTTTATCGAGCTATGACCCTCTATCCACATATTAACGCAGTTGGCGGTATCGGGCATTCCGAAGGCTTCAAGGATAAATTCGAAAGCTTGAAGGCTCGGAAGTTTATCAGTATCTGTCAGTGAGACACTTATGTGTCTGAATGTTCCTTCGGGTTGTTGTTCAATGGAGTATACGACCCTAAAATCATTGAATAGGAAGATTACATGGTGTTGGTTATCACCAATAGGTTCCTTTTTGCCCTCTAAGGTGTCCAGGACATCCTGAAGAGTGAGGGGATTGTTTTCAGCATATTGTTTCAGGCGTTCAATCCGGGCCTTGCTGAATTCATCTATGACTAGTACCTGCATGTCACCTCCTTATCTATTATACAGGAAAATGGGCCATTTCTAAAGTAGTTCTGATTATATATTATAACTTATTTATTTTCAATTAGTTATAAATAGGGAAATTTTTGCCTATGGTGTATGTCGATAATATTGTAAAATACCCTATGGCCCATAATTCGAGTCTAGGTAATCGTCTTGGGCATTACTGGTGCCATCTATGGGCAGACAGCTTAGAGGAACTGCATGAGTTTGCCGATAAAATCGGAATGAAGAGGTCCTGGTTTCAGGACCATAAAAGATTGCCCCATTATGATTTAGTGCCTATAAGGAGGGCTAAGGCTCTTGAAATGGGGGCCGTTGAATATTCTTTAAGGACATGGTTTAAGGAGAAGACCCCGGCCCGTCTTTAATATGGTGGTAGCCGTCTTTCTCTTCTGAGAGTGGCTGTTTTTTCTTTTTTAATTTGATAATCTTCTAATTTATCCCATCTTTAGATAAGCTTTTTTCAGTCCTCACAGGAACGGGATAAAGACTAGAAATACAATCTATCTACATCTCCGCTTTTCCTCAGTGGGACATATTCGGGACGATACCCGACAAAAAACTGGGGGCCATTAATGGCTAAGACCAAACGCC
>Ga0180438_10000428_pt1 | contig 83201 bp, 150 predicted proteins | sample SS_ome_12_FD_132455 | JGI IMG/M metagenome (GOLD analysis project Ga0180438, IMG submission 132455) | Hypersaline lake sediment archaeal communities from the Salton Sea, California, USA - SS_3_D_2 metaG | ecosystem: Environmental > Aquatic > Non-marine Saline and Alkaline > Hypersaline >... | reverse complement strand
GAAGCTTCTGATACTGTGCTCATCGTTTGTCTTCCGGAGCATCTCCTCCAGCTTGTTGACGTGCCTCTCCTCCAGCCAGGGGAAGGTCACTTGGAACCACCGCTCTTCAAGAATCTTGTCCAGCAGGAGATCTCGCTCTGTTGGTGTAGGGTTCTCCCGCTCCTCCAGCTCAACGAGAGCTTCTTGAAGCGTCAGGGATAGCTTGACCGCCTGTTTGACACCTTGCTGTGCACGCTCCTTCTCGGAGGTCTGCTCAAAAAGGCGCATCTTGAGGCAGGAGAGAGACTCTTGTAGAAACCCCAGATCCTCTTTCGACAGGTCGACATACATCAGATATCACTGTGCTTTCTCTGACGGAGGTAGTCACGGGACCGCTCCATCATCTTGCTGCTCTCCATCCGAACACCAATGAAGGTGACGACCCAACCGGGGTCCTCCTCGATCTTGAGAACCTTCCCCATCTTGGCGAAGTTCTCCGGTATCCAGCAGGTAGTGTGTGCGTTCCCCTTCTGGAGTTTGCACTGCTTGTGGTATTCAGTCATGGCAGGGGCTACAGGGATTGAACCTGTGACCTTTGGAGCCAGAATCCAACGCTCTCCCAAACTGAGCTAAGCCCCTATATCTTCTCTTTGACTACTCTTCTTTGAAACCTCTTGACACATCTCTCATAGTATGAGATAGTCTTCCTATGCTCAAGTCTTTGACCAGACTTTTCCGGAAGCCGCGACACTCCTCCAAGGAGCTGATCGACCGTAATTCCGTCAAGATCCAGGACTGTTGGTGCCAGGTCAACACACCCCTCGACTCCGAAGACGTCGGTCCGTCCAAGGAAGCCGGTCACATCTACGTGCGAGACGTCAGCGGACAGGTCTGGATTCACCAGGGCACCAATTCTTGTAGGCTCGTCGTCGCCAGCAACCTTCAAGAATACTGTGCCCGCGTCCTCTCTCAGGGACGTATCAATCCGATCTGGTGGGACAAGACCTCGGTTGACGAGGTCCAAGCTCCTGACTGGTCTACAGAGTCCGCGAAGCATGACTACTACGAGTCTCTCTCCTCGTTGACGGTCTGATAGTCCTTGGCTAGCTTTGACTAGGTTTCTTGCGTATCCTTCCACCACGCCTCGAAGGTCTCGAAGACCATCTCCAACGCCCACAAGAAGCTGGAGCCGTGAGAGCCCCCTTCCCACATCCTCTCCTCCGCAGTGACATGATGCGAGAACTCATGGAGAGCTGTCTTCGTAGCCACCTTCTTCTTACAATAGGAAGGGAAGCTGATGGTGCGTGGTTTGGTGCCCTGCGTACCACTAGCGCTATACGTACCACCAGAACCACGAGAACAGCCACCGATCTTTACAGTAACAGGACGGAGCTTCAGGTTGGTAGAGGCATACTTGTAGAAGGAGCGTACCTTCTTCGGGGAGAGCACGCCCCCTTTCTTCTGGAGGTACTTGGGGAGATTCTTGAAGAGCTTCTTTTCGAGGTCTCTACAGGCTTGGTACTCTTTATCTATGATCCGATCGATCTCCTTCCTCCGAACGTGTCCAAGAGGAAGGGACTTCTTCTCGTCGTAGAGTTGTTCCAAGTTCATCAGCATTCTCTACCTCTACCACAAGAGAGAGGTCATTGTCAAGGACTTAGCGGACCTGGATGGACTTGAACCACCAACAAATGCCTTAAGAGCTACAGATCCTTAGCGAGGGGAGTAGGACTTGAACCTACACTGTACCAGAGTCATCGAAGTGGCTACAACTATCTCGTGCCAGAAACCGTCGCTTACATTCCACTCCGAATCGGCCAGCGCCTCTTCCAATTGGGCCATCCCCTCATAGGAGACATCCACGTCGCTCTCGGAGCTACAACCTCACCAAGTTGCGAATCTACCCCTTCCCAAGCAACAAAGAAGGAGCCGATATCAAGGCTTGATGCAGGGACCGAAGCCCCAACGCTTCACACGTTTTTCACGCGGGAGTCAATCCCCTGGTTCACATGCCCAGAGGGCCTCCATCTCCAGCAGGGTGCGCAGGATTTGAACCTGCATCTTCAGCTCCAGGGAGCTACCCTAGGCTGACGTCTTAGCCAGTTAGACCAGCACTCTAACCGGGTAGCTCTATGCGGTAACTGAAGTGACTTGGGAAGCGTGCCTTAGCCAGCCATCAGCAAAGCTGGGCTACCCGACTGACAAGGATACTATGCTTCTTGCTCACAACAGCACTGGTCGCGTGCATTACTCTTCTGCGACCCAGCGAACCTATATAGTTCGCCTCGTGGTGGGGGTAGGATTTGAACCTACGGTGTTCAGCACTACGGCACTGGATTTACAATCCAGCCCCTTCAACCACTCGGGCACCCCACCTTAGAACCAATGTTTCTGCATCTTCTCCAGGAGGTCTTTCGTTACCAAGAAGCCAGATGCACTCCCGAGCACAGAATCAATACCACACTTCGGACAGAGGGCCGTAACCCCCTTGTCACACCAAGACTTTACCTCTTCTGGCGAGTAGATGTCAAGACAATAAAAGCAGCCGCAGTAGTCGCTATCCGAAAGCTCCTCCCTAATTCGCACGACAATGCTTGTGTGCTTCTATGTGTGCTCTCAACTTCTTCATCGTCCGTACCCCAGTTGTGAGACCTCAACGTCGGAGACCAGTCCTTGCAGCAACCACCCCCGCTCGCCTACGGCTGAGCTAGATGGAAGGAATGTCACCATCCCCTGGATTCCGCCACCCTGGAGTGACGAGGCTTCCCCTTTCGGTCCACCTTCCTGTATCGGTCTCGATTGGAGGAGCGGGGCTCGAACCCACAACACCCTGTGCGTAAGACAGGGACTCTCCCATTGAGCTATCCTCCATTCTGCCGGTGTGGAGGGATTTGAACCCCCGACCCTCGGATTAAGAGTCCGACGCTGCTACCAACTGAGCTACACACCGAAAAGACCTGTCCTCAAACCTTAAGGTACGTCGTGTTTCGCGCCTAGCAGGAGACGGGCGACGTATGATCCTTGGCCAACGTCTGTACATGTAGTGCCTACGGTTCACCTTGCACAGCGTAGTAGTTCTCGTCAGTGTCTGCGCACAGGGCTTGAGGCTTCCAGCTCCTGTGCTGCCTTCGTCCTTATACTTTGACTGACTTTTCTCCAATTTCCAAGTCCCTCACTCTACTTTGACTAAATTCTTGCTAGGTGTGGACTAGGTTTCGGCTGGAATCTGGCTATCCCTCAGATTCTTGTAGGCTCTCATCTGCGCAACCATCACCTCGAACGAAACCCAGAGGCTCTTGTGCGCCTCGTAGAAGACATCGTTGATCTTCCTAGTGTGGTCGTACCTCTGGTTCTGTCCCCAGAGATGGTGAGTCTCTCCTCCAAGACAGATGATCTGCCCGGTCTCTGTGCTCACACAGACGTACTCAGTTGGCTTCCGTTCTTTCGCGCTCCAACCGTTCACGGTATCGACGAGGAGCGTGTCGTATGGGAAGTCTTCTGGAGAGGTGAAGTAGAGCTTCCGACTCTTGACTTCAATGATGCGCCCTTCCCACAGGAGGTCAGGTTCATCCTCGAACTCTTGGGCCACTTCGATGTTGTCGCGGAAACGGAGCTTCGGAACTTCCACCTCGAACCCAAGGTCGATGAGCCGACGCGCCACATAGAGTTGCCACTCGAAGCCGTGAGCCAGTTCTTGACGGAATAGGGAGTCGTTATCACTCCATGCTGTCATGGAGGTCTTTGACTAGATCAGATTGAGAGGTCAGTTGTTCTCGGAGCCGCCGCTTTGTACGCCGAAGACCTTGGCAGCTTGTTCTCCACGATGAGCTTCCATATCCTGGATCAGAGCGTCTACACCTGCAAGCGTAGCTGCCATACCTCCGCGTATCCCTTTGAGAGTCATAATGAAAGCATCCAAACTCGACGTCTCGACAGTTACATTGTTCAGCTCTGCCAGAAAAGCATTCAGACTGATCCCCATGGAGGTACAGGACCCCATCAGCATCAGGATCCTGTGAATCATGTTCTGTCGTGTCAGCATGGTGATCGGAGGCAGATTTGAACTGCCGACACGGGGATTTTCAGTCCCCTGCTCTACCAACTGAGCTACCCGACCAACGCTTGGGTCCTACACTAAGGATACCCAAGCTGACGGTGTGGTGTAGTCCGAACCGCCTCGCAACGCCCGAGAAGTTGAGATAGGAGAGGTACCTCTCGGTCTCCAGAGCTGTACTTGGCAGGATGCACAGCCCCGTTGCCTGTCATACTTTGACTAGATAACATCGAACCCCGCGTAGAAAATACGCATGTAGGACCATCACCTACAAGAATCCCCAATTTCCCACCGAAAGGATCAACGGTTACCTATGCCTAGGTGCTCATATTTCACTAGAACTGGAGCTTCTGTCATGTCTAAAGAAGTCGTACAAACTATCACTCATAGGTCGATTGTAGCTGAAATTGTGTATGTGGTGTATGACCACGGGGATGCTGGCGAGAAGAGAGAATTCGTCGGTGTCCGGTTCAAGCGTACCCTACCCAGCGGTCGCTTCAGCCCCGACTTCAGGTCAGCAGACCTTCAAGACCTCATCGACTGCACGGACAAGGTTCGTCCGGAGCTTGTGGAGCGCGAAGCTCCAATCAAAAAGCGTATCACCGAGGCTCAAGAAAAGAAGTGGCGCAGCCGCATGACGCAACGTGCGAAGGATGAATCCCCTGTCATGCTGGTTCCCGCCAACGTCCGACAGGAAGACGACTAGCCCTCTGGTTTCACACCACTTTCCTGTGTCCTAGACTGTTTTGGTGGTTCCGGTACCGTCGAATCGAATACATGGAGCGAGGGGCTGTCTTGTCGCTCCTTCAAGGATCGATTGTCTTCCAGCTTCAACCAAATGATGACGATGATACTCAGCGCGATGAGTGGCCCCCAATAGAGCAGCACGATTTCCTCTCCCTCAGAATAATGTCTGACGCTTCTCCATCTGTTTGAACAGCGTTGGATACACGTTGATATTCAAGCCTTTTCTCTGTCGAGCTTCAGTTGCATCCAGCACGATGACCTTCGAGTCGATATCTGGATGTTCCCAGACGTGCCACGCATACTCACACATGTCACTATTACCTGTGACGGTAAAATTCGGGCGGTCAGGCAAGATAGCTAGGGTCGGTGTGTGCCGCTGCATCATGTCTGCTCGTCCATGCGTAGCCATCCATTGCATACGCAGGAGCATGACGATGATAGGTGGTTGCCCTTGTGCGTTGTGGAGCTTCAGCGCGTGCTCCAGGAATCTGTCAGCCAGCGCAAAGGGAGGATTGGTGATGAAGACATCGATATCGAAGTCCTGGTAGAACTTCAGGGCTGAGATGGTGGTGAAGTCCTTGTAGTAGTCGGCTACAGCGTCATGACGGATGTCATTCGTCATCCACTTCGGCGCAGTCTTCCCTTTGTCTTTGCACCACTGGTCAACAGCATGCACAAGGGCTCCGTTACCGGAAGCAGGCTCGAACCACAGACCCTTTGGATTGAGAGGGATCTTCTCCAGTGCTCTGTAGATACACCAAGGTGGAGTAGGATAGTAGTCATGAGGGTCACGCTCGTTGCCCTCTTTATTGCGTCCACTCGCAGTTCCCATTCAGATACCTGTGTTGGAGTTCTATAGCTACAAGAATCTAACCGCCAACCGGACTGACTAGAGCGGCACACAGGGGACAAGACTCTCCGGACTCGGAAGCGAAGCAAGGGACTGGATACCGCAATGAACCACTGCGCGTCTTGTGAGGCACGAAGTGAGAGTGCTGCGTCATCGAATTCCAGATAACGGAGTTTCTCGGTTTCAGGATGTAGACCCTACCTACTCGACGCGCTCTCGCTTTCCTCATGCGGAGCTTCCGGAGCTTCCTCCGTCGCTTCCCTCGTCCCTGACGATTCTTCATGTCCTTCTCCTTTGACTACCTTGCCTCCATAAAGGGCACGCTGTATATCCTCAACACCCCCTTCAAGAAGCTCTTCCATGTCGATCCCCATCTGCTCGGCAAGACGCCCCTCCATCTCCGCGACACCGGAACTCATACGACAAGGATTGAGTTGGACCATCGTATCAGGAGACATGAGCCCCAAGATGGCTTCGATGAAGCTGCGCTCTGGAGAGGGCTTTGGGCCATCCTTGAACCGTCCTGAGAGGGTGAGATTGCTAGCCTCCAGCTTCTCTCTGACCTTACGCAGCCTCTCATAGTACTCAGTTTCCTTCTGCGCGGCGAGCGCTTCCTCTTGAGCAAAAGCTTCCACGTCGTGCACGGAGCGAACCTTCTTCTTCCGGTCGCTCTTCGCTCGACGACGAAGACGTTGGGCTCGGGTCAGCTTCGGACGTCGATAACTCCTACGTCCCGTCTTGTTGCTCATCACAACTCCTTCTCCATGTCCTCGACACTATGGAACCCCAGCACCTTCACGTGCTCGAAGTTGTCTCCTTGGTTGTGGAGACGGCGCTGAAGGTACCTCCCGTTCTCCATGTCGAGCTGGTCATCCACAACCACCACGCGTTCGAGGTCCGCTATGGAGACAGTATCGGGCGGAATTGCATAATGGTCAATCTCAGCTATCAACTCTTGTAGGATGTTCCACTCCGTCGACTTGAAGTACTCCTCGTCGAACATCTGTCGAACTTCATGAGGCAGAGATAGGAGGTAGCCGGTGTTCAGCACCAACTTACAGCCTTCGTACTTCTCCCGAAGCCCTTCAAGAAACCCCCGCGTGTTGTCCAAGATGTCCAGCGTTCCGGACCAATCCAGAATGAAGATCGTTATCATTCTCCCTCCACAGCTTCCTCAGTCTCCCATAGGAGAGGACCTAAAGTCAAGGAAAATTTGGTCTATCAGACTTTGACCAGGAATCAGGCTACCCGGTTACATTATTCCATGGTGCAGGAGCGGACTCGGGAGAGAGGGCGACCAGGTATCCCTGGAGAGTGGATCGGCGACGACCTGCTCGATTCGGCTGCTCCCTCCTTGAAGCTCCCCAAGGAGTTGGCGCGCATCATCCTGAACTTTCCTGGCTCGGATTACATCTACGCCCTGCTCGACCAATGGAAGATTGACCCCTCGGAGCTGAAGTTCATCGGCAAGGGAGCCTACGCCCACGTCTTCTGGATCAAGAATGATCGCAAGAAAGTCCTAAAGATTACAAAGGACTACGCAGATGCGGAAGCTCTTATGCCCTTCTTCTGGAAACCTGACAAAAACTTCGTCAAAGTATATAGGGTAGCGCAGTTGGGTTCGAGTGGCGTCTATGCTATCCTAGCAGAGAAGCTGACGCCGTTGAGTGGGCGGGAGCACAACCAGTGGGATGAGCTGTTTGACTACATCTACGAGCAGTGGCGCATCACACCAGCCCAATACGGTGGGATGAGCAAGGAATGGATCTCGGATCTCAAGTCCATGCTCGTAGACCAAGGGCTCTATGAGAAGTTCGAGGAAGAATATCTCCAGTGCGTTGAGTGGACCGAGGCTTTGGTACGTCGAAACGTTGACTTCTGGGACATCCATGCAGGGAATGTCATGAAGCGAGGGAGGCAGACGGTACTGGTAGAGCTTGGACTGGCTACAGCTCCAGCTAAGAAGATCCCAGTGATCCGTCTTCCTAAGAACTGAGAACGTCTAACTTTAGAGGATCATTATGAAACTTGTAGTGTCAGCTATTCTTGTAGCGTCCGTTCTGAACGCCGGGTGCATCTCCCCTTCGCTCCCCATTCTACACCCAGAGCCTTCGGTTTACATATCAGAGCTTCCTGAGATAGTTGAACGAAAGAACAGGCTCATCCAGAGAATGCGCCTGGAACGGCATCACGTTCCAACAAATTCCTCGCGCTAGAGCGTCTCCAAGATATCTAGAACAGACCAATCGACGGAATACCAGGCTCCGTTGATGTGCAACACCCGTTGCTGCCCTAACCTTTCAATATAAGACAGGATTGTGTCGTACTCCACTGTCCCCCGTTGAGGGGAAACCCCAAAGCACAGAAGCAAGCAACGCGATGCGAACTCATCTCGGGTCATCGGCACGTCAAACTCTTCCGCCAGATGAGAAATCGTAGTAACAAGAAGCGATAGGTTGCTTCTGGTATCTTCTATGTTCATTGCCATCGTCACCTCTACCTAGTCTTTGACTAATCTTTTTGAGGAGGCACCCACAAAAAGACCGTGCACAGCAACAGATACAAAACAAAGAGCCCTTCTCTTGTGAACACATAGTCGCCGAATACAACAGGCTCCATCCTACTGTTAAATAAGAGGCAGCAGGTTATCTTGAAACGATGACTCTCCAGACCCTACAGCATCTCCCAGATTCCAAGAAAGAAGAGCTATTCGAGCGACTTGGAATCGAAAGTCTTCAGGACCTCAAGTTTCTGGGTAAGGGAGGCTATGCGAACGTCTACTGGCTCCCAGACAAGAAGCGCGTCTTCAAGATTACCAAGGACAAAGAAGACGCTCAAGCCAGCGGTAACATTCAGGGAAAGAGGACAACGCATCTCGTCCGGACCTATGATGTCTTCCAGATCGATCGCACGTACTACGGGATCGTCAACGAGAAGCTCACTCCACTCAGTTCCTCGAAGGCCAACGCCTGGAAGATGCTGACGAACCTCTACTATGACGATGTAGACAACCTCTTCTGGGATCTCCCCATGATCTCACAGGACGGACTCACCCCGCAATGGGTCATGGCCTTCAAGGATGCTGTGTTCTCCAGTGCCTATGGGGAGAACGCGGAGATTCTTGAAGACGAGTTCGATGAGCTGCTCATGTTCTCAACAGAGTTGGTCAAGTATCGAATACAATGGAGAGATTGGTATCACGAGAACATCATGAACCGTGGGCGCACTCCTGTCATCAGTGACCTCGGAGGCGGAACGATCTCTCCCCGAGTGAACATCCCCGATGTCTAGGAGCAGCCTCATAACTGCACGTGGAGTCGATGACCTCCCTCAAGCAGCCCTAGCTCTTGAAGGGATTGTCTCCCCTTTCCCCATCGGGGATACCATCAGCCCGACGAGGTACATCGACATTTTAGAGTACTTGAAACATCCCCTAGAGGGACCACTGAAACTCAAGTTCATCGGGAAGGGGATGCGCGCGCGAGTCTTCTGGCTTCCAGACAAGAAGCGAGTCTTGAAGCTCACCAAAGACGAGGATGACGCCGAAGCTTCAGCGAAGCTCATCGGCAAGAGGATGAAGCACCTCCTGCACGTCTACGACGTCTTTCTGGTCGATGACATCCGGAAACCTGTGTACGGGATTGTCGCGGAGAAGCTCACACCGCTATCCAGCAGCGAGCGCAAATCGTGGAAAAATGGAGTCAACAGCACCGCTACTGTGTACTACGAAGGCAGGTCCCTGTGGCGACGTCTATCTGACGGAGGTTTTACTCCACAGTGGATAGACAAAGTGAAGGCAGCTCTCCCCGACGAAAAAGATGAATGGGTCACCTCCGCTATAGAGAAAATCCTTCCCGCACTGGAAGCCATGGCTGAGGAGCTACATCGCATTGGAGTAACAGGACTCTCCGACCTCCATGCTGGGAACATCATGATGCGCGGGCATGACCTGGTTATCGTCGACTTCGGGACAGCCGATGTCAGCGGAGCCCCCTCAATCAGGAGACTGTGATGTCCAAGGCTGTAGAGAGCATTCAGAAGAGAGTCTCCGGGATAGAGGAAGCCACTATAGAAGCCATCGTTGAGCGCCTGGAGAAGTGGGGACAGTCTCCGGACAAGCCCTATCAGGATTGCGTAGACGCCCTTCGCCTCTGGGCCAAGGGGTTCTCTGCCTTGGGAATCAAATGGGTGGATCTTCATGATGAGAACGTGCTAGCTAAGGGAAGAGCGTACATCCTAGCCGATTTGGGAGCGTCGAGCGCGGTCCCCTTCGACCCACCCGAGCTAGAGGTCTGAGTCAGAATCCTGTCTGTACATCCTGGTAGAGTGGATAGACAGTGAAGCCGTTCTGGCACTGGCAACATCCTCCAGTCGTCACGTCTTTCGACCCGCATCTCAGACAGCGACCAAAAGCATCTACCCCAGAGGTAGGAACACAGTTCCCGGCTGTGTCGTGCTCACCAGAACAATGGATGTGATGCTTCTGCTGGATGACGAAGCCACCGATGACCTGTTGCATTACCAAGCTCCTCTACTTTCCGATTGTAATATCAGCCTGCTGCAAAGTGAATCGTGGACCTTCGTAGTCAGTCAGGACGGACAATGTGGTCGATGAACATGTCGTAAGGACGTGCCCAGATGCTCTGGTCTCCCCACACCTTTTGATAGATGACCAACGTCTCCTCGGTCTCGGAATGACGTGCTAGGTGGAGAATCTTGTAGTCATCCCCTTTGAAATGACGGTAGGTCCCACCAATAATGCATACAGGCGCGTAGTTCTCTTCACCGCTGTGATCTGTCATAGCTCCACCTTCTTCAGCTCCTCTTCCCGCGCAGTCACGACCCAACGAACCAGACGAACACGGTAGATGTGAATCTTGTCTGGAAGGTACCTATCGAGAGAGACGGGATCCGCGCAGAAGACTTTCGCTCTGTCCATCCAGAGGTTCATGATCTCCTCTGGAGGTTCCTTCTCCAGGAATATTCCCACAGAGGTGTACGCCGGGGTTTTATACGGACCCACCTCCAAACGCTCCTGACGGCTGCCATCATCCGCGTAGGTCCTGGTAACGGTCTCTTCAAACTTCCTGAGAACTTCAGGGTCATCCAGAGGCACGTCATTTGGATGCTCATTCCCTACACTATCCGCCCAATAGTCAGGGCTAGCCCAAATCGTAGCAGGACGGAAGCAGCCCGTCTCGTCGGATCGACCACCTACATAGTCCTCCATCTTGTAGAAGTCATGGTAGGGACTTTTGACTCCCATCTCTTCACAAAATAGCTCCTTCAAGGATTCTCCTACACCACACTCTCCTACATATCCTGTCATGTAGGCACAGAGTTGACGCTCGAAGTTTCCAGCGTACTTGTCGGTATCGATGACGAGAACGAGTTCTGTTACGGGATAATCTGAAGGGTCACACATACAGTGCTTTGACTAGATTGTTTTGGAAGTCTTCCAGGCTGGAAAGCGGCTCTTGTCCCATGGAATCGTAACAGGGGGCGTCATCTGCTGAACAGCATCTCGGAACGTCTTCTCAATCAGGGTCATCCCCCGCTTCTCTCGAAGGATGTTCACAGCAGCGCGCCCATCGAATCCAAGAAACCGGAGTGCTACGCCTACAAGAAGCGCTGACCTATTGATACCAGAGTGACAGACCACCAGCACAGGCTGCCCTACTGCCCACTGAGTGGCTATGTAACGCCCCAAAGCCATCACCGACCTCCAGGTATCGGAAGACTTCTTCCAGTCCGTAGGAGTGTCAACGAGAGGCAAGTGCTTCACGTCCAGAGTCTCTGGGCTCTTCAAGTGTTGCTGAGGAGGAATGCCTTGGGCTGCGGATACAACCACCTTGGGCTGCGGATTCAAGAGGTCGATGTTCTCTAGCGCAGTGTAGCCACCGATGAAGAGTCCAGGGAGGACTTGGTCAGCGTCTACGAGTCCCATCTCACGACTGATGATTGTGATTCCCATTACCCAATCCGCTTCTTGCTGAACTTCTTGCGAAGCCGCCAGTCATGCTTTGCAGCATCTCGGTACTTCTTGAGTCCTTTTCGAGCTTCAAGTACCGCAGCTTCCAACTCTTCGTTGGTAGGTTGTGGGTCTCGGAGGTACTTTTTTAGTTTCTCTTCGGTCATTTACACCAAGATAACCACGCAAATCAAAGTCCAAACAATATTATGGGATTATTTTAGCTGTCTTTTGAAGCCTTTAGGGCAATGGCATCCTGACGCGCGATAGTGTTCATGATGTTTAACGTTACCTTACGTAACTGCCGTTCCAAGTCCGCAGCCGTTGAAGCATCGTGATGGGGCATCTTCGAGCACTGCATACGATAATAACGAACCCGCGTCGTTAAATTAAGAAGCCAAATTACCACATCGGCTGTCATATCCTTCCGTACTAGACCCATGGCCGAGTCCATTTCCTTGCACATTTTCAACTCTTGGTCTTTTAGCCAAAAGTCTTCAAATTCTGGGGATGAATGGAACGCGTGCATACTAGTAGTTTTCATCAGATGCGCCTTATTAAACGTGTCTGTTGAAATCCCCCTACTCTTCAAGTACCGCAAGAATTCCCCTTTAGTCTTAGCAATCAGTTTCTCCAATGTTTTTAGTTAGTTGTCACCGGTATGTCTCATTAATCATCGTAGATCATAGTATCTTCGAGACGTCTTGTGCACTCCCGGCAAAGCGTAGCTCCCCACTTCGGGTTGTGACAGTCGGCAGAGGCACATTCCACCACCTCCTCGTCTCTCTCGGTCAGCACCGTGAACAGCTCTTGGTAGCCCGACGAGGCGTCCTTTTCCTTCTTGAAGCGATTGAGAGCAGCGAGATTGAGTGCCCGATTGCATTTTTGTGAGTCATCAGTGAACTCGAAAGACAGTGCCGCCTCATGGATCTGGTGAACCCTCTCAGTCTCTTCCTGAGAGCAGCCACAGTCCTTCAAGAGTGCATTGACTCGCTTCGACTCATCTCCAAAGCCGTGGGCAATAACCCCATCGATCTTCTTCTCCCAAACGTTATCTTCAACGTTGAAGAGGTCGCTGCCAAATCCTTCTCCACGCTCTACATTCACCAAGAGCTGACCCAAGCGCATATCAGGGACCTTCTCCCAAAGCGTCTGGAGCTTCTTGAGGATACGGGGGATTCTCTTAGGGTTGCGCACTGCTAGCCTCCAATAGAGCTGAGGATGAGGTAGTAGGCACCGAAGACGGCGGCCAACATGAGGAGGCTCACGAGAAGCTTCGTGACCCAACCGAAGTCACCAGAAGGGGGTTGAGGTTCAAGACTCTGACGTCCCATCGTCCTTCTTCTTTCTGCGGAACAGACTCTTCAAGTAGTACCACCAGGAGAGGATCGTGCTCTCAATGATGAACCCCATAATCTCTTTGAAGAATTGCCACATGCCTACTCTTGCCTCCATATACTTTGACTGGAAAACCTTTCGGCGAAGCACTCGGCCTTCTTGACTTCCTCGTCTGTTGAAGGTGGAAGTTCATTCCGATGGTCAAACAGCCAAAGGGTTTCCTTCACTTTCGCCACCGCGCGCTCATAGGCGAAGGGGGTTTCCAGCTCTCCATCCAGCGCCATCGCTACAAGCATCTGCTCCAAAAGCGCTTCTCCCAACAGTTCTTGTGAGGTCGACATCTCGAATTCCCTTTCTGTTATCAACATTCACGTGTAACACCTCCATCTCTTGTGGAGTGAACCATCAGTTACAGTTATCCCATGTTTCGGGATCTATGTCAAGGAAGTTCTACGGTTAGATTTGAATGAGGACATGCATGCCAATCCACGGAGACCCCAACAAAACCTTGAAGCACGTCAATGCTATTCATCGGAGAGAAGGCGCATCTCTCACGCACGAGCAACTTGACGGAATTCTTGAAGTTATTGGGGAGACCTCCTATCCAAAGTACATCGATTCCGGGTACCACGCTGCTGTCTTCTGGCTCTCCGACCACAAGAAGGTCCTGAAGATCACGTTCGACTACTCGGACGCTAATGCGATGGAGATCGTCCGGAAGAAGCCGGATCCAAATGCATTCTTGAAGGTCTACGAGGTCTACGAGGTGCAACCGAAGAAGCTCTACGCCATCGTCGCGGAGAAGCTGACTCCTCTCACCGACGCCGCTTGGGACCGATACTTCAAGGATTTCTTCTCCTATACTGGTGGCTCTATGGACGCTCTCGATTACAACAACCTCCTCTACTCCAAAGGGCTATCCCTCGAATATGTTAATGCTATCGAGAAATCCATCGAAGAGCACAACAAGGAGATGCGCGAGATTTACCAGGAGATGCAGGAAGTCGATTCCACGAATGTTATCAAGGATAGCGAAGACGATTGGTTGACTACAGCCCCCAGCGAGGAAGCCTACAAGATTCTTCGTCGTATGGGAAAAGCTCTGGAGCAACGCCGCATCGTCTTCCACGACTTCAACCAGAGCAACTTCATGATGCGCGGTCGAACTCCAGTCATCGTCGACCTCGGTTTCGGTGATTCTCCAGCTCAACATATCCAACGGCTTCCGTATGCCTCCGAACGAGGGCTCTGATGTCAGATGACACTGCATTCTTGAAGAAATTCAACGGGCTGCTCAAACAGCACAATCTCCATCTCCCCTACACAGAAGAGGAGCTGCTTCGAGGTATCTTGGAGCGACTTGGAGAGAAGAAAGCTCCAAAATTCATAGGAAAAGGAGCCTATGCCAATGTCTTCTGGCTTCAAGGCAACCGCAAGAAAGTCGTCAAACTGACGAGCGATCCCATGGACGCCTATGCTTCCGAGATCATTCGTAGAAAACCAGACCACGACAGCTTCGTTATCGTCCACGACGTCTTTGAAATCATCCCCCACAAGCTCTTCGGGATCGTGAATGAAAAGCTGACACCTCTCACGGAGTATGAGGCTGAAGAGTGGATGTCCTGGGAACACATCCTCTGGGAATACCACGACTTCTTCCAAGAGCTTCGTTTCAAGGAAAGCAAGGGTCTGACTCTAGACTTTCTCGAACGTCTGGAAGCCGCACATGAAAAAGAGAAAGAGCGGGAAGAAGAGGAGCGTCGAAAGGTGGAGGAAGAGGGAGAAGAGTGGTACGGCTCCGAGTACCCTCTTCCAGAATGGCCCTCTGAAGACGTCATGAACAAGCTGGAGGAGTGGGCTTGGGAGCTAGAGAAGAGAAACATAGGGTGCGGAGACATCCGAGCCGACAACATGATGTGGAGGAGGCGAGAGCTAGTACTATCCGACTTCGGCAACGGAACTGTCCCGACACAGAGGCTCCCAAAACTCCATATCCAGCAAGAGCTTGGATTCTAAGGAAACATCAGAAGGTTATCTAGGATAGGACTTCTACAAGGATAGGAACATGACCGATCTCATCACAGTCACCAATCTCATCGGCGGGACCGTCGTTGTGCACTCAGGCTACATGGTCTCCGGTACTTCCAACACCGTGGACATCCCGAAAGCCTACCTCCAGGATCAAGAAGGAGCGAGAACCTCTCTTGCGAACCTGATTGACAGCCTCTCCGTGCGCGCCACATTCGCTGGTAGCGCTCTGACGTCGGCTGATGTCCTGGCTATCGGAACCAGCCAGAACTACTGGCAGCAGAACTTCTACCAGGCTGCCATCGCCACGGCGACAGTGCCTCTGGATGTTCCGCTCGACCCGTGCAACATCTCGAAGGTCAGCGCCACCGTGCTAGGAAGTGTCTTGGCAGTTGGTGAGTCCATGACCGTCGACATCCAGAAGATCGATCCGGCTACCGGTATCGCAGCCACCATCATGACGGCTCCCGCTGTCGTCGATGACACCACCATCACCGTCGTCGGACAGCCGCAATCGTTGACTGCCTCTCTCGACGCGACACTGGCTGCAATCGGAACTGGTTGGCCTGTTCAAGCCGTGCTGACTTACGTTCCGGGTGGTGGGGCTACTGGTGTGGACTTCATGTTGACGGTCGCCTTCTCAGCCCTCGACTAAGCGAGCTTCCGGGATGACCATCGCCTTCAAGTACGTCAGCATATTTGCGTCTTTTTCAGAGTCGAGATACTGAAGCGCGAAGTTGACGTCCTCGTTCAGGTTGAGACCTTCTCTGTTCTGACGTATACGAGCTTCAACTAGGCAGACGGTCGCACGAGCGGCATTCTGGAAGTCCTCTTGTTCCTTGTAGATCTCCACAGCCGCTTCAAGAAACATCTTCGCCGTCTTCAGAGTCTCCGCTGGGATACCTCCACCATAGGACCCAAGGATCTCCGTCGCTGTCCCCCAATACGCAGCCGCCGTGCGCGTGTCACTGAACGGCACGTAGAGGTCTGAGAGAAAATCGAAGGGTGGATACTCTCGGAGGTCAAGCTCACAGTGCGGAGCGTCAGGGAACTTGGTGTATGGTCCAGGGAACCAAGCCAGCCAGTCGCCGTAGCTATTCGCGTAGTCGATACACTCTCTCACCGACCTACGGTCATCTGCGGCATTCGCCACCGTCCACCTGACGTAGTTGAGATGCATCTCCATCGATTCAATAATAGCAGGAGACTGCGCTACCCGAGTGTGCTCCTCTACCGTCTTCTTATAGTACTCATAGACGCCAGCAAGATGGTACAGAGCTTCCTCTTTCAGACCTTCAAGAAGCAGGCATTCCCCCAAGACATAGTGAGCATCCATGCTCTCAGACTCTATCACAGGAGATTGCGTAGTAGCCTCATACACTGAGAATCTGAGGTAGGTCAGAAGCCGCTTGACGATGAGAGGCTTCGCTGTCTCGATAGCGAGCGCCTTCAGAGGAGCCCCACTGCTCTTCAAGCGATGAATCCCGTCGTATATGGTGCGCAGCCCAGCAGCAGGGCGCTTTTCCATCATGAGTGTCCCACAGAAGGGGAGAATATAGCCAGCGTGTCTCTCAGCGCCCAAGCTATAGAAGTTCTGCGCCGCGATACTCAAATGCAAGGGAGCCATGTCCTTGTCGGTCTCAATGACTCCGAGGCTATAGCGCTCTCTTTTCCCAGGAGACTTCATAGCATATCCCAACCGACCATACATGGCGTAGGCTAAGGCATTCAGCATCTTCTCATCGGGAGACCTCGGATGGGGCATACTCAGGAAAGGGGAGAGTATTCGCTGGCTCTCCTCATAGTTCCCATTCTTGTAGGCAAGGACGCCAGCTTCATATTTCTTCAGCAGGTCTTCCATGGTCTCCTCACCAGACAAAGTAGCCCAGCAACTCCTGTTTGAGGTCCAGCGTCGGCCATGTCTTGGCTGTGTCGTAGAACACTTTCCAGTCCTCTCTCTTGTTGACTGCGCCTAGAACCCGCTGCCCTGTCTCATCGTAGTCCGTGTGGGTTCCCACGTACTTCTGAAACAGTGCATGACGTCTCTTGACCTCTTCCATGGTGTCTGTGTCCACACGGTAGACACCGTAGTAGCGATGACTCGGAATCTTGTAGCAGTTGTGATCGTAGTCAGGAGGGCAGCCCCACTCCTCATCGCTCTCCGGACTGGCGATGTTAGTGCGGCCTATCGCCTCAATCTCCGCTTGAATCTTGGCGTCACACTCCTCTTCCTTCGGACACGGGATCTCAGGCTCGGTCTCAATCAGGATGTCAAACCAGAGCATCTCACCCGAGACTTCGCAGACTCCGGAGAGAGGTCCATCCCAATAGTTGGAGTGCCAGAGCATCTTGGCGTCGAGCTTCTGAAGCTTTAGTACCTCGTCGAGAGGCATGTTCTCGTAGCTGGACATGTAACTCTTTGACTAGTCTAGGATGGAAAAGCGCGGGAAAACTTCGGACGGAGTTAAGTCGCGGTTTCACCGCAGCGCGGGTTCGACCTCTACGAAGCCATGAACGATACTGACGTACACATCGCCTGGGTCTCCGTAGCGAGAGGCAATCTCATTCTTGTAGATGTGCTCTCTGTCTTCAGCCGCTTGTTGGTCCTGCTCCATCTTCCTCTTGAGCTGACGGATCTCCTCCGTGCGTGGGTCCGGAATGCAATACCTTCCCATCGCCTCGTCCTGCACCTCAGCGCAGCCCTGGATAGCCTCTACAAGAATCTTGAACTTGTCGTCAGGAGGAAGGTCAATGCCTGCTTCTTCGAGAGCTTCACCAACACAGATTTCCCAATACTCGTAGTCTGCGTCTGTCATTGCGTTGCTTCTTTCACAAATTTGGTCATTGTAACAATCGGACTTCTAACGCCTTTGAGGATAGCCTCGTCCCTTGCTCCTCCTCGACTCCAATGCGTGGCAACTATCTTGAAGGTCTTTCCATCCAGAGCGGCATAGGCATAAAGGGGCTCTTTACTACTCATCGCGTTGCCTCTTTCCGGATCTTCGCTGCATCCTTGTGCTCCCCGGCTCCGACCTCATGCTCTACGATGCTCGCATGAGCTTCCCCATTCTTCGTGAGAATCCAACCTCCCTGTTCCACAGGCTCTCCCCTCCACAGGTCACCTGGACGCAGGTAGGTCACGAGCCCCTTATCCTTCAGGGAGTAGAGTGTGCGACCGAAACCATATTGGACGCAGCCGTTTCCTTTCGGGGGACGCCAATAGGGAGTCTTCATCCGAAGAAGGGTGGCTTTCTGTTTGACTGAGAGCCTCATGAGGGATCCTTGAAGGGCATAGGTGGAGGAGTAGAGGAGATGGTACGACCGTCCGACTTGTGCGGCTCAGCCCACCTGTAACTGAGTTGACACGGGAAGTCTTCCTCAACGTGGGCCTCATCTCCTTCCCAAGGAGACATGAAGGCAACAAGACTGCCTCCTCGGTCTGCGGGGGAGTTATCCTTCGTGAGACCCATATCATGCTTTTCGAGGATGCGGAGGACCTCATTCTTGAAGACATCTTCAGCCTCATCGATGGTGAAGATGACCTCATGGATGGTTGCTAGGTCTGTCGTCTTTCTCCTGTACCGCATCTCCCAACCTTCTCCCTCACTCAGTGCTCGTGATGACTCTCGCAGTCCTGGTGACTTGTTTCATGGACATGAAATGTTTCATGGACATGACCACTGTGGTCGTGCCCGTCATCTACCTCTACCCCTTCAATACGACAAGCGATGATACTCAGGATAGCCAGGTACATGATCCCATAGGCCAAGTAGCAGATGAGTCCATCCCACCACCCCATCTCAGGAAGAGGCGTCTCCTCCGGGTGTTCATGATTCTCACCACACATCGCGAACTCCCCTTCTCATGATCCGAACCGGAGCTTCCTGCATCAGACGGATGGCTTCCGTGATGTTTCCGTCCTTCTCCGCTTGAAGAGCCTTCGGCGGGATGATCCGGCACTCATGCTCAATCGGCTTCCCGTCGCTCATCCGGTGCGCGAAGTTGCAGTAGGTCGAGACGTAGATCGGATTCTCTTCTCGCCTCTTCAAGTCATCGGCGAGCTTTTGACGGACAGCTTCACATGCCTGAGCACACGCGTTCAGGAATCCTTCAGCTCGGAGACACACACGATAGGTCCCATCCTCGTAGTCAAAGAGACCGAGGTCACGTTCGTCTGTTGAGTCCGGAAGGGTAGCGTGCTCAACAACGCCACCATCCTCCGTCACCACAATATGCCAGACTCCTTCTTTCATGGTCTCTCTCCTTTGACTAGATTTCAACAGTACCTTTTTGGATCGATCATGTCAAGGGTCTTGGCTCTCTCGCGAGCTTCCGGTCCCAAGTCAAGGACACCATGAACAATGCGACGTTCTCCAGCGGTCCATTGATTTGTTTCGTCATGACTTGTCTCCTTTTTGTGTCAAGGGATAAATGCCTTCTCCTGGAGAATGACTGCCCCCTCCTTGCAGATTATCCGCCACTTCCCGGTCTTTTCGTCCTTATGTGGCGTGGTATTGGGGAAGACAGCTCCCTGGTCACTTCGGATTGCGGAGCAATTCCCATCATCCGGATACAGCCATAGCTCCACATCCTCCGTCCCGATGAGGTCAAGCAAAGACTGAGGCATAGAGAGAACAACGACAGGCTTCTCCAATCTCCTCTTGCCTTCAAACCACTCAAGAGCTTCCTGTGCTGCCTCTCGGACACCAGAACTCAGCTCCTCTGTTGTCGCATGAGCATGGATCAACTCCACCGCCTTGTCGTCTCCCAACTCAGCCAGCTTCGCCAGCCCGTAGATAGCACCTTCCCTAACTACAGGGCTTTGGTGCTCGACAGCGATATCCAACGCGTCGATATCACGAGAGACTTCAGCAGCGAACGTCAGCTCAGCAACGGAAGCGGTCTCTGAGAGGAGAAGCTTCATAAGCGTAGGGAAGTTCATCACCACTCCGGATCTGCCAGAAACTCATAGCGCAGCTCGAAAACATCGCGAGTGAGCCCCCACACCGGGTCTCCGTTCCCTAATGGCATTGTCTCATAGAGAATCACATCAGGACCCCCGATGGCGTTCCGTCCGATCTCAGCTACTCGAACCTCAGCGCCTCCCTCATCGGAATGCTTTGGCGTCCATCGTTGCCCAGTACCGATTCGTCCGTCTTCTGTACTCGTCATGGTCTTTCTCCTCATCTACCAGAAGCATGATACTTCTTGTCCATGCCAATGATTACCGTATGGAACGGTCCCTTCTCCTCATCATACAAAACCGAGTCAGGCCAACGGCGTTTCGCCTCCTCAGCCAACTCACGGGCAAGTCGAGAAAGTTTGCTCAACTTATTCCGCACTTGTTCATCTGTCATTTGCTCTTCTCCATCGGGAAAAACTCCGTCGTGAAGGTGGCGTCCATGAGGTTAGCCTTCAGGCACGCGTCACAGCGCTGAATCCAGCCGGTGATGTCTCTCCCGCTCTCATCGAACAGCGGAGTGTCGTCAAAGAGTGCACAGTAGGGTCTTGACCCATCCATGCGTTGACGAAAAAACTGGCAGAACTCTCCGGGTGACTCCGCACACGTTTTCTCCCCACAGCTCAGTTCGATTCCTATCAGTGCCGACATGCTACACCTCTACTATCCTTCTTGACCAGAAAACCCATTGATCTGTTCGTGCCCAGAACCTCCACAGGTTCTTTCTGAGCCAGGACCCCACCAACGGTCATGGTCACTACTTGAATGGATTCCACGCACAGACGTCTCCTTCTCCCTGTACACCAGCCTCAAGCCATACTCCTCAAGATCCTTGCGCACCTTCTGGTGGCTACGGCGTAGGGAGTAGGTCAATTCTTGTAGGTCTATGTGAGTGTACGTCTCCCTCTCCTCTTCCAGACAGTATTCCACGAACGCCTCTATGGACTCGTACTCTGGATAGATTTGAGGTTTCTCCTCCACTACTCAACGACCTCGAAATGCTCTTTTGCCATCAAAAAAGAACTCCCAGTCGGATATTCTCCATAGCACAGGATGTAGCATTCCCTACCGTCTGCAAGATTGCTTTCCCCAGCAGTCTCAAAAACACGACCGATAGTCACCGTAGTGTCATTATAAACATGCGTAGGAAAAGCAGATTCTCCAGTTCCAATCCAACGAACCTTCATAGCATCACCTCTTCACAACTCGAAAGTGCTTCGCTGGGACCTCAGCGTACTTCTCTTCACCGTAGACGATGATGTAAGTCAGCTCATCGTCTCCGTTGACGTACTGCTCGTCGCAGTCGAACCGCTGGTTTTTCTTGACGTCTCCTCGAATGGAAATCGGGAACATCTTGACGTCGCCCTTCCCCTTCCAACTCACCTTGGGGGGATGATCCACTGTAGGCTCTGGACCGACTACCTTCAAGGATGGCGTCAACCCCTTGCGGTCCTTGCTCTTCGCATTCCAGTCGATCTTCTTGGGAGGCTGCGGCTTACGCTTCGGTTCTTTCTTCGTGGTCTTCTTCGCCCGAGACTTCCGTCGCGCCTTCTTCGGCTTCTCCTCTTCCACTGGAGCATTGGTGTAGACGTCGACAGCAGGACCCACCACGGGGTCGGTATCGAGTATGACGGGAGCCTGAACCACAGGAGTCTTCTCCCAAGCGAACAGGGCAGCAGGGGGCTTTGTAGCCACCTTACGGAGCTGATCTCCAGCCATCTGACGCTTCTGGTACTCGCCAACACACTCACCAGCTTCTGTGAAGGCTTCCCACTTGTTCTCAGGCTTCCGAACAGTTCCAACCAGGCGATCTTCTTCAATGATCGTCACACTATAGACAGCCACGTCGCCACGCTTGCTCAACCGCTCATACTGAAGACCGTCAACCTTGTTGCTTCGATTGCCCATTACTCGACTCCCAGAGCAGCCGCGAGAGCTTCCACAGCAGCGGAAGACAGGAGCAGCTTACCGTTTTTCCTGGTCTTGACGTGCTCATCTTTCCACATCACCTGCTTGCTGAAAGCACCAAGACCGAGAGCTTTCTGGATGGCCTCTGCCCGAGCGAGACGTGTCTCGCGTTCTTTCCGCGCTGCTTCCCGCGCCACCCGCATCTCATCGGTGATGACAGTCCAATTCGCCCTATTCCATCCGGGATTCTCAACCTTATCGGCTGCTTCCAGCCGCTTCAAGGATGACCTGACTTGCGCCTCCGTGTACGGCGTGTTGCTGTACCGCTCACCAGTGACGACTCTATTAGCAGCGTACCGAATGGCCTTCACCCGACCGTGATGGCGTTTCTCCTGCATTCCTTCAAGAACCGCTGCGTCCATTTCGGCGAGTTGAGCTTTGGTCGTCATGGTTGCCTCCCTCAGTAGGAACACCTTCTCATATAGGGCTCCCGGTGTCAAGAAAATTCGACACGTAGAGGTTATCTCATGGAGAGACGTGGCTACAGGAATCACCATGACCAATACACATACCGATCGAATTGCTGCTGTACGCCTTCAGGACAAGGATCCATTCCCAGATCTCTCCAATGCGATCAAGAACACCTACCACAGCCATATCAACGCGACCGATGCGGAGGGAGCCGAAGAGCTGGTCCGCGATGCAGTCAGCGCTCTGATTGAAGAGTTCGACCATCGGCTCGTCTACTGCTGCGACAGAATCGACCAAGAGTGGGGTGGAAAAGCCTTCAAGGCTTCGGGCTTCGAGAAGATCTCCGACACGCTCCAGCACACTCCAAGAGATGACGTTGACATCCTCGAATTCTACTCCGCTACCGCTATCTTCCCCACGAAAGTCACGTCTCGCATTGAGTTCCCTTTGGATATCAATGCTTTGGTCAAGGCGATCATTCCTGTAGTCGCTGAAAACTCGGAAATGCCGTCGAGTGCTGTCACCACAGTTCTCTACAAGCCTGCTGTACTAGAGCAGCTTCAAGTTGTTCTGGAGTATGTCGCTGAAAGACAGGCCAAAGCCGCTTTCACCGGAACCAAGCCCAGAGAGGCGATGGAAGACTACGCGCACAGCGTATCGAAGGTCGAGCAGACCTCCCAAGGAGATACTGCTGACCGTTATGGCACTCTTCAACTGACCTCGAATGGGGGCACTCGCTCCGTCGAGTTCACGAGCAAGTCCTTCATCATCACGACAGAGTTCACGTTCACAGGGAAGATCGTCTGGGAAGCCAAAGAAGCCGCGCAAGACTAGTGATACGGAAGCCTGATTTTCGGATTCTTGAAGACGATGTGGTCGATGTGCTCTCTGATCAGGTTGTAGCGCCCAATCTTCTTGTGCGCATGCGCCCATAGCGCGGTAGCCCTCTCATCCGTAGCCACAAACAGTTGCACAGGCACCACGAAGTCATAGAGACTATTCTTGTAGCACTCGACGACATTTGACCGCTCGTTGTAGCCCTTCTCCTGCAAGAGTTTCTGGTAGTCCCACAACTTGTGTGCGTCTGTGAGACAATGTATCGGGATGTAGTCCAGCGCCTCTTCTTTCAACGGTTTCCGATTCAATACTGAGATGTTGCTATCCGCGATGTAGACGTACCAGGGACAGTTCTCATCCCAAAGCTGCATCAGCGTCTTGAGCCGCCAGATACCATCCATGAGGACATCCATGACCTTCGTCTTTCCTTCAGCATACGTCATCTCGGCACGGAGAAGGGTAATAGGAGGCGTCGGTATTCCCATGAGAACGCTGGTCAAGAAGATATCCGTCTCCCGATCAGGCCCAAGCTCTACATCATCGGGGATGTACCACTTGCTCATCTCTTGGTTGTAGAGCGTAGCCAGCCGTGGATTACGGATGTGTTCGGCGTATTTGCTCCAAGCCACGTCACTTCTCCTTTCGCAGATCGTTCCCGAAGAAGTCGAGACCGTTCTCTTCCTCGTAGCCGTGCGGCAATCCAGGGAGGTATACTCTGGGATTGGTTCCTTTAGCCCAGTAGCTCCGCACCATCTCTCGCAGGCCATTGGTCTTCATACGCTGTCGAACAATTCCCGTATCCAGGTCCGACGCCACCTTCGCTTCAATGCCGTACTCCTCAAGTTCTCCATCGTAGCGCAGACGGAACTCAATCGAGGGGGAGCCGTTCTGGAGATATTCAAGACGCGTCTCCGCTGAAGCTTTCGCATACGTCTTCGCTCCCCACCCTTGGGAGCGATAAGTTGACAACCAGACGGTCTCCACGCTGTGCCACTTCTTTCCAGGAAGTGGTTCCATGGTGGCGAGCAGAGCGTCTCGCTCCTTGTTGGCTTTCTTCCGCTCGTCCAGAAGCTTGGAATACTCTTCCCCCACCTTCTGGTAGAACTCCTCCTTCATCTTGGCATAGAGGAAGACGCCATTCGAGATCTCCATCTTCTTAGCGCGAGTCTTCGCAGTCTTGAGGGACTTGACTCTTGGACTCGTCTTCTGGATCTCCTTCAGAACATCTTCAGCGAAAGCGCTCTTGTGGTCCGCATTGCGCATCTCTTCAATAAGCAAGTTCACTCTTCTCAACTCATGAGTGATCTTCTGCAACTGATCCAGGACGTCCTTTGAAGCTCGCTCTACCATCGCTACTCCTCATCGGCAGGAAGATCTTCCTTCACCTCTTTTTTACTTTGACTAGCTTTCGTACTCCCCTTCTTCGTTGGCTTCTTCCTTTTCCTCTTGGCAGGAGGAGCGAGATACAGAACGTGGTCCAATTCCGTTTTCCACTCTTTGGAGCCGTGGAGCTTGAGACGGTCCACGAAGTCCATTAAGTACGCCCCGGTCACTCCATCAGTCAACTCTATGACTTTCTTATGGATCTCCTTGGGTAGTGGCTCCACACCAAATTCCTCGTAGAAGTGATGGAGGATGAGACCCCTGTTGGTAATATTCGGGGCTAAGACTGTGATGATCTCATCGATTCTTCCAGGACGTCTACCTTCGACGTATCCACCACCCCGCTTCTTCTTCTTGTTCGGTTTAGCCACCATAGATGTGACAAGGACGAGGCAGTTGCTGGACTGGAGGTTCTCGAAGATATCCAACAGGAAGTCATCTAAGCGGTGGTACCGCGTCTCCAAGTCATCGATGAGGAAAACGGAGGGTTGGATACAACGAACCAAAGCAACCAGCTCGTTCGACCGGCAATCCATCAGCGTCTCACCACTGACCTTGAGAGTGTGGGCTCCTTCGTCCGCTACAAGATTCGCTATGTGCCTCGCAAGGACGGACTTCCCTACTCCAGAGGGTCCTTCAAGAAGCACGGTGCGTGACCTATTCTTGTAGCGCTTGAGGCGCTCAGCATAGACCTCAGCCCCCTTCGTGCTGATGTAAGGACCACACTCAGAGAGGATATCGAGATGGAACTTCCGTACAGCTCTCCAGGAAGAGCGTTCCCCATCGTTGATCGACAACATGAGGTCTTTGTCGTCCGCCCACACCACGCTGTAGACGAGACGATTCATGTACTCAGTATCTCCCCCTAAGAGGTAGGGACCATCTACGTACATCCCACCGTTGCCATAGAGAAAGGCCACTCCTCCATCTCCGTTAGGGTCTTCCCAGAAGCGGAGCTTTTCGTGGTCAATCTCAATCTCGAAGCTCATAGGTTCGTTGGCGAGGACCTCCGAGAGAAAACCAGCAATCGAGTTCTGAACGTAGTGATAGCCTCTCCGACGAATGATCTCGTCCACGTTGTTCTCAGGGACAATGTTGTCCAAGACAACATTGGCAATGGACGCTCCAGCGATGACCTTGGAGAACAAGCCCCCATCTCGGGCTTGGTCCAGACTCGACAGGATATTGTCGGCCATGTCCAACCAGTCCTTGTTGTCACGGAAGAATTGTGCGAGCTTCATGGTCGCTCACCCCAACTCTGGTTTGAACGCAGCGTATTTCCTGTCTTCAGACTCAGCCAGGAATCTCCGAATCTGATGCGCCACGGACCACCCGAGATCGGTCAGCACGAAGAGGGGATGGATTCCTGTCCCTTCCCACTTCAAGAATCCCGCCTCCTCCATGTCATCTACACAGGACCAATCGTCGTGGTTATAGAGCTTCTCCCCTCCAGCGAGGACAGTTGGATACTCTTTGTGCCCTAAGACGCTCGCCGCCAGCGTGTCTCCAACCAGCCCTGGATGGAGCTTTTGGTCTGTGCGCATGTGGTTGAGGTCCGGAACTCCCTTGTAGTCCACGCAACGGGTTTCGATGTACAGGAGAGTCGACCAGTGATCCTTGCCCCATCTCTCCATGGGGACTGAGTTGTTCTCTGCCATGCCTTACTTTGACCAGGAATCTACAAGAGTCCTACGGCAGCTTTCGCTTTTTCTGTATCTCCTCCATACAGCTCCAGCACTTTCCTGTTGTGCCACCACTCCCAAGCGAAGTAGTTCATCCCAGCACACTCCCCATACCCATTCGCATGAGCCAACCAGTGCGTGTGCCGAACCCACCACGTCCGGTAGCTCTTCTCCAGGAGCATCTGTTCTGGATATCTTCGTCTCCACTCCAGAAGAGCGAACTCTGTCTCAGCGTAGGTAGGTCTGAAGTGAGGGAGGGTTCCGACTCCGATGGCTACAGCTAGCCCAAGGTCTGTCTGCTGCTCCATTGGGATGTCTTCATCTCCAATGAAGTACGCCAAGTCTTGGTGGTCGGTGTGTTCAGCGACGAGCTTCAAGAGTCACCTCCATCTACTACCCTTTGACTGGATTTCAGGTATTTCGAGGGTATGATAGACCACTGACTATATGGTTGAGGTTGATACCCTCTCTAACTACAAGAATTAACTAAGGAATGATCTTAATTAACCTATAATATGGTTAACTATGATCTGTCTTAGCTCGTAGCTAGAGTGCTCAGACTCATCCATCTCTACAAGTATCATCATCTTCATTGGAACCACCAGTTCAAGTCATCCTTGTGTTGCTGGTAGACAGGGAGGTCAGTCCGAATGCCGTGGACTACCCTCTTCCCTTTGCGTAGGTTGATCCCGCCGTGCGGATTCTTCTCTACGACAATGGGGGTGGTATCGATGATACTTGTAGCGAATAGTGGAGCACCAGGTCGACAAGGGATGGTCGGAGGAGGACGGGATACCATCTCTTCTTGAAGATCTCTTTTCGTAGCGAGCTTCAAGTCTCTGTCATTGTAATCGCCGTGAGGCACCATATAGTCCCCAACAGAGAGGTCATCACTGGCTATACTGGTCTCGTCGCACCGCTTGTTTATACCCGTTTGGGACGTACCGGACAGTGATAGTGTCGTCACTGAGGTTGGGTCACTTTGTACCTTGACAGGGTACAAGGCGCTCTGACCCGCACTTGTAGGTACGGGACTGAGCCTCGTAGGGAGTTTGTTGGTCCCCACTGGTACGTAGGTGTGATCGTTCCCAGGCTGTGCAGCTTCTTCGGTGATTGGTGTCGTCTCGGGAGTCGAACCCGATTCTTCAAGAACCGGAGCCCAAGCAGGGAGGCTCCAACGACTATTCAGGTAGCGCTTGAGATGGGCGTAGGTGATGCGCTTGTGTGAGTTGCGAATGAAGGTAGCGTCTTCTCTGGATTCTTGTAGCTTCTCCTCTGAGTTGAGGTTCCGGAGATGTCTCCTGTACTGAGTCCAGCTCATGGCTAGGGCAGACTCGTAGAGAGCATCCTTGGCGGCTTTGAGTGTGCGCTTGCGGAATTTGAGGTGGTGTCTTCTGTTGCACTTGCGAAAGTGGACTTTGTTGGGGAGCTTGTCCAGCTCTTCAAGAGTCTGATCTATCTCTTGCCACAGCTCCAGGTTGGCGATGGTGCCTTCCAGTGGATTCTTGTAGACGCCTTCTACCATCTCCGCGATGTGTGGCCACTTCGCATCGTACTCCTCATTCATTTCTTGAGTACGCTTTTGCTCTCGGACGTAGCGAATGGACTTCCAGTTGTTGGCCTTCCACTTGGGGAGATAGTTGGTGATCCCGTCCAACACGTATTTGGAGTTGGAGTAGAAGATCAGAGGACGCTCCTGTAGGTCCTCTGGTAGGGTTGAGATGGTGTCTAGCGCCAGCCGCATGGTTTCGAGCATGGCGTGGAGTTCAGCGGCTCCGTAGGTGCCTTTCGTCCCAAAGCGATGCTTGTAGGTTCTGGTCTTCTTGACGAAGGGGAACTGGATGGTGGTAGCTCCCGCGATGAAGCCGCGTTGGGTCTTCTTGTTGTGCTTCTTCTTGCGCTTCCGTTTGCTCTTGCTGCGCTTGTATTTGATAGCAGCACCGGAGTAGTAGCGCACAGCCTGATTACGCCTGTAACGTGTAGGCATATTGTAGGCTGCTTGCCCGTAGGTCTTTTGTGGGATGCAGAGAACCATGCGCTAATTCAAGGAGTATCTCTCGTCTAGGTCGTCATCCTCACCATCATCATAGTAGTCGTCATCCTCATCGTCTTCAAGAAGGTCCTCTGGCTCTTCTCCGCTATCAGAGAAGTAGGTATCGCGAGCTTTCGTTTGGTCCTTGAAGCGATTCTTCAAGTATCGGTCGAACTCCTCTTTGGAGTAGACGTCATTTTCCAGCAACGCCATGATCTGGAGGGCATTTGTCAGGATATCCTCCATCTGTTTCGATAGAGCAATGACATCCCTCATCGGGAACCACGCATCCAATTCCTTGAGATTCGGACGCATACCGACGCGGAAGCCATAGATATTCTTCTTTTTGTCAATCTGGCAGAGGTGAATCTCCAGGTAGAAGGGATATTCCTCGTCATCTACCCGTAACTTATGGTCTTTGTAGTCAAAGTCTCGACCTAGCGCGTGCTCTAGCCACCAAATAGACTCTTGGAGTGACCTGGAGGTACCTTCAACAATAGGCATACCCACCTTTGACTAGTTCGATTTGAAGTCTGTCGGTGAGATCATTCCTGCCAGTTGTCATCGTCGCGGGCGATAGCGCAGAGAGCCTCTCCGAAGCGCTCTAGAGCGGTGCGTGTTAGCTCCAGGACTGGAGCGTAGTCTCGGTACATGTGACCAATGGAAATTCCGTCTGCGAGAATGTTCCAAACGACACAGCCCTTTTCCTTCTCGCCCGAGTTTTCAAATGTGACCTCCATCGCTTCCTCCAACCAACTAAGGCCACCCTACCAGAATCCCATACTCCTGTCAACGACAAATCAACGAATCCCATCTCTCCCTGTCAAAGTTACGGTGTTGGCCCGAGCTGCGGAGATGACTCCATCCTCGAAGCCTTTGAGGTACTCTCTCGTCACACACAGAGGGCAACGCGCCTTCTTCCCCGTCCGCTTGAAGTAGTCCAAGAGAGACTCCTCCTTCAGCTTCTTGGTAGCGAACATGGCTTTCCACATACGCTCGTAGCCGTCTATGCGTCCTTTGTCGTAGTTACGCATGTTTCCTCGGTCGGATGTTCGGGGTATTGACGTGATTGCTGTTGTGCTCGTCTCGAAGGTGCTCAGCAGCCGCTTGACGGGTACGGAAGCCTACGGTCTTCTGGTGACATTTGTTGGCTGCGGTCCAGCCGGGAGACTTGCTGTCCTTGAAGACCACCCCGATGTACTCATCGTACTCAGGAATAGAGACCCAGTACATTGGGTCTCCGTCGCCGCGTTGTCCGTAGCGGTCGAAGCTGATTCCATTGGTCTCTTTTCGGTTAGCCATAGTTCTCCCTCCATCCTAGTCGTTGTAGTAGTCCTGATGGGCGTAGACGCGCGCTTCTCGTCCTCTGGAACCATTACCGTACATGGTGAACACCTTGCCAGCGGTCTTCAAGCGCTTCAAGGATGAGGTGACCTGCGAGACCCAGCGATTCTTGTAGAGGTCGAACACATTCCAGGCTTCCGCGACCTTCTTGGGAGCTTCTTCGCCCACGCTGCGCTCCACACCCCACCGACAGAAGTTGTCGAACAGGTTGTAGGCGAGGCTCGTGGGGGTAACACCGTCGAGGGTCATATAGGGTTTTGTGGAGTAGGCTGACCAGGCTTTGCGGGGACCGTACTCCTCTTTGAGCATCCACTCCACAGCCTTGTCCAGCCACGCCTTCTCATCGGCTGTCAGGAAGTCTGCACGACGTTCCCTCTTCACAGGATCTTGTCCTTCAACAACTGTCCAAGAGAGGTTGCGATACTCTTCTCCGTAGACACCGAAGGAGAAGGTGCGCTCGACCATGTAGCGGGAGCCCTTGACCTTTACGAAGCCTAGCTCGCGGTAACCTTTGAAGGTGGCGTATTGACTCGCATGACGGACAGTACGCTCGTAGGTCTCGCCGTCGATGACGACGGTCTGCCTTTTCATGGTACCGAGTTCTCTGTCCGCCATGGTCAACCCTCCAACTAAGACCACCCTACAGGAATCGTGTTTTGGTGTCAAGGAAAAAGTGTAAGTTGGTGAGATTACTTGGAAACTTTCGCCACTACGGCTTGTGCCGTTTCTAGGGCTTCCACGATTGCTTGTCGCGCTTGTGCATGGGACTCTATGTCGTGGAGACTCGCGTCCAAGTTGTCAAAGAGGTCCAAGGACTCTTGAAGAGACTCCACGTTCTCATGGCACTGGCAGATGGGGCAGATGTTCATGGGATTGACGTGGCTGAAGCGTTTGGCTTCGCTGTAATCGTAGTTCTTATTCGGGTAGTGTGTGGTTGGCACAGCCCCGCAAGCCGCGACTTCCTGTCCCTCGTACTCGAAGTGCCATTGGCTCCAGGTGAGCCTTCTGCCCTCGACGCCCGTGCTCCAGATGATTCGTTTGCTAGCCATGGTTCTCCTCCAACGTAGGTCGCCCTAAACGAGTCGCCCGTACTCCTCTTTGAGAATCTCTCTCGCCTTGGTGAGGTCCCTGTAGATACCGTGAAGCAGGTCGCCGAAGATACGCTGGGTCTCCTCGTAGGCGTCCAGGATGCACCCCTGTGCTCTCAGAAGGTGACCCTGCTCGATGGCGTCGATGGCTTCGGCGACTTTGGCGTCATTGCGGTGCGGGTAAAGACGACCGATTGCATTCTCAAGATTCGTATTCATGGGGTGACCTCCAACCAACTAAGACCACCCTACAGGAATCGGGAGCACCTGTCAACGAAAATATGAGGAGTCTAGGAGGAGGGAGTCCAACGGGTGATCTCAGTATACATGTCACCATTTGGAGCCATGATAGATACGAAGGTGTCGTTTCTTTTGAACGCTTCCACGGCAGTCTCCAGGTCAGCAGGAACTCGCACATGAAAAGGGTCTCGACAGCTCTTCCGGTCAGGATTGGCCATTTCGATCTTAGCGTCCGGATGATCCACGAACTTCATGGCGACCTCGAACGCCTTCTCGACCGTCGCACAGACATCCAGGAGGCGTCCGTTGTTCTCGTCTTCGTAGGCTTGGCACTGGACTGTGTACACGTCAGCCATAATGGCCTTCCAGCTTTTTGCTGAGAGACTCCTTGAAACACTCTGCGATCTCATCGACCGTGATATCGCCCTTCTCCACCGCTTCCTCCAAAGCGCCCATGGGTAGAACTTCACACCCCTTGCGGTCATAGTAAAGGAGGTTACTGACCATATCCCCTACGATACTGAGGATGGTGTTACGGTAGTTCACGACCTCTGCGTCTGATACGAGCTTGTCCAGGTTCGACATGTTACTTCTCTCCTTCCAGATTCTTGAAGTAGGCTACTGCCTTCTCCACGTCTTCTATCTGTCCCTCTACGGGTTCCACGGAGGTCACGAGCTTGAATGCGCCCAACATCTTTTGGACGTCTCTGAGGCGCTCCAGGCAATCTCCAGCGCGCACGTCAAGGTTCACAGTCCTGACTGCGATCTGGTGGGGCAGCTCGACTTCCGAGGACTCTTTTCCTAAGATGGCGTGACGACGCGGCATGAGGCTGCCAATATCCTTCAAGAATATGACAGCCTGTCCAACGTGCGTGACATCCTGCAAGATCTCATTCACGGTCGTGCCTCTCGGCTGGATGTACATCTTGAAGACGACAGCAGGATGGAGAAGACTCTTCCACCGGATGCTGTTTCCGTAGAAGCCCTCGTGAATGACCTTGTTCTCACCCCATTCTTGAAGGGTCTCCAGGAGGTCACTCTCCGCGACATCTTCCTCCGAGCAAGCATTCAGGATGTCTATCAGGTCGTACAGAGAGTACTTCCTGTTGTCATCGAAGATGCTCAGGAGGTCTCGCGTGTGCTCTTGGTTCAGTGCCACAGCTTACCTCTCCTGGCTGTAGTAGCGGTCATCTGCGTACTGGTCCGCCTTCTCCTCCATGTCCTCCGCGATCTTGTCCTCGATCTTGTCGCGGAACGTGTACTGCCCCTCTCCCATGAGGAAGGAGCAGAAGCCGTCCTCCTGGTAGGGGGAAGTCGTCCCGTCGAGGAGGAGAGGAGATTCCAGGGTGACGCCAGCCACCTTCCAGAAGCTGTCGACACTGTTTCCTTCTTCTTCACGCCACTCGACGGTGACAGAGACTTCAGCATGAGCTGCGCCGCCTGCGTACTCAATGTCAATCTCGCCAACGTTGTGGTCTGTGGTCGTCGTGTATTGCATTCTCTACTCCTACCAGAATCCCCTGTGTCTTGTCAAGGGGCTCACTTCCCTGCCTCCATCACCTCACTGTACGCCTCCTGGACATGCCCTGCGAGGCGGTTGAGGGTCTCCCGCTCGTTGCGGTCTGTGGTCCTGCTGACTCGACCTTCAAGAATGCGGTTGATATGCTCCAGCGTCAACGTGGGCGTATCTTCGGGGACCGTATTCTTATCCAGATGGAACTTGAGGATGGTGCCGCCGTAGCCTGTCTTTTCCCAAGAGATGCACAGAGGACGATAGCCCGCTTCCTCCATGGAACGGATCGCAGGACGCACCAATCTCGTCCGTGCCTCGTCTCCTCCCTCAAGCACCTTACGCCGCTCCTCGTCCATCTCCTTCCTGGACGCGTAGTCGAACAGCTCCACCAACTCCTCTGGATGGAAGTCGTGCAGTCTCTCATGATGATGGAGTCGACAAATGCGCTGCCAGTCATCAGGGTTGCGATCGAGCCAATCCAGGAGATAGTACCAAACTCTATCGACGATCGGCTTTCTTTCGTCATTCTCCATAGCAGTCGCCTTTCTTTCGTATTCACTCCGAGCCATTCGGAGTGCCCCGTCGTCGGTCATTCCAGCTCTACGTCCCACCATCTGCTCCACCCTCTGCTCCAACATCTCAGTAACCGAAGCAGTCTTGCTAGTACGTCTCCCTTGCTTGAAGATGCGGTCTGCTGTGTCTTCGCTCATGTTCACCACCATTCTTGTAGTAGGCTCGGAGGGACTCGAACCCTCAATCACCCGGTTATGAGCCGGGATCCTTAACCAATTTGGCTACGAGCCTTCAGATGTTTACGCGATGCTGCACCTTCTCCAGCACTGCCATATGGACCTTGTAGATAGGACCGGAATCGTACCCAGCCACCATTTCAGGGCTGATGTACTCCGCGACACATATCTCTCTATTGCTGGAGTCCGTAGCATACAGCCTGTAGTCTCCCTCCATCTGATCTGTGTAACGCATGCCTGCGAAGTTGAAGGCTGTCCTGATGTAGGTCTCAGCTCGCTTGAACGTCGCCTCGTCGATCACTTTGAGTTGGTTAGACATCCTCACCACCTCCCTGCATGAACTCGTAGCACTTCTGACACTTGAAGGTGTTGGGACGCCACGGTGCATACACCTTCCAGCAGTGAGGACAGAAGCTCACCTTCAGAAGAAGCATCGCGTCTCCGGTGTAGACAGAGAGACAGCTAGCACGCGCAAAGGTCCCCGGTGAAACCTCTTCGGAGCCAGGAGTGTACACGTACTCCTTCTTCTCGCCGAAGGTGTCTTCAAGAGTCACCTTGAACTGCGGATAGTTCCCGCGAAGTGGATCGATGGAGAGAGACGCTAGGCCATACTCCGGACCATTCTCTCCCAAGATTGCATCGAATCCAGGCTCCTCCGTTTTCGTCAGCCCTTCGAGAAGGCGCTGAATCTCATCCATGTAACGGGGTGTGATCGTGTGGCCTGCCGTGTCTCCGGTCATTGGTGTCCTCCAAGTACTTTGTTCTGCTGCACGACGTAGGTGTAGGCTGCACCGCACGAGGCACTACGCGGATTGGAGTAGGGGTCTCTGAAGACATCGCTGTCCCGGTAGCGCTCTGAGTCTGAGTAAGGGAAGTTTGATACACTTCCGTCGGGGGCAAACTCTTGCACGACGAGGCAGTCTTCGCAGCCCATTCCAAGGTCCAAGGCTCTGGCGTAGGCGTCCCCACCGTTCGTCGGCTCCTTGTTCGCGAAGCACTCAGCGACGTCTTTGGCTTTCATACCGTCGCAGCCCGCGACCACTTTGAGGTACATGTGCCCGAAACGGAGGACTGAGACGATTCCTTGTGTAGCCATGCTACTCTCCTTTGGTCTTCTCTTGCCGCAGAGCTTCCGTCAGTTCCTTCTCGTACTCCTCGTACTCCTCGCGCGTCCACGTTGGGCTCTGGATGACTCCAAGCAGCCCGGTGACGGAGGTGGACCAGAGGAGATGTTCGATCTGGTTCAACACGGCGTCATGCGGGTCTCCGTCGAGTCCTTGGTGCCCGTTGTACTTGGTCCGGACCTCGAACTTGTAGGTCAGATCTTCGAGATCGCAGCGAAGAGCGACCTCTACTGAGACAGGAGGAGATCCTTCCTCTGTACAGGGAATGACCAGCTTCTCCCTGTTGTAGTCGAGCTTCCTACTGGTTGTCGTCTCCAACCAACGAACAGCTTCAAGAATCGTTGTCCCGCCTGAATCATCCACCTTCATGTCTACTCCTATTGTGCTTCCATCCTCTCAGGTTTCGCTTCGCCTGTCAACCCTAAAGTATCGAGACATCGGGCTCCCACACAAACTCGAAGCCACCAACAACTTGAGCAACAATCCGGTCACAGTTAGGACAAAGCAACTCATTTCTTGGAGAAGCCACCATCACCGGATGGAAGACGTGCCCACAGGAACACTTCATCTCATGGGACACAGCCAGAGTGACTCTCTTGTTCCAATGCTCAGCACAAACGAGGTCACTGGACCCGCAGAGAGGCTCTTCGCAGTCCGTCATACGACAGGTCCACTTCTTGCGCTCGTTGTAGGGCTCCCATTCCGGACAGGTCTCGTTAGGCTCCTTGTAGTCTCCTGTGAGATCGCAGAAGAGGGCCTTATCCTCCGTGTCGTAGTGGTCGCAGTCCTTACAAGCACCCTCAGCGTTGTTCTCAGGAACTGTCTCGCTGTTCAGGAGCTTGAGGAAGGTTTCAATCTCATGGATGACGTTGTTCGAGGCTTCCAGCTCCTGATTGAGACTTTGGATCTTCAACCGGAGAGGCTCTTGCGCCTTCTTGAGATTGTATAGCTGGTCGTGGATGCGTCTACGGAGCCCATAGCTCGCACGCTTCAAGTCTGTCATACACTACTTTGACTAGAATTTGAGCGGTCTGTGGTGGGAGACTATGAGATGGGGATGGAACGGCTGTCTTTTTTCTTGAAGGGGATGGTGACCTCCAAGACGCCTCTCTTCAGGGACGCAGAGATGTCTTCGCTCTCAGCATAGGCAGGGAGCTTTAGGGAGAGCTTCTTGTCTCCACGTCGGTAGTTGGTAGCGGAGATCTGCAAGAGTCCCTCCTCCACGGTGACGTCTACCGTTTCCTTCTCCGCTCCTGGAAGGTCGACCGAGATGAGGAAGTGGTCATCGTTTTTGTCGATTCTTGAAGAAGGCTCGAATAGATGCTCTGTGTTCATACAGAGTCTCTCTGCCAAATGCGCAAGGTCATCCTCGAAAGTCGTGTAGAATCCAAACATTACACCTCCTCCTTATTGGAGCTTGATTGTCGGATATAGGATAATTCCTGGAAACTCGCTGTCAAGAGGGTCAGTTACGCATACCGATCATCCAGCGCTGTGTTCGTCCACTGGACTTGTTGTAGCAGGAACAGGTACAGACAGCTCGGATCGGTCCCTCTCCTACGACTTCGATGTCGATACAAGGAGGACGAGCGGTCCGATGACAGACGCGAGTGCAAACAGGGAATTCGATGAAGAAGGATTGGGAGAGGGCTGCTACACAGAAGAGTGCGAGGATAACGATGAGGGCAGCTAGAATTCTTCCACGCACCAGACCTCCTGTTAAGAAGTAACTTCTAGTGGTTGGATGGAGGGGAAGACGACCTCTTGCTCGTCATAGCCGTCGAATGTGATCCACACACGCTCATAGTTTGGGCCAAGACCTCTCGTCTGCATCCTGGTGATGCGAGCGGGGCGTATTACTTTGGTTCCTCTGCAATAGAGGACCTTCTGACCGACAGTGAACGTCTTCCCGTCTGGTCGTGTCCATTCGGTGTCAGGAGGTGATACTGGAGGTTCTAGGCAACGTCCGTGCATGTCATTTTCCTTTGTTGCAGTGTTCTCGTAGTGCGTTGATTACCTTGACTACGTGCTGAGTCTCTTCTTTGGAGCTGGGGAAGTCGTCTCCTACACGGAATTCCACGCCATTGATTTCGATGCTGATCGGGATGTCTGTCATATGCCCTGGACATCCCCGCTCCTCGCTGCCAGCGCAGTAGCTCCCGCATTCATACTCGTAGTATTCCAGGATCTCGCAGGTCAGTCCCTTGTCGGGGTCGTTGTCTGCGATCTCTTGGAGAATCTCCTCTTGGCTCCTGCCGAAGCGGAGAGGTTCGGGGTCTTCTTTTATCGTCATTTCCCAATCAGCCATCGCTGTCTATCTCCTGATCATAGGCTTTGTACCCACAGTGCTTGCAGTGCCAGTCTGCGGAGTCATCGGCACAGCTCACCATTCTCTTCCCACAGTAGGGACATGCGATGGTGTGTTGGTCTTCGGTTTCTGGTCCAAGAAGGCTTACCCTCTTTGTCCCCCTATTCGGTTTTGGTCCTATGTACATGGCTGCCTCATTCTTGTAGAGCACGTTTCATCAGCGCTCGAACATCCTCTTCGGTCACTACGGAGTGGTGGTGCAAGTTCACACGCTCCAACCACAGGTCTACAGTCCCATTGAGGACAGCACGGGAGCCACATTGAAACTTGTAGTCCCCGCTTATGGTGTTTTTGATCGGAGTATGCTGGATGCTAACCAGAGGGAGCAAGTGTCCCTTCCAGCAGTTACGGCACGCCACGAAGACTGTAGGTCTCCCTACAAGAAACCCCCGCACCCGGATGGGGACGTCCTTCTAGCAAATCTGGCAGTGCCATGTCTGCACGACTTCTCCTCACAGGGTTAGCGCCACAGCTAGGTCTCCGAGGTTGTGATCAGGGTTCATCGCCATGACCCGTGTCTCGATATGCGCCAGAATCTGGTCCACGGGCATGCCTGTGGTCTCCATGATGACGTTCTCCCGCATGTCTTGGGGCATGAGACCGATGATGAGCGCTGCCAAGCCGTTGATCTCTCCTTTGAGCTGAAGGCGCGCAGAGAGTGACTGGTACAGCTCAGCGAGTGTCTCCGGGTCATTCGCTTTCTTCACGTAGGAGAGCCGTTCATCGTTCGTGAGGTTGTCTCGGATGAGGTCCCGAAGCACCTCTTGGATGTTTCGGTTTGTAGAGCCCAAGACCGACGTGGTGTAGCCGCAGCCCTTGCAGGAGTATGAATCCTGAGAGATGTCTTTGGGGAAAGCCAACTCGCTGAAGGCGCTGAGCTTCCACTTCTTCTCCCAATCCAGAACGCTGTCTGGAGTGAGCCAATCACCACAGCGGGGACACCTTTGCTTCTTCTGGTGGATATGCTTTGCGGTCATATGTACCTTTGACTAGGTTTCGTGGGGACTACAAGAAAAGACCCAAGTTTTTGGTGACCTTTCGGCCAACCCTATTCTTGGGCAGGACAGCCAGACGTCCACGGCACTTGGAGCAGGCGTAGATAGCACCATTTTGGATCTTCTTCGCCATGTTCGGAGTGACCATATGGGTCTGACACGGACAGTGCGCCTTCACAGTCTTCCGAGTTCGCTTGAGACCTTCCCGGTCAACGTTGTGGCAGCGAGACGGGTTGAGACCGCAGCGGAGCATGAGAGTCTTCCAGGCATCTCCGTGAACATCGCGACGACGCCCTTTGCGCAGAGGCTTACCACCATTCTGGTAGGTGACTACGATGTGGCAGATCTCATGGATGACAACTTCGTGCCTCTCCTCTTCCGAGGCACGAACCCAAAGCGGAACGGAGAAGCGGACACGCGCTTTGGAGAGCATACCATACTTACGGTAGTTTTTCGTGTAGAGAGCATCTCCGAGACGGCGCGTGAAGCGGTTGCTCCAGTCGATGGTGAGATGGGGAATCAGCTCAGGAACCCCAAGAAGGCGAAACGTGTCAAGGCACTTCTGTGCGACCAACCGCTTCGTTTCCCAAGAGACCGTAGCTTTCTTCTTCATGCTTTCCTCCACCTGCTAGAACCACCCTACAGGAAAGAGTCAGCAGTGTCAAGGACTTTCTTCGTCCTCCTTCACCACAGCGGTGAAGTACTTCGTTCTCTCTTTCCCGTCTTCAAGAATCTCTACGATCTTGTCGAAGTCCAAGCCCCCGCCGTCTACTGCGAGCTGCTTGCAGATGTCAGACGCTAAGGCAGCGGCTTCTTGCCTGTTCAGGATGAGCGCTATGTACGGACGCTCCATCTTCCCCTCAAGCATCTTGAAGTGTCGTAGCTTCATGGTCAGACCTGTTCGGCGGTAGCCACGTTCTGGGTGAGCTGCTGTGTGACAGTTCCACGACGAGCCGCGACCATCCGGAGCCCCTGGAGAGTGGCATAGAGCAGCGCAGCCTCATCGACCAACGGAATCGGATCCGGGATGACACCGTCGAGCAGGAACAACGCGAATGCTCCTGCTGTGAACACGTAGAGCTGTTTGGTCGAGAGTTTGGCGAGATACTTTTTCAGCATGGTTCATCTCCTTGCTCCGATCAGCATCTCAGATTCGACGCTTCCTGTCAAGGACTTTTTGGAGGACCGAAGAGCATGGAGAAGGTCGAGCCCCCTTTAGTGGTCACCGTCTTCTTCGCAGGTTTCGGATTGGCGTACTTCCGGATGCGCTCGCACGCCTTCTTCCACTTCTCATCATCAGGCTCGATACCGATGTAGCGCTTCGATTCTTGAAGCGTCTTGATTGCCAGCGCTCCCTCGCCCATGTTTGCGTCCAAGTAGACGCCTGTGTCCTTACCTAGGAGACGATACAGCTCATCACAGATGTCACCAGGGATAGGTCCTGGGTCTGTAAAGTAGAGGTCAATGGAATCAGACTTCAAGAGTGGAAGGATGACTCTCGGCTCCCCATGGAAGATGCGGAGACGCTCCGATTCTTGAAGCTCAATCCCCTCCTGGTCTTCGGACCACTCCCCGGTTTCGATTCTAGACACTTAGTCCCCGCAGTCGCAATCGTCGGAGTCGATGAAGTCCAGAATACTTCCTCCACCGCGCCGTCTACTTTGCTTGGGTGACGAGGAGGTACTCCCCAAACATGCCCACAAAACGAGCCCTAAGAAGAGTACGCCTACGATAACGCAGGCAATGACTGTATGATCAGGTGTCCACTCCATTGCTCAGTCTCCGAAGTCACAATCGTCACTTCCGGAGCAGCCACCATCCAGACTCCCGAAGATGTAGAAGATGTCCAGAAGGTCTCCGAAATGAAATCCGATTCCGTTGTCTCGCCTCTGTTTGGCCCTGTCACCGTAAAGAGCTACCAGAACAACAGCCGCCAGCACGGCGAGGGAAACGATGGCTGCGATTGTGTGCGTGTCAGTCCATTCCATGATTGTTCTCCTACCTACCTTTGACTAGAATTGTAGCGCTAGAAGCCGTGCGGGGAAGCGTCTCCACTCATGCGGACGCCAGCTTCCCATTCCAAATCGTCGGAAACCTCAATGACCTCTTCAGTCACCTGATAGTCAGGATGGATGGTGAAGGCGCGCTGCTGGTTGTTCGTGAAGTCGAGGCGACGTACTTCTGGTTCTGACGGAGCACATTCATTCACGAGCAGAAGGAACAATACAATCAGTGCAGCTCCAAGAAGCACGAGCGCTACGACGAAATCCCGTACCGCCCACCAGCTTCCTCGATAATTTGACAACTGGGACATGACTTCTCCTACTTGACGACCTTCAAGAATGAGGGGCGCTCCTTCTTCGTTGGAGGAGTGGCTTCCTCTTCGGCGTCATCCACTTCAGCTTCATCCACAGACTCAGTATAGCCTTGGTCTTCTTTTGGTGCTGTGTGGATGACGACGGAGACCGCGTTGTTCTCCATCTGGATAGCGGTAGCTGGGAAGATGAGGACATCCCAATTCAAGGCGGCTGGGTCCAAACTGACCGCGAAGACATCGATCCACTTGAAGAGGCACGACTGAGGAGGTCCTTGGAAGCACAGGTCTGCTGAGAAGCCTTCCTGTGTACAGACAACATTCGTAGGTCGTCCTCCGAGGAGATCGATTCTTGTAGGGTCCGGGTTGTCCACGAACTCAGGAGGGAGATTCTGGTAGTCGTGCGTCGTGACGAGGAAGGAGATCGTCTTCCCCTTCTGGACGTGGTAGTCTTCGATGAACTTCTGGGCCAAGGGTCTCGGGGTATCCATGCCTCTCCTCAGTTTCCTGGTGCTGGTTTGAAGCCCGTTCGGACTTTCTCAAACGCAGCCGGGTCTTCCTTGCTAACATATACCGTCTGGGCTTCGCATCCCAGAGGCGTCTTGCACAGCTTCTTGCGACACCAGTCCAGCTCCGCGTTGTAGTGGGGACACGGGTTGTCCTCGTCGTCGCAGAACTTCTCCTTAACTTTGACTGGAATGAGCCCTCTGCGTTGGTGGATGCGGTGCTTTTCTTTCATCCTACGCGTCCTTGCATGATATCTTGAATGGTGAACCATTCTTGAAGATGAACCTTGGGCTTGAGCGTAGCCGATTTCTTCAAGAGTCGGCATCTATCCCACATCTTGTAATTCTTGTAATTTGATAATATGTTGTTTATACAGGTCGGCTACACGCATTGCGTCAAGGTCATCTCGATACTGAAGGTTCTGTACTATACTAGCATGATGATCAATTTGACCTTGTATCTTATCAGCATCCCCGTTCATAAAGAACATGACAAGCTCACTTAGTTTGAGACCGTCTTCGAGGTTGCTCAAGGATATTAGGCTGATTTTTTCTTGTTTCATCTGTAGTCCTTCTCACGAGTGAAGCAACGTGCTGCTCGCTGGGATTTGAACCCAGGCATTCGGCGACGGCGGGACTCGAACCCGCTCGGATATAGAAGATGTCCGCGCTCCGTTAGCTCGTCGCTTCACTCGTCTCTCGATTCTTCAAGTATCCCTCAACCACGAAATACTCTTGTGAAACTGTTCCATCGGTGAAATAGTTGAAACTATTCACTGACGTCTTCACCGTCCGCCAGAAGCACACGTCCATCCCGTAGATGTTGAAGACGTCCGCGTCACTCCACAGCGTCTCCTTCACATCGAAGATCTGCCTCACCTGGGTATACACCTCTTCATAGGCGATCATGTCGGGGATCAGCTCCTCTACGCGAGTGTCTGTCGAGACTCTTCGCACCTGGACGTACCGGATGTTCGGGAACTGTTGCAGATAGCGCAAGAGTTCCCAGAACTCATATCGGTTGCAGCGGTTCAGGACGATGCTCACCCTCGGATGCTCCGTCGCCGGAATGATCTTCTCCCAGTTCGGACGGTCCCGACGACCCAACACCATCTTGTTCGTCGTCTCTCGAAGCGAATGGATGGAGTAGCCGACGGAGAGGTTGCACCGGTTGATCGTGTCCAAGCCGACGTCTTCCGTAGCGTAGCCATTCGTCCTGAGACCTACACGGAAACCGCATCCTTGAAGGTGAGCAATCAGCTCGTTCAGATACTTGTAGATGAGGCTGTCCGTGTTCTGTCCCGTGACATAGAGCTTCTGGATCCCAGCCTCTCCGCATTCCTTCAAGAATCGCTCGAAGTTCAACCACTCCTCGAAGTGTGTCTTGCGTTGGTCAAAGGGACGCAACTCGTCCCGGATATCTTCCCCGAGTCAGAAGTAGCACTTGACGTTGCACTTCCCCAAGAGGTTGATATTCGCGAAGCAGGGAGCTTCCCTGTCCCTCTGCTTGTCCGTGTTTATGAGGAGACGTTGTTCCATATCTATCTTTGACTGGAATTTTAGTGTCCTAGTAATAATATCCAGAATCGCAGGAGTAATCTTCGTCGTCATCATCGTCGGTCCGAGGACTACACAGATGTTCACAGTACTTCTCGAAAATCATCTCTTTTATCCGACAGGACCAGAACTCGTTGTCTACCCCTATAGCTTCGTCGACTGTGGCGTTGAACTCTTCGTCCGAAATCTCAAAGATGAGATTGAGGTGATTCTTGTAGCTACGGTAGTGGTCGCCTTCTTCTGCTACTTCAACGATCTGCGGCATTGCTTCAAGAATCGCCCTGGTCTCATCATCCGTCTTGAGGCGGCAAGCGCTCGTCCAACAATAGTCCACTCCAATCCTACGCGGAACAGGACGTTTCGTCTCTACATCGTAGAGGAAGCCGTCCATATCGATACTCCAGCCGACGAAGCGCTCCATACGTCCCGCTTTGAGGTCGGCCACCGCATCTTCCCACTTTGCATCTTGCGCGTCATGAGGGGATGCGGTGAGGGGGTGATTCTTGTAGTTGTCCAGCTCCTCTTGCGTGATGTAGATGACGATGGGAGACGTGGACTTCGGTACCTTCAACCGCATGGTCCATTTGAGGACCTCTTCGATTGGGCGCTCTTTCTTGATCCTGGTCTGGAAGGCACGCTTCGGTATGAGACGGATGAGATTGCTGTGTTGGTAGAGGACCCACTTGCCGATCGTCTCGTATTGAAGCTCTGTGGTTACTGTCTGCGTCAAAATTGCCATAGGTACCACCCTACACAACTTTGACCAGAATTTCAATGGAAAATGTTGTCCAGGTCTGGTGGATTCTCTTGGAGATCCTCTTTCGCCTGTCGAATGCTTACCGCGTTCGCCACTCTGGAGAGAGTCTTGGCGTAGTAGAAAGTGCACTCTCTGACGTAGGCTTTGCGGATGGCGGGGAACCTCTTGACGTTCTCCCATAGGACTTCATCACGCTCTTTGAGCATGTTCATGAAGACCTCGTCTAGGGAAGCAATCCGCTCTTCCTCAGCGCTGAGCGTGGGGAAGCTTCCCCTTGTATCGTCTGTATGTCCCATAGTTACCTTTGACTAGTTTTCCTAGATGGTATGCCAGTCCGAGCCGTCGCAGTGGATGCGAAGGATAGCACCAACGATGGTGGCTGACCAAGGGGCAGCGAAGGTGTAGACATTGTCGATAGTATCTGCGCCTTGGGGACGAACTGTCACAGAGTTCGCACCACCATTGGTGTCGATGACTTTAACCGCCAGATGTCGTCGAGCATTGTTCACAGCTACAGGAAGGTCGAGGACAATACTTCCACCACCAGCATCTACAAGAAGGGTGTAATCCGTGTCTCCAGCGTTGGCGTCTCCAATGACCCTATGGGCGTTCACAGTGGTGATGCTCGTCGAGAAGGAACCGGTGACATCCAACGTAGCCTGAGGCGATGTCTGATTCACCCCCAGAAGTCCGATGCTGCTGATGACGAGACGAGGGGACGGACTTCCGGAGCTGGCGGTGGAGAAGGTCAATCTTGTAGGTACATTGCCTACCCCAGCAGCTCCCTCTTGTTGGGCGTACACCTCGGCTCCAATAACAGTAGTGCCGAAGCCTCCGACTCCTCTCCACGTCAGCCTTCCAAGCCACGTCCCATTGAGGGTCGTCGCCAGCGTTCCAAGGGTGTTGTCATTGCTGCGGATGAAATTGAACTCACTCTGGTGAGTGATAGTTGTGGAGTACGTTTCATTGTCATAGGGACTGAGAGCAGACGCACGCTGCTGTAGGACAGGTCCGTTCGTTACTTGTAGCCCAGCGATATCCAGACTTCCCGCCATATAGGAGTCCGAGGTGGACTCTGAGTAGAGAGCCCAGCGCGTCGTTCCGATGTCGACGGAACTGTCCATGTAGATCCCGTAGGAGGTAGTGACGGTTCCGGAATTCGACCAGCCAGCGCAAGCCACCCCGTAAGCGGTTCCGATCGTCCCTGTGGTTGTATTTCTGACCTGACTGGTCACACCTACCGCCGCCGTAAACGTACCTGTGCTGGTGTTCTCGACGCGGCTGTACACGCCTGTGCCAGTCCCCATGACGGACGTTGCGTTGTGCCGAACGCGGTTGTAGGCACCGAAAGCCGCGTTTGTAGCTCCCCCACCTCCAGTAGCACTATTCGAGAAGTAGTTGTATGCAGCGTAGGCATTGGTAATCGTACCATCTCCAGTATTCAGGATACGGTTGTTCGCTGCCATTCCGTAAGTGATGTTTCCAATGCCGGTGTTGTACAGATAGGAGTTATAGCCGTAGCCTACATACTGCGTTCCATTCCCAGAGTGCGTCAGTTCAATCTGAGCCCCACGGGTTGTGTTCGGACTTGGGTTCGAGCCGCTCTGCGTCATATCGACGTAGAGCCCACAGTTGTCCCCTGCAATTCCTAAGTTTGATCGAACAGCGAGCCGATAGCCAGCGGGAGCGGTGTTCGTCCCAACTCCAAGATTCCAGTTGGTAGTATCCCAGAACAGGCGAGTGTTGTCTTGACCTAAGTTGCCTCCACTGTTCACGAAGAGGACGGATCCGACAGTACCTCCGACTACAGGGTCTCCGATGTTGCCTCCACCGCCTCCACCACCGACAGGATACTGCCAAAGGGCGGTTGCTTCATCTGCGGTCAATGGTGTAGGCGCGTTGTCTACAAAGGCGTCCACCTTGCGCTGAGCGATTAGAGTAGACAGGGATGAACAGAGATCGGGGTTATCCTGGAAGGTAAAGTAGGAATAATCCTTTGATTTCGCGGCTGTAAGGACTTCTCCGTCAACAACGACGGTATCTGGTGTCAAATTCTTGACGGTGATGGTTCGTGCCATTTCTCCTCCTCACATAAATAACAAGGAGGCGATTTTGGCACTATCTACCTGTAGACCCGAAACCTCCAGATCCTCTGTTGGTGTCGGACAGCTCATCTACCTCCGTCAGGACTGCTGCTTGAACCGGGCAGATGACCAGCTGGGCGATACGATCGCCCTTCTGAATCTTCACCGTCCGAGGTCCGTGGTTGATAAGCAGCACCTTCACCTCACCTCGGTAGTCAGCATCGATGGTTCCTGGAGAGTTGAGAACAGTGACACCGTGTTTGACTGCCAGACCACTGCGCGGTCGAATCTGACCCTCATAGCCAGGAGGAATCTCCATAGCCCAGCCAGTAGCGATGAGACCTCCGTCTTGGGAAGAGATGCTTACGTCCTCTACCGAGTGGAGATCCATTCCTGCGGAGTTTCTTGTAGCGTAGGTGGGCACGATGGCGTCTGGATGGAGGCGTTTGATTCGGACGGGCATCAGACCTTCTCCCCGAGTAGCTTCTTGAGGTGGTTGGTCATGGGCGAGAAGTCCTTATCAAATGCTATGCTCAGCACGTTCAGGTCACTGAGGGCTTTGCGTACACCAGAAGCTAGCTCCTCCACGCGCTCTTCCGCCTTCTCCGCTCTCTCAAAGAGGTTGTCTGGGTCTCTGGTCACATCGGAGCCGTGACGAATCTTGACTCCAACGTCGATCATCTCTTGGAGCATCCTGATCTTGTCGCAAGCTCCGCAGCCCCCGACAGGCACAAGTTTTCCAGCATCTCGTTCAGTGTAGGCACGGTAGCCCATGCACTCACACTGTCTCCAAATAGGCTTCTTCTGTGCCTCCGCAGATGGGCGTGGTTTCTTGAAGTATTCGGGTGATTTGAATCCTGTTGGCGAGCCACCTTTGGGATCAAATTCACAGTCCTCACAGTTGTCAGGGAAGAAGGCTTCCGTGTAGAAGCACTTTTTACACCAGGCGGATCCTCTGGCTTTTGACATAGACATACCTGTCTTTGACTAGATTAAGGTTGGAGCTACTTCTCGAAGGGATTGGGTGGAGCGGGGCTCATAACAGCAAGGCTCTTGGCTTCATAGGCGTCTGCCTCTTCTTCAGGGATGAGGAATCGACAGTCATACACAGAGGACCGTCCCTCGGAGTCATCGACTTTTACGACACACTCTTTGTAGCGGACTGCGGTGACTTCTCCTCGTTCTTTCGTATTGGTGTTGTAGACACGCATGCCCTCATAGAATCCATCTGAAGGCTTCTTGATCTCTGAATGGTCTTCTGGTAGTCCCAAGGGAACCTCGTGGTATCTGACTTCGGACCGACTATGGTCCCGACAAGAGCAATTATCTCCGCAACTTCCTCCACATCCACAGTCCCCACTACAAGAATGCCCCAACCCAGATGAAGAAGGAGAACTCGTAGGAGTAGATGCCGGTGTCGACCCTCCACCGCATCCACCACAGCCCCCAGAACCACTGCATCCACTCATGAAACTCCTCCTACTTAATTAATTGACCTAGAAAATACAGTTATCCTTTGAATAGCTTGAAAGTATTGTACGGCATGACGGAGAGGACATTCATACGGACAGGAGGCGATTCTTGTAGACTGCGGTCATTTTCCGGGAATACAATCCCACCACGACGGTTGACTATGACAGCGCAGTACCAACAGCCGTACTTGATTCCCATCCGTTCGACCATGTTCCCACAGAGCTGACAGAAGCTTGGATGTCCGTTAGGCATGAGACAGCATCCCGTTGTCTTGGACCACTACGGTATCCCCAATCTTGAAGGAACCTTCCTCTGGAAGGGCTCCTACCTCTGCCTTCCAGGGACGCGCGGACTTCCGCGCATCCTTCAAGTATTTGTTCCAAGCCACAACTTTCCCATTGAAAACAACAGCATACCCCTTGGGGTTCCCTGACTTCATGACTTCAGCCTTTCTCACTCAGTTTCTTGATCGCCCGCTGCACCAGATGGATGGAGTAATCGCCGGTACCAAACATAGTCCCGATTCTTGCGGTCAGTAGCTCAAGGCGTTCGAGCAGACGTTTCTTGGTCAAGCGGGTAGAGTGCATCTCAGATGGAAGGAGATGGGGGATAGCTTCCCCCACATGACCGCCAACCTTGACCATGACATCGAAGGAGTTGTGGTGCCACTCTACGACGTAGGCGTAGTGGTCAATCTCTTCTGGTCCAACGTGTTGGCGGCGAATGGCCTGTGCGAGCTTGGCCCCAAACTCCTTGTCTTTTTCGATGCTAGCTAGGAAGTCATGGTTGACAGTGATGGTTGCGATGTTTCCCATACACTACTTTGACTGGAAATATAGGAGGAAGGAGCTAGGAAGAAGAGTCTTTTTCATCTCTCATGACTTCTGCATAGGACCTACGTTCTCTTTCCTTATGCATTTCAATGAGTTTGTCGAGGATACCCTTCTTCTTTAACCGGTCGAATAGCTCCGTCGTATCCCCCGCACTTTCTCTCCACAAGCGCTCTCCAGCGAAGTCTTCCCATCCCCACAGAGAGACCATAGCGCGACTCTTTGAGGGAGGAGTGAACCCCTTCTCGTCGATGAGCCACAGAACCAGAGTAGGCATACAGTCTTCCAGCCTGTGAGGGAAGCCGTCAGCGAAGTTCTCAGTGAGGACGTAGGACCCTCTGTGCGCATACTTACGCCTCTGCTTGAAGTCCTCCAGGAAGTCCAGCCCAAGGTCGATGAGCCTCTGTGTGATGACCTCCATGCCCTCAAAGCAGATCTCCTTCAGCTCTTCTTCGGAGAAGACCTCTTCGTGGTACAGGTCGTAGGTGCGGGAGCTTTCGTAGGAGTTGCTGAGGAATCTGTAGCTGTGCATTCTTCGTTCTGCTCCTTCTCCTGAGCGTTTCGCAGCCTTCTCCTGACTGCTGTCCCTGTAATGTTGAGAGTAGCTTGGAGGTTGATTGCGTGCAGCACGTCACGAAGGCACACACCCCGACGATCCGCCTCCTCGATCATGAGCTTGACGAAGGGAGCCACCACTTCCTTGGAGATCTCTTTCCCTTCGTCCGTATAGCTCTCGTATCCATCGAAGATGCTCCGGTATTCATCAGAGGAAGGCTCCGTCTGCGTTGCTGGAGCGAGTACGATGTGAGTGGGAACAGGGACGTCCGTGCTGTGGTGTTCCGCCAAGCGACCCAGCGTTTCTGGAGGAGCAATCATCATGAACTTCAAGGTGACCTGTGCTACTATGTCCTTTCCAAGAGACGGTAGCTGAGGTGCTTCCTCGTAGCTCAAACCATTGACCATGCCTTTGATGATGAGTGGGTGTGCCATCTTCGTGCTCCTAGTCGACGTCAATCTTTAAGTTGCGAAGAACCTCTTGCGCGATGTGGTTGCTGATACTTGTAGGGTTGTCAGCCTCTCGACGGAGCTGACGAGCCTCCTCTTCAAGAATCTCTGCCTTCCTGATGAGACGCTTTACCCACTCCTCCAAGGGGATCCCCTCCTCGTTCGGGTTACCCCCGCTCATCATGTTGCGGATGTCGTTCCTGCTGTAGGTCTTCTCTTTCTTCTTAGTCATACTTCCCCGCCTCCTAGAAACTGATCCCCACGGCTCCGTTGATTGGGTCGAGGGCCAGCCCTGTTCCGGTGTCGATTCCGATGGAGCCTGACCCGTTTGGACGCAGCATGAGTGTAGGCTCGCCGAAGGTGTCGTCCTCGTCACTGACCTGGAGGGGTTCTCCCTCTCTCACCGTCGGTTCTCTCTCAGCCGTCGTCACCAGCAAGAAGAGCAGCATCCCACCGATGCAGAGAGAGAATATGAATGCGATCACCAGTCCCGGCTCTCTGTTGTATAGCCGTTTGAAGTCTTTGAGCATTGTCTTCTCCGTTGCCTACTTGTTGAACCAGCGGAAGTGCCAGACGAGGAGCTTGTCACCTTCTCCGATGTCGAGATAGCTCAGCCGCGTGTCGCTCCCTCCATCGCAGGGGAGAATGCACTCCGTATGACCGCTTCCCATAAGGAGCGTATCAATATCGTCCGTTTCCCACCATGTGTTGGCGATAACGAACTCTTGATCCCTAAACATCCGGATAGTCCATTCATCTACATAAGGATACTCTTCAAGAAACGGGATGAACCGCTCCAGGTTCTTGGTTTCGATGGCGTAGGGGACACAGGCGTGGTAGTCCCTGTCTGTGAAGGGACACGCGTAGATACAGTCGTCCTTCAACTCCGTCGTATCGATCTTCAGACAGTTCTCAATCGCCTTCCAGGGATTCTCGTGGAGGTAGCCGAGAGGAAGGAGCTTCGGAGAGCCTTCTTTATTCTTGTAGAATGACCCTGCTCGTGGAGGGCTCTTGGTTTTCCGACGCTTGAACTCGGAGCCAACAAAGGGGTGTAGCCAATCTTGAAGACCGTAGACATCGATGTCTCCATGCCCAATATTCTGGAGAGGCTTGGACCTCTTGATAATGCGAATGGATTCCATACAAGACTTTGACTAGGTTTCGTCGTCTTGGCGTAGGTAGAGTCCTACGAGGGCTGCTTCTTTCTCTTCACCGTCATTGAAGATGGCTGGGCCAGCTAGAGGGTCGTGCATGATCGTGCGCTCAATGAGACACTTAATGCATGTACATCCTCCACTGGAGTACGCCTTAGCTTCAGGAGCACAATGGAACTCTTTGTTCCAAGTGTTCGTTACCCATGTGCGCCCCTTGTAGGTGGGACGCTTATAATTCATATGAGGCTAGTCTCAGGCCGAGTCGACGATCGTCCACGTAGATGGAAGGCTGCTTCGGGGCGTCGATCCCCAATTTCTTTCGACAGTCTGTACAACGATGCTCCGTGATGTGACTGCTATGCATGCTGCGGTGACAGTCGGTGCAACGACTGGCTGCGTCATCCACGCACTCATTCCCACAAATCGGACACGTCCACAGAATCTCCATATTGCCTCCATTGGTGCGATTTCAATCAAGCTTCTCAGGTCAGCGTGTGTGAGAGGCACAGGTTCTATTAAGACCTAACCCTCTTCCAAGTATTCAATATTCCACACGACCCCGACAAGCTTTCCTGTCTTTCGCTTTCTTGCGGTCCACGGTTCGACCTGTCTTGAATCGAGGACAACCCTGTTCAATCCAGACCTGACGACGTGCCGCTGCTTCGTAGGTCACAAGCTCCAGCACCGTAATGGTGCTCTTGTTTCTCCTACGCTTCTTTGACTTACTTTTGCAACGTCGTCGTGCCATTTTGCTCACCAACTAAGGCTACAGTACCTAAGTATAGCCTGGATTGCAAGGAAAATCGACGCTGAGAGGTGGGGTTAGGCAGCTCGGGACGCCCGCCGACGACGCTTCGGAGGAGCTGGGATTGGATCTCCCGCAAGGGTGCAGTTAAGAACCGTCTCGAACAAGTCGCTCACGGGTCTGTCCTTGGCAAGACGAATCTTGTGTATCTTTCCGATCTTACGGACGACAGCGGTAGCTTTACGAGGAGCATACTTGTAGGTGCCCTCTGGAATGAGGATGTTCAGTGCCTTCATGGTAGCGGACCTACGAGCATCCTTCGGGAGATGACCCAGAGCTTCCTTGAAGGTCATGGTGACAGGACCTGTTTGGCCCGCAGGTACTTCGACGCGAATCTGGGACAACTCCGGATTGAAGTCAACACCATGCTCGGCTCTAGCCCAGCGAACAAGCATTAGGAAGAAGTCCTCTTCTTGGTGGGCTCCCGACGCGTCTGTGAAGTGAATCGTGTTCCCGGTGAACTTGACGTTGGCAAAGCGCATGTATACCTCGACACTATCCTTTGACTAGAACAGTTTGAAGTGGAATCAGCCGAGAGCTGTCAGGTTCTCGACTCGGAAGTCTGTGGCTTTGAAGATGTACTTGCAGTGCGGACAGATGATAGCGCCCATGGGATGTGTCCCGACGAAGCACCCCATAGTTAGGGGTTGGTTTGCGAGGTCATCTGGACGAAGACCAGGGCGCAATCGGAACGCCAACTTCCTACACTTCTCTTCGGGACAGAAAATGCCGTAATGCATGAGATATCCTCGCTTAGTTAGCAGTTGCTCCTATATAACTCACTCTTCGTCCGCTTCCTCATCTTCCGGTACCCTCTTGTAGGTGCGCTCCTCCTCCAGAGGGAACATCTCAACGCAGCGCTTCAAGTCTCCAGGATGAGCCTCGTACTTCTCTATCGCCTCTTCAAGAGTCAGTCCTCCCAAAGCAGCATGGTACGCTTTCCAGAGGTTCTGAGCCGCCGTACCTTCGTTACAGAAGCGATAGAGGTCGAGAACCAGCTCTTCATCGGCTCCAAGCTTAATGGTTCGCTTCTTGTGCCGGATGATCCAAAGCCGCGCATGGTTGATACCACAGACCCATGCTGCCGTGTCCCGAGTGAACACCTTGGCGAATTCTTCTGGGTCATAGATGAAGTCATCGGCTTCTTCCTCTTCAGACTCATCCTTCGGCAACGGCTCCTTTGGAATGCTGCGGAGGATCTGTCCGATGAAGTCGAACAAGGAGGGTTCCAAAAGAGCTGCCTGCTGCGCAACGTCAGTGGGAATCGTAAAGGCGACATCCTTGGTCGTAGCCTCCGTCAGAATCTCATTGAGACGTTCTCTCGTCACCTTCTCAGGAGCCACGGTCCACGCACCGGGGTCTGCTTCATTGGGGACACTATCGATGATAGTGCACCCAGAGATCTGTGAGAGTATATCCGCTCTGTCAAAGAGCATGAATACCCTCACATCTTGGTCCTCATCCAGCTCATGCGCTTGCACGAGCTTTCTCACAGTTGGAACCAAGACTACCTTGTCCCGGTCCTCCTGCACAGCGAGATAATCCTTGAAGGCTCCCTTTCTCCCGCTGTAGGTGTGTACCAGAAAGTGTGTGTTGTCGATCAGCAGTGGCACGACGGCTGGCGACGAGAAAGCTACTCCAAGAAGTTGCGACATTATCCCTCTACTCGTAAGTGTGTGTATCCCCACAAACCTTTGACTATGTTGATTTGAACGGTCAGCTACCAAAACGTGTGCTACGAACGTACCCCAAGCGCTCAAATAACTCCTGGATTTCTTTGTTCTTTCTCTCTATGAGATCAAGGACTCTCGATTTTAATCCGGTGAGGGCTTCTTCTTCTTCAAGAGTCGCTCTTTGGCTACCCTCTTCGCTTCCTCAAGCGTCTCGAAGACCTGATCTTGACGAGGGGCACGCATTGTGTTGGTGACCTTCTCCTCCTCGATATTCTCCGGATGGAAGTACATCCAAGGCTGTCCTGGGATGTATTTGAGCTTCCCTACAAGAATGACCTCATGCGTCTCCACGCAGTTGATAACGTAGTAGGTTCTGGTCTCATCGATGTCGTAGATCATGCTACACCTTCTTTTCCGTTGGGCGCGTACACAGCTCCTCAAGCTCCGCTGGGATACTTGAAGGGACGAGCTTCCCCTTGAACTCGTTGCAGGGTTTGCACAAGATCTGGTGATTCTTGTAGGAGAATTGACTCCCTCCTGCTGCCTTGGGAACAATGTGGTCCACTGTAAGCTGGACAGGAGTTCCTTCACCTGTGACCCCATATGGAACGAGGTGCCACGGCTTTTGTTGGGAGTCCCTCTCCTGTTGGAAGTACGCGCCTTCCACCCGACAGAAGCTGCACTTCAAGGGCAACCTGGAAAAAGACCTCAGCGTCCGATTGCACGGATAGACGTTGTTCCCGATACGGATCTTTCTAGGCCACCGCTTACACCACTTCTGCTCCCGTAGATTGAAGCTGTAGGTGGTAGCTTCCTCTATAGCGCGGAGGACCAGTGGGATAGCTATCTTTTTCCCAATGTGCGGCATAGGCTATCCGTGCAGGCTTGGACGTGCCACCTTCCTATGTGTCTGCGTAGCGAATGAGGGTATGAGCCCTGCCTTGTAGCTGTTGCACGTCGTGCAGGCTGTGTCTGTGTTCCCCAGAGCATCCTTCCCACCGGAGCCACGTGGAACGTGATGGTCGTGCGTCATGAGGACCTCATCGCCTTCATAGTCGACGGCGTAGAGGTTCAAATGAAACTTCTTCTCGTTGAGGGAGAAGCGCTCAGCCTGGAAGTAGGCACCTTCAAGCTTGCAGTAACGACAGACAACCCCCTTCTCCAGGAAGGTCAGCATACGGGTGCTCATCTTCCAGTCCTCACCATCAGCAGTGTAGAAGCGCTCAGTGCCTCCATTGAGAGCTGTCCTCATGCCTGAGAACACGTCTTCAAGAGTGTACCGAGGTCCCTGCTCCCCATTCGGTCCAATCTTCTGCCTCTTGGCTCTAGGGAGTCCAGGGTCTCTTTTCTTCCGACGTCTCCGTCTACGAGTCATAGAGTTTGTTCCTTCCAAGATTGGAGCACGTAGCGATGACGTTGGAGCAGACCTCACAGAGTCCAATAGCCATGTCCTCTTCCTCGTCATTACGCTTCCGGACGACGATCATGGTGTAGTATTCGCCACGATGGACAAAGCGGTCACAAGTGTAGCACTGCCCCACCTCATTCTCATCCGCACAGAGCTTCCGATGTATAATAGGTTCTGCTGCTGAGGGGCATATGGGCATGTCAGGCTTCTCCTGTTGGTATGGGCATACCAGGAGGGAAGTTGACCTCCTCTTCCGGTTCCGCGTTCGCGAAGTCGTCTTCATAGTCGCTGCCAGGGAGAGCGCTGTAGTTCCTACTACAGTAGTTGTGTATCCGATGCATGATGGTCTCCGGGAGATCCTTCCATCGCTCTCTGGCGTACTCCGGGAGACTTTCCCACAGGCTACTGCACGCCAACTCATAGGCACGCATGAAGGCTACTTGGTTCGTAGTTTGAGCGTTGATAGCCTTAGCTTTGTTGTAGGCCATAGCAGCGAGCGTGTATGTCGCCTGACGATGGTCATTGGGCAATCCAGGGAACAAGACCTTGGATACCTTCTTAGGTTTGACCTCCACCGCACGGTGAAAGGACTCCAAGTAGTAGATCGCCAGAGGGCGCGGCTGCGCCTTCGTGAAACGGTTTTCCATACACTACTTTGACTGGAATTTGAGGCGAAGGAAGAGGAGACTTTATCGGATGAGGCGCTTTTTTACTTCACGGGTCTGGATCTCAACGTGGTCGATGGACTTCGGGACGTCGATCTTGGTGCCCGGTTCCAGAGCAAGGACGATGTAATAGGTCCCGAGACTGCGGTTGCACTCAACGGAAGCTCCTCTGAATCCGATTGTTTTCGTGTACTTGCTGACCAGCTTCGTTGCAACCGCGTCAGCCTTCGAGTAGTTTGTCGTTGCCATAGCTACTTCCTTTTCATCCTCTATCATGAGTTACTCCATCCATGGAGGCAGTTGACTGTGAGCGCGAATATAGGACACCAAATTTGGGTCATCATTGGATTCCAACGCGTAGTGGTCGAACACCACATAGCAGTCACGTCGTCCCATCACTTCTTGCTGCACCTGACACAAAGGTACAATCTTCAAGAGTCCCCCATAGTTGAAGTACCGGAAGTCAAGAACGTGTCCGTTCTCCTGGAAGGGGATGTTGAATTGGCGCTTGTCCATGATTTGTACCAATAAAGACTGTACACTACGAAGTTGCCCACTGTTGGCGATGACGAAGAAGACCTGCCAGCGCCTCCGAATGGTGTGCCTCTCCAAGTATGTATTATCATTGAAGAAACCGAAAGAGATGATGGCTAGCGTCCACGCCAAGAGGTACCGCCACCATTCTGGTTTCTTTTCAATAATACCTCTGGAGGCTGCATTGATCGCGTGCTCCAGCAGTCTTGTTGTGCGTCCTGTTCGGCGGAATGCTCCAAAGGCGTCTCCAGGAATCGTTGTCAGCATTTTATTCCTTGTCTGGCACGTAGGACATGTTCTCTAGCCGATCCATAGCACGGTCGTCTTCTAGTTGCCTCGTCCTCATAGAGATGTTGTGCCTCTCCTGCAAGGACAAGTTGTTGGGGTCGGTCGCTGCGACATATAAATGCGTCGAGCAGAGCTGGCAGACGAAGATCCCGCCGTAGAACTCCGTCACTGACGTCTTCTTCGTATTGGCGCAGAAGGCGCATTCTTGAAGACCCTCTGGTGTTTCAATCTCTATGTTCTCGTCGAGAAGCTTGTTTTGGATACTCGTGACGAGCCCGAGTACGCCTTTGAGTACAACACGCGCTGAGTTGAGACCCTCTGGTGTTTTGGGGATGGTAATCTTTACCTGCTCTCCCTCAAGGTCCTCATTGTCCAGCCTCTTGTCCAAAGGCGTGCTGATGCAGCAGGACTGCCCAAGCGCAGAAAGCGCCAAGGTGGATTCCGAGGATAGTGCGGTAGACTTCAGACCAACGCAGATATCTCCTTCACCAAGGGCAACCTCTACAGTATCAGTTTCATGATCGAAAGATATCGGCACGTTGCAGCTCCCTTCGTCAAGTCGTGTTTTGTCAAGTCGTGACTTGGTATTACTCAAGCCAGACCTTTTGTACCATCCGTCTGTATCCTTTGACTGCAAAACTTTGAGGTACGGACCAGACATATGCTCCTGACGACACATTTTTGGCCGAATGCTCAGCTTGACGGAACGCATCCTCTATATCGTCTCCTTCTGCCTTCAGCAGTCGGATAGTCTCTCTTGTAGCATCTCGCTCGAAGAGATATCGGAAGTATGCGAAGCCTACAGGAATCGGAAGCAAGAGGTAGATGATACCGAAGATCGGGATACCAACCCAAGCTGAGAGACCGAAGCCGCACATCTTCCCTTGCCAGACGTGGCGCGCTTCGTGAGGCATGACATACTCAATGGATTTGTAGGTCCACTCCGGGGGAAATCCGACCTTGGTGCCGATGGTCGTGGCAAACTCCTTCAAGAATTTGTCCCGCTTGTAGAACCCAAAGGTCACGATACAGAGCATCCATGCGATCGTATTCCAGAACCATCCGGTCTTCTCTTCTATGTAGACGCCCTTATTCTTGTAGGTCTCTACAAGAGTCGCTGTGCGCTCGTCATCGAGCCAACTCTTCGTTGTCATAGCCCGTCTCCTATGTTCGTGGTTTAATTACGGAAAGCCATTGGCGTCAGCCAGTCCCTGATGTTGGCTTTCACCACAGTCTCCATGAGGTAATGAGGTACAATGCACGCGAGCTTTGCACCAAGAAGTACCCCAACCAGGACCTTACGTGACATCGACATGGTTCCCACTCTCCTTTCCATCCTTTGACTAGGTAGTGGGAACTGTAGCAGCCTTTGTCTTCTTGGTGCGCTTGGTTTTCCTCTTTTTGGCTGCCTTGGCGGCTTTCTTGGCTGCCTTGGCGGCTGCCTTCTTCTCTTCGTCGCGCTTCCGCTTCTTCTCCGCAGCAGCTTCGACGATGGGACGACGCTCACGCCAGTAGGTGTCGAGGTAGTGTGTCAGACAGCCAGCGTCCGCTTCGTGGTCCTTCAGACCTTGGTCCGGACGTTCAGGTTTGTTGGCGTCCTTTTCTGCGAAGGTCTCGTTATTTTTGACTTGTGTAGGGGTGAGGGGTTTCTTGTAGTAGTTTTTCCATTGGCTGGCGATGACTCTATACCAAGGGATCCCTCGCTCATCACAGATACGGATGATCCCTCCTAGCATGCAATTGATTGGTTCCGCGATACTGGAATGCTTTCCCCGTACCTGGAATCGCTCGAAGATCACCTCATCAGGCTGAGTTTTATCAAGAAGCTCTATGAATCGAGCGTTGAACTCGTTGAACTTGTGGTTGTCGACGGCTACGAGGTATCCGTGATCGACAATCTTTTGGTCCACAGCCAGCGCCCAAGCATAGTTGACCGAGCCAGGGTCCATGCCCAAGATGCGCATGATTATGCGTAGTCCCTGATTTGGTCTCCGGTGAGGAATCCGGGTAGGGTCGTATCCCAGACCTGAACCAAACCTCTGTCTACAAGCTCAGCGAGCTGAGAACGTGGGGGTTGCATGATCGCGTTGGCGAAGTCTCTGTCTGGGATGGAGACCTCATTCGCCGTAATCTGAAGCGTATCCCAAGGCATACCTGGATACCTGAAGTACCCGGAAGTCCCTGCTCCTGAGACGATGTACATGGTTTCTGGTCGGATAGGGGTGACCCCATCTTCCTCGAAGAGTCCTCTTATGAGCAAAGGCATGCATTTCTCCTTATGAGTAGTTCCGTATCTGGTCTGGAGTGAGGGCTGCTGCCCACTCTCCTGCTCCTGCTTCCGTTACTCCGGTTGGATTGGCGTAGGTGACCTGGGTTGGTCCGATGTAGGAAGCAATGGTGAAAATTCCATCATTCCCAGGGGACGTGGCACCGACGATAGAGATCGGTTGGCCAACCATTCCTGGGAGGAAGGTCAGGGTGGCTGCTGTGATAGTGACAGTACCGGCTGCAAATGCGAAAGCACCGATAGTTCCGTTCTGAGCTACAGATACAAGACCGCGCTCAACATACTCGGCTAGTTGAGACCGAGGAGGCTGCATATTTGCGTTCGCGAAGTCCCTGTCTGGGATTTCTACTTCATTCGCCGTGATCTGAAGCGTGTCCCAAGGCATGCCAGGGAAGCGGAAGTAACCAGGCGTCCCGGCTCCAGCTACGATGTACATCGTGCTTGATAGGATAGGCGTAACCCCATCCGGCTCGAAGAGCCCTCTAATCAATAGCGGCATTGTCGTCCTCTTCTATAGGAGAAGCCCTGTCGTCTGTGATGTCCACTCCGAGCATGGCAGCGTTGAATTGTCGGCCAAGGGCTTCTTTTCGTTCCTTTTTTTCCTTCTCTTGCCTATTGAAACAGTCCCAACACAAGGCCAGCGTCCCGCCTTGTACTCCTGCTGGAGTTCCCTTCCCCTTTTCCGCACAGCACTGACACAGCAACTTCAGTCGTCCACGAGGGAAGACTCGTTTCATGGAACCTCGTTCAAATGCTCATAGTCCTGCACAATACGGCAGGTCACGTCCCAGCTTGTATTCATCCCAAGAATTTCATTGGGTTGGATCTCAGTCACCTTCCAACGGAAGCCTTTTGGAACTTGGACCATGAAGTCATGATTCGAGATGGCACGTACATCAGGTCCGAAGACGAACTGCTGGCTGCTCCAAGAGTCCATGATACCAAACTCTTCCAAGCTGAGAGACTCCATGTTCCGTGGGATATTCCCAATGATAGCGGGCTCGTCCTTCAGTCTGAAGACGAGACGAACATGACTGATCTTCGGTATTCCGTCTTCCGGGAGATGCCGACGCAAGACGAACTGTACTTGGAGTCTTGCAGAGGAGATGCGCTGCTCAACGCTCTCCTTCGTTAGGAGAACCCAATTCTCTTCTCCGGGAGTACGGCAGTAGATTTCCGCTGCTGTGAGGTCTCCTGGAGCAAAGCTGGTGTACTGTGGAGTCACATCCAACTGTCCCACACTCTTCGGGAGATTGATCTCTGTGGTGACAGTCCCGTACAAAGCGCTGTCGATGAGTGTGAAGTAGACAGGACGAGTACGAAGGTCGTAGTTTGGGATGACATTGACAGAGCACAGTCCAGGAGCAGTGACGTCAATGACCTCTACCTTTGTGCCGACTTTCTGGTAGCCACCGACGGTTCCAGTGCCGTAGCAGACATCGCAGAGCCCTTGCGGTTCATCCTCAATCTCCCAGCATGAACACCGTCTTCCTACCACCATCTTCTGGTAGAGATAAAATGGGGTGGGGACCAACTCGTGGGCGTGTCTATTCCTTTGCGCTATCTGTGGTACTCGGTCAAAGACAGCTTGCCTGGAATGGGGGACATCCGACTTGCTGTCTTCGAGCACATCGGCGACATCAGCGAGAGGATGGCCTTCGTCTGCCCACGCTTGGGAGATTCCGGTGTTGTTTCCGTAGGGTGGTCTGTATATGCGTGAGCCCACAAGTACTCCTCGACAAGTTACTTCTCTGTAGATACCTAACCTGGACGGGATTGACATATGGCACTCCAACTTACACGCGGCACCGGATGGTCTTTTGAGTCTCCTCCCTTTGAGGAGTACCCAGGAGGTCCCGCTATCCTCCCTGTAGACCCCTCCTCCTATCCGCAGTTCGTTATTACGGACCCCGAAGGAACGATTATTCAACAGGGTGTTGCGCGTCCCCTCACAGATCGCGTCTATACCTCCTACTTCCATGTACCTATGGACGCCATGCTCTCCTCTCCAGGTGAAAGTTGGCGTATTTCTTGGGTTCTTGTCTCGACAAACGGACGTCAGATTGAAGCTTCTCTCGACTTCGATGTCGTCGACACCATCGACGTCACTGAAGATGAGAGAGCCTATACCTACGTCGTTCGGTTGAATCGAGGAGAGCGACTCCTCTTCCGAACGATGCAACGTCCAGAAGAGCTGTCTGTAGAGGTGCTAGACCTCAGTGGGAACGTCATCTTCACAGCCGATCGGCGAGCAAATGCAGGAATACCAGCGCAAGCTGATGAAATTCAAGAGGTTGTAGAGGGATCGCAGTACGTCTACTACATCGACCTACCAAACTTCACTACGGCTGGAGAGTACCACGCGGTATGGGATTGGCGTCAGACAATCGTCTCCCCTCTTGAGACGACGATGCAAGTCGTTCGCGTGGTACCACAGGGAATCTGGCAGTGGTTCACCCCCTTGCGCATGATGATTGACAAACTTCAGAAAAAGCAAGGAAGACCACACGCTTACACAGACGCTGATATCTATGAGTACTTGCTTCGTGGTGTCGATGCGGTCAATGCGAAATCTCCAGGAACCTCCTGGACGCTGATCAACTTCCCTCACATCTGCGGTGCTGACAGCTTGCTCTTGGCGGGAGCCGCTTTGTGGGCGTTGCGAGCGCAGTACATCATGGAAGGGGAGCTTGCGTTCTCCTACGGAGGACAGACGCTCTCCCTCGACTTGGACCACACAGGAACCTACAGTGAAGCTGCTTCGATGTGGCAGCAATGGCTGGACGACAATGCTCGTCCCTCCAAACTCTGTGTCTTGAGACGTGGTGGAAATACCATGGTAGGATTGCGCCCCTATGGAATCAACGGTTCCACGATCTCACGCCCTATGAGGGGTTATCCTAACTTCGGAGGAGGAGCACGTACTCTCTTGGCGCTCATAGACGTCTGATGGGTGCTCTCAAACATAGGTTATTGTTACCGTAGGCAGCTTGATTTTCAAGCTAACACAAGAAACTGGAAACTGACAAGGAGAAACTCATGCAACTTGGTGCTGAAAAGCTCAACCAACTCATCCGTGATGAAAAACCCATCTACATCGTCAACAGGACGAAACCACGTGGTATCCTGGTCATCACCTTCCCGAATGGAAACCTGACAGAGCGAGTGGTGGTTCCGAAAACAGCGCACCCCTTCAATCTGTCTGCACGTGTTCCCTACGAAGCGATCAATGCGAGCATGGAGTTCAGGCGTCTCCTGAGCCGTCGGTACATCGACTTGGTAGAGCCAGGCGCGGCTGAAAAGATCCTTGACGACCCAGAGGTTGCTGAGGAGCTTCAAGAAGCGACTGAGCGCACCTTCAAGCACGGTCCGGAGTCTCTCGGAGCCCCGACCGATGAGACCGCTTCTTCTGACGCTGTGAAAGCCATGAAGGAGATGGTCAAGGGTGTCCAAAACAAAACCGCCTCCAGCACGTCTCGAAATGAGGACTTCGCAGAGGAAGAGGACGACTCTGAGCCCGATCTTCGCGTTCGTGTCATCATGCAGAGAGTCGCGGACCAAGACCTCGGTCTTCGCCCCGCTCTCGTCGACCTCAAAGCCATCGCAACTGAGCTGCAAGAGAAGGACTTCTCCTACATCTTGAGCCAGGCTCCGACGGGGAACATTGCGAAGTGGGCTCGCAGGAAGCTCGAAAAATTGCACACTCCGACAGACACCGGAACGACAGCTCCGGTCCACATCGAGGACTAGTCCTCTATAGATGACAGAACTCACTGAAATCCGCCCAGACCTCCTAGAGCAGCTCCGAGAGCGGCAACAGGGACAGTACCGTGTCTACACGGACGCTGAATCCGATACCGCTGCGCGTACATACATCCCCGGTCAACAGGACTTGGGGGAGCGTGGTCGGAATATCAACCGTACCGCCTTTGTTATGACGTGTGAGAGCTGGTCTCAGGAAGGTAAGTACATCAGCTTTTGGGCCAATCCGAGTGAGGTCTCTTGGACTATCGGTCAACGTGCCAGCAAACAGAAGACGAAGAATGGTTCCGTTCTCCATGTCTGGAGAGATAGGGAGCGCGGGACTTTCTTCGATGAACCTGTTCTGGGGTTCACCTTCCAAACTGGTAACATTTGGCCGATTCGTATTCCCCCTCCGGACTCGAATACGACACAAGAGAGCCCTACAACGACGTCCTCTGCTGATCTTCAACCAAACCCTTTCCCCGACCCAGCAGCACCTTCGTCAGATTGGGAGCTGATTGTGCCTCCTGGCTTGGATGCGTTCTATGAGACCATGAAGCTGATGGATGAGGAGAAGTCTCTGGACGATGGACGCCCAAACAGCGTCTACATCATGTTCAACTCTCCGGAATTCCCGCAGATCACTCTTGTAGGATTCTTTGAGCCTGAAGGACTGAGTTGGACCACATCTCCTGATAGTGGAGCCGTGGTCAACTGGACTTCGACATTTGAGGTCCACCATACGCAGCCAGAGTTCTATGACCCTGCTGCATTGCGTCGGGCTTTCCTCTCTACTGTACCGCGTCGACCTACTCAGGTAGGTGGCGGCTAGCGCGCCATTCCATTATCTGGATAAATCACGAGTGCTGGAGCACAGTGCGGCTCTTCCCCTGTGCAAAATCCGTCTTCCACACCTTCTCCAATGTCGTCGGTCTGATAGTCGTAGTACCTCTCATCGACGTGATCTATGATGCGAAAGTCTCCCCGATCAAACTCTTTTTGAGCTAGCACCACGACGCGATGTGGGTCTTGCTCCTTCAAGATTCCGATGAGCTGTCGTACTGTGATTCCGATCTTCTCAGCCTTGACATGCTCATCACTCTGGGCTTCAAGAATCGCTCCTACCGCCGCTTCCAATGCGTCGTTACTCATCCTCTTTCTCCGTTCCTGGGGCTATCACTGATATAGAATCCCAGACGTAGACAATCTCTTTTTCCTCGCCTTCAAGAATCAACGGATCCGAATGAAGCAGCACAGCCGTCTGCGCGGTCTCTGGCTTCTCATCTTCTCCGAAGACCATACCACCATCTGCTTCATCGAAGTCATAGAAGCAGGTCTCAACCATGACCACAGGGCGGTAGTCTGACATCTCAGGCGCATCTTCCAGAGAGGCAAGCACAACGGTCGTCTCTGGAGGCAATTCTTGTAGTCTTGCGACCAAATCCTTGACCTTCATTGTCACCTCTTCTTCCTCAAGTACGCCTCAAATTCTCTTCCGACCTCCTTATACACATCCCGAGGAATAGTCTGGTCTTCCTCCAGGTCCTCTGTGGCATTCAACCCATAGATATGATCGGCGCATTCTCCCAGCATATGACATCTACTAGTGAGTGTCCCGATAGCATCCTGAAGCTTCTCCTCCTCCGTAAGGTCTCTCCAAGGCTCCTTGCCTTGCGCCTTCTCTTCGTCCGTCAGTTCTACGCCTTGCTGAGTCTTCCGACTCTTGTAGGCTCCAGAAACGATGACGGCATGATCCCGAAGAGCCCAAGCCATCAGTGTGAAGAATTGCGCCTCTGTGTATCGCATGGTCATGTGATACTTTGACTAGAATTTTAGTCTTGGTCGGCTGGAATCAGATGCTCGTGCCAATGACGGGGCTCTGTACGCATCCCCATCCCACGAGGCTTGAAGCCGGGGAAGTACCTCTCCCGCAGCATATCGAAGGTGTTCTGCTGGTGAGGAGTGAGGTAGCGTTGGTGTTCTTTCAGAACGAGAATCGGGGGCTTCCCCTCACACTGGTCACAGAAGATGAGATAGAAGTCTCCAAGGTCCACAGAGGGTACAGCAGAGCAGAGACGGCAGGTTGGTTCAGTCATCTTTTCTCTCCATAGGGAGACCAGCCCACAGCTCTCTATCGTGATGTGTCTCCTCGAAGGGTGTGTTCAGACGGGTCATTTGCCGATGCTTCTTGATAGCATTGGCGAGAAGGTGATTGAGGGCTGTCAACAGCGCTACTTCAGAGCGAAGTCTATCGACCTCAGATTGCCCTTCTCTACAAGAATGAGACATCACGCTTCTCCCTCATCATACCAGGTCTATGTAGGGACCATCGGAATAGTCATCCCTGAAGTCACTGTAGGTACTTGTAGGTGACTTAACTCCAGAGAAATAACGTCCTTTCCTACGGTCAGGACATATCAGGTGCTTCATGAGGAAAGGGGAGAAGCTGTAACTGAAGTCAAGAATATCATTGGTCTTTTTCTCTTCATATCCGCTCCTTCAACTCTTGCTCTCGGACGGATTCCCAAGTAGGATTATTGAAGCATGTAGGACAAGGGTTTACATGAGGATACAGAGGATGGTCTCCTGGGAAGTTCGGACAGGAGGCACAGCAGTACTTTCGGAGAGCGTCCGCTGTCTTTTTGGACCTACGACGTCTTCTCATCTTCCCCATTGAAGCCTTCTTCGGAATTGCTCAACTTCAGATAGAGCTGCCCTGCGGTTGGGGGATTCTTGTAGCATCTGGTCCCATATCTTCTTAGGGATCGCGCAGCCAGCAAGCATCTCATCAGCACGCTCCTGGATTTCCTTCCAGAATGTCCTCTCCCTCTCCATCGCTTCGGGGTCAAGCTCTACCAGCTCTTCCATTATCTGTTGTACCTGTGGGAGGGAAGGATTTGTTTGGCTATCTCAGCATATCTCCTCTGGACTCGCACACACCCCAGAGCCTGCTCCTTCTTTTGGATACAGGAGGGGCAATACGGATATGAATTGTCTCCTCCGAAGTAGCGGTACTCCCAACCGTTGTCTGGTAGGATGTATCCCGTGTCGTCGCCGTCATACACCAGCTCGGTGATAGCGGGGCACGAATGGCAGGTCACGGTGGGGTTCGAGTTGTCCTTGTGCATACTATCCTTTGACTAGATTCTTGAAGAAACTTCCGTCTCCTATCTTCTTGATAGTCTCATCGATGAAAGACTCTACAATGTGAGGGTCTCCTTGAAGATCTTGAAGAGTGGCCTCAGTTTCTTCTAGCCACAGTAGGCGGTCGTCACTGAGTTTGACACGAAGGCGTCCCTTTTCCTCATCAGCATCGACGACATACCCATCACCATACTGAGTATGTACTAGCACCTTGAATTCCCCTGTTGCAGCAAAGTGCGTGAGGAGGTCCTTTGTAGGAGGTACAGGTCGTGGTATCTCCTTGTTTTCGTAGACATCCAATATTTGCTGGAGGATGTCGCGGGCTTCCTTCAAGACCTTGATATTGTTCTTGTTTCCAATATCATAGGCTTCAATAGAAGGCGGAAGCGGCACCATATCCGTGTTTGTCTGGTCGAGGCTTTTGCAGATGATATCCAAGTAGAGGATGGTGGTCTTCATGCAAGCAATGGCTTGTGGCTGATTCTTCATATACTACTTTGACTAGATTTCGAGGAGAGGCTACTTCCCCCTCCACTTCTTGATAATCTCCCCCAACTTACTGACTACCCATGGAGCGGCGATAGCGCCTGTGAGTCCAGTCAGAAACCCAAGTCCCCAATGCCAGACCAGATAGCCGGCGAGGGCACCAAGACCCGCTCCCAAGACAACCCCTAAGCTCTCTCCGATATTGGACGTCCACTTGGGGAGTTTGAGTTCCACCTCCCAACGTTCAGCGAGCTGAGCACATCCATAGGAGATGATGGAAGCACCGACGAAGATGGTGATCATGAGATAGTACCAGTTGACGTCGTTTGGTACGGGGGCGAGGTGTTGAATGGGTTCCCAGCTCATGGTTGCCTCATGGGGTGACGATTCTTGTAGCGCCGTCTTTGAGGTCTTCAGAGAAGCGATTCAGCTCTCTCCACTCCCGACGGTCGATTTGCCTCCAGGACCATACGAGAATGGCTGCTATCGGGTGCTTGGAGAGCAGGAAGCTGGCGAGGTACCTCCGCATATGGAGCTGCGCCTTCTCCCCGTAGGCAGCGACTGAGGGCATGATATGAGCCTGTTCGTCGGGGAGTCCTGTAGCCTTTCTCCAGAAGGCCAGCCACTCCTCGATTGCTCTGTCAATCGCCTTCAAGCTCTCCTTGTAGAGCTGAGGAGAGAACCCACCAAACTGGAGGTACTCTTTCCAGGGGAAGTTCTTGTGGTATCGGGCAATCCCATAAGAGGTGGTGACGTAGCCTCTCTTCCCAGAGGAGGGAAGACGGTCCAAGGTGAGAGACATGACCTTGTCCGCTTGTCGCCGACGTACCTTCTCTCCACCAGAGGCGTTGACTCCGACGATGGCTTCAGGCTGACCGCGCATCGTCGCTCCGCGAGTTCGTTTCGCACGATTCTTCCACTTTGCCCCAAGCTCGGGGTCATGTATGACACCTACAGTGAGTCCAGGGATGAAAGAGTCCGGAGCGAACAGAGAGTCGATGTACTCCTCCTCATGTCCCGCCCAAGGATAGCCCCACACCCACGGGTCGATCCCCTCATTTGCAAATGCCTCAGAATACCTTTGAATTCGGTCTCTTCGGCGGTTGGCGTCTATCTGGCGGAATTTCCCGCCATGGATGTCCTGCCAGCACGACATGATCGCCACGAAGCTGACACCATGGTCCTTGGCTCTCTTGGCTGCTTCTGCTGGACTCCCATGCGTGTCCTTATCGATGGCGCGCATATAGATTCCAACACCTTCGGGCATATGGAGTTTATCGTTGAGATGTGTCATACAGAGAGATAACACAATTCTTGAAGAATTACTCTTCCTTGGCCTTCTCCAAGGCTTCCGCTAGAGCAGCACTGGCAGCGATGTCTGACAATTGGTCGATAAGGTCGTCAATCTCATCTATAGGAATGGGGATGGTGTGGCCTTCATGTGGAAAGCCTACAAAGAAGAAGTGTAGTTCCCCTTTAAGAAATGTCAGTTCCACTTTTCCTTCAGCGAAATAGGCTACAATGTCAGGGATAGTAAAGGAAGCAAACTCACGGGGAGTACGACGTCTGGACATTTGACCTCTACATTATAGATGACCTATGTCAAGCTGCATTCTGATAGCTAGTGACGACTGTCTTGAGCATGTTGACGTACTTGACCGGCATGCCACCAGGGTCGTCGTCATTTGGACAGGGGAAGATGGAGGGAGTGAAGTCATCGACGAGGTCATAGTAGACGTGCTCGTTGAAGGCGAAGCCTGCTGTATCTCCGTCTCCGCAGAGAATCGGATACTCAACTCCCTTGGCTACAAGAAGCCCTGCCGTCTCCTTCGTCCAGTTGTTCGTCCCCAGAACAGCTAGAGCAGGGATACCGTGGTAGAGAAGTCGGAGCGCATCCACAGGCCCCTCTACAAGTACCAGACATCTGCTCATTGGACAGAAGTCGTAAGGAAACAGGACCGTTGAAGAGGACATCCCGGCTGCATTCTTGTATTTCACAGCCTTCTCTTGGTCCAGCCTACGAGAGACATACCCCTTCAGCTCATTGTTGACGGTCACCTTCCAGTAGGCACGGTGACATTGCCCTCCGTACTTCACCGGGGCATTGTCCCACCAGATGTAGGTGGGCACCGACTTCAAGAATCCCTCGTCAAACTCCCGCCATTCTCCATACCATTCTTCAAGAATAGGAGGCTCTCTCGTCCCGTCCATGCGGATGGAGATCTCGTTCTGTTGGTCTTTAAGGATAGCAAAGGGATCATCGAAGACGATGTCCGTATTGTTGGGGTCGATTATCGCCGCATCGATTTCAGCAGCGAACTTATTCCAGCTCCAGCTTTCTCCGCAACCGAAGCAGTGAACGACACCATCCCGCTTCCGAATGCCCATACTCTGGGTCTTGTGATCGTGACCTCGGATACAGTTCATCACGAAGTCTTTACGTGTTTCCGAATACTTGAAGCCGAGGCGCACCAGCTCTTGCTTCACAAACTGTTCAAACGGTACTGCCATCCTTAACCTTTGACGGGTCTGTTTTCAAAGTGGCATAGTCAACTATAATATGGTACTCAAAGTAGTACTCCGAAAGGACTGTATGGACGCTTCTCCAGAACAACTCGGACCGATGCTGCATCGTGTCCTCAAAGACGCGAAGACCAAGCCTCGTCGCAAAGTCTTCGCTCGCCGGTCCTCCAGTCTTCCATTCTGCGCACGTCGCTTCGTCTTCGAGCGCCGTATCCCGAAGAAGATGAATCCCCATGTCAGCCGCACCTTGGACAGCGATCTCATCTTGGATACGGGCACAGCCGCGCATGAGACAATCCAGCGGTACCTTGGCCTGGAGAAGATGCTCTATGGGAACTGGAGGTGTCACCGTCTCGATTATACCACAGGACAGATGTGTTGGCACCTCGAAGAGAATCAGGTTGGTCCTCGCTACTGTCCCAAGTGCAACATGCTCATGTCCTACGAAGAGTACCAGATGAAAGACCCCAGCTCAGGGTTCACGGGGCACCCAGACGGGCTCCTCGTCTTCCCAGGGATGGAAGGGTATCACATGGTACCTCCAAGAACTCTGTTAGAAATCAAGACGATAGCTGATTCTATCTTGAGCCGATTGAGCATGCCGAAGTTTCCTCACCTCATCCAGGCGAGCTTCTACAGCTTCGTGCTTCCGCTGTGCTTCGGGGACATCATCCCGAAGATTGAACGGATACTATTCGTCTACGTCAGTAGGGGCTATCCTTCTAAGAGGAAGATCTTCACTATAAAGCCGATGGAAGGTGCGCTGACTATCTTGAGGACGAGTCTGGCTGAGGCGCAGCTCCAACTAGCCCAAGGCGTTCTACCTGTTGGTATCTGTAACAATACGAAAGAAGCTGAGAAAATGTTCTACTGCCCTTGGGCTGGGATGTGCTTCTCACCGATGGTGGAGAGCTTCCTCCGTCCGATGGAAGAGGTCGTGAAGGAAGAGACGGAAGATAGTCTCATTCTCTTCGACTAATCTCAAATCGAAGTAGTCAAAGTATGGGGTGACAGGCACGCATCACATACGGAGAGCGGGACAAAATAAGGGTTATTTTCTTTCCCGGTTCTCACGTCGGTCGAGAACATCATTCGAGCCGACAAGCTCTTGAATGGCTTTGGGAAGACGATTGAGAACGCGGCGAACAACCGTGGGCTCAGTCTTTTTGGATTCGGGGATTTCTTGAGGACTCAGCGCTGTAGCAGCACACCGGAACACATGCTTGCAGACTCCAGGAGTCATTTGCGGGTTGGTGATCTTCGGGTAGGCTCCATTGGAGTAGATGACGCTGCTGTTGTTACGATGAGCCAGTGCAACCTCCCATCTGTACAGAAAGTCAGGACAGGAGCACGATACCCACACGGGAGCCTCTTTGGAGATCTCGCCCTCGTAGAAGCGAATCACGACTCTTCGTTTCCCGTCGGTACACTGGATGAAGTAGGAGGTCTGTTGATAGTCCCCATTCATATCCGTTCCTTCATGGATACCCAGAAGGTGCGGACGCTTACAGCCTCCTCGTGCGCGTTGACGGACGGGGAGAGGCGTTGCTTGAAGCAAGCGCGCTAGAGCGAGAGGTTTCTTTCGTCCAATGGCTGGCATGTCAAAACAAAGTAACCCTGCGAAGGCTCCGAAACAACGGCAACGTCGGAATCAGCCTCTCATCAGTTCCCTGCTGCTCAACAGAGACATCAGCAGATCCGCACTCTTGCAGCAGGAGGACTTGGATATTTGTGTCGCGTCGATGGAGCTGCTCATGTTCAGAAGCATCCATCTTCTCGCTCAAGTGTCCACCTATCCGCGTCGGCATGTCCTCGAATTGTGGCACCGTGTCGTCTCAGGATCCATTGGGAACCGTCTTCTATATAGAGGGACACCTCTGTCCATCCCTGATGAAGAGGAAGTGGAGGAGAAGCTGGAGACGGAGGAGTCGATTCTTGAAGAGGACGCTGAAGAGGTAAACGAAGAGGAAGACGAGGAAGAAGAGAAGAAAAGGATCTCGTCGGACGTTTGGAAAAGAATCGCGGAAGAGCGCTTCATGAGCTATGGGGCTGTTCTCCTCAAAGCCTCTCTGAGCAAACAGCACCCAGATGACTTCATTCGTCTTTTGAGGTCGTTGAATCTCTCTCGGGAGATGTATACGCAAATCGTCACCGATGCGCTCGCACTGACCGAAGATGACGACTATGGAGACTATTGTGGGTTGGCTGAGCGCTCCTCCTACCTGACCTGTCTCCAGGCTCCAACAGATTCCGAAGTAAACGAGTCAATACATATCAACCGACGAATGCATGAGATTGAGCGAGCGCTGGGTGCTGACCCTCTATGTCTCTACGGAGTGCTCAGGGCTATCAAAGCCTACTACTCTCAGCATCAGGCATTCGCAGAGACGATTAGCACGGCATACCTCCGTTTGGTTGTGAAGAATGCACAGCAACGAAAGATAGCTGGTGAGAGTCAGTCTCCAGACGACGACAGACAAAACGGCGTGTTCGGTCTCATCCGAGCTATTCGGATGTATGACCATAGAACCGGAGCGCGATTCGCAACTTACGCTGGTTATTGGATTAGGCAAGCTATCCGATTCCACGCGAAGCTGCAAATCAACATGATCCGGCAACCGAAAAGTCTTTGGGATAGTTACAACAAGGTGGAAAAGGCTCGCCGTACACTGGAGAAGAGCCGTCCAGAAGAAAAGAGTCCAGTAACTAACGACGACCTATCGGAAGCCACGGGTCTGTCCTTGAAACAGATCGAGAAGATCTACACCAGAGTCAAGACGGCACAGGTGAGGTCTCTCGACTTTAGCATGGAGGGAACAGAAGCATCAGAGACATTCACGCTGAAAGATGTAACTCCGCTTGACGGACAAGATGAAACTGATGAGCTATCATCGAAAGTTCTAACTCGAATCAGTCAACTACTACTGAGGCTTCCGGAAGACGAATCCAGGGTAGTGGCTCTCAAGTTCGGTCTGCTAGACCATCTCGTAGGAGAAGATATGGACTTGAAGTCAATAGCTAAGGAACGAATTCGGCAACTTGTAGCTGCGAATCTCATGCAAGAACAAACAACGTAAAACAAAACGTAAAACAAAACAACGCACAACGTAAAAACACACAGCATAAATAACGAAAAACAAAGAGGAAAAGAATGAAACAGTGGAACAACGTTCGCGGAAACAACGACCAGAAGTGGCAAGACAACGTGATGATGCTGGAGCGGAACCTCTATGAGCAAGCTCCGTTGCTCGTCCGGATTGTCGGTGGCGTCTTCGCCGCTGGCGTTCACTGGTGTAAGTCCAAGAACAACAAAAACTTCCCGCTGTACTGCCCAACCTTCAACGCTCAAACGGAAGAGCATGACCTCATGTTCTGCCCTGAGTGCTGGATGGAATTCGAGACTGGGCAGCGCACCCGAATCTACCACTCCGAGGGCTTCAACGTGTATGGAGCTGACGGTAATCTGATCGACGATCCGAACCAGTGGTTGCCACGAACGGCTGACGATCAGAAGCTCTGTCCTTTCCACAATATCCCACTTCAGAAGCTCGCTTGTGGGCTCTGTGACATTCGGAGCGAGGGGTTCGATGGACGTGCAGGACCTCCGTCTCGTCGTTACATCTTCAATCTCCTGATTCGTCAGTTCCAGCAGCAAGGACAGGAGAACCCTCTTCGAGTCATCGAAGTCGCGGGGAAGACGATGGAGCAGATCGACAAGCTCCAGCTCTTCAACCAAAATATCCATCCGGCTGACCCGATGGGTGGCTGTGACTTCTATCTCCAGTACGACAAGAATTCCAAGGTCTGGACGACGCAGTTGGCAGAAGCCAATAAGCCGCTCACACCGGAAGAGCAGGCGCTTCCTATCTGGGATATTGACAAGCACTTCCGTGCTGCTGACGTTTCGCAGATTGCTGAAGCAATCAATACGCACAACATGCGTCAGAAGAAGACTCCGGAGCAGATCGCCCAGCAGAACGCATGGCGCGCTCAGAACGGACTTCCTCCGCTTGAGACCGCAAGTACTGGACCAGCGCCAGCGCCTGCTCCGACGATGGCAGCTCCTCCAGCAGCTACGGCAGCTCCAGCTCCTGCACCTGTAGCGGCTCCTGCTGCTACTGCGGCTCCAGCCCCGGCTGCGGCTCCACCAGCGACGACGGTTGCACCAGCACCGGCTGCTGTGGCAGCTCCTCCTGCTACCGCAGCCCCGGCTCCTGCTCCGGTGGCTCCCGCTACCACGATGGCTTCTGCTCCGGTGGCTCCCGCAGCCCCGGCTCCTGCTCCGGTGGCTCCCGCTACCACGATGGCTCCCGCTACCACGATGGCTCCTGCTACCACTATGGCTCCTGCTACCACTATGGCTCCTGCACCCGCAGCTACGGCAGCTCCAGCTCCTGCACCTGCTGCGGCTCCTGTTGCAGCCCCGGCTGCTCCCGCCGCCGCAGAAGGCGCAGCTATGAAGGAGTGCTTCGGTCAGTGGGGAAGCAGCGCAGATTGTATGCGTTGTGACCTTCGCATGGGTTGCATTGAGAAGTTCCAACAGGGTGGCGGCGCAGCCTAAACCTGTGTGTGCTGAACTCGTACCCTGGAGCTAGCCGTGAAAACCATCCCCATCCAAGAAGCCTTTGAACGTATCGAGCAGTCCAAGTCTTTGATTCTGCTCTATATGAAAAAGGACATGAAGATCACGCCAACAATGGAACAAGTGTGTGAACTTGTTAGTCAACACAACACTGTTGTTCCTATCGTTCGCGTAGAGATCGACACTGAGACACTCACAAAAGAAGAAGCTCAGCAGCTCAGCATTATGCGAGTGCCTCAATTGAGATTCTACGCGAACGGCACGTCCCTTTGTGCGTTGACCGGTCGAATTTCTCCCTCAGAGGTCTACGAGAAGATTCTCTCGCTGTACACAAACGGATGAAGATGGTTCCACGGCTAGGCTTCAATCTTACCTAGTCAAAGGTCTCTATGCGAGTTGACATCGTTGAAGATGGTGCTGGGTTCAAGGCGTCCCCTTTCTTGCAAAAGAACAGATCCCTTGATATTCCCCGTGCTACTGTTGTCACAGGAAACAATGGTACGGGGAAGACCTCCCTTCTCACTTCCATTTCTGCCTACTTCGGCTTGAGCGAACGCTACAGTCATATCAAGGTAGGAGAGAAAAAGGGATACTCCGGAGGAGAAACAGGGCGCATCCTCAAAGATTCTGGCGTCGTCTCTATCGACAGAAGCTTTGACGTTGTAGTCAAATACCAAGCTCCGAACAACAAGCTACAAGTCCAGTCCATCGATGACATAGAGGACATCTCCAACACGTTTCGTGCCCGGTACAGTCAAGGAGAGACTGCGCTCGCAAAGTTCAATGACATGCTCAATGGTTTGTCGTCTGCGCTGGAGGAAGGACAGTCGGTCCTCTTCCTCATGGATGAACCAGAGGTAGGGATCAGCGTTGAACGTCTCGTTGAAGTTCTCGTCATCCTAGGGAGTCTGACCGACATCACCGTGAATAGAGCATATCCTCCGCGCTTCAAGAATCTCCTCGCTGAAGGCAAGGTTCCTGAGAAGTCGGACATCTACCTCTTCGTTGTGACACAGAACCCTCTTATCAGGAAGATGATGCTGGCCAACGGGTCGGAGGAGTTGGCCTTTGGGGGATGGGAGCGCTTCAAGGATCCCTTTGGTCATCTCGACAAGCTAGCCCAGAAGAGCCTGAAACTCTCCGAGTTGAAACGCGGCGATATTTGACAAGGATACGCTATAAACGGCAAGGAATTGCTGATTATTGACAAGAATAGGATATAAACGGCAAGGAATGTCTCTTTTCGCACAGTTCACCGTCTGGTCTGGAGGACAGACCGGAGTCGACCAAGGAGCCCTTGAAGCTGCTCAAGCTTTGGGTATTCCAACGGGTGGATGGTGTCCTAAAGGGAGACGTTCAGAAGCTGGACCTATCCCGGAGCGCTTTCCTCTTCAAGAGTCAGGCTCCTCCAAATATCCACCACGGACGAAAAAGAACATCGAAGAGACCCAGGGGACTCTCATCCTCGGTTGGGGCTCCCTCGGAGAGCAAGGCACCGGAACGAAGCTGACAGACAGCTACGCGCACTCCATCGACAAGCCCTGTCTCTATGTAGACCTCCGAGCTGCCTACAATAAGGCCATTCCTGCTGCCAGACCATTCCAGAGGGATTCTTGTAGGGTTCATGAGTGGCTGACGAGGCACAGCATCTTCCTTTTGAATGTTGCTGGACCACGAGAGAGCACACGTCCTGGGATTCAGAAGAGGACGATGAACTTTCTTCTTGAAGTTCTACATGAAACTGCGGCTACTTCCTTGTATCACAAAGGACACTGACACATGAAGCTGGTTATCGTTGAGTCACCGTCTAAATGCAAGAAGATCTTCGGAATCTTGAAGCATCTCTATCCAAAGGAGAAGTATCAGGTCATCGCTACGGTAGGTCACTTCAAAGACCTTCCTCGGAAGAAGATGGGGATCGACTTCAAGACGTGGACCCCTGAATTGGTGATGCACGGGAAGCGCGAGAAGGATGTAGCCGCGAAACTGGTGAAGGAAGCGGAGAAGGCGACAGAAATCTATCTCGCTACAGACCCTGACCGTGAAGGTGATGGGATCGCAGCATGTGTGGCTGAGCTACTTGGCGAGAACCAGGTTCTTGTTCCCATCTATCGCACCGCGTGGACGGAGATCACCTCCAAGGCTATCAAGAAAGCCATCGACAACCCAGGGCAGCTAGACCAGCTCTCTGTGGACTCTCAGAGGGCTCGTAGGATACTGGACAGAATGTGTTTCACTGGCAGCACTCATGTTATGACGGACTATGACCTTTGTGTTCCAATCAAGGAAATATATAAAAATAAATATATTACTCATGTTCTCTCATACAATCTTGAAGAAGGAAGTATTGAAAAGAAACAAATTATCAGGAAAATAAAGAAAGCACATAAGGGAGTACTAGCGTATGTTACCCTACAGGTTTCTGGGGAAAAACAGACGCTCGTCTGTACAACAGATCATGAGTTTTTTGTAGTAGGGGAAGAAGAGCCTAAATCAGCAGGAGACCTTACTAAAGGTGACCTTGTATATGGATATGTAGGTAAATTTAATAAGAAGTACACTTGTCCCTATTGTGGTGACATTTTTGAATATAAGTATTTTGGTACTCATGTACAGAAAGAGCACTGTAACTACTATTCAGAAAAGGAATGTCCAGAGTGTGGAAATGTTGTGAAACATCTATCCGCACATATGTGGTTTTCCCATACTGCTTCTGATGAAGAACTTCAAGAAAGACAAAAAAAGATTTCAGCCTCCTGGGAACTTATGTCAGAAGACCAGAAGAACGCTATTTATGACAGGAGACGACAGTCCAAAAAGAAGTGGTGGAAGGGCCTCTCAGAAGAAGAGAGAGAGACTCTCTTCGGTAAGATTCAGAAAAGTGTCTGTGAGCATCTCGCCTCTCTATCTCCTGAAGAGAAGAAGCGGAGAGTTGCTAAGATGCTTAAGACAATGAGTGAAAAGTCTCCAGAAGAATTGGAGAAAATAAAGCAAAAGAGGCGAGACTGGTGGGCCAACCTATCTCCTGAACGTAAAGCTGAGATGGTTAAACCACTCATTAATCATGAGTATGATGGTAAAATTAATAAAGCTGAATCTAATGTTCTTGCTTTAGGTATTGAGGGCATGAAGTTTGTAGGAGATGGTAGTCTATTTGTTACCTTAACTCTTCCTGATGGGTCTTACAAACATAAGAATCCAGACTTTGTGATAAAGGAAAATGGTAAAGTTACAGGTATTGTAGAAATTATGGACTTTCAATACTGGCATACTCTTGAAGAAGCTCAGATGATTCAAGATTGCTATGCGGATATAGGTTATAAGTGCTTGATTGTTGATGCAGACCGTTGTTATAAAAAGAAAGACTTGTCTGGAGTCAGAGCACAGATTGAGGCAGAATTTCATAACCATTACGCTTCTGTAGAAAATGTAAAACTTCGAGGATGTCATGAAATTGATGTATATGACCTGACTGTAGAAGACAACCATAACTACTTTGTCCTGCGTAATGAGAAGACTGGCTTTTCCGTGTTAGCTCATAACTGTGGCTATACAATTTCGCCTGTACTATGGAAGACTATAGGACGTGGTCTAGCGGCGGGGAGAGTACAAACCTGTGCACTGAAACTCATCATAGACCGAGAGATTGAGCGGCGGGACTTTGAGCCGGTGACGAAGTACCGGGTGAAGGCGAAACTGAAGGACCAAGAGGTCCATGCCTATTCTGACTGGTTCGAGGATGAGGCTGGAGCGAAGGCACTCATGGAGGATATTGAGGAGCACCAAGACGATCTTCAAGTATCCTTCACCTCCGAAGAGGAGCTAAAGAAGCCTTGGCCACCCTTCAAGACCTCTACAATTCTTCAGACAGGGATGAAGGTGACGGGGAAGTCCTCGAAAGACGTCATGGAAGCGCTCCAGACTCTATTTCAGAGGGGGTATTGCTCCTACCACCGGACTGACTCTATCAAGCTCTCAGGAGCCGCTATAGGCGATTCCAGGGACTATCTGAAGAAGAAGCAACCGAAGCTCCTCTTCAAGAAAGCACGCAACTACCCAGCGCCAAAGGGAGCCCAAGCAGCTCACGAAGCTATCCGTCCAACGCACATGGACCAACCAGCTTCTACGTTGAAGCTCACGGATATCAACGCTCAGGTCTACAACCTAATTTGGGCACGTACCCTCTGTACCCAGGCGATTCCAGCGACGATTGAGAACCAGACGATGACGTTCTCTCTTCCGGATGGAGCTGAAGTACTGACGGCGACGGGGACGAAGATTCTTGAAGAGGGTTGGCGGAAGCTCGCGCTCAATCTCCCAATACCGCAGTACACAGCTCTGGACCCGTTGCAGTTCACTCTTGAAGGACCGGAGCCGGATTCCAGCACCTCGGAACCACCCTACCGCTACACAGAAATGTCCATGATCCAGAAGCTGGAAGACACTGGTATCGGACGCCCATCGACCTACGTGCAGACCATCCAGACGATTCGTCGACATGGCTACCTTCGTCGCATGGGGAAGGTCCTTCGCCCCTCCGAGAAGGGTGAGGTTGTCGTCAAGTATCTGGAGAACACCTTCGCTGAGCTGGTCTCGACCGAGTTCACAGCGAACATGGAAGCCGCGCTCGACAAGATCGCTGAGGGAGACCGTCCGAAGAATGACGTGCTACAAGAATACAAGGACTGGTTGGACCCGCTGGTAAAGGTGGCGAAGACCATGCTCGTCATCGCCGACGACCCTTGTCCTGCCTGTGGAAAGGAGCTGAAGGTTTGGGTCTCCGACAAGAGAGCAGAGCCAGTCCTCAAGTGCCTTGGCTGTAGCACGTGGCACGGCTTTGCTGTCGACAAGAAGACCAGCCGATATGGCGTGTTTGTTCCTGAACCCTACGCAGGGAAGTGTGAGAAGTGCAAGAAGGAAGCTCTCACCACAGCCCGGTCAAAGTACGGTAACTACGTGAAGTGCTCCGATTGCGGTGCAGCACAGAAGACGGTCTACATAGACTAAGAGGTACCATGGCGAAGAAAAAGAAAGAGAAAGAGACCCCAGCTCCTATCACCGATATCATGGCGTCCATCGACGCCGTTTCAGACAAGATGGGATTGCCCCCAGCGAACCTCCTGACGGGCGGTTTCATGCAGGGCTCCATCTCTACAGGGAGTTGGGCTCTTGACCTCATTATCGGTGGAGGTTGGCCTCGCAACAAGTGGGCGACCGTCACAGGATGGGAAGGTTCAGGGAAGTCAACGCTCCTCTACGAAGCTGGAGCTTCAGCGCAAGCGTTGGATATCCCCATCCTCATTTTCGACCATGAGGGTGCCTTCGACGCCTCCTACTGCAAGACGGTGGGCTTCGACCTGGAGCACAAGAAGACGCGTATCTTCCAGCCCGACACTGGAGAGTTCACGTTCCGGTTCATTAACCGGCTGTGTCAGACGCTTCCGAACATCCCGCAGACACAGATCTTCCCGACCTGTATCATCATGATTGACTCCTTGGCTGCGATGATCCCGGAAGCGCAGAAGGATGACGACGAGCAGAACGCTCTGTCCCTCCAAGCCAGGATGTTCTCGACCTACATGAGACTGATCAAAGGTCAGATGGCGTCCAAGGGACTCACTGTCATCGCCACCAACCAGCTTCGCGAGAAGCCGATGGTCATGTACGGCTCTCCTGAGTACGAGAGCGGCGGAAACGCTATCAAATTCTTCCCCGACTTGAAGTTGCGCACCCGCCGCAAAGGTGGGAAGTCTGGAATCTGGATTGAGGACAACTACCCGACCATGATGTCGACTCTCACCACTCTCAAGAACAAGGGCTTCCCTCCCTTCCAGGATGGCGAGTTGTACATCCATATGGGCGGTGGTGTTGCGCCTGTCCGAGACCGTCTCTACTTCCTGACGATGACCGGGATGCTTCAAAAGAACTTCAACTGTGTCACAGGAAAGACCACCAAGGGCACTGACTCCTTCATGATTCCTGGCTGGAAGGACCACAAGACCATCGTGCGGGGAGACACCAAACGTCTCGCTGCCTGCCATGACGAGGAGCTGGACAAGTATATCAAGGAAGCCCTCGAAGCTGGAAGCGCTTTTCAGATGTATCGCCAGATGAAGGGGATCTTCGGGATGGCGGCTGCGGCGAATGGAATGCTCCTGGACAACTCCCCTGGTGTGCTGGATGCTCTTCCGGAAGAGGCGGGACTCGTGAAGACGATGGATGGAGACATCGTTGACCCGACGACAGGTGAAGTCCTCGTGACAGACCAAATGCCTGAGATCGACGAGGATCCGGAGCACCTCGCTTCCATCGGGAGCCAGGAGCCCATGGAGAAGGCTGAGCAGGCTGTAGAAGAGGTTGTGAATGCTTCCTAACTCGCGGCATATCGACTACAACCTCCCAGAGCCGAAGGATGTTCTCTTCTATGCGCAGGGGGAAGTTCCTGTCGTGGTGCGGTTGGAGACTCTTGTAGTCTACCGGGATGAGATGCACATCCAAAGTATGTCCATGGAACCAAAGGTACTTGCGAAAATCAAAGGGCATTCTCAGGTGATTGGCTCTCTGAGCTACAAGAATCTCTCACCCACCCTCTTGGAGAAGATGCTCGACGAAGACTTCTGTCTGCTGGCTGAAGGCTTTCTTGTAGCGCGCTGCTACGCACATAGTCAAGCCTTGGACTTTCCCAGCGGTAAGGTGGAATTTGTCGCCGCGCATCTCAAGCAGGACCCTCCCGCTGTTCAGCGAAGGCAAGAAGAGACACGCTTCGAGAACGTGGGACACACGTTCTGAGGGAGAATCAGATGAAACCCACACCAATCAAGAAGACTCCTCGTTGGTATCTCATGGAGCAGTTCGAGGCTATCGCTGATAGAGAGCCTGTGTTTCCTGGAGACCTCATCTCGAAGAAGCACACCAAGCTTCTTGAAGAGGCGCGGCTTGTCATGAGGAATGATGAGGGAGACTTCGAGCTGACCCCGAATGGGCGCTACCTGTATCACTTCTGGAAGACATTACCTGAAGAGTTCTAGAGACCGAGGACCTCTCGTACATCAGCGAGGCGGCGAATCGCGGAACAGACAGTGAGGTCCGTGTCCATCCTGGTAGCCGTTCTATCCGGCCAAAACGTGACGCCGCGAGTGACGTAGTTCCCACGACTCTTGTAGATGTAGACCGTCCCATCGTCATCCGACTCAATCTTGTAGCCAGCGTCTGTAGCGTCTTGGATGACCTTTTTGCGACTGTCTCTCATGATTCCCTCCAACTAAGAATACACTACCAGAAGCGGACCTTCAGGTCGTCAAGGGAATTCTAGACCCTACTTCGGATTACAAGTCTCGTAGCCCTGAAGAAGATACCGTCGGACATCCTTAGCATCGAGCCCTGGGTTGAGGTTGGACTCCTTGACCCAGAGGAAAGAGTACGCGCCTTGGAACCACTTGGACAGCTCCTCTTCCGACATACCCATCCGCTTGGCGCAAGCTCCTACAGTGTAGGCGACGAACTCTGATCGTGCTTCCGGAGTATCCTCAGCCTCACGAGCTAGCTCGAACGCCTTGACTCCATATTGACGCAGCTTTTCCATGCCTAGCTCCATTCTCCAACGAGTTCGACTTCAAGAATCTCCGCTGGCGTGATCTCCTGGATTCTCTCGTAGTAGAGAAGATCATCTCCTAGAAACTCTCTTACAGCACCGCAATGCTTCAACTCCAGCTGGGCACGGCGTAGGCAGTCTACGCACACCTTCTCAAGTAGTGCCGGTGTCTTGCTCTCGGAACGAAGACCAAGGCAGCCGTTACCGAGGAGACCACCGGATCCTTGTAGCTGGACTTTGCGGGTGTTCCCGTTCTGTTCTTTGATGGTGAAAAGGAAGCGTGCCATGCCTCTGGTTGTATCAGCAGTGAGGCTCTTTGTCAAGCAGCTTCAGAGCGAGATCTGCATGCCCTTCAAGAGTCAGCTTCTTCGCCACCTCCGCGAGCTGCATGATTGGCTTGCCGTAGAGGTTGGAGAGGGAGAGGGTGCGCTCGATACGATAACGAGCGACCTTGGAGAGACGCTCTGGCTTCAAGAGGAATGTCAAGAAGGTCTCGGCGAAGTCCTCGCTTGGATTCGTTTCAGCATAGGGAGTCGGGAAGCCCATCTCCTCTCGGACTTCATCCTCTTTACTTCCAAGCTGTCCAAACTCTATAACTTGTTCTACGGTGACAACAGGATGACCATGGAAGCTGAAGAGACCAAGATTCTTGATATATTCTCCCCGGTACCAGTCCATGTGTGTTTGTTGTACGTTCTCTGGAGAGTCAGCTACAGAAGGGTGAAACTTCTTCAACCAACGTTGAGGATTCGAGAAGAAAAGAGAGGCTTCTTTCCCATAATGAGTCAGGAGGGGAGTTCCATCCATATATTCGGTCAACCAGGCTACCTCTGCTGGGGATTTCTCTGTTGAGGGGTCTTTCAGCCACTCCTTGAACTTCAGGGCGTCATCCATGCGCTTTTGGTCAGGACGCTTATCGTAGGACCGTTGAAGCTGCTCTAGAGCAGTGAGAGGCTGGTAGTCATGTGCTTTGAGGATATCGAAGTAAGTGTTCCTATCGTCTCGGCTGACAACGAGCTGATGGATTCCTTTTCCTCTATCTTGTTGCATCGCGTCGTAAATAGCATCCCAGCCTCCATCCCAGAACGCCTTGGCTTCTCCGGAGAGCTGCTTGTAGTAGACGTTATGAGCGAACTCGTGGATGAAGACCTCCATGACCCAATCGTCGTAGTGTCCATGGTCTCTGTTGTCAACAATGTGCTTGAGAAGAGTCAGCGCACCCGTTTGCTGATTGTATGTCCCCGCAACGCCTGGCTTATCTAGCCCGCTAGCATAGCGGAGAATAACTTCGGAGATCCCTTCCTTCAAGGATGGGAGCATGGAGCGTCTCTTGAAGAGGGCTACAAGAGCTTCTATCCCTTCAAGCATCTGGTTGACGACATACCGAGAGAAGTGCTGAGGGTTGCTAATCTTGAAGCCCTTGTAGTTGAACTTGACCGGGTAGGTGTCATTCAGAGCAGAACTGATATCCTTGGTGAGGGACTTCATGACGTCCACTACACCCTTCAGCGCTCTCTGGGTCTCCCGAGCCTCCGAATAGTCATCGACCTCTTCAAGATTCTTCAGAGCCGCGTGATAGGCACGGCGACTGTCCATGACACGGGAACGATAAGGATGGTTCATAGGAAACTGCGAATGGAACCAATTCTTGAAGGGGTTGGGGACACCCATATCGCCCTTCTCGAAGGGATTGGTAGCCCACTCCGGGATTTTATGAGGTCTTCCATTTATGTCAGTGATAGTCGTAGTATGGCCACTTCCGTCACGGAGTAATTCTGGTAGGTCCTCCATGTTGGCGTCGAGAAAGCGCTGCACTTTCTGCGGGTCTCGCTCCTTGGACGCTTGGAGCATAATCTTGTAGACCTCATTGAAACCTTTGGCGATTTCAACAGCTTCCTTCCAAGAGGGGACTTCATGCCCTGTATAGCCCAAATGTGTAGATTCTGGCATAGATGTCTCCATTACCCTACAAGATACCCCAAGGTTAGCGTTTTAATAGGAGACGTACCTTGGCCAAGAAGAAGAGAAAACGAACCCTGGAGCAGATATGCAGGCATTACCAGCCCGGTATGAAGCATTGCCCACACGTCATGGAGGATGGGAGCTGCTCCCAACGAAAGAACCGCCCGAAGCTCTGCCGTGAAAGATTTCTGGTCAAAGTTAAGGGAGAGGATGCAGAAGAGAGTGATGCTTATGTTCTTTTTTCTTGACATGGCACAGTTCTTTCTAGAGGAGATGGAGCGACACACCCTGAACTGCTTGGAGCAAATGGCAAACATTGTAGACGCTTGTATCGACCCCTATAGCGACATCAGACCAGAGATTGAACAGCGGGATCTCCCTCCCTACAAGAAAGACTACAGCCAGAAGGACCCCGACACCTGGACAACGCAGGACATCTGCCAGCGCATCTGGCTCCAGATGTGTATCAGCTTGTCAGAGGAGCAGCACAGGGAGCACTTCCAGACCTTCGGCTTGTTCCAGTACGACATCGCTGATGGTCCAGAGGACCCTCGCTGGAGTGAGCTTCTCGACAGCCTTCCAGGTATGAGAGGCTATCTAAGAAGAATCGCCATGGACGACTAACGCTCTTCAGTGAAAACTAGTCAAAGATCTGCATGAGCAAACAACACCGGGAATTCGAGTTCAACTTTGTTCCTGCGAATGACCCGTGCCAGTGTGAGAACTGCACCACCCCAGCCAATATCGAAGTGAAGGCAAAGCATCGCAGCGAGAGGATGCTGTTTTGTGTGCAACACGCGAGACACATGTTTCCGGAGTGTAGAGATCGTATCATGTCTGTCTCTATGTATCCACAAGGACAGTCTGACGCATCACGTTATGCCTCCTCCTCGTATTCCGACCTCAGCACGCGCCCCCTCTCTCTGGGCTGTAAGGTAGAGCAACCTGTCTGTAGCATCTGCGAACCGAAGAAGGCTCCGGAAGTCGCCGAGCGCATCTTGAGCCAGCGGTCGGACCCGGTGTACGACAAAGAGGACAACCCCTTCCAGGATGACGCGATTCTTGAAACGCGTGTCGTTCAGCACCTGTCCAGCAGACATGGTCGAGAGGTCCTCACCAAGGTGATGCGCAAGATGATGAAGCGCTATCCTGGCTTAGCCGCGAAGTATCTCTCGCAGTTCATGCCGAAAGACATCTATCGAAAAGTCAAAGACCAGGACCTGCCGCCAAATATCAGAACCAAGATCAACTTCCACATGAAGTGAGGGCAACATGAGCTTCGAGGGGTACTACAGAATCCTGTGTGAGAATGGTCACTTGTCTGGTCGTGACTGCTATGACTATGGTGACTACTATGGGGATGATGGCGAAGAGTGCTGGAAGTGTCCAACATGCGGAGCTAAGGAAGCCTGGAGGCAGCTCATAGATGAGACCAACGGCAACGGGAATGACCAGAAGTGGCCTCTGACCATTCTTGAAGAGGCGCGCTACGATCAGTGTGACCTCGGATGCACGCACTGCGTCAAGGAAGCTGTCTACAAGATTCCTAACACCAAAGCCTACGAGTACACACTGAGCGAGTACGACATTGAACAGATTCTCATCGAGTGGTATGAGACGAAGTTTGCGGTCAATCAACGGGTACTTTCTCTTGAGCTGGAGTATACTGGTCCAGCGCATGACGGTATCGTAGCTCGCTTCAAAACTATGCCCAAAGTAGCTGAGGAGAATCATGACTGAAGACGTAAAGAAACTTCCTGATGGCTTCAAGGATCCGAGAGACAAGCTCGTCCTCAACGAAGTCCCTATCATCGATGTCTCAGACCTTCCACGTGCTCCGATCACTCCCCTGTCGAAAGAGCAGTATCGCAATGCTGTCATTACTATCGACAAGGAGTTCGTCGGTCCTTACATCGATACCATCGCCAAGGCTGTTGGGGTCGACGTCATCGACGACAAGTTCTATGATGAAGTTGTTCCTACAACGGACAAGGCGTCTTCCATCTTCGTCATCAGATCTCGCAGGCGTGTGTTCTATCAACAGGAGAAGGGCTACGCAGAGTGGGAAGGCATTGAGGTTCTCGTCAAGAACTACGTCGTCGCTGGGGCACAGGTTCGTGCCTACGCATCGAACAACGAGGGAGCCTTCATGTACGTTCGCCTGTTCG
>Ga0180438_10000425_pt1 | contig 83606 bp, 64 predicted proteins | sample SS_ome_12_FD_132455 | JGI IMG/M metagenome (GOLD analysis project Ga0180438, IMG submission 132455) | Hypersaline lake sediment archaeal communities from the Salton Sea, California, USA - SS_3_D_2 metaG | ecosystem: Environmental > Aquatic > Non-marine Saline and Alkaline > Hypersaline >... | reverse complement strand
CTACGTTCTCAATCACCGATTGGGATGCTAGCGCCGATCGGGAGATTCGTATCGTCCACAGCAGCGAGACTCTATACAAGGGAATGATCTCCAAGAGTAAGTAACTAACTCAAAGAAGTCATCAATGTGTTAGTTTCACAACCATTTCGGTATCGGAGCTGAGCGCAGGCGGATTGAAACGGGCCGAGAGAGCTCCAGGTGCCATTGTCCTAACAAACAATGCGGCTGACGTCGTTGTCGAACGCGACGCGTATTTCACGGAGCGTAATGTCCGGCTTTCTTGCCAACGAACGCTCGAATCTCGTCGAAGACCGGATCCGACCGTTTCTTGATGTCCGATGAACGACCTCGTTGTTCTCGCGTCGACGCTGCTTCCATCGCAGCACCCATGACTTGCTCAGAGCCAAAGCCACAACAATCAACTTGCTTGGCTCCTAAATTGAGAACTCCAGCAAACCTCATCAAAGTGCGGGAGAATTCTCAAAATGACCCACTAGCGATCAGGAGGAAGTGACCCCCTGCCCAAGATGATTCTCGAACTTCAGTATAAGGAAGTCACTCGATGAGGAGTCACACGTACGCTCTGATTGCTTTGACGTCGGCATTGATCTTCTCATACTTCGATCCGAGTGCGTGCACTGCCTGCACTACTTTTGTAGCGACGCCGGGTGCCTCCGTTGATGGCTCTACCCTGTTGGCATCGGTTGTCGATGGTTATGGCCCTGCCAATTTAGAACTATTTCCGAGTGTCCAAGAGCCAAAGAATCCGTCTGCATCGGTCGACCTGAAATGGCCCACGGGAAGCAACGGCGTCTTGAACCGGTTCATGAACGAGTATCAGGTCTCGATCGCCGAATCGGATACGGCGACTCATCGATCGGAGCTGGGGAATGGCGGCCGGGGGCTGATGTATGCGCAGATCATGGTGCTGGCGTTACAACGCTCGAAGACGGCCCGCGAAGCGATTGCGGAAATCGACCGCATCTCGAACCGATACGGATATGGTCCCAAGCCGGTCGTCCTTTCCATTGCGGACAAGAACGAAGCGTGGATCATGGAGATCGTTGGCAAGGGAGAGACGGAGATCGGGGCGGTCTGGGTCGCCGCCCGCGTCCCAGATGGCTATGTAACTGCGCTTGCCAACGCAAGTCGCATCACCACGTTTCCCATGGACGACCCGGAAAATTGGTTGTATGCATCCGATGTTGTTGAGTGGGCCGTCGAGAAGGGATACCACGATCCCGAGTCTGGCGAACCATTTAGCTTTCGCACGGCTTACCATCCCAAAGACGACAAGTTCATTCGCAAGGCTTGCTTCGGTCGCATCTGGAGTATCTACCGGAGAATTGCTCCCAGCCAAGACTTCTCCGACGCATATCACCGTGGAGTTGAGGGTGCGGAACCTTATCCTCTGTTTATCAAGCCCGACAAGAAAGTGGGTGTACTGGATGTCATGAACCTGATGCGTGATCACTACGAGGGCACCAAGTACGACATGACGAAAGGACTGGCTGCAGGCCCGTTCGGTTGCCCCTATCGATTTCGCGGCATGCATACGAGTCCCTTCGGCGGACTCGGTTGGACGATCGACGGAAAACAGTATTGCTGGGAGCGCCCCATATCTTGCCAACACGCGACCTGCGCGTTCATCGCTCAAAGTCGTAGCTGGCTACCAGATGCTCTAGGCGGCGTTGTCTGGTTCGCGCCCGACGATGCCTTCACGTCGTGCTATGTGCCTGTCTACTGTGGGATCACCGAGATCGCCGAACCCTACACCAATAGCGATCCCGATCGTTTTTCATGGGAGAGTGCCTGGTGGGTATCAAGCTTGGTCGCGAACTATACGTACGACCGCTGGCACCGCGTCATCCCAGACGTTGTTCGAGCTCAGAAACAGGAAGAGGAGAAATCTCTAAAGGAACAGCCAATAATGGAAGCACAGGCATTGGAGCTGTTCCAGGAAGGCGAGGACAAGATGCGTGCCTATCTCACTGAATACTCAAAGCAATCCGCTCATCGTGTGTTTGAACGCTGGCGCCAGCTGGCGGGGGAAATAATCGTCAGCCACAACGATGGCTGGGTCCGCATGTCCGGGGGATTCTCATTGGGGCTCGGTTACCCCGCCGCCTGGTACGAGAGTGTCGTGAACGAACGCCCGGAGTATTATCTGATCAGTCCTGGAAAGACGGACCACAAGGAGAGGTCTGGGGAGCAGGAGTAAGAGATATCACGATTCGGCCGCACAGCTCGCTGGGCCGCGTGCCCCCGGCACGATTCGCGGGGGGGAAGGTCATCTGCCTGGACGTCGATTGGCAGAACAAAACCGAGCATCTCAGGCACCGGTCACGATATCGCGTAGTGTCGCCATCTCAAAATAGTGAAAATGGAGCGAAGTGATCCACGACCGAGGCGCGGTGGCGGACCAACAGGCGCTGGATCGCGGGGGTGAGCCGAGGCTCGCATTGTCGAAGATCTTCTTGTGACTTCGGCACCAGGGCAACCGGGCCGGTTGCCCTGGACACCCGCGTTATTCAGAACGTCAAGAACTACCATCCTTCTTCAGCGGCGGAAGCAGCACGACAGGAACGAATTTCTTGTCTGATTCGTCAACAAAACGCAAGAACCGAAGGCGCAATGGTTGATCTCCTACTATCACGACGTAGCCAATCTTGTCCGAATTGATCGATTCCAGAATCTCCGGGGAGACTCTTGGACACGTCAATCGAAGCACGCCAACAGAGGCCTTCATTTTGTTAAGAACAGAAGACACCTGGGCATTTGTGATGGCATTGCCGCGAAAACTCAGCGAGTCCAATCCTGTTTCGATTTCCTGGAGACGGTGGACTAGTACTTCTGGGAGATAGTTGCTGTCGAGCTGGACTTCGTTGAGTCGAAGAGAAGCCAAGCTGGGAAAATCTTCGAGAGTACCAGGAACATCATCTGCTTCTATAGCGTTCGGCGCCCATCGAAAAATAAGCTGCCACGACTCGCCGCTCCTGGGTGTTACATCGACAGATGCCCCGTAACGAATCAACTCTTGATTTACGAGCGCGACTCGTCGAAATTCGAGATCTAGGTCCTCTTGACCGCAAGCAACAACAATCGGTCCAGCAATCAACCAACCTGTCAGCAACAGTCGCAGTAACATGTCAGAGATCCTCTCCAGTAAGCGTTACGATCCATCGTCAGAGCCTCCTCCTATGAGGTCTTTGATATCGGCCTCAGGAAGTTCTTCGCCTTTTTTCTTTGTAATCCTAAAATCACCGTCAGTGTGACCTTCCGGTGGGTTACATCTGCAGGTCATGTCCCATTCTGTCAGAAGAGTAACCACCTTTGCCACCTGTGAAGTACCAGCCGTGACCCCGCCAACAACAAGCGTCCCTTCAGCATCCCATATTCTCTTAATTTTGAGGTCCAGTGATTTTCTCGTGACGGGCACACAGGCCTTATCTTGCCCCTTTTTCTTGTAACAGCACTCCCACTCCGCATGCTCTTCCGTATTAACAATTCCCTGCACCACATTGTATCTAAAAGATACCCATAAACCTACCTTAACGGGAAGGCCTCCTGCTCTACCATCGAAACCAGCGTACGCACCTTTCGATCCCGACACGTCAAAATTACGATACTCAAGCGTACACCCATCGTCCACATAGTTTATGTTGACCGTTGGCCTATTCTTGATACCAAGGTTCTTAAGAATTTCTTTGGCTACTGGCGACCATTTGTTGACATCGACCTCTGGATCGTCCCAAGACTCGATCTTGATTTCTTCTCCCGCTTGGGCTTCTTCCAGACCGCTTGGATCGATCATGATCAGTACACGGTTCTGGACATACCTATAGAGATTCACATCTCCAGCAAAGAACCCCATTGGATCGGCACTCAGCCACCTGGCAAGACTCGGATCGTAGGTTCGAGCGCGGACGTAGTAGTCGACGAGATGGGCAATGTAGGCATTGAAACCGGTCCCCTCCGTGTAGCGAATGTCCGGGTAGTATCCCCACTCGCCGTCATAATAGATGTGAGGCAGACCAAACAGACTGCTGTTGTACGGCCCGAGAATGAACTCGCCGAAAGCATCGCAGAGCAGCGGGGTAAACGTCACGTAGCCGCCCATCGGCCCCATGCTGCCACCCACCAGATGGGTCACCGTTCCTTGTGCATTGTAGAGATACTCCCCGACGATGCCTGACGACAAGTCAAGTACATTGACGTTAACGAGACGACCGAATTGCCCCTCCGGCTTGTAGGTAAAGATCTTGCGTTGGATCTTTGACCCGACATCGGCATACTCGTTGAGCAGATTCTGGCCATCCCACACGTAGCGGTAGGTGAGCGGGCCGCCGGCCACGGCGGTCGGAACGGGCGCGATCTTGGTGACCCGAAAGCCGTCCGCGTTGTAAGTCGCCGTGTGCAAGTAACCATTGTCCTGCTCGACGGTCAGTCGTCGGTTTTCGTCATCCCAGGTGTGCGTCGTGAGCTCTCCACCCGACTCTTCCACGCCGGTTTGGTTTCCGGCATCATCGTACGTGTAGGTCGTACGGTTTGCGCCCTCGAGGCTATATTCCAACTGATTGGCCGCGTCGTACACACTGGTCGTCAACGTCGTGCTACCGTTGGTGACATGCTTGACGGTGCGGTTGCCAACTTCGTCGTAAGTGTGGGTATACCTAAACGGCGTGTAACCCGTGCGGTGCTCCGTGAGCATCTGGTTGACAGCGTCATGGGTATAGGTCGTTGTTGCATAGTGAACAATGCCGGGATTGAAGAGCCCGTCTTCGATGACCTCTCGATTGCCAACCTCGTCGTAGGTGTAGGTAAACATCGAGTGGATCCCGTCGTCGGGATTGATATTCTTGAGTACCTTGAGCAGGCCATCTTCATACGTTTGGCTAACCCGAAAACCGCTATCGAGCTCCTTGGTGAGGATGCGGTCGACCTTGTCGTAGGTGTAGGTGATTCGCTGGGCATCGGTGCCGATCATCCAATCGAGACGTCCCGCCGCGTCGTACGAGTAAGTGAATATCTCGCTATTGAGCGGTTCGGCCATCGTAACCCGCCGACCGGCTGCGTCGAACGAATAGGTAATCCGCTCATTCTGTGGATTCTCCACAACCTCGACTCGATTGAGCGCATCGTACGAATAGGTCGTGCGACCACTCGTATCTTGCATCGAGATTCGATTGCCGACCGCGTCGTAGACGAATGTATGTGAGGCGTCATTCGTGTAGAGGCGTCCGATTAGCCGACCTGTGGCGTCGTACTGATAGGTGGTGCGAATGCCACGGGCATCGAGTCGCGACTCAAGTTGCCCAGCCTCGTCGTAGCTGTAGCTGGTAACGCGGTTGAGCGGATCCTTCTCCGTCAGCTTGCGATACTCAGTATCATAGGTATAGGTCGTGCGGTTCCCGCGGGCATCTTCGAGCGCTTCGAGTCGGCCCGCCGCGTCGTAATGGTTGGTGGTGACGTGGCCGAGGGCGTTTTCGACAGCCAAGACCCGGCCGGCTGCGTCGAAACTGGTCGTCGTCGTATTCCCCCGGGCGTCCTCCACGGCCGTGGCGCGGCCTGCCTCGTCATAAGTCGTGGTCGCTCGATAGCCACGCGGATCCTCAGCGGCGACTACCCGATCGGCTTTATCGAAGTGTTGCGTGGTGATTTCGTTCTCGGCGTTCTCAACCGACTCAACACGTCCCGCCGCGTCGTAAGAAGTCGTCGTGCGGTTACCGAGTCCGTTTTCCCTGGCGATCTCGCGACTAGCGGAGTCGTAGTGCTGGGTCGTAACCTCCCCTTCACCGTTCTCATTGGCAATGGCTCGACCCGCGCCGTCGTAGGTGGTCGTCGTCCGCTCGCCCAGGGCATTCTCGATGGAGGTTAAGCGATTGGCCGCATCGTAGTAATGCGTTGTCACATTGCTGAGCGCGTCTTCAATCGATTCGACCAATCCATTGTCGTAGTAAGCGGTCGTCGTCCGTTCATTCTCGGCATTCTCTATTGCTACGCGACGACTCGCCGCGTCGTAGTAGGTGGTGGTAACTTCATTCTCACCGTTCTCGACCGCGACTTGTCGCCCGGCGTCGTCGTAGCTGGTCGTGGTCCGCTCGTTCTCGGCGTTCTCGACAGCAATTACTCGATGCGCCGCGTCGTAGTGCTGAGTTGTGCGATCACCGAGCGGATCCTCGGTCGCCACCACCAGACCGTCGTCGCTGTAATGCATCGTCGTCCGTTCAGCCAGGGCATTCTCCTGGGCAATCATGCGACCGGCCGCGTCGTAGTGGCTGGTCGACACTTCATTCTCACCGTTCTCAACCGCGATTGCCCTGCCGGCGTCGTCGTAGCTGGTCGTGGTCCGCTCGTTCTCGGCGTTTTGAGTGGCAATTACGCGATAGACGTTGTCGTAGTGCTGGGTGGTCCGGTTGCCAAGCGCGTTTTCAACCGACACGCCTCTCCCGACGGCGTTGTAGTGCGTTGTCGTCCGCTCACCGAGCGGATTCTCCACGGAGATCATGCGGCTGGCCGCGTCGTAGTGGCTGGTCGACACTTCATTCTCACCGTTTTCAACCGCGATTGCCCTGCCGGCGGCGTCGTAGCTGGTCGTGGTCCGCTCGTTCTCAGCGTTTTCGCGTACTTCCGGACGACCGGCATCGTCGTAGAGGGTCGTGGTGCGTTGGCCGAGTGGATCTTCGACGGCGATCGCCTGACTGGCGACATCGTAAATGTTCGTGGTGCGATGCCCCAGCGGGTTTTCGCTGGCCTCGATTCGACTCAACAAGTCGAAGTGGGTCGTGGTGACGTTCAATTCGCCATCAGTCACGTCGATCCGGCGATCGAGCGCGTCGAACGTAAAGGTCATACGCTCGTTTTCGGCGTTTTCAATTGCCTGAACACGACCATAGGCGTCGTAGTGATTTGTTGTTCGGTGCCCCAACGGATCTTCCGTGGCGATAATCCGACCGCATGCATCGAGGTGACTGGTGGTGCGATTGCCGAGCGGATCTTCCGAGGCCACCATTCGATAATCGTCGTCATAGTGGCTGGTGGTGCGCTCTCCGAGAGGATTCTCAACGGCGACTTGCAGACCGCGAGAATCGTAGACGTAGCTCGTCCTCTCGTCTTCGGCATTAATCGTCACTTCGCGACGCCCCATCGCGTCGTAGAGCGTTGTCGTAATGTTGCCGAGCGCGTCCTCGATCTCCTCCAACTTACAGTTGGCACCGTAGACGTAGCTGGTTCGTTCATTCAATGGGTTGATGACCGTCTCAATACGACCCATCTGGTCGTAGAGGGTTGTGGTTCGATTGCCGAGCGCATCGGTCACACTCTCACGCTGACGTAGACTGTTGTAGGCGTACGTCGTCCGCTCTCCGAGTGGATTGAGGTCGGCGATGATCTGGCCGAGACTGTCGTAGACCTTTGTGCTCACGCGTCCGAGCGGGTCTTCGGTCGAGATGAGACGACTGCTGTCATAGGTGTACGTCGTGCGATTGCCTAAAGCATCTTCGGCGTATTGAAGCAGATCGGTGTCGTCATCAATCCAGCCTAGCGTGGTTCGCGCGCCAAGTGGATCGATGCACGAGATCATCTGCCCCGTGTCGTTATACGAGTAGGTGGTGATATTTCCAGCAGGGGTGGTCACCGTCTCGATACGACGGCCGACGGTGATGTCATCGACGGTATTTCCGTCCCTGAGAACCTCATGATAGGTGAACTCGCTACTCTCACCACAGGCATTGTCTTGCTTGAGCAGCAACTGGGACTGATACGAGTAAGTCAGGGTCGTCTTTTCACCGGAGGGTTCCGTCACACTCGTGATATTCTGACGCCCATCAAAATTGATGACCGTGTCGTTCCCATCGGCATCCTTGTAGGTGACGGAGCCGCTCGTGTGGGTATAGGTTACCCGATTACCGTCCGGGTGGTGAATCAAGTTGATCTTATCGTTGGCATCGTAGCCAAGCGTGTAACGATTGCCGTCAGGCTGCTCATAGACGGTCAAGCGGTCGCTGGTATCCCAAGAGAACGAGGTGATGCAGCCGGCGGGTGAGGTCACCTTCGTCAGCAACATGACTCCACCACCGTTAACGTCGCTCGTGGTAAACGTCGTTCGGCGACCAACCGGGTCCTCCACGGTATTTAGCTTCCCGGTCGTGGCATCGTAAAGGAACGTCGTCCGCTCGGTATTGGGATCGACAATGTACGACAGGCGATCGCTGCCATCGTAGTTGAAATCCCACTCCTCGTCCCCGCTAACTCCGATCATCTTGCCGATTCGGTAGAACGCATTGCCGGCGCCAGGAAAAACGACCTTATCGTAGGTGATTCGAAAACCGCTGGCCTCGGTTTCCTTTACAAACTGCCCCAACTGCATGGTCGCTTCATTCCCCATTCCCGATGGCTGCATCCACATCTCACCGGTTGGCCCCCCACTGTATGGAATGTATCCAGAAACGTCGCCCTTTCCGTCCATGATATTGAGGTTGATGTACCCCAAGTGCGGAGTATTGATATAGGCGATTTGAAAGAGATTTCCATTCATCCCATCGGGAAGTTCAATCTCGGGTCGCGGACCAACCGCCTGTTCGATCTCGGGGTCGGTTACCGGCTTGGCTTGTAGCGCGAATGTCGCCGCGGGCGCAAGTGGGCCAGAATTGGGCGTTCCGATCGTGATCCTGACGTCGCCGCGTACCGGATTGGCTTTCAACATGGCTACAAGTCCTTACAGAAATGTGGATATGTATTCTTGAAGGAACGATTACAACAAGTCAACGAAACGCACTAACCACGACGAGCATGGGTGACGGCGGGCGGTGTCGGTGCCTGTGCCGGACCCGAGCGATTCAAACCGGCGAGACCGGGCGGCATATAGGGCTCGGCGCCATTGTCGGGTTGGGTGCACCCCGGGCAGCCGGTCGCGTCAGCACCCTGCTGCGCAAAAGGCGGAGCCGTCGACGGCGTCGCAGGCGTTTCTAGAACGCTTTGGGATTGCTCCGACTTAATGCAGTCTTCGCAGGGCTCCGGATGTTTGCCTGCCCACCCTTTATTCCTGTTGTCTATGGAAAGACCCATAATAAATCTCCGTTAATTGACAATAGCTGCCGAGTAGCTGAACTGACGGTGTCCCCAACGGAAAACCGTGCGATGGAAACGACCGACTTTATCATATCGTTCGATCGTGTCTCACTCCATAGAGCATTCGCCAAAAGTGGCACACCACACCAATGGAGCACCACCCAGCTAGTACGCTCACAACAATTCCCCATACTCTGCCAGTGACGAACTCCACGACTAAAAAACTAGTAACATGCCTAAGCGTTCTCGCCTCAGGCAGCAAGACTAGGTCTCCGCATCGTGCTGTGGCGCCCGCCCTATCACGAGAAGATCAAAGGATGTTTGCCCGCCGCTCATAATCTCGCCGTCTTGACGACTGTCAAGCGATCGCAAGAGAAACGGTCGTTCATCCTTCATGATTGTGAAAACAGGGCAATCCCCAAAGCCAGTGTCTGAATCTAGCGAGATAGAAATATTTGTCAAGTAAAAAAATCGTGTCTGTTCCACAAAAATTTTCAATTACGCACAAGTGTTTTACTTATCTCGATCCCGAAGTGAATATCGGTCAGTCGTCACAGGCCGCGCCATCTGACGGTGCTCCCGGGCGGTCCGTCATTCTTGCGATTGAGGTAGCCGCCAAGTTTGGCGACGACGAGCAGGTGGTGAGCTACGTTCCGCGGCGGTGGCCCATCTGTTTCATCTGAAAGGTGATTCAGGATCGCAATCTCCTTTTCCGTGAAAACTACATCGGCCGGTGTTTTGGGACTTGTCCGATGGAGCATCGTCAACCAGAGCACGCGCCAGGCGATGATACAGAACACGGCGATCAGGTTCGTTAGCCGCTCGGCGGTACGAGGCTTGGCGTCTTCCGCCCGGCAGCCCGACTTGAGAACTTTGTGAAATCTCTCGATCTTCCATCGCTGGGATTACCAGTCTACTTTCTCAACGGCCGACTCCAAATCTTCGACCGGCAGGTCGGATAACAGCTTCCAACAGATTAGCATTCGCCCCTTCGGCTTGCCTGCGGTGGTGATCGCCAGACTGGAGTGCATCTGCAGTCCACAGACGGTGAACGTGCCGGGGCGATCCTTAATGATATGCGTCTTGCCGAATATGTCTGGCCTTGTGCGTCGATAGCTAAACTCGTCGTGTCGTGCAGAATGAGAATGGGCCCTTTCGCAGCAGCCATACGTGATTTCGTCGCCAGGAAGTGCCGGCGAGGATCATGCTTTCATCAACACGCGGATTATCAGAGAACCGATAGGCTGCCTTCGTAGCGGCCCAATCCTGACACGCTACGGGGAAGCGCCGCACCAATCCTCGTGCCGAGCTGGCCAAGCAACTTACCAAGACGTGTTTTCAAGCGTTGATCAGCAAGCTCTCACCCCTCGATCTCTCGCTCTACCCAGCCTTTCATGGCTTTGGCCCTCATCACAACCGGATGTCAGCAAGCAACTATCGCAACCACACACCAGATTAATCTCGACTCCGAATTGAGACGATCACAATAATTGTGGGTAATTGAAAGCTTCACCGAACGGACACGCTGGCCGGGAAGCATTCGAGCTACTCGCTCAACTCGGCCCCAATTTCGGCACCGCTGGTGATCGACGGCGCAATCAACGGCGAGCTGTTTTTGGCCTATGTGGGTTAACAGCTGGTCACAACGTTTCACGAAGGCGGCATCGTGATCGTGGACGATCTGTCGAGCCACAAAAAGGCCGGGGTTCGCTAGGCGATCGAAGGGGTCGTGTTGTATCTTCCGCCTTATAGCCCCGACTTCAATCCTATCGAGCAAGCCTTCTCGAAATTGGGCTCTTAAGAAGCGCCAAGCAGCGAACGGTCGAAGCCCTGTGGGCGACGTGCGGAAAACTGCTCGATCGCTTCAGGGAAACCGAGCGCCGGAACTACTTCCGACATTGTGGATACCGCTACAACGAAACCGGATGCGCTCCAGCTTTCTTACGACCTCCCTTATCTTCGGACACGATCGGGGGCCGCGTCCTACGGAAGTTGCTCGACGTCGGCCATGCCTCGGCGAATCGTCTCTGGATCACAACCGAACAGTCTGGCGATATACGCCACGCCGCCATGCGCCAGCTTTCCCGCTTCGACCTCGGCGCAGCGGCTACGATCCTTCTCCGGCAACGTACGGCAAAAGTTTGCCATCCGTACTTCCACCGGCTATTCGTATCCGTCCATCGCTATCCTCCCAAAGGGTCGACCCTCGAAGTATAGAAAATTGCGGAATTCATTTCTTGGGCGTCCCTACGCTGTCCTTCATTCTGGATCCTCCCGTGCCCCTCGGGAGGATCTTTTTTATACTCCCGGAACCGCGGAGCCTAGTCTTTTCTCACCAGCAGAGCTGATGGTTTACCATGATGAATTAATTGGTGAGGATACTTGATTATCGTTACTCCGCACTGATATGCTGATCATACCCTTCGATTAGACGGGCACGTAACAGCGGGCGGGTACCGGGGCCCCAATTTTTCGATCTCTCGCTGTAGAGATCGACAAAACGACCGGGCATGCATGCGGGCTCTCGTTCCTATGGCAGGGTAAGACTGGAGAGGAATGCTTGGCGATGCCTTTAGGGTGTCGTCGAGAATGTGGGCTCGCGAGTACTTTGAGCGCTGATAGTCGATTACACAATCGCCCATTCGCGCGGGAGCAAGTTGCCGGTGTCGCAGTATTCCAGCATATTCCACGACCATTTCCAGGCACCTCGACATGCGGGAAGCTTGGAGTCGCCCGATCGAATCGGAAAGTCGAGCCTTCGTGGGCGAGCGCCGTACACCAAGATCTATCTTCGATTTGAAGATGAACGGGTGAGCGACCTTCGATTCCAGACTTTTGGCTGTGGGGCCGCTATCGCTTCTTGCTCGATCCTCTCGGAAATGGCCATTGGCAAGACGTTTGCAGAGTGTCTTGCGATCACTCACGAACAGGTCGAAGAGGCGTTGGGTGGATTACCGAGGAGCAAGAAATTTTGTGCCCGGCTCGCCGTACTGGCTCTCCATAACGGCGTGTCGCGGGAACTTGAAGAGGCGACGGAGGAATGACTTTCATGCAAGTGCCTCCAGGAGATGACTGAAGCTGAGGGGCGAAGGGTTTTTTTCGGGCCGCGCGAATCGCCGTATGGAAGAGAACTATCCGCGACGATTACTTGTAAGGATAACTAAATGACATCTACCGACACTTCTGACGTCCAGCTGTCAGTCTGCATGATCGTACGTGACAACGAAGATATTTTGGAGCCATGCTTGGCGAGCATTCGTCCTTGGGTCGATGAGATCGTTGTCGTCGACACCGGATCGAAGGACAACACGATCGAGATTGCCAGGCGTCACGGCGCCCAGATTTTTCATTTCCCTTGGTGCGACGACTTTGCGGCCGCCCGGAATGAGTCATTGCGACATGCAAGGGGGAAATGGCTCTTCTGGATGGACTCGGATGACACTATCAGCGAGGAATGCGGTCGCAAGTTACAGGCACTAGCGGCCCAGGAGCACAGCGAGAGTCTCTTCGGGTTTGTCTGCCAGGTGCACTGCCCTGGTCAAGATATCGATGCAGACGTAACAGTCGTCGACCACGTCAAGATGTTCCGAAATCATCCGGAAATTCGATTTGAGGGACGGATTCACGAACAGATACTCGGTTCCATCCGTGATCTGAATGGGGAAATTGCCTGGACCGATGTCTATGTTTCGCATTCGGGTTCGGATCAGAGCCCCGCGGGAAGGCGTCGTAAACAAGAACGCGACATGCGCCTGCTCGAGCTGGATGCACAGGAGCGCCCCAATCATCCCTTCGTCTTGTTCAACCTGGGGATGACCTATGCGGACATGGAGCAGTTTGACGATGCGATTGTGGCACTTGAGAAGTGCATCGAGGTTGCGAAGCCGGAAGAATCTCATGTGCGAAAGGCGTACGCTCTGCTGGCAAATAGCTTCTCACGCCTATCTCGTTTCGAGGACGCGCTTGAGTGTTGTCGGAAGGGCCTGGGATTGTTTCCAGATGACCCGGAGTTGCTGTTTCGTCAAGGTATTAATCAGCACCATTTTGGACGGAATGAAGAGGCGATTGAGCTGTATGTGAAAGCCATGCGTCCGACTCGCACACGACAATTGTCGAGCGTTGACCGAGGGATCAACGGCTTCAAGGCGCGTCACAACTTGGCGGTTGTTTATCACGACATGAACAACCTTGAGATGGCCGAATACCATTGGCGAGCGATATTGCGTGAAGAGCCGAACTATCGGGTTGCGGCCGCCTGTCTTGGTCGTGCCTTGTTGACGCAAGTGAAGTTGGCGGCGGCCGAAGTGTTTGCAGAGAAGTTGTCCGAAACGGCGAAGCTTCGGGGCGAGGGGTTGATACTTCAGGCCCAAGTTGCTGTCCATCGGAAGGATCACACAAGGGCTCACGGATTGTTTTCGGCCGCGGTGAGCGAGTATCCCGACGATGCGATTGTCCAGGAAAGTCAAGCTCGCTTTCTCTTCGAGTATGGTGAAGGAAGTGAGGCACACGCGGCGTTGTCGCGATTGGTGGTGCTGAGTCCGTCCGATGGCGCGGCTTGGCACAATCTTGGCGTGGTGAACCGGCGCCTCAACCGACTTCGTGAAGCCCAAGCGGCGTTTCAGGAGTCTATGCGGGTACGCCTAGATTCACCTGCCACTGTCACGCAACTGCAAGAGGTGTTAAAGGAGCTCGGTGACGACTCGGTGGTTGCTGAATTACAGACTCACGTCGACCGTCAGTCTGATCTCACAGGAAGGCTGAGCGAGACGGCCTCCCCATGACCGTCGGCACGATATCTCGCCCCAGGGTATTCATTCAAGTTGTCCAGGACACTAGAAAGCGCAGGTATATCTTGATTACGGGCGTCATTCTTACGCATAACGAAGAGGATAACGTTGTTGGCTGTATTCGTGCGCTCCGCCCTCAGGTGGAAGAAATCATCCTGGTCGACACGGAGAGCACGGATCGAACCGTCGAACTCGCCCGTCCTCTGGTCGACAAGATCCTCCATCACCCGAATGGGCCTGGTTACGATGCTGCTCGTAATATCGCAATTTCCGAGGCTGCTTACGAATGGATGTGGTTTGTCGACGCCGATGAGAGAATTCCGCCGAAGACGGGTGACATGATCCGGGGAATCATCCGCGAACGGGGCGACGAAATGGATGTTATTCATATCCCGTTCAAGTCCTATTTCTCCGGCCAGTGGATGAAGCATTGTGGATGGTGGCCTACGTATTGCAGCCCTCGCGTTCTCAAACGAGGGCATTTTGAATTCTCGCCTGAACTCCATAGCGGTGTGCGCCGCCAGGGAAATGAACTCTTGCTTCCCGCGGACGAGACGACTGGAATTGAGCACTATAGCTACAGGAGTATTGAGCATTGGTTGGACAAGAACAATAAGAACACGAGCAATGAAGCCCAGCAGCTCTCAGACAGTAACGTTCAGTGGCACTGGCGTAGCGCAACCCGAGCCATGGTCCACGACCTCTGGGAGTTCTACGAATTCCATGACGCGAGACAGGACGGGGATCGAGGATGGGCTCTGACTTGGCTCGCCGCACAATACCGATGGCTGTCGTTCGCAAAGCTGATCGATCTGGGCCAGTCGGCCGAAGCGACCGGCGGCGAGAGCAAGGTTCCCAGAGACCTCGACGAATTCTTGCAGGCCATGGGGGACGACTTGTCGGAATTGCGGTCCTCCGCACCGCGGCTGCCTCTGGGAATCGTTTGGCGGGCGCCCCTCTGGAATGAGAGCGGATATGCCGAAGAGGCACGCTGCTTCGTGAAGGGCTTGGCCCATCAGGATCGTGACATCGTCGTCGATGATTTCGGTACCTTCAGCGATTCTCGCTGCCCTCTCTTGCCATCAGACGATGCCTTACTGCGCGCCCTGAGGCGAACGAAGAGACCATCCTGCACGATTGCCGTGACCCACGGTGTCGGCAACATGGCCCCGCCCGATCGCAGGTCATCCTTCAATGCAATCCGTACGCTGATCGAAACCGACCGACTGCCGGTCGAGTGGCGAGAGAACGTCTCTCGATATGACGAAGTATGGGTTACTTCCGATCATGTAGCGTGGGCGTTTGCACGGAGCGGAATCGCCCCCGAGCGAATTAGGCAAATTCCCGAGAGTTTCGACTCCAGTGTTTTCACACCGGTCGGTCGTGCGCGATCGCGACCTGAAGCATTAGCGGATCGCTTCACATTTTTGAGTATCTTCGACTGGGTACCTCGTAAGGGTTGGGATGTGCTGTTGCGTGCCTACTGTGAAGAATTCTCGCCTGAAGAGTCGGTCGGCCTATTGATCAAGCTGACTCGGGTCCACGGCAATTCCATGGCCGACATTTCGAGCCAAATTGATGATGTGCTGGGGGAAATGGGACAGTCTCTGCCTGGTCGTTCTGACATTGTCCTGTCGGATGAAACGCTAAGCACGAGCGAGATGGGTGAGCTCTATCGAGGCGTCGATGCGTTTGTGTTGCCGACCCGGGGCGAAGGATGGGGGCGACCCTTCATGGAGGCAATGGCCTGCGGTCTGCCTACGATTGGGACGCGCGCCGGTGGAAATCTCGAATTCATGAACGAGAGTAATAGCTACCTTGTCGACACCCAGGAAGTCCCCGTTCCGCAAGAGTTTGTCGATGAGTTTCCACTCTTTCGAGGGCATCGATGGCTGGAGCCGGATGCAGGTCAGCTTCGCGCTCTGATGCGCCAGGTTTTTTCTGATTCTGGCGATCGTACTCGCATTGCTTCCGAAGCGGAGAAAGTCCGCGAGCAATACGATCTCGAAAGCGGTCAACGACTCATCTCGGATGCGATCGACGAGATCGAAAATCGATATCGTCAGTCCGCGGCACCGGTTCAGCCTCATCAGCTTCGGGTTTGTCTGGAAGGGGAATTATTTGCCAATCATAGTTTCTCCAACATTAATGAAGTGATTGCCCAAGGCTTCATCGATCATGAAGATATGGCCTTGACGGTTCATCGTACGACTTCGAGAAGGTTGGAGGAGACGAAGTCGACAAGCTATTACCGTGTCTCACCCTACATCGACCGCCCATTCGATCAACCCGTCGACGTCACCATTCGTCACTCATTCCCGCCCAATTGGGAACGTCCCAACTCTCGCTACTGGATCCAGATCCAGCCTTGGGAGTTTCGACATTTACCAATCGATTGGGTTGCTCCGCTCCGAGATCAGGTCGACGAGATCTGGGTGCCTTCAGAATTCGTACGTCAGGTTTATCTAGATAGTGGGATTCCAGCGGAGAAAATACAGGTCATGTCCTGGGGAGTCGATTCCAAGAATCTGGGCTGCCACTCCGTGCCGAGGCTGCTTGATACGGAGAAGTCATTCAAGTTTCTGTATGTCGGTGGGTTGATTGCCCGCAAGGGATTCGATTTGCTCGTGGAAGCTTATCTCAATGAGTTTGGACCAGACGATGACGTTTGTCTGGTCGTCAAGGATTTTGGCTCGAAGTCCATTTATAGCGACATGAGTCTTCACCAGACTCTCCTGGCGGCTCGTGATGACCCCACGATGCCAGAGATTGTCTACCTCGACGGAAACTGGACAACGGGACAATTGGCTGGTCTCTACCGGGCATGTGACTGTTTCGCGGCCCCTTACCGGGGAGAGGGTTTTGGCCTGCCAATTCTCGAAGCCATGGCATGTGGAATTCCCGCGATCGTGCCTTCGGGAGGCGCGACCGATGATTTTGTCGACGAGCAATGTGGTTATCTCGTCGATTCCGAGTGGGTTCATATCGATCTCCGCTATAAGTTGTGCGGTCCATCACTAGAACTTCTGCCTGATAGGGCGCAATTGCGTCAGACGATGCGTGATGCTTATCTGCAGCGACAGCGAACAGAATCGCTTGGCGAGGCGGCGGCAAAGTCGGTTTCTCATCTGACGTGGGATAGAACGGTCGAACGAATGGTCGAGAGATTGAAGGCAATACCCCAGGAGCAGGCCTGGGACGATCAGCCACCGTCGGGTTCGATTGCGCCAGCTTCTGGTAGCGCGACCGATTTTACACCCTCGGCTCGCGTGCTTGCCGGCGTTGTGTTCGCCCATAATTCGGAAAGTGCGATCGGTGCATGTCTGAGTTCAATGGTCCCGTTCGTGGATGAGGTTTTGGTGATTGACGGAGGTTCAGACGATCGAACGAACGCCATTGCGAGTGAATACGGTGCTCGAATTGTCGAGGGCCGGAGAGGCGGAGAGGACGAGTTGATGGACCATTCCAACATCGAGAAGAATCTGGCATCCAATTGGTATTTCTCGATGCAGGCGACGGAATTGTGTGGAGAAGAAATTGCCACGCAGATTCGCACGGCGGTCGACGCGGCGGCGGAAGGCGACTCGCTTGTGACATTGGAGTCAGGCGATTCGAATCGGATGTCGGTGTCAACGGTGGCGATGCCTTTAGCCATCCGACGTCGAGGGCTGTCCAACACAGGAGATGGCAAGCGGGCGTCGATCGGACGGGTCGTGTCACAACAGAGCTCGATTGAGAACAACCTGATTGAAGAAAAGCACGTCAACAGGAAAGACTGGTCCAAGGACACACCGCTTCTCGTTGTGCTGGCGGAGGGTGGCGAGAACCTGGATTGGCTCCATGGTCAGAGCAGTATTCCCTTTGTCGTTAGCCAAAAAATGGTCGATGACCCGATCTGTGGCGTACCAGTCAACAAGGGTGCCGAGGCGGCGGCGTACTTGCGATTTATCATCAATAATTTTGACGATCTGCCAAAAAACATCTGTTTCTTGAATGGCCATGAGCGTTTTCGTAGGCAGCGAAGCGGCGTGATGGAGAAACTTCTTGAGATTTCCCGTTCACCCTCCGATTCGACCTACCTTCCGATGGGTGACGAGATCGCGGATACGAGTGAGCAATTTCGTCATTGGCGCTACGAATTGTTCAAGCCGGTTTGGGATGCGGTGGTCGGCCCTCATGTTGATGAAGTCTGTCCGACAAGAATTGTCTGCGATAGTAGTGCGCAGTTTGCTGTCTCACGCGACTTGATTCGGACTCGACCGCTTGAGCTTTACGAAGACTTATACGAGTATGCCGTCGGCACGAAACGTTGGTCGGGAGACGCCGATTGGAAGGATGCTTCCGGCTACAGATATAGTCCGGGAGGCGAACCAGGTTCCGAAGTTGGCGGCGCCTACTTCTTGGCTTGGATCTGGCATATCGTCCTAGGTCAAGAATCGATCATGACGATGTATGACACCCTGACCCCTCGCTCTCGTAGCTAGCCGGCTTTCAACATACTTGAATATAAACGCAGAAAACCCTTAAATCATACGTGTCCCATATGAATTGGTCAGTAGGAGTAACAACCGCCCCGAGAGACAATCCGACTCTGGGCCGATGTCTGGACAGTCTTGAGAGTGCCGGTTGGAAGGAATACCGGATTTTCGCCGAGCCAGGAGCGACCTTGCCAGCGCTCGGAAACGGACGAAGCGTGACTTTGCGAGACAGGCCTTTGGGGCCATGGTCCAACTGGTTCCTAGCGTTGGGTGAAATGTACCAGCGAGATCCATTTGCTGATGCATACATGCTAGTCCAAGATGACGCGTTATTTTGCAAGAATGTGCGGGCGCTTCTCGAGTCACTAGGAGCTATCCCCCGGGACGTGGCCCTTATTTCGCCCTACTGTCCCCAGGTATACCAGCGCGACAGCACCGGAGTAGTTGCTGTTGATGCAGGCTGGTGTCTTATCGGGGCTGTCACTCTGGTGATTCCAGCTCACGTCGTAGTGGAACTCCTCGTCGACCGAACGGCAATTGCTCATCGCAAGAGCGACCCAGAGCGTGGCAGACGCCATATCGACGCCGTGGTGGGGCTGTGGGCGCAGAAGTCGGGACGATGTGCATGGTACTTGAGTCCTTCCGTAGTACAGCATATTGGCGATACGTCGACGATCTACCCACGTGAAGGCGCGGTGAATCCGGTCCGGAGTGCGCATTTCGTTGGAGAGGAGTTCGATGCATTGTCGCTCGGTCCTCAAATTCAAGAGTCTCTTGGCCGACACAAATTGGACGATGAATCCAAAAGGCCCAATTTGGAAATCGGCCCTGGAGACCACCCGGTCGAGGGTTTTGACACCCTGGACTTGATTGAGAGAACGGACGTGACGTACGTGGCGCGCTGGGGTGTCGAGAGATTGCCCATTGAGGACGAACGATATGAACACGTTTTCTGCTCACATGTCCTCGAACATGTTCCATGGTACCAAACGGAAGATGCGTTGCGGGAAGTACATCGAATTCTTAAACCAGGAGGCACGTTTGAGTGTTGGGTGCCCGACATTCAATACATCGTCAGTTGCTACCAACAGAGAACCTGTGGAGATTCGTGGCGCCGCCACAATCCCCATCAAGATCCCATGAGATGGGTCAATGGTCGAATTTTCACCTACGGCCCCGGAGAGGAAAATTGGCATCGAGCCTGTTTCGACAGCCAATACCTGCGAGAGTGTTTCGCCAAGGCAGGGTTCTCAAGAGTTGAACAGCTTCAAGAAAGAACCATGGGTATTAGTCATGGCCCTATCGACCTTGGAATGAGAGCAGTCAAGTCATGAATGTTTTTGTCGTCGGAACTGGTCGCTGTGGGACCACTACGTTTTCTAAGGCATGCAGCCACATTACCAACTACACAAGTGGGCATGAGTCTCATGCAGGAACGATTGATTTCTCGTATATTCACTTTCCCGATCAGCATATCGAGGTCGATCCACACTTGACTTGGATGCTCGGCCTTCTGATTCAGAAATATCCCGATGCGCTATTTGTTCACCTATTCAGGAATCGGAACGATGTGGTCGCAAGCTGGTTTCGGAGGGGGGTCGACGCTCACCGCGGCGCAGCACCGTTACTCGATGTGATGTGTCAGACTAATTGTCAGACTATGTCACGAACAACATATCGTCGTGCGCTCGGTTTCCTGTATGACATGGTCTGCGCAAACATCGAGGGCATACTTCGGAACGCCACCAATTCCATGAGCATTAGGATCGATCGAGCACCAAACGATTTTCTGGCATTTTGGGATCGTATCGGTGCCGAAGGAAATCTAGTGGAGGCAACGGCAGAGTTTGAATTGCGTTACAATGCGACTCGTTAATTCGCGAAGCCGTTGGTCTCGTCGATTCACCCATGCGACAAGAAACCCATTCAATGATTTTTGTTAACTATCGACAGTTAGTAGAAGACACTCGGCGATGGTCGAGCGAATTGCCCAGCGACATCATTGCCGTTGCCGGCGTCCCACGTAGTGGCATTCTGCCAGCCAGCATCTTCGCTCTTCACCGCAATATCCAGTTGATTACGATCGATCAACTCTCAGCAGGAAAATGCCCTTGGGAGCACCCGCATCGTAGAATTCCGGCTAGATCATCCGGAAGAATTCTGGTGCTCGAAGACTCGGTGAATACGGGGGAGACAATGCTCCGTGTCCGAGAATCTTTGCAATACGTCCCAGGCTTGATCTTTGGTTCGCTCTATTATAGTGAACCTCTGGCAGACTGTCTCGATGTGGCCTTTCGTGCAGTTCCGCATCCCCGTTCATACGAGTGGAATCTTTTCCACGGGGTTCATATGAGAACAGCGTGTCTCGATATGGACGGCGTTATCTGCGCCGATTGGCTCGAAAGAGAAGAGGACGATGGGCCAGAGCAGATTCAATACCTGGAACACCTGGAGAACGCCCGTCCAAGACACCTGCCGACATTCCCTGTGCATGCCATCGTCACGTCTCGGCTCGAAAAATTTCGTCCGCAGACGGTCGTCTGGTTACAGCAGCATGGTGTCGCCTACCAGAAGCTTGTTATGTCACCTCATCGTAGTGCCAACGATCGTCGAGAAGCTGCAGATCATGCGACGCGAAAGGCGGAGTATTATCTTTCTCAACCCCACTCAACGCTCTTTGTCGAATCCTCTCCGCACCAAGCCTGCACTATCGCGCAGATATCAAACAAGCCTGTGATATGCTCTGATACGATGGAACTCGCAACGCAGCTTAGTAGCAAGAGTTCGACGGTGCATACATAGTCTAATCCGTCGGTGGGCACAGCAGTGACTCTGGCCCGCTATTGATCACCCGATCCCTAGGTTGCGGAGCTCGCAGGACCCAGTTTAGGGAGTTTGTTGATAACTCTTCGAGAGTGGTTCCTGGGGCGGCAGGGGTACCGGCAATTGAATCCTGGGGACGTCGGGTGGCGGCTGATTGACCTCGGGTTGGGGTGGAACAGGCAACGGCAAGTTCGACTTCACGTTTGAGGGGTCGATCTCTTCCGGTCGCCTTCTGGCGGGCTCACCCCCACTGGACATCGATTCGGAGAATGCCAGCCGCTCGTGCGCCCAATGGACCCAATCGGCGCGCGAATCGACGAAGATGAGCGACTGGAGAAGCATATCAATCTCCGGACCGCTATCGCCCCGCATCATCCTGGCTCGAATGAGATTACCAAGAACCTCCGCGTCTTGCTGTGCCAGCGCGTGCGCTCTCTCGTACGCCTCGACGGCCTGATCGAGACGCCCCGCGGCTTCGTAGACCATGCCAAGGTTGTTGAGTGGCTCGGCCCGTTCCGGCATAAGGCCGGCTGCAAACTCGAATTCCCAGGCGGCTAGATAGAGTTTGTGCTGATCGAAGTAGAGCTTACCTAGATTATTGTGGGCCGGCCCGAATTCTACATCGGCCACCAGCGCCTCGGTCAGCAAACTCTCAACCTTTTCCATCTTTCCCAAGGCCATTCCCTTGAGGGCACGATCGTTCAAGTCTCGCGCACGTTTCGTATCCCGATTTGGCTCCGCATGAATCGTCTGGTAATTTGTTGAGTCCCCGTTCCTCCACGGCGCGCAGCCCGAGCCTGTCAGGATGAGTAAGGCCACCAGAAGGCTTGCTGGAATTCTCAGCATAGAGAGACCGGAGATGGACGACAGGTATACGAACGCAAGCAGCACCTACGTGAGAGAGGGGAGACTAGGACTATTGCCCGGGTGCGGCGGGGGGATTCTTCCTTGAAAACACCAGTGCCGTCAAGGTCACTTCGGCGTTCCAGAGTTCTTCCTTCTTGGAATCTTCCTGTTGTCTGGGGGCCGAAATGTTAAGGGACTTAACACTCAGCTCAGTACCGTCAGATTGCCGAACTTGGTACAGAAACTTGACCAGATTCTGCAGCTTAACATCGACGAGCTGCAGGACAGTATCTTGACGCTCGTATGCCGTTTCCTCGACACGCCTCGACGGCTGCGGGGTAATACTCAATACCTGCTCTGGTCGGATGCCGACCGCTGTCATTGCCTGTTCCACTTGGAATGCAATGTCAGCAACGGTACGCTTCTCGGAAGAGGCCAGGACGGGGCGCGCTCGAACCTGCTCGATGCGTGTTGCGATCTGTCGCATCCTAGAGAGTCTCTCGGCCGCGTCTGTAGCCGCAAGGTGACTCGACCGAAGATTCATGAAGGACCAGAACGCGAGCGACACGAGCCCTACAAAGGCCAGGATTGTTAGGATGGACTGTCTCTTATTCATCATCGCACCGGTTTGATAGCTGAAGATTCGTCTTGTGCTAGCGTCGCATTTGCTTGCACGGACACCCCGGTCGTCGGCAGGTTCTGGCTCCGGGGAGGTTTCACCTCGAACCCCACGCTACGGAGCGCCTTGGCCAGTTTATTGGTTTCACCATGTGACAATAATTGGCTATCGAGGTACATTTCGGGTCCATTGATGCGTAACTCAAGAATCCTTAATCGCATCTTGTTACGTGGTGGCAGAGCACTCAACGCCTTGCCAAGAGTAATCACCGCGGAAGGCGGTTGCTGTTGGCTGGCCGCCTCGCTGCGTGTTCCACTAAGTTGGGAAAGCTCACTTTCCATTCGGCGGAGATATCCGCCAGCGACCTTTTGCTCGGGAAAAGCGGTGCGAAATACTTTCGCCGCTTCCTGGGAGTATCGATCGGAGAGATCCGCGTAGTGCTGGGCCCGCCACCAGAGGGCGAGATTCAGGCATACGAAGAACACGCAGGCAGAGAGAGTCAGGAAGTTGAGTGCTCGGCGAATCGGACGCCACGGATCATTTTCACCCAGATCTCCTCGCCGGAACTCGATCCAAGGGTTTTGATTGCCCGCCAGTATGAGTTGACTAGATCGCGAAGCGGCGTCTCGGATATCGAGATTGGATCGCGTTTCAATCTCATGTGTCGTGGTTTTCTGTAGCTCTTCAATCGTGGATGCTGGAAAATTGCAAGCAACGACTTGCAGCGCGGAGCCGTGTTGTAGATCCGCATACTCAATCTCGCGTTGCATGATTCGGACCCCGCATTCGGAACTCGACCAGCGCAACACCTGCTGTTGAACGAGGAGGAATTGCTCGACTCGATCGCCAACTCTCCATAGCACAAGTACATTCTGATCGGCGGCCAGCTCTTCGGCCAGATATTGAATGGCCAACATGGCCAGTGGTGCCATGGAGGTTATACGAATATCGCCATCTTCCAGTTGTTCTACCAGAGATCGATATTCCGATGTGGTGACCGCAACTCCAAGAGATCGATCGCGGCTCTGCACAAAATCGCAAGTTAGATCTTCAATATCGAACGGGACGTACTCTTCAAAGGCGTACCGGAGGACATTCGACTGGATGCGCTTTCTATCCTCGGCATGAGAAAACGGCGCGACGAGCACGTCGGCTGAATTGACGCAGAGAACCAGTTCCTGCGCTCCGAATTCTTCCCGCAGCAATTCGGCGACCGAGCCGGCAGCCTGGTCGGTTGGCAAGTCTTCATTTAGTGCCACAACTTCATAGACGAAACCCTCCGGTGCGATCTTACCGACCTCCCATTCCCCGTCCGATCGCTTCATGATCCAGATTGGCTTTTCCAAGATCTCACCGTTTGGGTTCTTGCGTGTCTTTGAATCGGAGCGTCAGCGATCGATCCAAATGCTCGATGACGACGTGGGCATCGGAAATTTCTCGAACGATCGGCGCCTTGTCATCGTCTCCGATTGGCTCGCCGACTCGACAGAGATGGATCTTGTTGTCATCCTTTGAGAGCAGAACGGCCCACGAGTTGTCGACCTCCATCATGGTTCCGAGAAGGGCGAGTTTTGGTTCGGGAGGAGGGCGCTTCGCGGGTGGTTTCTTCTTGGGTGGCTTCTTGCGGGGTTCTTGCGGTGGCTTTTTCGGCTTCGGTGGATCGACAAGCGGTGCTCGAAGTGGACGGGCGGATGCTTCTACCAATCGTTCCATCGGCGGTAATGATGTTGATTGTTCCATCTTCACCTCGACGGTACTCTTATTCGCCGTTTGCCAGGATTCATCGGTTCCATGCGGCAACCAGCTTGAACCCGTAAGGCATAGGGCGCCGGCCGCCAGGCAGCCGACACTGGCCAAGTACAAGCAGATTCTCGTTTGACGTACTCGCACGATAACCCCTCTACCAAGTGAATCCGAATCCGCCCGCGCCGCTATTCCTGGCACGAGCAATACGAAACTGATACTGTTTCCGCCCTGACGATTTGCTAAAGATCCACAGCGAGTAGCACTGTGGCCTATCGGTCAGAACTTTCCTTAGTTTCGATCGATCACGAGGGTCCAGGTCCGACTCCCGAAGCGCGGTACGCAAATTGATGCTCGGATTCTCGGCGCGGGCGGCGATCAATTGGCTGGCAATCGATTTGTTTCCATGAATGGCGCAGATCTCATGAATCGCTTGAGCGGAGGCCGATTGAACATTCAGTTTGCCGCCACTCCAGCAAGTCAGCTCTCGCGTCGACTCACGTAGTCCACGAGGGAAACTCATGATGTCTCCACCTTGAACCGGGGCGAAGAGTTGTCCCCAAGTGTGGATGTGCCTTTGTCTTTTCTTACCTCTCGCCGGCAAGTTACGAAGCGAAAGGGTCTGGGCGCCGCCTCTCGTCATCCTGTGAATGGCGATGCGTGCCTGCGACGGATCCAAACTCTCCAACAGCGTGTTGACATCAACCTTGGCACTCTCCTCGGCGACCAGTAATTGAACGTCGTATTCCCCCAGAACAATTGTTCCTCCTCGTGACGAAATCGGGCGCCACTTCGGTTGGGACGCTGGTTCATCCGCGGACGTCCGTTGGCTGCCATTAGGAACTCGTAGAATTTCATTGGCATTTTTCAAGGCGACGCGACTGCAGCTGATGTCGATCCAGCGCAATTGCAACTCCGATTGCGCCATGCGAGCTTCCAGAGACAAGTCCAGACTGTGACGAGCAATACCGGTAAGCAGTAAGCCCGACAGTGTGATGAGTGTTAGGGTTAGTAGCAGGACGTACCCTGAGTGAGGATGTTTGGAGACCATGGAGTTCTTATCTCTATCTCACGATTACCGTATGGACAATCTCTTTCGCTTGCTCTTCGTCCATCTGGAGAACGAGTCGGACTCGACTGCGGACTGGCAAGAGCATGCCCCGCATCGGTACCCACAATGTTGCGCCGGACGGTGTCGACCTCTCGGTGAGTACGTCGAATCGCGAAATTCCGAGTCCGACAAGATCGGTCTTCACGTTCTGGAGAACGGCCCCCTCGGCGACCTTGACCTTTCTCAATAGTGCCTGCTGCCCCGCGACTATGGCGATATAGTAGGTAGTAGTTGTCGGGCGATGGGTTATTCGCCCCGTTCTCTCATCGCGTCCAGAGAAACCCTGGATCTCAAATTCGCCAGTCGTAGCACGAATCACACTGCCATGCATCAAGTCGCGACGAAAATGGTCGACAATGCGCGATCTCCAATGGGGGTTTTTGTACCTGGACTCGATCGACCTGGCGCCACGAGAGACCTGAGCCAGCATGGCCAGCAGTGTCACCATCAAGGCGGCCGTCAGTGTCGACGCAACCAGTAGTTCGACGAGGGTAAACCCTTTTGCTTTCCTGGTCGTCGGAAGTCCTGCGAACATCGGTTTCAACTCGTTGTCGATTATGGAGCCCGGGTGGGTGTCCGTGATTCGGCCAAGACGTCTACTTTCACCAGCGGTTGTCCGCTCTCCGGCATGTGCCCGTCAAGAATCGCTAGTCGCACAATCGTGAACTGAACGGTTCCGATTGTCACCGTTCCGATCGATGTCGTCTGCCATGCAAGTTCAGGCTGCGAAGTGATAACTCCCTTTCCCGAGGTTGGTACGCTTCCCAGTTCGGAATACCAGTTGTCCAACAGTTGGTCCGCGGCCTCGGTAGCCGATAGTTGAAGTTGGGCCAGCTGGAGTTGCTTGCCATGTCGGCTCATGGCCAATAATAGCCCAACGAACAGCGTTGAAATGAGGGCGATACCGGCAATCACCTCAAGAAGGGTTAGACCCTGCCTTGAAGACGTCTTGGATAACTTTTTTGACATGATCTGTGTCCTGAAAACGACTTGCCTGTCCGGACATTCCCGCGAACAGCAGCCACGTATCATCTTCACCAGTCCCCTTGATGTGAATGGCGTACGTCGGGCTATGTCCATATTCGTCGATTTCGATTTCGGTGATACCTTGAACAAGTCGACGTCCCGCCACGTTGAGCTCAACAATCTGGATCGGTTCCGGCACTTGCCAGCGGGCCGTAATCGTTCTCGTGTCATCCTCGATCACATGGATCGCTTGGGCACTCAGGTCGATCACAATTCGCCGTCCCAGGCGGGAGCGACTCGATTTTGCTCTCTGGCGTTGATCCGTGTGAATGATGTGATCGACCGTTGTCTGCAACTGGGCCCGACGTATGGGGCCCTGCAGGCTCACAATCACGATCGCCGAGAAAATGACGATCAGGGTCAGCACCGCCAATAGCTCCAACAGAGTAAAGGCCGCTCTTGAGGTGGACCGCGTGGCGTTATTCATTATCCATCCTCATCATCATCGGAAGAGATGTCTTTGTCGGCTCCCGTGCCGCCCTCGCGGCCATCTTGCCCAAGACAGATGACTTCGTAGGCGCTTACCTGACCAGGATGGATGTACTGATAGGGATTGCCCCAGGGATCCTTGGGAACTTTCTTGAGAATCGGTTCGGGAAATCGCTCGCTTGGTTGGGCGAGTATCTCGATACCTTCCTCATTTGATGGATATCGCCCATTCAGTGTGTCGAAGGTATCCAGGCCGTTGCATATCGACGCGATCTCCGTCCTGGCAACGCCCTGTTTCGCTGCGACCAGATACCCCTTCACGCTCACGGTAGCGACTGTCGCCAAGATTCCAAGGATGACGATCACCGCCATCAGCTCAACCAACGAGAATCCCGCCCGCAAGTTTGAACGTCTGGGAATTTTGTATCTAGAGTACATTTCCAGCCTCCAGTATTGGCAAGAACGTGGCTAACAAGATAAATCCTACAAAAGCGGCGAGTCCAACGATCAAGATCGGTTCCAGCAAGGATGCCAATCGCCCCGCCAACGTCTCGACCTGTCGTTCGTAGTCTTTCGAGAGACGTTCCAACATGTCTTCGAGCTTGCCGGTTTCTTGTCCGACTCGCAAGATGTGAATGACCATGGGGGGAAACACGCCCGTCTGCTCCAGCGACGGTCCGATATCGGCACCATCGCCAACAAGTCGACCGCTCTCTTCCAACGCGTTGCGTATGACGAGATTGTCCGACGACTGGGCCGCGATTTCTAGAGCTCGCAAGTACTCGATTCCACTTCTCATCAATGTCGCGATGATCAGGGCCACCCTAGCGATGTCCTGCTTGATGGCCATGCTTCCGACCACGGGAACGCGGAGCAGGGCGCGGTGCCAGGCGAGGCGACCCGACTTCGATCTCAAGAGGGCGATCATACTCGCAACCACCGCGGTGCCGACCATTCCGAACAGGAGGCCATGTTCCAGCAGGATGTGGCTCATCGTCTGCAGAACTCGCGTCGGCCATGGCAAGGCCTGGCCCGATTCAATCAGGTTATTCAGCAATTCAGGAACGACGACGGTCATCAGGAATAGAGCGACACAGAGGCCCACGGTCATAACGATCGCGGGATAGATGAGTGCGCTCAGAACGCGATCTTTTGTCTCATTGCTACGGGTCTTGAAATCCGCGAGTTGTGTTAACACGCGGTCAAGATTCCCGGAGTTCTCCCCCACGGTAATCATGTGAACGCTTAGGGGATCGAAGTAATCCGGATGCTCCGCGGCGGCTTCCGCGAGGCTCCCACCCGCGGCTATCTTGTCGGCGATTTGGAGTAGTGCGAATTTGAGCTTTCCTCGCGCTTGCAGGGCCACAACGTTGAGAGCATCCGACAAGACGACACCCGCAGTCAGCAGAGTCGAGAGATCATGAATGACAGGCGTGATCTTCGAGGAAACGCCAATGCGCCATGCTAGGACGGCGGAAAACTTGCTCGTCCGATCGCTCTCCTCACGAATCGTTTGGATTCGCAGCCCCTTGTCGCGAATCAGATCGCGTGCCTGGCGTGCGGAATCGGCCGTTATCGAACTCTGGACCGGCAACTCGCGTTCATCGATGGCTCGGTACGAGAAAACGGCCACTGCATTATCCCTCGTGTGAATACGGAGAATGGCCCGCCCAAAGGAGAGTCGTCCGGCTGATCTCGATTGGAGAATCGACGAATTGCCCTTTGCCGTAAGACGAGGATTATCGCCTCCCTACCCCCCGAAAGTCAAGCTTCTTCCCGAGCGACAAGTGTATTCCGTGTCTCTTGTCAATTAAATCCGGCTCGCGCCAAACCTGACCCACGCCGTCCGTTAGGCAATCTCAACCACAGCTAAGTGGACGTACGCATTGTCACACGGGTAACTTCTTCGATCGTAGTCCCCCGATTCAGTATTCTGGCAATCCCGTCATCGCGCATAGGTCTCATGCCTTCGCTCTCGGCCGCCTCGCGAATCTCGCCCGAGCTCGCTTGCTCGCCAATCTTGCCCCGGACCGCCTCCGTGGCGGCCAGCAACTCGAAGATTCCCACACGCCCGCTATAACCCGTCCCGCGACACGAGTCACAGCCGGAGCCATGCCAAAAGGGTTGGCCGACAATCGCATCGTGGTCCAATCCTAATACTTCCAAACTGCCACGCTCGGGGATGTACGACGTCGCGCAGTCTTGGCAGATCCGGCGCACGAGCCGCTGGGCCAAGACAGCGACGAGGGAACTGGCGACCAGATAGGGTTCGATGCCCAGATCGATCAAGCGAGTAACGGCGCTGGGCGCGTCGTTGGTATGCAAAGTAGAAAACACGAGGTGGCCTGTGAGGGCGGACTGGATGGCCATCTCCGCCGTCTCGTGATCACGAATTTCTCCAACCATAATGATGTCGGGATCCTGTCTCAACACACTGCGGAGCCCCCGCGCAAATGTCATCCCCTTCTTCTCATTGATCTGTGTCTGGCTGATGCCGTCGAGTTCGTACTCGATCGGATCCTCCAGAGTCACCACGTTGAGATCGGTGGCGTTAATTTCTTGCAGTCCCGCATAGAGGGTCGTGCTCTTGCCGCTTCCCGTAGGACCGGTGACAAGGATCAGGCCATGTTCAAGACCAATCAATTTTCGAAACTCACCCAGCAGTCGCTGCTCCATTCCTAGTTCATTGAGCGTGTAGAGCCGAGCGCCTTTGTCGAGCAAACGAATAACAATTCGCTCGCCGTGGCTCGTCGGAAGCGAAGCGATGCGCAAGTCGATATTTCGAGATCCCAGCTTCACCGATGTCCGGCCATCCTGGGGCAGTCGTTTCTCCGCGATATTGAGTTTTCCGATGATCTTGATCCGACTGATGATCTCGTCTTGCAGCGATTTCGGAGCCTCGAACGATTCGAACAGAACGCCGTCGACACGCTGACGAACTACCAAGCGATCTTCGTAGGGCTGCACGTGGACGTCGGACGCACCTGCTCTGACCGCTTCAAATAACAGTGAGCTTACCAACTTGATGACCGTTGCGTTGCCGTCGACATCCAGCAAGTCTTGCCGACCGTCGACTTCTATGACTTCTTCCAGGTCCTCTTTGCGATCGAGGTCCGACAAGAGTGAGTCGGCCTTACTGGTACGCCGTTGATACGCGGTGTTGATAGCGGCGAGAACGTGGGCAGGATCCGAGAAGAATGGCTCCAGCGCGATGCCCATTCGTCTGGCGACGACATCGAGTAGCTCCCAGCCCTGCGGATTCCCCAGGGCGACGCGAGCCGATCCTTCGTCGGGTTCAAGAACTAGAATGCAGTGACGACGAGCGAATCCAATCGGGACGGTCTCGACGAACTTGGATGAGACGTTACCCGCGTCGATCGATTCCTGGTAGGGAATACCAAGTACATCGGCCAAAGCCCGGAGTTGCGATTCATCCGGAATGCTGGCGATCTCAGCCCATTGGAGCACGCCGTGCCCATTCTGCTTGGGAAGAGGCTTCTCGGAAGAGCAACCTTCCAAGACGGCATCCATCCAGCGCTGTTGGATGATCGTCGTATCGCGATTTTCAGCCATGGATTCCGTCACGACGCGAGGCCCCCATACTCGTGATAGACTCAGTGTACCGACGCAGGACCGATCAATTGGCGGTTATTTGACTGGAGAAAAAATCCTCGGCCACGGTCACCTGATTACCATCGGTCCACTGGCGGGGAATTCGCCTTTGACTCCTGCTAGCGGCTTCTCGCGGTCGGAGATGAATTTCAAGTGCTGAAACTTGTCATCCTTGAGAATGATCGGACGAATAAAAACAAAGAGCGTTTTTGAAGAATCCATCGCATCCGTATTTCGGACAAGGTACTTGACGATGGGAACTTTTTCAAGGATAGGGATCGATTCGACGGAATCACCGTGATTCCGGTTCGTGAGACCACCCACAATCGCCGTATGTCCGTCAGGAATCGCGATTATGCTCTTGATTTCTTCCGTCTGTCTGGGAGGGGGGAGGCCATCGGCGCCCGTGCCAGTAAAGGCGTTGAGCACCAGTCGATAATCGAGCTGCAGGCTCTCGTCATCACTCACGTGAGGCGTGACTTCAATCGTGGTACCCGCTTCGGCAAATCCGGCGAAGCTTGTCGTCGCCACGGTCTGAGAGGCGTTGATACTGGCATACGGAACCTCAGCGACGCTGGTGAGAATGCCCGTTGAGTTGTCATTCACCAGTACTTTGGCGGATGACATCACCTTGCCGCGGCGGTGTGTCGTGAGCGCACGTAAAACGATGTCGGCCACATCGGCGTTAACGACCGTTCCGTTGAACCCTAGCCCGGGAATGAGCGAGAGCGAGCCGGTGGTGGCGTCAACGGTGCTCAATCCAAAAGAGTTGAAGGCGAAGAACTTTCGATCTCCGCTACTATTTCGAGCTGCAATTTCAACTCCCAGGGCAAAATCTCCCGACGTATCGAGAATGACCACGGTCGCTTCAACCAACACCTGAGCACGGCGACGGTCGAGCTTCTTTATCAGTTCCTCATAAATCGGTTGGACGGCGGGTTCCGCGATAACGATAAGCGTGTTGCTATTCTCGTCCGCGGTAATCCTCGCCGGCGCTCCTTGAAGGGTAATGCCGGCGCTCGAATTCATGGCGTCAGCGTACCCGGGGCCGTACTGCGTCGCTTCGTTTTGCATCGCTGGGGGCAGCGGCGCCTCCCGTCCCGGCGCGGCGGGTGGTCGGTTGGGGCCAACCGGTAACAGACCATCACGAGACTCGAATCGCCCAAGTTCCGGATATTGGTCTTCGGGATTCGGGGGTGGCTGACCGCTCTCGATTGCCAAGAGCGTTCTTAACACATCGGCCGCGGTGGTGTATCGCAGCTTGTAAAATCGGATCGGACTCTGCCGCGCGTTTGCAGCGGTCGGGACATCGAGTGTCTGGCGCAAGACGCCAAGCCGCTGATGGATTTCAGGCGTCGTGGTAACAATCAGTTGATTTCCATCCACGTCGATCGCCGAGCGATAGAGTCGAGACGCCGCTATGGGGCCAATCAACTCTTGGATCAACTGGTCCAATCGTTCGGGTGATACGTACCTTAGGGCATACAGTTCCGTCTTCAGACCCAATGGAACGTCCAGGGACTTGATGAGCTGGCGCGCTTCTTCAATACTTTCGACCGTACCAATCAGGATAATGCGGTTCGTTCGCTCGTCGAAGGAGACCTGCGTTGTGCCGACGCTGATGGTGCCTGAGGAACCGTCCTGGGAATTGCCTTGGGCGGCCTCGACCCCTTCAGCGGTCCGCCTTGACGAGAGTATCGCTTGAAGCTGAGCGCTAAGCGTCGCGGCCTCGACGAAGCGGGCCTGATAATACTGGGTTACGATCTGCTTGCGCGGCTGATCCGCTCTGGCGATCATCTGTTCGAGCCTGGCAATATTCGACGCGGAATCGGTGATGATCAGCGTCGGCGGTTTCTGAATCTCGGTTATGCTGGAGCCAACCGTAACGAGAAATGGTTCAATGAGCTCCTTCAGCTCTGCAGGAGTGGCATACTCCAGTTCAAAGACTTGTGTCATCGGCGCTGCTCGGCCGTTCTCCCGAATCACCTCCTGGACTTCCCCTGTGTTGGCCAGTCCCGTCAGGTCTTGCGCCTTGACGATGCGTTTCCAGCCGGCAACTTCCGATTCGACCAGGACCATGTTGTGCATCCTCAGTACGCTCTGCAGCAGGTCCATTAGCAACTCGACAGGCATCTCCGCTGGGGCTCGAATGTTTACTCGCTTCTTGGCCGTCTCTTCATCGTAGAGGATATTGACATTGAGACGGGTGCTAACCAGTTGTATTAAGACGCGAAGCTCGGTCCCCTGGTCAAATTGCAGTCGGACACGATCGCCTTCCGCGGCTTCTTGCCCACAAATTCTCTGAACGGAGGCCGTGACCAAGAGTGCCAAGACAATCGTGGCCACGAGTACTGAACGGAGTCGGGCGAGCGTGGCACGATTTCGACAAAGTGCGAGAAGGCACTTCGTCAAATTCTCTCCTGCCAAAGTGAGCAGCCGCCTAACGAGGAATGTTGGCATCATGGTCCATGATAGCTGAATGACAAATTGAGACGGCAACACGACACGAGCGTGTCATCGCGCCTTGAAATCCGAAATAAGCCCCGTGCCATTGAGTGTCGTGACCTTGATGAGGCCGTGCATTACGGATGGTCGTGCAGAGCGTGGCATTGATCCCAAATTGGGGCAACAATGTCAAGGTGAAGTCTTTAGGAATCCAGCATTCTATCCATTCTCTGGCTTCTCATGCTCTTCTCGAGACTTGGGTAGCGAAACAGCGATGTCTCCCTCTCGTCTTCCTGGGACGCAGAAACCGTGCCTGATTGCAACGCTATCGGCGCAATTCTCAGCCTCCTCGTGCGATTCTAATTCCACGGAGTGTAGTCCTGGCCTTTCCCCCCCACTGTCTGTAAGTAGTGGGCTATCGCAGAGTTGCTCATGGATCTCGGTCGATGTAGCCAAGTGTAGTTAATTGCCCTGGATTTGGCCAAATTCGGTCCGGTTCGCAGTGATCTGAAGATTCTGAACGCAACCGCATCTCTCGATATTCACCTTGGATTCTCGCTCTTCTACGTGTGAAACCGCTACTTGTCATCGACCATGACCAGCAAGATGTGCGGTCGCTCGGCGGCGAGGGCAACTGGGCCCAGCAGTAATAGCGAGCAGAGAATTGCCAGTTGCGTCAGCAGCGCGGGTGGGAAGTAAGCTGTGCCGTAAATTTTCATCGTTATTCCAATCGGGTTCGCCGCGATCGACAGCACGTGCTCTCTGTCGACTGTCTCGTGTCCTGCGCAGCGCGCCGGAGCCGCCTTCAAGGTAACGCATCGTCCCAGCGACACAACCGAGGGGCCGCGTTCTGTGGTACGTGGTCATGGAGGCGGAATCGCCGTAAGTCCAATCTCCATCGGGGTTCTTCCCTGGCGCGTGCCAGCGAGATTGCATTGGCTCCGGCGACCTGTTTTAATCATGGCACCCTCCGCCCTGGCGCTCGCCGCGAGCCTTTGCCTGCCGGGCTGAATCCCACCGTCATGATCCCCCCTCGTGAGAAAAGTTCCATGAAAAGACGTACTTTCTGTCTCGCTCTCGGTTCGCTTCCTGCCAGCATGCTCTGCTCCTCTGCCGAGGCCGCGTTTGGTCGGCGTCGTCGCCGTCGTCGTGGTGCCACGTCGAACCAGGTTGTTGCGAACGCGTCTTTCGTGGAGCCGATTCCACCCGCCGCGCACGCCTTTAGCGAGCAGTTCAATCAGGACGATTGGTGGAAGGCCCGCTGGGGCGTTGGCGCCACGCCCGACCACGCCGAGCGGGTCGATGTGGCGACTTCAATTTCACAATCGGGCAAGGCCCTTCACGTGGCCGTCCCCGAGGGGTCGAACCTGGGGACCGACTTCAGCCACTACTTCCGCGCTTTTGACATCGCCGAACCGGAGACCGCCTCGTTCCAATACGCGATCAAGTTTGGCGAGACGTTCACGGGTCATGGCAAACTGCCCGGACTCGTTGGCACCTATGGCCGCGGGGGATGGGGCGGTCGCAAAGCCAACGGAGAGAACGGCTGGTCCGCGCGACTTGGATTTGGCGCGAACAATCCCGACTTTGTCACCGTTTCGTATTACAGCTACCACATGGATCAGAAGCAGGCGTGGGGCGACAATTTCCAGTGGCAGAAGGATGGCGCTCCTTATCAACTGAAGCGAGGCGAGTGGTACACGCTCCGCGGCACCGTCAAGCTCAACACCATCGGCGAGCGCGACGGAGAGTTGCGAGCCTGGATCAATGACGAGCCGGTGATGGCTCAAGAAGGGCTGCAATTCCGCAAGGTCGATCGTCTCAAGATCGAGCGATTCTGGTTCAATATCTGGCACGGTGGTGGCAAGCCCGCCCCGGTCGATATGGATGTGACGATCGCCGACCTGCAAGTTTCCTAGTCGGAAACGATCCCGCTTCGCTTCTCTCGCGAGTAGCGGGGCGAGAAAAATCGCGGAAAATGTCTGCTGTTTGTTGTGACGCCGCTTCACGCTGCGCTATACTAGAGCGCGCTGGGTCTATCTCTAGCGTCCGGGCTGGCTACGGCTACGCTCGGCCGCATCGACACCCGGGCCGCGACACCGATACAAGACGCGCTTGAAGGCGCACGTCCCGCATCCGCGACTTTTCAGTAGGAGCTTTCGACATGGATCAATCTCGTCGCCAATTCAACGGGCAGATGTTGGGTTCGCTGTTGACCTACTCGCTGTTGGAAACGATTTTTGCCCGCGATCTGTTGGCCTCCGAAGTGAAGCCGGTCGCCTCGGCCTGGCTGGCGGAGATGAACACGCTGAGTCAGGACCTGCGCGGGGCTCCGCTGAAAGCAACCGAGTGGCAAGACAAGGTCGAAGAGCTTCATGGCCAGGTGAACCTGGAGGAGATGCTCAAGTTTCTCGACTTTGACAAACTGACCAAGGACTTGGAGTTTCGCGAGCGCGGTGAGCGGAGTCTGCGGGTTAAATTGCCGGAGGTGGAGGGGCTGCCGACCGATCTGGTCTTTGGCCATCAGATCTTCGCGCTGCAGAAAGATCGAGCGGTCGCGCCGCACGGCCACTACAATCTGGCCTCGTCTTTTCTGATTCTCGATGGCGAGTTTCACGGCCGCCACTTCGACCGTCTGGACGACGATCGCAAGTCGATGATCATCAAACCGACGATCGATCGCCAGTTCGGCCCGGGCGAGTACTCCACCATTTCCGAGCATCGCGACAATGTGCATTGGTTCAAGGCGACCAGCGACACCGCCTTCATCTTCAACATCCACGTCGTGAATCTGCAGGACGATTACCCCCAGCCGGGTGGCCGCGTCTACATCGACCCCGAGGGGGAGAAACTCTCCGACGGTACAATTCGTGCCCGCAAGATTCGCGCGGCCGAAGCGATCAAACGATTCGGCTAAAGAGCCAGCAGGCCCGCCGAGCTACGACTCCGCCGGTAGCACAAAGCTCATATGCATTTCGGCGTGTCGGGCGCCCCACTGTTCCCACTCGTCGAGGGTCAGATTGCCCAACAGCGGATGTTTGCAGCGCTTCGACTCGGTCTTGCAACGCTCCAAGGCGGCCCGCAGCGCGCCGATACCCGCTTCGACTTCGGCCGATTCGGCAGGCAGAAAATGGCTCTCCGAGTCGGGCGGAATCTTGTAGCCCGATGGCAATGGCTTGGTCAGAAATCGTTTCTTCATGAACCAGCGCGCGATCAGCGCAATCGCGATCGGGGGCTTCATCGGGATCCCGTCGATCGAGGAGTTAAACGAGGTCGCCAGGTGTTCCAGTATTTGGCCGTAACTCCAGTTGCCGACGGTCTTGACCGGGCCGGCGGCCAGACGCTCGGCGTCGGCCAGGATATCGTCGTACGTGGAGTAGTGAACCGTTCGCCGCCCGCTGACGGTCTTGGTATCGACGGTCATGAGGGGGACTCCTTGCGCTGGTAGCTCACTGTTACAGTTCCACGTCTTTTTCGCTCGATTTATCGGCTCCGAACGCGGCGCGGAGTTTGTCCCGCTGCGAGGCGACTAATTTATCGGGGCCGACCAGTTTCAAGAAGTAGATTGCCTCCTGTTCTGGTACGATCAGCGCCACGTGAATTGTCCGTGAATCGGGAACGTCGACCGTCTTGCGGTTGAAGGGAGGACCGACCGACTTCATGTGTGTTCCGCTTAGTTCGACAACGACGTATTCCCCTTGCGGAGCCTTGCCTTGCACCGCTTTGACAGTTCGCCCGTTTCCACGGTACTGTCCGATCCAGCGTTTGATGTTTTCCGAAATCGGGCTTGGTCCGAACTTGAAGACCACGAACTCGGCCGACTTTTCCGCGTCGTCGGGGTCACTCACGCGAAATTGAGCTTCCCGCATGTTCATCGACGGTTGTTCCTTTTGCCACGTCTTGGGAAGCGCCAGCTTGAGCCCCGACGCATCGATTTCCTGAGTCTCCCCGGCCGGGGCTGCTGTCTCTTGGGCCTCGGGTTTGTCGGTCGTGGCCGTCGTACTCTCCGGCTGAGCGGTCTCTTGGGGAGTCGCATCATCGGTGGTTGCCGTCGCGGGCGTTTCACCTTCCGCCTCCGGCTTCTTGTCATCGGCTTGCGTGCAAGAGCTGCCGAGCGAGACGAGGGAGATGGATAGTAAGAGTGAGCCGAGCCAGCTGGGCAGTCGAGTGGTCATGGGTATTTCCTAATCACGTTCGTGGGTTAATTTGAAGAAGGGATGGCGCCTCTGTTCCGCGAAATGAAGACCCGCTGACAGACACCGCAAGCGAGCCTGTATTGTAACGCCTTATCGGGGTCTGAACAGCTTGCAGGCGTGGACTACAATCGCCCCGCTTGCAGCGCCCCCCTCAAGTCCCACCGGCGGTTACTCGATTTCCGCCATGAACTTGGAGAAGCGGGCCTGGTGCATGGCGAAATTATCGCCAAAGATGCTGGTGAAGTCTTTCAGCCGCTGATCCGAAGAGCCAGGCTGGCCCGGTTCATGCGACGCCGTCTTGGCCAGGTACTCCGTGTAACGGCGGGGTTGCGTTTCTGACAAGTAGAAAGTGAAAGCCCAGGCCTGCGCGTAGGCCAACTGCGAATCGCTTATGAATTGCTGGTCGGCGGTGATCATGCTTGCCAGGTCGGAGGTCTTCAGCCGACTGGCGATCCGCTTGTAATTGGCCAGCTGGGCGCGATTCAGGCGGTCTTCCGGCGACGAAAAATCTCGCGAGTCGTAGATGCCGTGAGCTTCGAACAACGTCCCTAGTCCCTCGGCAACCCAGCGCGGACAGTCGGCGAACCGCTTGTGCACGCCCGTGTTGAAGGCGGTCTGGTGAGTTACTTCGTGGATGATGGTCTTCGCATTCCGCTTCCACTGACGGCCCTTGGTCTTGCCGTTCGCTTCGTCGTAGAGATGAACCCGATTGGTCATCGGCGAGTAGTAGCCGAGCACATTGGGACCGATTGGGTTCCCGGTTCGCGCGGCGTACTTCATGTAATCTTGTTTGTCCTTCCAGACGACCGCGATGAGAGGAAACTCCGGCTCGGTAATGGGCAGCCCGCGGACGGAAAAGTAATGGACAAACGATCGATAGAGATCCTCAAAACGCTCGGCCCAGCGATCGCGCTCGCCCGCGGGGTGGGCCACCAGATAATGTCCGGTTCCGGTGATGTCGAACTGGCGACCCAACTCGGCCGCCAACCGGCTGCGGAGTTCCGCGGCGGTGTAGCTGCGAAATTGCTCCGCCGAGCGGCGATAGTTGCGGGCTTGCGACGTGCGGAAGTCGAGCAGTTGTCCGTCGCGGAGCATGAGCTGCACCCGCGATTTGGACCAGTAGATCGGACGCCCTTCGACGCGCTGGCCATCGACATCGGCCTGAATCATGAAGTGAGCGGCCTGAACTTCCGAATTGGTCGCGGCGCTGGCTAGCAGCATCGCGGTCAGAAGCATTAACAGCGGGCTGAGGTGTCGAAGTCGGGGCATGATCATGACCGTCAAAGTCGTTTCGGGGCGGTGTGCGGTAAGGGAGGGGGTGTCGTTGCCCTCAATCGAAAGTCTAGCTCACAAACTGCTGTGAAGCCGGCGGGAATCTTGGTCGAATGGTCTCACTCGGGGTACAATAAGACCGTTCAAACGGGGATTTCTTAGCAGGAGACGTACAGATGTTGGGGATGCTGTTAATCGTGGCGGGGTTGGCGACCGGACAGCCGGCAGTGGCGGATGACGCGGAACTGCGAGCCCAGGCTTCGCGGTTGGTGCGATCCTTGGGTGCCGACACGCTCAAGGATCGCGAGCAGGCCGAACAGCAGCTTCGTGAATTGGGGCCGGCCGTGCTCAAGTACTTGCCGGTGCCGAACCGGCGGATGTCGAATGAGCAACAGACTCGACTGAAGCGCGTGACGGATGAGTTACGGCTGCGACAGGCGGTCGACGCCACCGCGGGCAGCACCGTAACGCTAAAGCTCGACAACGTGAAACTGTCTGAAGCGTTGAAGGAACTCGAAGAGCAATCAGGCAACAAGTTCGTCGACTATCGCGAGTCGATGGGACAGAAGGTGAATGACCCTGAGGTTTCTTTGTCGGTCGACGCGGTGCCATTCTGGCAGGCGGTCGACCAGCTACTCGCCGCGGCGAAGTTAACGGTCTACCCCTATGCGACTGACGATGAAGGCGAGCCGCTGCAAGCCGTGGCGCTGGTCGATGAGAAGACGCCGGGAACCTGGCGGCGGCAGTACGTTGCCTATGACCAGGCGTTTCGTTTCGAAGCCATTCGCATCCTGGCACGTCGCGGACTGCAAGACAGTGACGAGAATCGTCTGCGGTTGGAGATGGAAGCCGCCTGGGAGCCTCGCCTGAGACCGATTTCGATATCGATTCATGCCGATGGCATGCAGGCTGAGCTCGGCGATGCCGATACGCCCTTGCAGGTGGTCAGCAGTGGCCAGCAATCGATCGATGTGTATGGAGGCTCGACCCAGTTCCCGATCTACTTGGCTCTGCCGCCGCGGACCAGTACGCAGCTCAAAAAAGTCCGCGGCAAGCTGTCCGCCTTGTTGCCGGGGCGGATCGAATCGTTCCGTTTCAACCGACTCGGCAACGTGCCTCGCGAAGGCGTCGCCAAGAAATTGGGGGACGTCACCGCGACCTTGTTGCAGGTCGTCAAGAACGGGAGCGTCTGGGAGGTGCGACTGCGGGCGACTTTCGAGAGTGAAGCGGCCGAAGAACTCGATTCTCACGAGGAAGGCTGGGTCGCCAAGAACGAGGTTTACCTCGAATCGACCGACGGCAAGAAAACCCGGGTGGACGTGGCCACGACCGACGATCCCGCCGCGGTGGCCTCCGAGTCGGGAACCGGTTTCATGTTTGTGCTCGATGAGGGAGACCAGATCTCCAACTACCAACTGGTTTACAACACCCCGGCCGCCCTGGTCGTCCAGGAAGTTACTTTTGAGTTCAAGGATCTGCCCCTACCGTAAGCAGAACCTCGTCTCACCCACGGCATGCTCGGTGAGAGAATCGGCGGGATTGCAAACAGCCGCGGCGCAGATCGCGGGGGCGAGAAAGGGCAGCTCAACGTGAAAATTCTCTATAGACGGGCAGCCGCACATGGCGCCACTCTTTGCGCCACCCTGGCACTGCTGGTCGGTTCGCCGGCGACGGAGCCGGTCCCGGCCGCGGAGCCGAACGCCGACTCCGCCGCCCCGTCGGATACGAAAAAGTCGACTCCCGCCCCGCCGGTCATCGCCGCTCGTGTGGCCGATGTGCCGATCTACGTTGCCGAGGTCGACGCGGCGCTCCATGAACTGCTGGGTGAACGCGACATAACCGCCGCCAGGCGCAATCGCCTGCGGGCCGAGATGCTCCGGCAGACGGTCGAAGAGCGGGTCGCGCTGCACTATCTGCGTCGCCACAAGCGGGCCGCCAGCAGTCATCAAATCAATGCCGAGGTGAAGCACATTACCGCGCAGCTCAAGAGTCGACAGACAACGCTGGCCGATCATGTCAGTTCGCGGGGCATCACCGAACAGGCACTTCGCGAAGAACTTCACTGGCGGCTTAGCTGGCAGAGGTACTTGCAAAAGACGATCACCGATGAAACGCAAGCCAAATACTTTGCCGATCATCGGCGCGATTTTGATGGAACCCGGATGCGCACCTCCCAGATCCTGCTGGTGCCCGACGATTCCAACGACGTGGAGACCCTGAGAAAGCAGCTCCGCGAGCTGCGCCAGAAGATCGAGAGCAGCGATCTGTCGTTTGTCGAAGCAGCTCGTCAGTACTCGGCCGCGCCGTCGAAGAGTACGGGTGGCGATCTGGGGTTTCTGACTCGTCATGGCGAGATGCATCCAGCCCTCTCGGCGGCGGCCTTTGCCCTGGAAGAAGGGGAGCTGAGTGATCCGATCGTGACGCCCCATGGGGTACATCTCTTGAAGTGCACCGCTATTGAGCCGGGAGAGCGAACCTGGCAGGACGCCCGCGATGAGCTTCGCCAGGCGATGATCCGCGCGGCGTTCCGAAAGATTGTTGAACAAGAGCGGCCGCAGGTGTCGGTGCGCTACAGTGGTGCGATGCCATATCTCGATCCAAAGAACGGGCAACTGGTCGTGCCGCGGTCGGCCGCCGAGTAGGTGGGCCGTCGCGCGAACTTAGGCGGTCAGCAGCTCCTTTACGCCTAGCGGGTCGCTCCTATCGCAGGCGAGCAATAGATCCGCCACCTCGACGGCCATCGCCTGTTTGTCGAGCTTCTTCAAGCAAAAGATGAGCCCTTTGCCCGACTCGAAGAACGGCTTGTTGGCCTTCCGTCCATAAGGGAGCGGGGCCGGCCGGCCAGCGTCGCGAAGCGCCTTGAGCCCAACCCGATAGGCATGGCCGAAATGACCGCGGGCCAGCGAGTAGTCCTCGGCCTCCAGCGCCATCTCGCCCAGCAACTGATGAGCGGCCATTAAATCGGGACAATCGGAGAGCAGCCAGCGCAATTCTTCTTGAGCGATCTCCGTCTCGCCCATCGAGAGCATCTGTTGAACTTCGTCCAGATCGTCGACCCGATCGAGCGCGCACCGCGGATGCAAGAACTCCCACGCATCCTCGTCGGTAACCTGCTGAACGCGGACCTCGCGCGCCGTACGGCGAACCGAAGCAGAGGCTGGTTGTTTGCGTTTTGCCGCCAAGATGGGCTTCGACTTTGAGAATAGTGTGAACCGTAGGAAATCGCGAGCCCGCGAAACAGCCGCTCCGAGGATTTGCCGAAGAGTTGAGGTAGACTCGCGGCGATTATCAATTCGCCTGCAGCGTAATGCAAAGAAGGGGAACCGTCTACCGGCTTCCCATATCCTCGCCTCCGTTCGTCTTCCGCATGCGGTCGCGCCGACCTGACGCCTTGTGATCGCCCGCCGAGCCGCCTTACAATCACGCTCGAACCCCTCCTCGATGATCTCTCACCGCCGGCAGCGATCCGCACCCTGCTTCGATCGTGGCCGCCGCATTTGGACGGAACCTTGGCCAAGCGACGTTCTGACTCCCGCGACCAAGACGCGACCGCTCTGCCGGATGCCGCCTGGCGACAGTCGTTTCGTCGTCGTCTGCTGGCCTGGTATCGTCGCGCGGCCCGCGATCTGCCCTGGAGACGCTCTTCGAACGTCTACCACACCTGGATCAGTGAGATCATGCTGCAGCAGACCCAGGTCAGCACGGTCGAGCCCTACTTCGAGCGATTCATCGCGGAGTTCCCCACCATTGCCGATCTGGCAGCCGCCGACGAGCAGGAAGTGTTGCGGTTTTGGGAAGGCTTGGGTTACTACCGCCGAGCCCGCCAGCTGCATGCCGCGGCCCAGATGATTGTCACCGATTACGACGGCCAGTTTCCCCGCACGGCCGACGAGGTCCAGGCATTGCCCGGCATCGGCCGCTATACGGTGGGGGCGATTCTCTCGATCGCCTTCGACGCGCGGGAACCGATACTGGAAGCCAACACGCGGCGGCTGTTGACGCGATTATTGGCTTACCCGGGCGATCCGCATCGCGGCGAAGGGGAGCAGCTCTTGTGGCAGTTTGCCGAACAGCTACTACCCCGTCGAGGAGTCGGAGAACTTAATCAAGCCTTGATGGAACTTGGCTCGTTGATTTGTTCACCCAAAGAGCCCGACTGCGAGGCCTGTCCCGCGCGGGAGTGTTGTCCGACGGCGGCCCGCGGTCTGCAAGCCGAGATTCCACCACCGAAGCGGCCTCCGCAATGGGAATCGATTCGCGAGGCGGCGATCGTCGTGCGGCGTCGCGGAAGATTGCTCCTTCGCCAGTGTCAGGAGGGCGAACGGTGGAGTGGTCTGTGGGATTTTCCGCGGGTACCACTTAAGGCGCGCCGCAAAGACAAGGTGCGGGACGAGATCGAGACTCAGGTAGCGGAGTTGACCGGGGCTGAGATCGAGTTGGGCCCGCACCTGACGACGATCAAGCACGGCGTAACGCGTTTTCGTATCACCTTGGAATGTTACGAGGCGACCCACCTGTCGGGGCCCGCAACTCGCGGAGCCGGTCGCGCGACACTGAAGTGGTTGCGCCCGTCCGACTTGGAAGACTACCCGCTGAGCACAACCGGCCGTCGATTGAGTCGTCTGGTTCAGCAGCGGGCGGCGCGACCTTTGGCGGCCGTGAGCGATTAGACGGGCCGGGCCACGGCTATCTTCCCAGCAGCGCGTCGACTGCCGCGCCGATATCTTGTTGACGCATCAGAGACTCCCCGACCAGCATGGCGTCGACGTTGGCCGCCGCCAGCCGATCGACGTCCGCGCGCGTGCGGATGCCGCTCTCGCCGACCACCACACACTCTTCAGGAATATCTTGCCGCAGTCGAATCGTATGTTCCAGATCGGTTTCAAAGCTCCGCAGGTCGCGGTTATTGATACCAATCAGGCGGGCGCCCGCCTCCAGCACGCGCGGCAGATTGGCTGGCTCGTAAAACTCCACCAGCGGGGTCATGCCCAACTCGATGGCTCGATTGTGCAGCGAACGGAGGTCGCAATCGTCGAGGCACTCGGCGATCAACAGCACCGCATCGGCGCCGGCCGCGCGGGCTTCGAGCAACTGATAGGGGTCGAGAATGAAGTCCTTGCGCAACAGCGGAGTATCGACCGCCCGGCGTATCTGTCGCAGGAATTCTAGGCTGCCCTGAAAGTACGACTCGTCGGTCAGCACGCTGATGCAACTGGCTCCATGGTCCGCATAGGTCTTGGCGATGGTGACCGGATCGAAGTCTTCGCGAATGATGCCGGCCGAAGGGCTCGCTTTCTTGACTTCCGCGATCAGTCGCACATCGTCCCCCGTGGCCAGAGCGGCGAAAAAGTCGCGCACCGGAGGCGCGGCGGGAAGCGCCTCCTCGAGCTGGGCGACGGGCCGCGCGGTCTTGGCGGCGGCGATCTCTTCTCGCTTGGTGGCGACGATTTTATCGAGGACAGTTGTCAAAGATTTTCGCGGCACAACAGGCCGCGCCACCGATGGAGGATCGAACGAAGAACGTCTAGTGTTTGAAATGTCGACGAGAGGTAAAGACCATCGGAATTCCATGTTGATTACAAGCGGCGATGACCTCTTCGTCACGTCGCGAACCGCCCGGCTCGATGATGGCCTTAATTCCCGCTTGGTGGGCTCGCTCGATCGAATCGGCGAAGGGGAAGAAGGCGTCGGAGGCGAGCACGCTTCCGGCGGCATGCTCCCCGGCTTTGTTGATGGCGATTTCGACGGAGTCGACCCGGCTCATCTGCCCCGCTCCCGCGCCGCGGAGAGCGCGGTCCTTGCAGAGCACGATGGCGTTCGACTTGACGTGTCGGACCATGGTCCAGGCGAATCGCAATTCGGCCAATTGTTGTTCGGTCGGTTGTGCCTCGGTGACAACTTTCCACTCGTCATACAAGTCGGCTTCGGAATCGCTTTCCTGGAGCAGCAGTCCCCCTTCGATATGTCGCGATTGCATGGCCCCGGCGGCGCCCATGACTTCGCCGACATCGAGCAGGCGGACATTCGACTTCCATTTTGGCTTCGTGCGGAGGATGTCGAGCGCGTCGTCGCTGAAACCGGGTGCGACAATGGCCTCGACGAACTTGCCCGGCTCCGCCAGGCACTCGGCCGTTTCGGCGTCGACCATTTGATTGAAGCCGAGTACCGAGCCGAAGGCACTCACCGGATCGCCCTCGAAAGCGGCTCGCGTGGCGTCGAGGAGCGTGTCGGCCGAGGCCGCTCCGCAGGGATTGGTGTGTTTGATGACCACGGCGCCCGCGTCGGGCAGGCTCCGGGCAATGGCCAGCGCGCTATCGAGGTCGAGCAGATTGTTATAGGAGAGTTCCTTACCGCCGAGTTGTTCGGCGGAGAGCAGATTGGCCCCGCTGGCGTTGGGCATCGCGTAGAGCGCCGCCTGTTGATGGGGATTCTCGCCATACCGCAGCACGGCCCGGCGATCGAGCGCCACCGAGAGCGTGTTGGGAAAGGGGCCATCGCCATCGCCGGCGGAGAGTCGCGAAAAATATTCGGCAATCGCGCGATCGTACTGAGCGGTTTGCGCGAAGGCGGCTTCCATCAACTCTCGGCGTAATTCGAGCGTCGTGCAGCCCTTCTCGGCAATCTGCTCCAGAATGGCTGCATACTGCGAGGGACTGGTGGCCACCGTGGTGAAGGCGTGGTTCTTGGCGGCGGCGCGAACCATCGAGGGGCCGCCGATATCGATGTTTTCCACCGCGGCGTCGAAGGTGACATCGGCCCGCGCCACCGTCGCTTCGAACGGGTAGAGATTTACGACGACCAGCGGAAAGGTGAGAATCTCGTGCTCGGCCAGCGCGGCCATGTCATCGGGACGGTCGTGACGGCAGAGAATTCCGCCATGCACTTTGGGGTGCAACGTCTTGAGTCGACCTTCCATCATTTCAGGAAAGCCGGTGTAGTCGGAGACATCGCGGACTTCCAGGCCGGCCTCCATCAAATGACGCCGCGTTCCTCCTGTACTGAAGAGATCCACGCCCGCGGCCACGAGTCCTTGAGCAAACTCGGTTAGCCCGTCCTTGTCGCTGACGCTCAGCAGAGCGCGTTCAATCCGTGGTGAGGTCATAATTCGCCGTGACTATGTGACTCTCGGTGAAGAAGTCGCTGGGATTCCGATCAGAAAGGGGCGGTATCTCGAAGTATCGGCCAGATACTCAGCGAGCCGCGCTCCATGTCAAGCTCGCCATCGTAACAGGTGATAGCGACCCTCGAACAGAGTGCCCGGCGGCGAGCGGAATAGCCGGCGGGAGAGAACAGCCAGTAGATGAGTGGGAACGATTTAGAACCAGTGGATAAGTAGGGGCGATCTAGAAGTCGTCATCGTCTTCGAATTCGTCGTCTCCGAAGCCGCCATCGTCCTCGTCGTCGTCCAATCCATCATCGTCGTCCTCTTCAAATCCGCCGAGGCCCTCTTCCTCCGCCTCCGCCGCTTCCGCTTCTTCGCTGGCCTTCTTCATCGCTTTCACATTGGCGTGGACCACCGGCTCGGTAAGCGCGACTTCGTGCAGACACTGAATCAGTCCGCCATGGGTTGCCAGAAAAATGCGGTCGGTCCGGTCGTTGGCGACCGTCAGATCAGAAAACTCCGCCGAAAGCGTATCGACCAGACCGCCGTTATCGGCTCGCAACACTAACATCCGCCCCGCGGCGTCGCGACCATAGAGTCGGGTAGGACTGGCGGCGAGCAACTCCGTAACGCCGGGGGCCCACCAGATTTCCTCGCCGTCGACCGTCGCGGTGCGGTCGATTCTGCCCGCTTCACTCTCCGCCAAAGTCAGCTGCTCCTCGCTGACGCGCCCCGACAGGCAGAAGACTCCGCCCGTCTCCGTGGCTACGTAGACCAGTTCGCCGGTCGCCAAAGGGCGGGAGCTGATCGGAGAACCGGTTGCCAGCCGCCAGGCTCGCGAACCGGTCTGTTCGTGAATCTTGTAGAGATGGCCACCCAGCGTCCCGACGTACAAGTAGGGTTTGATGTAAACCGGGCGAGCAGCGACACCACTCCCTAGTTCAATGCGAAACCGCGGGTTAAGGCTACTGCTGTCGGCCACATAGAAGTAGTTTGCCTCTGTCGGCCAACTGACACTGCTTTCGGTGGCGTAGGGTTGAACATCGGCCAGGCCGACCGAGGCATAGCGCCAGGGTCGGCGTTGTTTATCGTGGATGGAGTATCCCTGCATCACGCCGCCGTTGGAGGGAACGAATACAGAATTCCGGGTGACTGCCGGGCCGGCACCGGGGGCACCGAAGGTCCGTTGTTGCCAGAGAATGTTTCCATTCTCGCGATCCATAACGTAAAGCGTATTGCCATTGAGCGCGGCGACGTGATTGGGACCAACTCCGACGGCGGTCGTCGGTCGGTTGATGGAGCCGATTCGGCGGTACCAATGAACTTTGCCCGTCTCAGAATCGATCGAACTGATGATGCCACGTCGCGTCTGCACGAACAGCACGCCATCGCCCACCGTGATGTTCTCGACGCGGTCACGCCCCGCATCCATTTGGACCCGATGAAACCAGGAACGCGTCAATCCATGTCGGAGGGCCGTCGATTCGGGGATCAACGGATTGCTGATCGACTGGCCGTATGCCGTCGTCGAGAGAGTGGCCAGGGCCAGCAGTGCGACGAGGCACCGAGAAATCCAAACAGTAGCAAGATGAGTCACAACCAGGGCTCCGAGTCGAGGCCTATTCTCTGAAACGTGTACGTCAGACTGCGGGTCCCCCCCGTCGGCAAAAGCGGTCGGCGAAGGCGGGAGATACCCAACACTCTATAATAGTCGATGGCCGTTGTTTTTGGCACTTTTTTGCCGTTTCGGCCGGTTGTGGGGCTGTCGCGAGCGGTTGGCCCCTGGGCTGGCCGCGTGCGGACCTCTACAGCGCCCTGTTTTCCTAATCAGAACCTCCTGTGAGACAACACGTTAGGCCCCCGCTTCCGCTCCCTGTGGCGCTAGTTGTGAGGGCAAGGTCGTGATAGGCTCTCTAGGATGGTCGCGACGCAACAGCCGTAGGGCGTCGCCTGGTGGCCGAGAGGATGTGCCACCGCAAGTTATCTGGCGAAGCCCCTACCGGTCATGACAAGTTGGTTCGATTTCCACCTATGCAACCTGATCAGCTTTCCGACGACGACCTGGCGGCACTCGACGCCACGCTGGGCTATTTGAACTTCTCGTCGGGGGCGGCCGACCCTCAACTCTTCGCCAATCTCGATCGACTCTATCGGGCCCTAAATAGAGCGGACTCAAGGGACGGGCCGGACTCACCGGACTCAAGAGAGAGGCCCGGCAGTAGCTTGGGGTCTGCTCAGGGCGGTCCCTCCGCGACCAGCCGATTCGGTGCCGTTTCTCCCCGAGGGTCATCCTCCCAGATTTCAACCTGGCAGTTGCTGGAACCGCTGCTGTTGTCTCGGCTGGAAGAATTGGCCGCCGCCGGAACCGTATTTCGCGACGCCTCACAGGCGCGAGCCATCGTGCATTTGGCTCACGACGAGATTCTTCCCGCCTATCGTGAGTTTCATCGCGATCTGTTGTTCCACCAAGATGATGCGATCATCTTCAACGCTTTCTTCGTCGGTCGAGTTTATGAAGTGGTCCTCCGCGAGCACGGACGCGATATCCAGGAGACGGGCGAATCGGTGGTCGACGCCGCCCTGACCACGCTCAACGACTACCTGGGACATCGTCCGATTGCCGTGCTGGAAACGGATCAGAAAATCAACTCCTACGCTCACGAACGGATACGACCGGTTCCACTTTACGTGCAGGGAGCGGGCGTGACGCTCAGCCGGTACGAGTCGTTGGTTGCCGGGGCGATTGAGATTCTCGAATCGACTGATGAGTCGATCCTTGAGCAGGCCTTCTTCGACCCGGAGCTGCTCGAAGAACTCGCCTTTGACCCGCGGGCCTACGACTTCAACCACCCGGTGAATCGTCGTCCGAACTATCACTTCGGGCAATGGGATCCCAGCCATATCGACAACCAGGGTCGTTATCGTCGCTACGTGGTTCAACAGGTCACGTTGGATGCGATCTTAGCGCGGGTCACGCGGGACAGCGCCGCGCAGGTCGACCAGCTGTCGAATGAAGAGCTTCTGTTTGAAGCTTCCGCCACGCTCGCCGGCACGATCCTTATGTCGACGGCGATTAGCGGTCGCGGGCCAGAAACACACACCTCTGAGGCGACCTTGTCCAGTCTGCTGCCGAACATCGCGTCGGTTCGAGATGAGTTTTACAAGTCGCTATTAGCAAAGAGCGTCGAATCGCATCCCCACCTGATCGAGGACGCGAAAGTACGCCAGCAGCCGTTTGGTGCCGCTCGCCAACAGCTCAATGCCGAACTGGCGCGGCGGCGGGCCGCCCAGCTGGAACATATTCATCTGGCCCGGGCCTTTGCCAAGATGGGTTACGCCGAAGCGGCCGAGCGACAAGCGGCGATCGTGCCGGCCGCCTCTTCACGAATCGTATGTCAGATCGAGTGCCGACTGGCCACCGGTCAACTGCTGCTCGATCGCGGTCAGATCAACGAGGCGGCTTCCCTCTTTCCGGAGATCATCGATCTATTGCATCGCGGCATCGCCTGCGGAGCGATCGTCGATCCCTGGAACGCGATCGGCTTCGATGGCCAGTTCAGTCTGTTTCCTGGTATTCAAGATAGTGTGCCCGATCATCGACTCGACGATCTGGTCGAGCTGATGGATGAGATCTTTGCGCTGTTGGCCCGCAGCTGGTCGCTGGCGGCGGCGGACGACAACGACGAGGTGCAGACGATCTCCGGTAGCGAACTGTTGAAACTGGCCATCTGGTGGGATCAATTCGCAGTCCCCACCGTAAGCGGTCTGGAAGCGGTGTTTGCCGCGCCGCTTCACGAATCGGCGGAACGGGCGGCGACCGCCCTGGCGGCCTGGCGCTCGGCCGGCACGACCGCCGGCGACGTGGCCTTCTGGCGACCTCACGCCGAGCAGTTCGATTCTCCCAAGGCCTATGTGCTCGTTGTGCAAGCGCTGCTCGATCAGCGCGACTATGTGGCCGCCATGGGGATGTTGATGCATTGGCTCAGCCAGGCGGAACGCATCGAGCTCCAGGAGGCGGGCGATTGGTTTCACAGCCTCGTCGAGCGCTGGCTCGGTCAGCTGCTCGACGAAGTCACCGATGACGACACCGTGGGCGGCTTTGATCGCTGGACGCTGATCGGAAAGTTCTTCGACTTTCTGGAAGCCAACGCGGAAGAGTATTGGGACGCACCACAATTGGAACTGGAAGCCTTGCTCGGAGAAGCCGACCTCGATGAGTTCGAGGATCTCGAAGAGGGTGAAGAAGACGAGGAAGACGATCTCTACCGCGCCGCCTACGACGGAATCAGCTTTCGAGACAGCACCGACGATGGCATCGATGCCGACTTGTTGGGCTCGAACGACGAAACCGATTACGAGTTGGAATTCGAGGCCCGGCGAATTACCGAACGACTCACGTTCTTGGTCACGCTCTCGCGACTCTGGAGCCGGACCGCGCTGGCGGCAGCCGGCGACGAGCGATGTCGTCGGGAGCTGGAGTCCCGGCTCGATCAGTGGCTTGGTCGTGCCTTGACGAATCGCCAGGAGCTGCTCGAACTTCTTTCTCAGTTGGCCAACCATCGGGTCGCGCAGGCCTCCGGATCATTCGAATCGTTGTTGGAATACGATCGCCGCATCAACATTAAAGAGGCGATGCTGGAGAGAACGACGGCGACCTGCCGCAATTGCGCCACCGCCATTTGGTTCCTTCGCGCGGCCGGCGCGAAGTGCGACGACGCCCAACTCGAGCCTGGCGAAGCGGAGTTCTCGGTGGTCTTGAAGGCGGCCCTGCTGGGCGATCGCCAGGGGCTGGCGGCCGGCTGGTCGGCCTGGACCAGTGAATTGGCGAAACAACCGCTCTTGTACGTTCCCGTCAATCGGGGCGGCGATCCGATCCAGATTGTCGCTACCCGATCGCTGCATCGCAGCATTCGCCTGATGTTGGGAATGTTGCCCCGCCTGGGTGAGATCGAGCGGACGATTCGGCTGTTGGAACTCTGCATCGCCTCGGAACAGACCCATCCGCTGGGAACCCGTGCCGTGACCGAGTTTGCCGATCTCCTGCATGTGGCCCATCGAGCGACGGCCGACAGCCTTATCGCTTCGATCGAAAGCTGGTCTCAGAAGAGCAGCTCCGAGGCGGACTCGACCGCCGACGAAGACCAGGACCTGATCGATGCGCTGCAACAATTGACCGATACGACCCTCGTCATCTGGCTGGCCCACAGCCGTCACTTGCGGCTATCGATTCTGGAGAAAGTCTCGGACTCCAAAGATTGGCAGCGGACGGTGGAGTTCATTCAACGATTCGGAGGTGACCTGTTTCATCAGCAGTTCATGAATCCGGGCAACTTGCGGTCGATATTGCAGAGTGGCGCCGCGCAGTGGCTGCAAGACGCCACCGAGCAGGTGGAGGACCCCGACGAATTGCCAACGTTGGCGCTGATCACCGACCAAGATGCCCGCCGCGAGGCGCTCCGGCAGTTCGAGTTGGTGATCGAGACGGTGTTGGAGAACCACCTTGAGTACCTCGACTACAACAGCACCACTACCCAATCCGATCGGGGCGAGATGCTGTATGCACTGCTCGACTTGATCCGCGTACGAGTGATCTACGATCGTGTCGCTTGGAACGTGACTCCGGTGGTGTTGACGCATGAATCGCTCGTGCGGTCGCGACATCTCTCCGCCGCCGCCATCTGGCAGCGTGAACTGGCCTCGCAGACGGACGAAATGGCCGATGAACTCATCGGCAAACTCAATCGCCTGCAACAGCAACATGGCATGCGGCTTTCGACAATCGCCGCCCGTCTGGAAGAACGATTTATCCGGCCGCTGGCAATCGATCGAATTCGTGCCCTGGTCAAGCCCACGGTCGAGAGTCGTCGCCGTGGCGAATCTTCGTCGGAGTTTGAACGGCTCGAAGAAGAGGTCGAAGAACTGACTCGCACGCCCTCCGGGGTGGGTTTTGACGTACCGGAGTGGATCACGGCGTTAGAAGAAGAGGTCGAGCGGGCAACCACCCTCTCGACCACCCTGGAGATCGAGCGACTGGCACACGAACAAGTGACTCGACGCATTCTCTCCCGCGACGAGCTGGATGAGCAGCTGGCTAAACTCGCGATCGACGAAGAAGAATAATACTCCCCCGCTCTGTTCGAGGGGCGGGGATGGCAGAAGGCCAAGGACCTTTGCCCTGTCTCGAAGCGCGAACTCCTTCACGCGTTAACACCGCAAGAAGTCAGTCCAGATAGCGTCGCTCACCAGCAGTCCCTCCCGTGTCAGACGCAGGCGGTTTCCCTCCCGGGACAATCTGCCGGCCGCCACATGCGACTCGAGCCGGGATCCGACGAGTCGCTCGACTTCCCAGCCGGTCTCGGCGGCGAACTCGCGTGTGTCGATTCCCTCCAGTCTCCGTAGCGCGAATACCAGTCGTTCCCGCGCGGCGTCGGCCGGTGCCAGCTGCTCGCTCTCGGCCACGGGTGACTCGCCCGCCAGCACCCGCCGAATGTAAGTCGTCGTGCTGCGGTGGTTCGTTTCGCGGCGGCCGGCCACAAAGCGAGAAGCCCCCGGACCGACGGCATGATAACTGAGGCCTGACCAGTAGACTTGATTGTGTCGACTGCGGCGTCCCTGCCTGGCAAAATTGGAAACCTCATAATGTTCGTAACCCGCCTCGCCGAGTCGATCGATGGCCGCCAGGTACATGTCCCGTTGCACTTCCTCGTCCACCTCGGTCAGGTCCCGTTTCTCGCGGCGGCTCCAGAACGCGGTGCCCCGCTCGAACGTCAGCCCGTAGGTCGAGATGTGTTCCGGCTCCAGAGCGACGGCCGCTTCGAGATCGGACTGCCAGGCGGAGAGCGCCTCGTCGGGCGCCGCGAATATAAGATCGAGGGCCACTTCCAGTCCGGCCTCCCGCGCCAATTCGACGGCCGCTTGAATGTCGCTGGCCGTGTGATCGCGTTCCAGCAGCCGCAGCTTCGCATCGTCGAACGACTGGGCGCCGAGGCTGATGCGGGTCACTCCGTGCCGGTGCAAGACCGCCATCCGCTCACGATCGAGATCGGCCGGGTTGGCTTCCACGCTCAGTTCGGCGCCGGTGGCCAGTGGAAAGGTCCTTGTTGTCGAGGTCAGCAGCCGATCGAGCGGCGCCGCGGTCAGGTGCGTCGGCGTTCCGCCACCGAAGTAGAGCGTGTCGACTTCACTTGGCGACTCGATCGCCGCTAGTTCGCGTTCGACCGCCTCCAGATAGGAATCGATAAGATCATCACGCCCGGTGACCAGTGTGAAATTGCAGTAGCCGCAACGATGTTGGCAAAACGGCACGTGCACGTAAGCGGACCGCGGCGACAGGCTTGATCGGTCGTTCATGGCACCACATTACCCGCTCACCAGATTACCGGCTCACCACATTGTCCGCTCACGGTGCCGTAAGAAAACTCGGCGTGCCTGTCGAGGACACGGCCCGGCACCCGCCAGCGTCACTCCCAGGTGGCACGACCGCACGCTCCTTACAGCCAGAGGTGGAGTCGACCATCGAGCATGTCGGGCAACGCCTTCTCAACCTGCCGGCGAATGCTCCCGTCATGGTAGCGGGTACTGAAGTGGGCGGCGATGATCAGTTCGTTCTTGAAGCGATCGCGACGCTCGATGATGTCGTCCAGATGCATGTGTCCGTACTTGTGAATCTTCTCACGGCGATGATTGGGCGCCACGAAGGTCATCTCGGTGACGAGAATCTCGGCTTCGTACATTTCGGGGCAGTCGTCCAGTCCCATCGGAGCGCTGTCGCCCACATAGGCGAAAACCGGAATGCGCTGTTCGACCGTGACGTCGGTTCCGCCTATCCGCAGATCGCGAATCTGTTCGCCGCTCAATTGTTGGAATTCCTCTTTCAGCTTACGCCGGCGTTGCCAAACGACGAAGCCGAGCGAGGGCACCGAATGGCGAGTCGCCGAGACGGTCATGACATGCTCCCGAGATAGCTCGATCTCGTCGCCGGGAGCCACCGGGACCAATTCACAAGGCAAGCGTCCACGATCGAGTTGACGGAACATCTTCAATATCTGTTGCACCGGCTCCACGGCCACTTCCGGCAAGTAGATGGTGGGCGGTTCCATCTTCATCATCCGCCGTCGGGCGACGTAGACCGGCAGCGCCGCGATGTGATCGAGATGGGCATGCGAGACACACCAGGTGCCGGTTCCCATGAACGACCAGGGTTGGGCACCGAGATCGAAGCCGATCTTCAGTTCCGGAACGCGCCAATACGACTGCACCGCCGCGCGCGAGTAGCCCTCGATCGTGAGATCTTTGTGAGTCAGCGACTTGACGGCACAGTTGTCGATCATGTGCGTCGCAGGCGGAGGAGAAGAGGGGCGGGGCTAGGCAGGAAACGCCCAGTTTACGCTGCTCATTGGCCACGAAACAGAGGGGGTGTGTCATTGCCAGAGGTGGCAGGCGGAGTGGCGAAGAAACTGACGAAGGCCCTACTCGGACGCGCTGCCATGCTCGTAGGTTTCGACGGCCGAGATGTCGACCTCTTTGTCCGACTGGCTGCCCGGCAGAATCCAGATTTCGCCGAACAGATCATTCTGATCGCTGTGGATGTGGTGATGTCGCACCAGTTCCAACAGCGCCAGAAAGACGCCAATCATTTGCGACTTGTGCATGTCGTCTTTGAAGAGAGAGAAGAAACGAATCCGACCATCTCGCTGCAGCTGCTCGGTGATCTGTTCCATGTAGACATGGATCGGCGTGTCGTCGTAGACGATATTGGACGGCTTTTGAGATGAACTGTCGCGCAGCACTCGGCCAAAGGCGCTGACCAGATCCCACAGCTCCACCTCGTGGATCGGCTGCGCGGCCAGATCACGTTCGCGGGGCGGCAGGTCGTTCGAGCGACGTGCGAAACGTTCCTGCCACTCGCGACTCTGATCCTCGAGGATGCTCGCGGCATCGCGAAACTTCTTGTACTCCAACAGCCGCTCGACCAGATCTTGCTTCGGGTCGTCCAGCTCGCCTTCCTCCTCGCCGGCCCGAGGTAGCACGAGCCGCGACTTGATCTCGATCAGCGTGCTGGCCATCTCCAGAAAATCGCCCACCGCGTTGACGTCGAGCTGTTCCAGAATTTCCATGTGGGCCAAGAACTGGTCGGTGATCGCGCAGATCGGAATCTCCGTGATCTCGACCTCATGCTTTCGCACCAGATAGAGCAGCAGATCGAGCGGACCCCGAAAGGTCTCGAGTTCTACGCTAAAGTTCATAGTCGGGTAGGAGATTCAGCGAAGGAGGACTTCACGGGTTAGGTTCGCCAGCGAGTGTTTTTTCGTCCCGTTGGTCGCTTTGCCTATCTTTTTGCAGGCAACGATAGCATCGCGGCGGGTGCGAACGCATGGCGGGGAGGGCAAGATTGGGGCGTGAATTTGTACTCCAGGAGGGAGGCAACGACTTGGAGCCAAGGCCGGTCACGGGCGACATTTCCGTGGCATTCGACCAATGTGCCAATTATAGCCGCGGTGCAAGTGCGAGGCGAATCAGCCCGAAGGTAGGCTTTAAGGGGTGTCTGGGCGATAGGTCTCGCTCGGGTGGGATACTCTCGTTTTCGGCCCGCTGCGGGCGGGAACTTGAAGCTGGCTCAAAGCGGTGGCTAACATAGAGCTGTGGCCTGTCGTTTGCCATCTTGCTAGCATGCAGATCAAATCGTCGCGCTCGCTTCTCACTTCTTGTCTTCGTTTGGTAAATCCATGGCTCGCGAGTATAGCGTTCCGAATATCGCCCTACTGGTGGTCCGGCTGGTCTTCGTGCTGGTGGCGGCCGGCCTCGGCGTGCGATTACTCAACAGCGATTACTTCTCGGGCCTGACGAACCAGCCAGCCTGGGTGCCGTTTGCCGTCTTCGGCGGGATCATGATCCTGGCGTTGACCGTGATCGGCTTCGATGCCCTATTTCGGCGGAAACAGCTCGACGTGATCACAGCGATCTACTTCGGACTGATCATCGGACTCTCTCTGACATACGTGCTGCGGTTGGCGATGATTCCCGTGCTTCCCTCCGGCTCGCAAGGTCGCGAGCTGGCCGATCAGATCATGGGCATTGTCGGCATGGTGCTCTGTTACGTCTGTATTAGCGTGCTGCTACAGACCAAGGATAATTTTCGATTCATCATCCCCTACGTCGAGTTCAGCCGCGAAATCAAAGGCAATCGCCCCTCGCTGCTCGATACCAGCGTGGTGATCGACGGTCGCATTGCCGACGTCGTCGAGACCGGCGCGCTGGAAACGCGGTTCATCATGCCCCGATTCATTATCAATGAATTGCAGAACATCGCCGACAGCAGCGACAAGCTTCGTCGCAGCCGGGGCCGACGCGGGCTCGACATTCTCAATCGGCTCCGCAAGAACACCGAAATTGATCTGACCGTCTACGATCATGAGCCGCCCGAGCTGGAAGGCCAGCCGGTCGACCTCAAGCTCGTGCTACTGGCCAAGCACCTCGACGGCAATATCATCACCAACGACTACAATCTGAACAAAGTCGCCAAGCTGCAAGACGTCGGCGTGGTGAACCTCAATGATCTGGCGAATTCGCTCAAGCCGGTCTTCCTGCCAGGCGAGAAGACGGCCGTACAGGTCGTCAAACCGGGCGAAGAACCTCGCCAAGGGGTCGGCTATCTCGACGACGGCACGATGATCGTCATCGAAGGCGCTCACGATCAGGTGGGCGAAACGGTGCAAATCGTGGTCACCAGCGTGCTCCAGACGAGCGCCGGGCGAATGGTCTTCGGGCGACTGCAAGACGCGCCCCGAGAAACCGCCAAGTCGTAGCTGCCCCGCTGGGCGGCTACATCTCGCGGCAGCTACATCTTCTCGACCACGTCGATGCCCAACAGCGACAGACCGGTGCGGAGCGTGCGGGCTGTCAAATCGCAGAGCAACAGCCGGCTGTCACGCTGCTCGGTCGTCTCCGCCTTGAGCACCGGGCAATCGTTGTAAAACGTCGAGAAGCGGTTGGCCAATTCGAACAGGTAGCTCGTCAAGTGATTCGGACGATAGTCGGCCACGGTCTCGTCGAGCGCCTCGCTGAACCGAAGCAGCTCGATCCCCAGCGCTCTCTCGGCCGCGCTGGCCACGACGATCTTTGCGCCCGCGGCTCGCAGGGCCTCGGGATCGACTTCTCCTCGGGCAAAGATATTGCGCACTCGGGCGTAGGCGTACTGCATGTAGGTCGCCGTGTTGCCATTGAGGGCCAGCATCTTGTCGTAGCTGAAGACATAATCGCTCTCGCGATTTTGCGACAGGTCGGCGTACTTGAGGGCGGCAATGCCGACCACTCGGGAGATTCGCTCCCGGTCGTCGGCCGATAGTTCCGCTCCGTTCGGCTTGGCGTCATCGCCGGCTGAGACGACCGCATGGGCCTTCTTGATCGCTTCGTCCAGCAGGCCGTCGAGCCCCACGGTATCGCCGCTACGCGTCTTGAAGGGCCGGCCGTCATCGCCCAGCACCGTGCCAAACTTGATGTGCTGGAGTCCCAGTGACTCGTAGCCCCAACGACCAGCGGTGGCAAACAGCTGATCGAAATGCAGGCTCTGGCGATGATCGACCACGTAGAGCACTTCGTGCGGCTGCCAGGTCTCGACACGGTACTGGATCGTCGCCAGGTCGGTCGTGGCGTAGAGAAACGCGCCGTCCTGCTTCTGCACGATCATCGGAGCCGGCTGGCCTTCGTTGAAGACACAGACCGCGCCGTCACTCTGTTGGGCAAGATTCTTGTCGCGCAGATCGGCGACGACGGCGGCCAGACGGTCGTGATAAAAGCTCTCGCCGAGTGTGTGATCGAACGAGACGCCGAGCCGGCGGTAGATCCGCTCGATGTCTTCCAGGCAGGGGGGCAGAAACTCCTTCCAGAGCGATTGATTCTCGGCGTCACCGGAGTGCAAGGCGGCCGTTTCGTCGAGGGCTCGCGCGCCAATCTCCGGATGAGCGGCCGCCAGCTCCGCCAGTTGTGGGTCGGCCTCGACGGCAGCTTTCTTGGACGTGAGCGACTCTTGTTCTTTGCGAGCGTCGGCGAGCTGGCTATCCAGTCGACGTCTGGCCTTGGCCAGTTTCTTTTCTTCCTTCTTATCGGTGGGCGACTGCGCATCGGCATCGGCGATCAGCTCTTCCAGCTGCGCGATCTTCTCCGCCGCGGCAGTCAGCTGGGCGGGAATGCGATGGTAGTCGACCAGCGAGTTGACCAGTCGATAGAGCCGGGCCAGTTCGGTCACGGCACTCGCCTCGAAGGCCTCCCGATCGACGAAGTTCTTGTACCCGTAGATGATCATGCCGAACTGGGTGCCCCAGTCGCCGATATGATTGTCGGTGATGACCTGGTGGCCCAGGAATCGCAAGGTTCGCGCGAGCGCGTCGCCAATGACCGTGGAACGGATATGGCCCACATGCATCGGCTTGGCAACGTTGGGCGCCGAGTAATCGATCACGTAGGTCTTGGCGTCGGCGGCCGGCTCGATGCCAAGTCGCTCGTCAGCCAGCGCCGCGTTGAGTTGCGCGGTGATCCAATCGTCACGGAGTCGCAGGTTTATGAAGCCCGGCCCCGCGATCTCCGGTTCTTCGCAGAAGTCGGAGACATCCATCGACTCGACGATTTGCGTGGCCACCTCGCGAGGCGGTTTGCCAAGCTTGCCACCCAACGGCATGGCGAAGTTTGCCTGGTAATCTCCAAACTTGGGGTCGCCACTCGGCTTGACCATCTCCAACAGCGGAGCGACATCTTCGCCAAGGGGAGCCAGGGCCGTGGCCAGACGGCTACGGAGCAGCGAGAGCGCGTTCATGGTGTGTCGTAGAATCAGCTAGGGCTCCCGGTAATCGGGAGCCAGACAAGGGGATTGGCGAACTCTGACGGCTCGATCGACGACGGCGAGAGCGGCTCCCCGCGAATCGGACCGCCATCAGCGGCAGGCAGACGCCCATTGATAACAGAAACCGGGCGATTCGTCAGCGGGTATCGCGCAAAGCGACCGGGTGACAGAGCTCGACGACGAGCCTTTAGCGTGGCTTGGCGACCGCCTGCAGATCTTCGGGCAGCTCCGCCGTCTTGGCCTCGCACCAGAGTTGTTCGAGATCGTAGTATTGGCGCGTCTCTTCGTCGAACAGATGGATCACCACCGTGCCGTAGTCGAGCAGAATCCAACGGCTCTCCTGGTAGCCTTCGATTCCCTCGCGCTGATCGTTCAGATCGTCTTCCAGCGTGTGGTCGATCTCCTCGCTCATGGCGTGAAGTTGTCGGCGGCTGCTGCCGGTGGCGACGACGAAGTAGTCGAAGATTGGCGTGATCTCACGCATATCGAGAATCACGATATCGCGACCGCGATTGTCGGCGGCGGTCCGCGCAGCGGCCAAGGCTAGCTGCCAGCTACGAGAATCTTGAGATGAGGACTCCACCGAATGGCTTACAGTCAAACCGGCCACACAGTTCCTTTCCAAAAAAACGAGGGACTCTGTTCACCCCCTTATTTTACCCCGCCGGGGTCCGCGAACCAACCGGAGTCGGTCCGTTTTCGACCCAGCTAAAGTAGGCCGTTTTTGCGGAATGTTAACGCGGAACTTCCTGCTCCAACTCACGCAATTGCTCGACAATCTGCGTTGTACTGCTCATTCGCTCGCGGGCGGTCAGGACACTTTGTCCGTCCGTCGGCGAGAGAAATTCATACAATTCCAACACAGCGGGCGAGACGAGCATGATCAAGGCCGCCGGAGCCAGGCAAAATACTAGCGGTAAGACAAGCTTCACGGGGGCCCGGTTCGCGCGCATCGTGGCTCGTTGACGACGCTGCGTTCGCAGATGATCCGATTGCTCCAACAGCGTGCCCGACATCTCCGTGCCCAGCCGGTCGCCGCGGGCCAGCAGGGAGCAGAGTCCCCGGACCTCAGGTAGATCAACGCGCTTGGACATCTCGCTCAGTGCAATCGTGAGGCTGCTGACTTCGGCCTGTCGGCGGAGAATGCTCAGCTCTTGAGCCAGGGCAGGACAGTTCTCCAAGCGCGCGGCAACCTGAGCGAGACTCTCACCGACACTGATACCCCCCTCCATGCACATCGAGAGCATATCGATCGCGTCGGGCAGACCTTCGCGAATTTGGGCCAGCCGTCGGCGACGTCGGATCGAGACGTAGACCCGCGGTGCGATCGACAATAGCGCGGCGACGATACCGCCGACGAGCATGATGTGAAAAGTGTTATGAGGAGCGCGATAGACAGCGATGGCCCCGGCGATGACCAGCGGCACAAAGAACAACAGGAACCGCACGGCATAGACGCGCGCCTTGCTGTGAGGGCTGTAGTAGCCCGCCTCGCGCATCTTCTTTTCGAACTCGCCGCGAGCCTTCTCCGACTCGGGCATTTGTGCCGCGAGTGCCGGAGCGAGCGAATCGAATAGTCCGCTCGGAGCATCCTCTTCTTCGGCCAGCTCGGCGCGGCGGGCGGCGCGGCGCTTGGCGATCTTCCACATTAGCAGCAGGCCACCGGTCACCGCGATAAACGTCACCGCAGGCAGCAGCACATTGTGGTAGGGGCCGAGCGCCACCTTGAGAGTCGATAGATATGAATTCAGCTGTTCCATGTCTCAACGTTCCGGAGTTGAATGATGGCGTTGTTTCTTGGGAAAATTCGTGGGACTTGCTTGGGACTTGGTAGCCGACTCGACTCCGTATCCCGCCTGCACGTTAGTACTTGACTCTCATAATCCGCCACAGCCAAACGATGCCGATCGTTTGTAGGACGCCGGCGGTAATCAGCAGGGCGGGACCAAAGCGATAGGTTATCAGTCGCTGTAGGTAATCGGGATCGATCCACGACAGCACGGCCACCCCAATCAACGAGGCGACGATCAGCCCGATGGCCGACAGTCGGCTGCCGGCGGTGGCCGCGTTCAGGTAGCCTTCGAATTCCTGCCGTTCGCGAATCGCCTGGGCGAGCCGTTCGACCAATCGCGAGAGGTTACCGCCGGTTTGCTGGTGCATGGCGACCGCGATGGCGAACATCTTGAATTCCGCCAGCGGAACACGCTGGACCATGCGTTCCAGCACCGCCACGGGGGCGTGGCCGAGCCGCAACTGCGAGGCACAGTAGTCGAACTCCTCGGCCAAGGGGCCCGTCATGTCCTCGGCGACCATTTGGGCCGCCTGTTGCAGGCTGCGTCCCCCGCGAAGCGCGTCGGCCAGGGCATCGAATGTTTCCGGCAAGGCCTTTCGCATCACCGCCATGCGACGGCGGCCTTGAATTGTCCACCACAACAGCGGCAGCGCAACACCGATTACCAGACCGGCCGCTCCACCCGGCAGACTCTCGAAAGCCAGCAGCGGAAAGGCGCAGCCAATCAGGCCGCAACCGGCCAGGATGGTCAGCGCCGTCGGTGTTTCAATGGCATTGCCACAGCGGGCCAGCAACCGGGCCAAATCGTAATCGAGGGTGCCGGGCCGCTCACGGCGTTCCAAGGCAATCGGTTCGTCGAGCAGCGACGCCTCGTACGATCCATCGTTACGTTGACGGATACGTTGCAGACGCGCCGCCCGCAAGTCGCGGACCACCCAACAGACGGCTAGCAATGCCGTGGTGATGGTGGCGAATGTGGCTAGAAATAGAATCATCATGTCGTGAAACCATCCAGTTCGCGTTTGACAAACATTCCCGAAGGCAACTCGATACCCAACTCGGCCAGGCGTCGCATACAACTGGGGGTGTTGCCGCTGGCGTAGAAGGAGCCGGTTGCCTGACCGTGCTCGTCGACGCCCGCTTGACGATAGCCAAAGATATCGTGCGTTCGATACTCGCCGTCCTCGATGGCTGTGACCTCGGAGATTTTCATCACGCGGCGAACGCCGCCTTTGAGTCGGGCCAGGTGGACCACGAGGGTGATGGCCGAGCCGATATAACGTCGCACCACGCCGACCGGCAGTTCGTAGCCGGACATGCTGACCATGACTTCCAACCGGCTGAGCGCGTCGTTGGTGTCGTTGGCGTGAATCGTACTGAGAGAACCTTCATGACCGGTATTCATGGCCTGCAGCATGTCGAGCGCTTCATCGCCGCGAACTTCGCCCATGATGATGCGGTCGGGCCGCATGCGGAGGGCATTGCGGACCAGATCCCGCTGGCTGATCTCGCCGTTGCCTTCGGCGCTCTCAGGTCGCGTTTCCAACTTGACGACATGTTTTCGTTGCAGCAAGAGTTCGGCCGAATCTTCAATCGTGACCAGTCGTTCGCCGAGCGGGATGAACCGGCTCAGGCCGTTGAGCAAGGTCGTCTTACCGCTGCCGGTACCGCCGCTGATCAGAATGTTGACGCGACCCTCGACTGCCGCTTGCAGCATCCGCACCATCGCCGGGTGAATCGATCCCCGCTCGAGCAGGTCGTCGATAGTGAGCGGCTCGGCCCCGAAACGACGGATCGAGAGTACCGGTCCACTTAGAGAAAGCGGGGGGATAATCGCGTTCACACGCGAGCCGTCGGGGAGTCGCGCGTCGACCATCGGCGAGTGTTCGTCGATGCGCCGGCCAACCCGCGCGACAATTCGCGAGATGATCTGCATCAGATGGGCTTCATCGGCGAAGAGGGTGTTGGTCGCTTGCAGCTGTCCGAAGCGTTCGACAAACACCTCGTGCGGACCATTCACCAGAATGTCGGTCACATCGGGATCTTGCATGTAAGGTTCTAGCGGGCCGAGTCCAAACGATTCGGCCATCAACTCGTCGATCAAGCGCTGTTCTTCACCGGCGGAGAGATTTTCGTCGCGGCTTTGCAGCAGACCTTCGGCCAACGAGTGGATATGACGACGCAAACGCTGTTCGTCGATCTCGGCGATTCGCGACAGGTCGAGAGAGTCGATCAGCTCGCGATGAATGCGCGTCTTTAGCTTCTGGAAGCTTCTCTCGGCGTCGTTGAGCGGTGCTCGATCCGTTTCCACATCGTGGGACGAATGGGAGAACCCGTCGGGATAGGAAGTGCGATTCATTTTCATGGCAGCAACTACTTCTGCTGGTACTCGGTTAATGGCGATTCGATTGTGATCGTGAATGGTTGGGGCGTGTCGATGCTCTGCGGTCGAGCGTTTCTCGGTCTAGCGGGCCAGTCGCAGGTGATAGACAAATAAATTCCGCGCGGCCGCCTCGGGATCGGTCCAGGCGGTGGTATGAATCAGGTAACAAGGTTCGATAGTTACTTTCAGTCGCTGGTATTCGGTCATGCCGCCCTCGGCCTCGTCGCTCGCGGAGAGGATCTGCGCGGCGACAAAACCGACGACCTGCGCTTCGCCGGCGCCGAAGGCCGAATAGACTGGAAACACACGCACCGGATCGCTGCTGGCGGCAATCGCCTGCAACCGCGAAACGAGCGCTTCGACCGTGGTCTCCGAGGGCGACTCTTGTTCGGCAGGGAGGGCCAGTGGGCCCGGGTTATTCGGGTACATGGCGACCGGCCCGGTCCCTAGAGGTCCCAGCTTGCCGCCAGGTAGCTCGGCGGCGGCGACCCCACCCGCGGCCAGTTGCGATTGGACTCGGGAGAGATCGAGGGCGATTCCGCCCAGATCGACCAGGGCACCCGTGGCGTCGTCGGTTACCGCCGGGTCGCTGGAATTCAGCACGAGTTCGAATTCGAGAATGCCGTCGTTGTCGTTATCCAAGAATCGGTTCGCGAAGGCGGTCTTGTCGATCGCCAGGGGCGCGACCGGGGCCAGCACGTTGGTCCGCGGACAGAAACCGACCACCTGATTGTCGAGCAAGGCGTACGAGACGGCCGTGACATCGGCCGGATCGACCCCGACAAATCCGCTCACCAGGTGGGCGACCGGATTCGCTCCATCCCCGTCGCGGTGAGTCACAATCTTGAGCGCGTTGTAGGGCGGGCTAGTGTCGAAGACAAAGTCATCGACGCGCAGTCGGCTGTCTTCGATGCGGCCAGCCGTGCATCGCACATCGTCCTCTTGCAATTCCAAGTGACTCGACGCCGAGGCGTTGACGAGTTGTCGGTAGGCGTCGGCGACCTGTTTCACGTCGAGGAGCGGATCGAGGTTGAGCGGGTCGCCCGTCAACCCATGACACAGACGTTCTTCGTCCAGCAACTGGGGCGCCGCGGCCAGGCTGATGGTGTCGGCCGACTGCTGCATGTGCCGGAATACGGTAACCAGGTGGGCCCAGTTAATCGCCAACGCGGCCGCCGCGATACAGACCACCAGCAACAGCACCATCATCACCGCGACCATGCCGCGGCGAGGTGCACCGGCCGCGCGACGACGAGGTCGTTGAACGAGCAGGACGGGTTGTGGTTGATCGTGAATCATCGAAGTTGTTGAACTCTTACCCTAGGGCGACTTGTGCGAGGGATTCCTGTTGATGGGTGTCTAGGTGATCGACCGAAGGGCTAGTGAGCCTGCTTCGAGTCGAAGCTGGCTGGCTTTCCGCGTCGAGCCGCTTCGGCGGCCACGGCACGTTGAGAAGTGGCCGTGGCTTGCCTGGATTCGTCGATCTGGGCTTCCTGGAACTGAACTTCCGATACGGTCGTGCCCCGCCAGATCTGGGCCGTGATCGGTCGGGGAACGCGACCCAAACCCAGTAACTCATGCGGCGTAACGGCATCTTCCCGCTCGCGAGGCGTAAGCGGATTGGCTTCCGAGGCGTTGGTGAACTTCACCGGCTGGGCTTCTTCAGTTTCCGCGTTCAGCGAACTGCACAGGGTCACATGCAGCCGGCCGTACTGTTGGGCCAGGATGAGCTTGTTCGCCTGACGCGGCGTGGCGGCGACCGTTATCGTTCGCAGAGGACGCGAGGAGTTTTCCGAGAAACGGTGACGTTGTTGACTGGTGGCCAGGACCTTCACGGCACGGACCAACGTCACGGTCATCGCCTCTTCCACGTCGGGATGATTGGTCGCCGCGGTCAGTGAAATGTCGACCAACGAGTCGGGCAGCAACACACCGGCCAAGGCACGCCGTTCCGTGACGGCAATGGTGACCGCTCGCTTGCCGGGTGGAATCTGATCGGACAGCGACGGTTCCCCATCGATCGGGAACAGATCGGTTTCGGTGATCGGCTTGCCCGCGATGATCGTTTTGGCCACCAGCCGGGCGGTGACTCGGCCCTGATCGGTGACGGCCCCTTCGGGGACCTTATCGGCGGGAACTGGTAGAGCCCGCAGATTGGTCGATTGAATGCGGGCGTACTTGGGCAGGTTGTCCGCGGCGACCCACACATCGACGGTGGCCGGTTCCGGTTCCGCCAGATAGCTGCGCACGGCGTAGGCCGAGCCGAGCCCGAACAGTATGGCCATCATCATAAACGTGACGGTTCCAGTGCTGATGCTTTTCACGGTTGAGTCTCCTGATCAAGGTCGAATGGTGTTTTGCTGAGTTGATTGAAAATAGTTGTTGGCGTTATGAATGATGGGAATGGAGTTCATTGATTTCCGTTGTTTGGGTACTACTCTTTGCGATACAGGGCCGAGGCGTTGATCGAGCGACCGGCGATCGAAAAGCCCCACGACACCAGGAAGTCGGGCACGGCATCGACGGCGTCGATGTCGATCGTCACGGTGACGATGTCGCCCCGCTCGGCGTCGGCGAACGGCACGACCACCCCGGCGAGACTCATCGCTTCGATTTCGATGTCTTCATCCACGAGCTGCGGTGCAAATCGCCAGCCGGCGACACTCTTGCGGACGACTTCCCGCACGCTCGCTTCGGAAGCGCCGGGCATCGAGGCCTCGCGGGCGCCGTTCGACGCGGCGGCTTGCACGGCCTGCCCCGCCATGAGCATTTGGCTGACTTCGATCATGCCGATGAGAATCACCAGCAGAATCGGAATCACCAACAGCAACTCGAACGTCATCACACCACGGCGCGCGACACGTCGGCGGCGGTTTCGCGGAGATCGTGTTAGAGATGAAAGAGTCATGGGATCCGGTTTTCTGGAATCGCGTTACAGGGCACCTCGGGTGACGATCCAGGCCAGCACACACCAGGTACTGATGGCCACGGGGACCGCGAAGGGCAACATCCGGCGGCGTGACGGAGGTTTCTGATTCTTCTTTTTTTGGTTTTTCGTTCCGCCGATCTGCAGGTGTTTGTTCTTGGTCTTCACCATGCCTTGGGTCACGATCATGGTGGCCAGGATCAAGGCGGCCCCGATGGCCGCGAACAATACGCTCGTTCCAAAGGCGATCAGCATCAGCCGGGGCCCAAGCCAGGCACCCAGGGCGCCGAGCAACTTCACGTCGCCCATGCCGCCGCCGCCCAACAGCCAGGGCAACAGCAGCAGCGCCAGTCCAACTCCCAGACCGGCCAACGAAGTGCCGATTCCCCAGCCGGCCGGCGCGAAGCTGTGATAGGCCAGACCGAGCAAGGCCGCGGGCATGGTGAGGTAATTCGGAATGCGTTTCGTTCGCAAATCGATCATCGCCGCGGCGGCGGTGTAGAGACCGACGAGAGAAACGAATACGTAGGTGGATTCCATGTTGCCTTACCTCATCCGGCGGTACGAGATTCTGGTGATACGGATGGTCTTGTTGTCTGCTAACTCAAGCGGTTCTGATTGGTTGGTTCACTTCTAATTTCAGTTCGCGGTACCGGCTGCTTTCTTACCGCCACTTGGCGAGGAAAGGTCCCCGCAGTACGGCGGCTGCCGTACTGCGGAGTTGTCCTTTCTCTCCGGTCCGGCCTCTTCTGCGACGATGCTTGCCGGACACCAAAAGAGGTGCCAGGCATGCCGATTCGACAGGCGACGACCCGAAGGTGCGCCGCGTCGAATTCGGACGTCGTAGCGAGGACCCGACTAGAGACCTCGCACGTTACCTTCGTCGCAGTCCGTAATGGAATTTCCGTCACGGAAATTGCCACGCGAGCAGTGATCGAAGTCAGCCGCATCTCGGAACTCGGAGTTCGAAGCAGCGGTGCGATCACGGCGGTGGACCGAGCTCACGAGCGGATGATCAATCGTGTACGATTGATCGAGCGCCAACATCGCTTCCGCGACGTCGTCGAGCTCGCTGATCGTGGCATCGCGGACCGTCGACAGTCCGCTGACAATACCGATCGTCAGCAACGTCAGCAGCAAAATCCATTCAAATGTGAGGACACCGTCGTCCTCCTTCCATGCTTGCATAACAAGGTTACTCATGGTTAGCTCCCATTTACCTTGTGTTCTCAAGAACTGGTCACCTCCACCATGGAAATGACCTGCCGCCTCTCCACGGACTGGCACGATGCAAATCGCGCTCGCCGCGCAGGGAGACGACTGCGCGACAGACCGCATACGCATACGGCGTGCCGAGAGGACGGCAAACAGACAGGAGAACAGCAAGCATGGTTGCTAGTGGAGATCGCGACACGACTTAGGTCTCGTCGGTTTGGACAGGAGAAACTTCCGCCCGGGTCGCCTCTTGTTTCACGGAATTGACGGTCGGTTCGGCCGGCCTAGGGCGACGTTCAGGATCCTTAACGTCGGTCGTCTTGGCTCTCGAAGGCCCTGTTTCGGCGGGCGGCTCCGCCGTCAGCGCGGAGTCGGTCCCGGCCGATGCCGCAACGCTCGGCGCCTCGTCCATGACCTGCACGATGAGGCCACGTTGATCTTGATACAGGACGCGATAACGGCCCTCGTCGCGTCGTGTGCGCAGCTGTCTGACCAGCGGACGGTTGTCGCGATGTTCGAGCACCAGGTATTCAATTTCTTGCCGATCCAAAATCTCCGCCCAACGGGGATCGCCCTCACTGAGCGCTCGATAGTCGCGCCAGGTGTCGCCGGAGATCAGATGAACGTGAGACCAGACCAGCGGCGTAATCGCGCCGTCGCTATGCCAGAGTAGATAGTCGGACCACTTCAGCGGGGCAAAGATCTTGCCGCTCAGCTGCAATCGCTCCACTTCGTCGGCCAAGAATAGTGGCGTCTCGCGCGATACCACCACCGCTTCACTCCGCGTCCTGCCCGCCAGCCAGGCGTCTCCGACCGGGGAGATAACGAGCGTGACGAACAGCAACGCGACCGCGATCAAGGTGTTCATGGCGGTGCCCTGCTTGGCGAGCAACTGGTTTGCCGTACCGTCTGTCTCGACCGGGCCGCTGCCCGAACGATCGGCCCACCAACGTTGGGCCAGGGCCGCGGCGTGAGGAATCATCAGCACCGGCCAGATCAGGGCCCACCAGATGAGCATCCTTGTCGCCAACAACGTGGCTATCGAAAAGACCACCAAGAGCAACAGTTCGCACGTTGCAAAGCGACGAGGACTGAGTCTCAGTAGCCCGGCCGTGAGTAGTAGCGAACCGAAGAACAAGCCACCGGTCAGGCTGACCAGAACGGTCGGCTGCCATTCGCTAATCGACTTTAAGTTGCCGTGCTGACCGAAGGTCAGCACTTGAGCCAACAGCTGAACCCCATGCGGGTTGAGTGTCACGGCGGCGGCGCAGAGCAGCAGCAACAGCGCCGAGCGGCGAGACATCGTGTCGGAGCGGACGCTTGCTAGTCCTCCCTCACGAATTGCGTCAACGACCGCGCCGGTGAAATAACAGCCAATCACGATCAGCCCGATTAGAAACGAACCGTGCAGGTTGCACCACAAGGCGAATACCAATGGCAGCCAAAACAGTGGATGACGACGATTCTCTAACCGGCTTGTGGCCAACAAAGTGAGAGCGATCCCCAGCATGCCGAACAATTGCGGGCGAATGACACCCGTGACCGGCAGTGCCAGGAGATAGGCGGTCAAGCCGCCGATCGCCGCCCAACTGGCCGCGAGCGTTGGCCGGTAAATCGTGAACATGATCGCGGCGAAGGCGGCGGTGACGAGTAGCACGTGAGCCAGCTGCAGGCCGTCGGGGCCGGCCACCAGCCACCAGCGATAGCCGGACAACTGCGCCAGCCAGGAGACGTGCGTCATCGGTTGGGCTGTTTCGATGCCGCCAAACGTATCGGCGGCGGGCAACTCGCCGGTTTCAACAATCGATCGTCCGTAGGCCAGATGGCCCCACAGATCGGTGTGATGGAGCGGGTAGAAACTGGTGGCCAAGAATACGAAACAGGCGGCCGCCAACATGGCGAGTCGGCCGCTGGAGAGTCTCGGCAGCGCCTCTTCCCAGCGCGCAAGACGTCGCTCGGAGCGGGTCTCGAAAGATTCCGCCGCCTCGGGCGAGTCGCCTATCAGGTCATCGAGGACGGTGTCGTATGCGCACATAGGGTCAATCGGTTTGGGGACGAGTCGCGGTAGGGTTGGCCCCGGGGAAACTAGCCGCAGTTGAGCCAGTCGCGGGGGAACTAGTCGCGGGAGCTTGTTTGGCCGCTGAGGCCGCCATCTCTTTCCAGACTTGAGCCGGCTCCTTGCCCCGCCACAGGCAAAGCGCCCGCGCGGCGTGGGTGAAGGGTCCGTAATGTTCTCGCAGATCTTCCGCGTCGGCTTCGAGCATGGCGCGGACCAGCCACTGACCAGCGCGAGCGAGCACTTCGCGCGGCGGTTGGACTTCGGGGGGTGCTAGCGCTAGCCATTCGAGATGATGTCCTGTCAGTAAGATGCGTTCGTAGAGAGTTCCATCTGAATTCGAGGTGGGTGCCGATCCCGTCGTCCAGGAGGGGGACCAGTAACCGTCGAGGTGTTGGGTCTCGATCAACAGCGCCGACACGGCGCCCAGGTGTTGCACAATCCGCCGACGACTCCGCCGCGATAAGGTCTTTAGTTGGTCATCGATGCGGGCCAACACGGCCAGCGCTTCGAGTCGATGCGTTCCGCCGCAGACGCCGTTGGCCAGTGGTTGTTCCAGCAGCTCGGTGATCAACAGATCGATGTCGATCGGCTGACCATATTGGTTTTCCCAACGGCCGGCGGGGAACAGATAGCGGGCGTAACTGATGGCGGTCCATTCGTACTCATCTTGTTCCTGATGAAACCGTCGCATAGCGCCCCGTAGCAGATCGCCCACGGTCGCCTCTCCGTCGCGCAGCTTCAGCGGAGTGTCGAGCGAGACGCCGCTCTCGGCCAAGGTGGCCAGCAGATCGTCGACATGCACGGCGCCGGTATGGCGATGGGTCGAGTCTTCGCGCCAGGCGCGAACCGTCACACCTTGCTCGGTCTGGCGAAACAGCGGAGGCGTCCCCTCGCCCGCCAGCCGACGAAACGTCGCGTCGTCCAGAAAGTACTCGAGCATCGTCGGGCCGTCGGGAACCTGCGGGTCGGAGAACTCTGTCTTCGGGCCCCACAGCCGCAAGGCGTGCACCAGCACGTTGGTGTTCACCGGGCTGGCCGGCGGTTCCATGCGCCGCAACACCGCCGCCAGTTGTTCGTTGGTGGCCACCTGCGGAACATCGTATCGCGGGGCGACCAGGTGTGGTTTGGTGGGAAGAGTGGAGAGCGAATCGACCGAGCTGGCCGCCCGCGTCGCGCGATAGACGCCACAGGCCAAGGCCAGCAGCATCACGGGCAGTGACCAGCGGAGCAGCGTCTTAGCTGCGGACGAAGTTGGGTGGACAGGAGGGCTCATTGATTGTGGGCGCAAGATGTCGGTTGAAGAGGGAACAGACACTACTGCAGTAGTCCGAACTTTTTCATCTTGTTGTAAAGCGTGACGCGGCTGATCCCGAGTTCCGAGGCGGTCACCTGCCGGCGGTTCGCGTTGCGACGCAACGAGTCCTGGATGATCTGACGCTCGATGGCACCGACGCGCGTTTCCAGGGTGTTCTTGCGGGGCTCGTTCTCGCGGTCCGGCTGAGGATTGTCACTCGGTCGCAGCGGACTGGGGAGATCGGCCACCGATAGCGAACCACGCTGGCAGTAGAGCACCGCGCGACGGACCACGTTTTCCAATTCTCGAACGTTGCCCGGCCAGGCATAACGACGCAGTGAATCGATGAACGAGTCTTCGATGTCGCGAATCGGCACGCCAAGTTTGCGGGCGTGGGCGAAGACGAAGTTGCGGGCCAAGAATTCGATGTCGTCGGGCCGTTCGCGAAGCGGCGGCAGACGGAAACTCAACACGTTAAGTCGGTAGTACAGATCGCGTCGGAACGAACCTGACTCGACCAGCGAATCGAGGTCGAAGTTCGAGGCCGCCACCAGCCGGGCTCGCGACGTAGCCGTGTCGTTGCTGCCGACCGGTTCGTATTCCCCCGTCTCGATGACACGGAGCAACTTGGCCTGGTGTTCCAGGGAGAGCACGTCGATTTCGTCGAGCAGCAGGGTTCCGTTGCCCGCGGCTTGAAACTTTCCTTCCTTATCCCGTTCGGCGCCGGTGAAGGCCCCTTTCACGTAACCGAACATTTCGCTCTCGATCAAATCGGGAGGCAGGGCTCCACAGGCGACGGTGTAGAACCGCTCCTGGTGGAAGGGAGACATCTCGTGAATCAATCTCGCCAGATACGACTTGCCGCTGCCGGTTTCGCCAATCAACAGGATCGTCACATCGTGCGCGGCCGCGACCTTCAGTTCGTCAATGATCTCGAACATCGAGGGAGTGAAGCTGATCAGTGAGCCCGTGCGCCCGTGCAACGCCTTGTGGGGTAGGTGATGGAAGGTGCCCGCCATCTGCGAAACGGGATCGGGTTGCGAATGGACCAGCTCACCAAGTCGATCGATCTCGGCGGGAAGCTTGATACAGGCTTCCAGTTTTTCGGCGGCAACTTGTCGCGCGGCGACGGCACAGGTCTCGTCCACAATGACATACACGGGAATGCTGCCCGCCGACTCGGTCAGTTCGGCCAGGTACGCCAGCGGCGACGTGTCGCCAATCGTCGGCTGGCCCAGGTGGGCCAGCACGGCGCGTACCGTGCCCGCGTTCGCATGGGCGGCGATTGTTTCCGGCGCAGGGCAGACCCGCAACGTCCAGTCATTGCCAAAGCGATTGGCAAGCTGGGTTAGGACTTGTTCCTGCTGACAGAGTACGAGCAACTCGTGGTTCATAGGGACCGATCCAGGTGAGGAACATCGTTGATGGTGCGTCGAAGCCGAACGGCTCGATTGATTCGTGTAAATGGATGCGGGCCAGAGTTCCCGCCGGCGAATCTGCTAGCAGATCGCGCCACGAATCCCAAACTAGTTGGAGCGTCTCATTCCTCAAGCGCCGCGCGCTGCCAACGTCAGCGAATCTTGACATCGGGCGTGCTATCTAACGTTGATAGCGATTATGCGGCCGCCGGGAGAGACACACGGCCGGCGATTGGTAAACCTTGCCGGTTATGCCGGTGGCACCGGTCACAACGGTTCGACTTCATCTACGGAATGTTCCAGTCGATGCAAACATAGCCTGACCGTATTTCTTTTCCGGTCGATTAAGACTTCGCCCATTTCATGGAGAAACGCGATGTACGCCGCTACCCTGGCCATCTTGTTGGTCTCAGTAAATGCCACGCCCGTCGACGGCGAGTACTATGTGGATGACGCGGGATGTGGTGTCGAAGCGGCCAGTTGTTATTGCGATTCGGCCAACGACTGCCAGTGCGGCGCCCAGTGCAGCGGCGAATGCGACGGTCAGTGCGACGGCGGGTGCAACGGAGGCGGAGGACGTCACGGACGCGGTTCGCGTGGAGCCGACGGCATCAGTGGCTGGTGTGGCCCCATGCCACAAACCTGTTACGCGCCCCGCTACGGCTGCTATCCCGGCAACAACCGCCACATGCATCGCTACCCGGCGTTCCATGGCGTTTACTACCGACGCCCGTACAACTATCGGAATCTGTTCGACTACCCCTGGCACGCGGAACTCCACGAGCCGACCTCCTTGTTCTCCTACGAGACGCCGGAAGAGGAGGAGTATGCGAACGGAGACAGCGACCAGAGTGAAGACTTCGATTCCTCGGGCGACTTCGACGATGCACCTCCGAAACCGGAAGCCGACCCGGTAAGCATTCGTCGCAGCTCGGTTCGTAAACGGTCGACCGCGACCCACGCCCGCTTGCGACCGGTGCCCGAATCGGAAACCACCCGGTTACGAGTCTCCAACATCCAGCGGCTTCACCGTCCTGGCTCACGTTAATGAGCCTCCGAGGGCGAGAACTCCGCCACTTTAGCTGCTGCATAACGGCGGCAGGCCGCTCTGCATCGCGTTTGCCTCGTCGCCGGTGACCTTCTACGATGGACCTCATGTCCGATCGTTTTGTTGCCGCCGCCGTCCAGATGAACTCTCGTCTGGACCGAGAAGCCAACCTGGCCACGGCCACGCGCCTGGTCGAACAGGCTCACCAGCAAGGCGCGCAGCTTGTCGTGCTGCCGGAGATGTTCAACGGTCTGGGGCCCTTCCCCGAGGTCGTGGCCGCCGCCGAGCCGATCCCCGGTCCCACCTCCGAGCAGATGGCCGCGCTTGCCAAGCGACTCGGCATTACCTTGGCCGCCGGCAGCATCTGCGAGCGCAGTGACCAGACGGAGCAGGGGTACAACACCAGCCTGTTGTTCTTGCCCGATGGATCGCTGGCGGCCCAGTATCGCAAGATTCATCTCTTTGATGTCGATCTGCCCGGCAAGGTGGAGATTGAAGAGTCGCAATACATAATTGCCGGCGATCGCCATCGCACGTTCGCTTCGCCGCTGGCCCGGCTGGGGATGTCGATCTGTTACGATCTGCGGTTTCCGGAACTCTACCGACGGCTGGCGGACGAGGAGGCCGAAGTGATTCTGGCTCCCGCCGCCTTCACGCGCACCACGGGACGCGCTCACTGGGAGCTGCTGCTTCGCGCCCGGGCGGTGGAGAATCAGTCTTATGTGATCGGCGCCAATCAGTGTGGTCACCACGGCGGTAACTTGGAATCGTATGGCCACTCAATGATTGTCGATCCGTGGGGGGAGGTCTTGGCCGCCGCGGGGGACGACCAGCAGGTCATCGTGGCCGAGATCGATCTGGCCCGCCTGGCCGAGATTCGCGAGCAACTGCCGGCACTCAGGCATCGTCGCACGACTATCTGAGATTGCGAAGATGTCTACCAGCCGTCACGAGATCTCTTGATCTACGGCCAGCCTTACCAATTCCCCGAGATTATCGTAGGTCGGTGGCACGTTATCACAGATTTCCTCAGTAGCTCTATCCTCTCCACCGGCAATAAAAGGGTATCTGTGGACGAATAGGAGTTCAGTCAGTCAATCCGCTCGTCGGATGGGAGCCGCCTCTTGGCAGCTGGCCCCTAGCCCTTGGCGAGTGGGGTTTTTGCTAGTCGACCACGGCCAGGCGACCGTCGCCAACAGTGAATTAGTAGGACGGACAAAGGACATTCCGGGAAGATTGAAGAAGATCATGACGGTGTCGAAACTAAAGTGCAGTTGATTGGTAATAGAAATCGAAAATCAAAAACCGTCGTGATCGAGTGTGGTATGCGAATAGCGAAGACAACGACCCAACTTCGCAAAACTGACAGCCGACCGCGACAACTTACAACGCGCCTTGGCGCCGCGAAACAAAAAAAACTTTTTGCCCTGTCGAGTGCTAGCATGCAGCTGATTCGATATGTGAATCGCCGGGAATTTACAGGGAGGAACAGAGGTGCAAAAAAATGCAAGACGCGCCGCGAAAAGTTTTTCAAAAACGCGAATTTGTTTTTTTGCTCTCGCATGCTTGACAAAAAATTAATACTTCGCAAAATGTTCAGAGTGTTGATTAAGACTTCGTAACTGATCCCACCGCAATCGCCATTGATTGGCACCCGCGTTGGTTCTTGTAAACCGAGCAAGGCTGCTCGGCGAGTACCTCAGCCAGGATGGATGCAGGCTGATGGTGCGCGCCGACTAGAGTCCGCCTCCCTCGTGCGAAGTTTTCGTCCGCGCAAAATATCACAGCTCGCGGTCGATACCTGCCTTTGGGCAATGTCACCGCTTGTAGGAAAAAGCTTGGGGGGCGGTGACTGCAGGGATTGAAAGTCGGCGACTCATGTCGTGGAATGGATGTCCCCTCCAGGCATTTTTCTATTTTCTTGTCTTGCGACGGATGCAATCGGTTTATCGATCACCCGCTGATCCCGGCTCTCCGCCGGTTTTTGCATTCATGCTCTTTCTCTGTTGAACGATGGAGCGGCCGCTGGTCGCTGATCGTGCGGGGGTCATCCGGTGGCATCTTGTTTGATCGGCTTGGGGGCGAATCTACAGGATCGCGCCGCCGCCATACAGCAGGCGATTCAGGCAATTGCCGCCCATCAAGATGTTCGCCTGCTGGCGCAAAGTCAGCTGCATGAGACGGCTCCGATCGGTGGACCCGCTGGTCAGGATGATTTCCTCAACGCCGCCGCGCTCTTCGAAACTTCGCTCTCTCCCTTCGAGATGCATCGCCTGTTAATCGATGTGGAGACCGACTTGGGACGCCAGCGACACGAGCGGTGGGGCGCCCGTTCGATCGACCTCGACCTGTTGCTCTATGACCAACTGCAGCTGGAGTCCGAGACGCTCACGATTCCGCACCCGCGAATGTCGTTTCGCCGTTTTGTGATCGAGCCGGCGGCGGAAATCGCGCCCGACATGACTCATCCCACGGTCGGCTGGACGCTGGCGGAGCTGCGTGACCATCTTGGCGGTCATCAACCCTATGTGGCGATCACCGGTCCGATTGGTGTCGGCAAGTCGCACCTCGCTCGAAGACTCGGCGATGAATGTGGCGCGCGACGAATCGAGGAAGGCCTGCCTCACCAGCGGCTCACCGACTTTTACGCCGCCGTCACCGAGGCGACAATCGCCGAGGCGGCCGAGCGACCTGATTCGCCCTCCCGCCAGGACGCGACCGCCGAGACTGGCCCCGTCTGGTCGACCGAGATAGAATTCTTGCAGGAGCGAACCGAACAGCTTGAGCCGACGCGGGTGGAAAAACTCTCCGCCGAGGCGGGCCCGCCCAGCACAACCCCGGGGCTGGTGGTGAGCGACTATTGGTTCGATCAGTCACTCGCCTTTGCTCGTGTTTGGCTGCCGCCCCAACGCCACGCCGAGTATCATTCGCGCTGGGCCGCGGCGCGTCGGACAGTCGCGACGCCCAAACTACTCGTCGTTCTCGATGCTCCGGTCGAGACATTGATGCGCAGCGTTGCGGAGCGAGGACGGCCCTATGAAACGGAGCTGTCCGCCGAGATGCTCGGCCGACTACGTGAATCGCTGTTGGAGCTGGTCGACCAGGGAGGTCATGGACCGCTGCTCCGACTGACCCTCAGAAATCAACGAGACGCCGAGCAGGCGTTCGACGAAGTTGCCGCCGCCATCGGCGCGATGCAGTAGAGAAGACCACGATCCATGGCCCACGACGCAATGACGAAGTCGCCTCCGGTGATTCACGGCCCCGAAGAAGTTCGCCAGACGGTCATGAATCTGCGCGCCGAAGGTCAAACGGTTGGACTCGTGCCGACCATGGGGGCGCTGCACGAAGGCCATCTCAGTCTGGTCGACGCGGCCCGGGCTGAATGTGACTCGGTGGTGGTCACGATCTTTGTGAACCCGACGCAGTTCGGAGCGGGCGAAGATTTTGACGCCTATCCCCGCACACTCGAAGCGGACGTGGCGGCGCTGGCCGAGCGCGGCGTCGATCTGGTCTTCGCCCCCGCGGCCGATGCCATGTATCCAGCCGGTCACGATACGACCGTGCAAGTCGGCGACCTGGCCAGCGAGTTGGAAGGCCGCTTTCGGCCGGGCCACTTCCCGGGCGTGGCGACGATTGTGTTGAAGCTGTTTCAGATTGTGCCGGCCGACTTCGCTTTCTTTGGTCAGAAGGACTACCAACAGTCGTTGGTGATTCGTCGCATGGTGGCCGATCTGGATGTACCGATCGAAGTTCGTGTTTGCGAGACCGTGCGTGAGGCGGATGGTTTGGCCAAGAGTTCTCGCAACGTCTACCTGTCGGCCGAGCAGCGGCAGCAGGCCGTCTGCATCTGGCAGAGCTTTCAGCTGGCGGAGACATTGTTGGCTCAAGGAGAACGGCAGACCGCCGCGATTATAGGTGCCATGCGAGCGTCGATTCGTGCGGCGGGGGTCAGCCACATCGATTACGTCGCCTTGGCCGATCCCGATACGCTCCGCCCGGTGGACCATATTTCCAGCCGTGTTGTGGCCCTGGTCGCAATTCGTCTTGGCGAAACGAGGCTCATCGACAATCATTTCCTCGATCCCGCCACGGACTAGTCCTTTCCCCGATTCGAGGCCAGCCGCTCACCGCGAGTGTTCCGGCCGCTGCTTGTGAGCCGCCCACCGCGGCGACCACACTCGATGAAACAGACCCTGTTCGCCATTCCCGATTCCATTGCCGGTCTGCCACTGTTTGGTATCGGACTGCTGCTGGCGGCCTGGCTGCTGTTCTGCATCGGCTTGCTCGTCTGGCTGCTAAAGCGATATGGCCTGGGGGCCGAAACGCGCGGTTATCTACCGCTGATGATACTTGTCGGGCTGGGCATTGTGATGGTGCTTCCGAAACTGGTGGTCGCCGAAGAGGGCGGAGTCCCGGTCCGCGGCTACGGCGTGATGATGATGCTCGGCATCGTCGCCGGAGTCGGCCTGGCGGCGTATCGCGCGCCGGCCGTGGGGCTCGATCCGGACAAGGTCTTCTCGCTCACCTTCTGGATGTTCCTGGGCGGCATCGTCGGAGCCCGCCTGTTTCACATCATTCAATATCGAGAAAACTACAACAGCCTGGGCGATCTGCTGGAAATTCAGCAAGGAGGGCTCGTTGTCTACGGGGCTCTCATCGCGGCGCTGATCATCGTGCCGGTGTTTGTCATCCGCAACAAGATTCCAGGCTTGGCGATGGCCGATCTGCTGGCGCCCAGCATGGTCCTGGGTTTGGCCTTCGGGCGGATTGGTTGTTTGTTGACCGGTTGTTGTTTCGCCGGCAGCTGCGACTTGCCCTGGGCGGTGACCTTTCCTCAGCTCAGCGCGCCGGCGAGCATCAGCCCACCCTACCAGCGACAGCTCGAAGCCGGCCTGGCGTATGGCATTCAGATCGGTCGGGACGAACAGGGATCGCTCATCTTGAGTCAGATTGCTCCCGGCTCGCTCGCCGAGGAGCTGGGCTTTCAGGCGGGCCAGCAAATCCGCGTCTTGGGTGAATTTGAGAAACCGACTGCGGAGGAGGCTCAGCTGGCCATTCTCCGGGCGATGTATCCGCCTGAAGATCTGCAGGCTCCGCCGCGGACGCTGCGGTTGGCCGTTGTCGAGAGTCCTGATGTCCGCGAGCTGTCACATGCGCCGCCGCTGCGGAGCTTGCCGGTTCATCCGGTGCAAGTCTACAGCGCCGTCAACGCGGCGCTGCTTTGTGTGCTGTTGTTGGCCTATCACCCGCTCCGGCGTCGGGATGGTGAGGTGTTTGCCCTGCTGATCACCATTTACCCGATCGCGCGGTTCTTGTTGGAGATGATCCGCACCGACGAGTTCGCGAAATTTGGCACCGCTCTGACGATCTCGCAGTTGGTCAGCCTGGCGACCCTGGCCGGGGCGGCGGTTTTGTGGTGGTACATTCTTCGCCAGCCGACTAGCCAACGCTGGGTCGATCGCGCGGCGGCGGCCGCGCCGCTCGGCGCGTAAATCGACCATGGCGATGCTTCAGAAGCGCGCTCGCGGCGAACGGACCGCGCTGTGCAGCACCTTTCCGCTCTGGTCAGCGACGGCACAGATCGCTTATATTTCAGGGCTAAAGACCTCCCCTTCCCTCCTGCGGGGCCAGCAGCGACGGCCAAAGAACGTCTTCTCTGCTATCGCCACACCGATTGATCGCCATGAGCTCCTACAATCTGACGCACCTGAAACTGCTGGAAGCCGAGAGCATCCACATCATTCGCGAGGTCGCGGCCGAGTTTAAGAACCCGGTGATGCTCTACTCGATTGGAAAAGACTCGGCGGTCATGGTGCAGCTCGCCCTAAAAGCGTTCTATCCGGCCAAACCCCCCTTCCCGTTGATGCACATCGACACCACCTGGAAGTTCCGCGAGATGATCGCGTTTCGCGAGAACTATGTCAGGAAGGAATTGGGCCTGGAACTCATCACCTACATCAACGAAGAAGGCCGCGCCTTGGGACTCGATCCCCTGGAGAACAGCGGCAAGCATACCACGGTGATGAAGACCGATGCTTTGAAGCAGGCGTTGGACAAGCACGCCTTCGATGCCGCCTTCGGAGGCGCCCGTCGCGACGAGGAAAAATCCCGCGCCAAAGAGCGCGTTTATTCGTTCCGCGATCAGCATCACCGCTGGGATCCCAAGAATCAACGACCCGAGTTGTGGAATCTTTACAACGGCAAGGTCAACAAGGGCGAGAGCATCCGCGTCTTTCCCCTTTCCAACTGGACCGAGCTCGACGTCTGGCAATACATCCACCTGGAAAAGATTCCCCTCGTGCCACTCTACTTCGCCGACAAGCGGCCGGTCGTCGAGCGCGACGGCAACCTGATCATGGTCGACGACGATCGTCTCACGCTTGAGCCGGGTGAAGTCCCCGAAGAGAAAATGGTTCGCTTCCGCACCCTCGGCTGTTACCCGCTTACTGGCGCCGTCGAGTCGACCGCCACGACCTTGCCCGAGATCATTCAGGAAATGTTGCTCTGCACGACCAGCGAACGCCAGGGTCGCGTCATCGATAACGATGAAGAAGGCAGCATGGAAGACAAGAAGAAGGAAGGCTATTTCTAAGGGGGCGCCTGCCGCGGGCGCATCCCGTTTTTTGCGCGACCACGAGTACCCGCCACCCCCGACCCGCCACTACCGACTCCTGCCGCGCGAGATACTCTGCCTCAATTCATCCCCGTTCCCACAGCATTATGTCTCACCAATCCGACCTGATCGCCACCGACATCGATGCCTATCTGGCTCAACACGAGCAGAAGGAGCTGCTGCGGCTGTTGACCTGCGGCAGTGTGGACGATGGCAAGAGTACCTTGATCGGCAAGCTGCTGATCGAGTCGAAGAACGCTTACGAAGATCAGCTGGCGGCCATCGAACGAGATTCCGTGGTGCATGGCACCGTCGGTGGCCAGCTCGACCCGGCCCTGCTCACCGACGGGCTCAAGGCGGAACGCGAACAGGGCATCACCATCGACGTCGCCTATCGCTACTTCAGCACAGCCAAGCGAAAGTTCATCATCGCCGACACGCCGGGTCACCAACAATACACCCGCAACATGGCCACCGGTGCATCCACCTGCGATCTGGCGATCATCCTGATCGACGCCCGTGATGGCCATGGCGTGATGGAGCAGACCAAGCGGCACAGCTTCATCACCTCGCTGTTGGGCATCAAGCACATTATCGTGGCCATCAACAAGATGGACCTGGTCGACTACTCGCAGGCGGTCTTCGAGCAGATCAAACGCGATTACCTCGACTTCGCCGCCAAGATGTCGTCGGACGACGTCCATTTCATTCCGATGTCGGCCCTGGTCGGCGACAACGTGGTGCATCCCAGCGAGAACATGCCCTGGTTCGAGGGCGCCCCGCTGATGCACATGTTGGAAAACGTCTATATCGGCTCCGATCGCAATCTGCACGACTTCCGCTTCCCGGTCCAGCTGGTCAATCGACCGCACCTCGACTTCCGTGGCTTCTGCGGCACCGTCGCCTCCGGCACGATCAAGACGGGAGACGAAGTCACCGTGCTGCCGTCGCGAAAGACGAGCCGCGTCAAGTCGATCGTCACCTTCGAAGGAGAACTCGACGAGGCTTTCGTGCCCCAGTCGGTTACCCTCACGCTGGAAGATGAGATCGACGCCAGCCGGGGCGATGTCATTGTTCGTAGCGGCAACATCCCCCAGCTCCAGAGCAAGTTCGACGTGATGGTCGTCTGGATGGACGAACAGCCGCTCGTGCCCGGCAAGCAATACATCTTCAAGCAGACCACCAAGTCGGTTACGGGAACGGTCGCCTCTTTGCGGTACAAGATCGACGTCAACACACTGGAACGCGGCCCCGCACCGTCGCTGAGCCTGAACGAAATCGGCCGCTGCGAAGTCTCGCTCACCGATTCGCTGGCCCTCGATCCTTACAAACGAAACCGCGGTACCGGCGCGATGATCATCGTCGATCGGCTCACCAACGTTACCGTCGGCGCCGCCATGATCATGGGCGACCTGGCGGGCGGACCGCGCGATCACTGGGATGATCAGCCGGCCGCCGACACCCTGCACGAACTACCGAGCCAGGTCACTCCGCAAGAACGGGCAGCCCGCTTCGGTCAACAGCCGGCCATGGTGTTGCTGACCGGCCTGACCGCCTCCGGCAAACGACTCGTGGCCCAATCACTGGAGCGTCGATTGTTCGAATCGGGCCGCGCCGTTGCGGTGCTCGATGGGCAGGCAATGCGGCTGGGCATCAGTAAGGATCTCGGTTTCACCTCCGAAGAGCGCAGCGAAAATTTGCGTCGCGCGGCCGAGGTGGCCAAGCTCGTCTGCGAGAACGGCCTGCTCTGTGTCGCTTCGTTCGTCGCCCCCAGTGCCGAAGTTCGCGGCCGGGCAGCGGAAGTCGTGGGCCGTGACCGATTTCTAGAGGTCTACCTTGACGTGCCGGTCGACGTTTGCCGCGAGCGGGAAACGGAAGCGATGTACGCCAAGGCCGACTCGGGCGAGATTCAGAACTTCCCCGGCGTCTCGGCCGACTACGACGTGCCGGAGAACCCGGACCTGGTCCTGCGTCCGCATGAGGTGCCGGTCGAACAGTGCGTCGACCAGGTGATGCAACTGCTCACCGACCGCGGGTTTATCTCTTAGCGTAGTGGTTCAACTACCTCAATCGGCACGCCGGACCGCTTCGACACGACTTCGACGAATTCCGTATGTGTGGCTAGCTCATCCGGAGGACAAAAAGGAGGACAAAAAGGGGACGGGTACATATTGACTTCTCCGTGGCGTCGGCTAGCCTGCAAGCATGCCTAGAACCGCAAGAATCGCGCCGGGCGGGATGCCCTTTCACGTCATCAATCGGGGCGTCGGCCGGCAGCAGCTGTTCTTTGATGACGCGGACTACCTGGCGTTCGAAAACGTCTTGGCCGAGACGCTTGAGAAGTTGCCCCTCCGGCTCTGCGCGTACTGCCTGATGCCGAATCACTGGCACTTCGTCGCGTGGCCGGAAGCGGACGGGGACCTCGGGGCATTCATGCAGCGACTCACCGTGACGCATACCGCACGGTGGAAGAAGTCCAAGAATCAGGTCGGCTACGGCCACCTCTACCAGGGACGATACAAGTCGTTCCCGATCGAGTCCGATCAGCATTTTCTGCAAGTCGTTCGCTATGTGGAACGAAATGCGTTGCGGGCCAATCTCGTCGAGCGAGCCGAAGCCTGGCCCTGGTCCAGCCTCTGGGTACGACAACATGGAACGCCGGCCGAACGTCGCCAGTTCTCAGCCTGGCCCGTCCCCCGACCTCGCCAGTGGATCTCGTTCGTGAACCAAGCGGAAACGGAGGCGGAGTTGGCGGCCCTGCGGCGAAGCGTGCAGCGTGGTACGCCGTACGGCAATGCGGAGTGGAAACAACGCACAGCGAACGAACTGTCCCTCGAATTTACAATCCGCCCGCGAGGCCGACCGAAGAAACGACAATAATGTACCTGTCCCCTTTTGTCTCTTTCCCCTTTTGTCTCTTCTGCCGTGTACGCTTCCTTTTCGCCATGACCTTCCTCCAAACTCTGCGTCCAAACCTTGCCCGATTGTCAAGCAAGGCCCGGACTCGGTTCAGGCGGGCAGATCAGGTGTGTGCTGGCACTTTCTCTACTTCTTCCGCGGTCATTCGCATATTCCTCCGGAACATATACCACAACATTCCATGACCCAAGAAATAGAAGGAGAAGAAGAGTAGTATCGAATAAGGAGCTTTCGTCCACAAGGTTGCCAGATCACTTGCCTGTGGACTCATCGATAAATCAATCATGACGAGAACTACCAGGCCGACATAGTGCGCAACAAGCAACGACACAAACACCCAACGGTTTATAGGTCGAGACACGTTCTGTAGGGCCAACGCGACGAAGTACCAGAAACTGAAACACATAAGGAGTCCAAATACCGGAATCCAGATTGCAAAGCAAAACGGCGAAAGCATAATCAAACCCAAGATGGGTCTTCCAGCTTCAGCGGCCCCAACGGCATATCCGAAAATAAGAAGTCCGTAGCCGAATATTCCGACCGGAGCACTCCTCCTAATATCGATCGCTGGAAATCTAATATCTACCACCCGAAAAACCTCCGGCATTCTAACGGAAACGACAATAATGTACCTGTCCCCTTTTGACCCGAATTTGTTTTGATGTCGAGCCTGGTCTTGTAGGATGGGGGTCGGCACACATCATGGCCAGCCTGCGGCACGCGACACCTTCACCGGCAAAAACGGGCACCCGCCCTGAACCGATGGCTAAATTAATTTGAGACCTTTGACCGAACACGGAACTGTTATGAAAAAGTCACCTCCGGGCACCGAACAGCGCGTGGCAAAAATGACCTTCGCGTCAATCTACCCTCTCTACCTTGCCAAAGTTGAGAAGAAAGGCAGGACCAAAAAAGAGCTCCACGAGGTCATCAAGTGGCTTACTGGCTACGATCAAAAGAAGTTGAAGTCGCTGATCGACGACGAAGTGACCTTGGAGACCTTCTTCAAGAAATGCAAGCTCAACGCGAATGTGCACCTCATTAAGGGCACCATTTGTGGTTACAAAGTAGAAGAGATGGAGGACTCCTTGCTCAAGAAGACCAGGTATCTCGACAAGCTGGTCGACGAGTTGGCCAAGGGCAAGAAGATGGAAAAGATACTGCGGGTTGATGAATAGCGCGACCCTCCGTTAACCGCCGTTGTCTTGTCGTTGGTGCGCGCAGCCGCGCGCCCGGTGCCACCGGCTGCTTGTCAGCCAGTGCCGTGATTAGCGACGCAGAAGACTCTGGTCGAGCAAGGGATACGATGCGCGAGGTGGGGGCTGGTAGCAAGCTACCAGTGGCACCTGGCGTCTTTCCGGCTATCGCGACCTCCCGCAGCTTCTCAAGGCGTTGGAAGAACGGGGCAAAAAAAGAAAAAAAGGGGACAGGTACATATTGGCTTCTCCTTTCACGTCATCAATCGGGGCGTCGGCCGCCAGCGCATATTGTCGCTGATCGCTCCGCGATCAGTAGGCTGAATGCGGGAGCATTCAGCGACAAT
>Ga0180438_10000424_pt1 | contig 83610 bp, 62 predicted proteins | sample SS_ome_12_FD_132455 | JGI IMG/M metagenome (GOLD analysis project Ga0180438, IMG submission 132455) | Hypersaline lake sediment archaeal communities from the Salton Sea, California, USA - SS_3_D_2 metaG | ecosystem: Environmental > Aquatic > Non-marine Saline and Alkaline > Hypersaline >... | reverse complement strand
GTGGTACGTGAGCTGGGTTCAGACCGTCGTGAGACAGGTCGGTCCCTATCTGCTGTGGGCGTTCGAAACTTGAGGGGGTTCTTCTTTAGTACGAGAGGATTTGGAAGGACGAAGCTCTGGTGTGCCAGTTGTCGCGCTCGCGGCACGGCTGGATAGCTATCTTCGGACAGGATAAACGCTGAAAGCATATAAGCGTGAAGCCCTCCCCGAGATTAGGTTTCGTAAGAGTCTCTGACTCGAAAGTCCCCTGGAAGACGACCAGGTTGATAGGCTGGATGTGTAAGCTCAGCAATGAGTTCAGCTAACCAGTACTAACGGACGAAGGCTTGACCACATATATCCAACGCTCTTGCTCTTATGTGGAAAGAGGCCAAAGAGATTTTTTGTAACCGTCAAGACAGTCGTTCTAACAACGACTGCCCTGGCAACCACAATTGCAATAAGCCAAATCAAGGGTAGCGGGGTCGACAGGCCCCCTACTCTTTTTCCGGCGACCATATCTGAAAGGTCACACCCGTTCCCTTTCCGAACACGGAAGTTAAGCTTTCAGAGCCGATGATAGTACTGCAAGTGCGAAAGTAGGTATTGCCGGATTTTTTAACATCAAAACCCGCGGTGGTTCTCCCAGAGAGCCCCGCGGGTTTTTTGTTGCGCCAAATTGTTCGTAGAATCCTTTTCGGAAAGTCACCTTCAGCATCGGTACATCGATATGAAACTCGAAGTCAAAGGGTTTTCCGCCGTCACGCGTCTCGTCGCGCTACTCACTCTGACCGTTGCCGGAGTGGTCGTGTTCTTGCTGTGCCAGACCGCCACGCTTCTCGGCGGATTGACTCGTCTGCCCAGGACACTGCCCGATTGGCAATTGACCGTCCTGTATCTTTCGGGTCTCGTGGTTTTGCTACCACTGGTTGCCTTCCTCTCGCGTAAGAAATGGCACCGCGTGCATAGGAATGACCACGTTCAGGCATGGACGCGTTTTCTCAAGTGCCTGACCATCATGTTTGTCGGCGGTGGTATAGCCCTAATCTTCAAAGCAGTCATCCAGGTCTGGCTGCGCGAATTCGACAACGAACTTCCGACGGCCGGTATCCTGTATTTGTGCGGTGCGTTTTGCTGCCTGGAATACTTGCGGGACTATCGTGTCGTCCCGTCGGAACGACCGCTCGTATCGGCGCGTCAACAATGCCAGAGATACCTGTTCATCGCTGCAGCGGCGATAGCGGTCACAGCCGCCTTCCTGGCTTACATGTTCGCTACTGACAGACTTCGGTGAGCGACGTGATTCCTCTTGGCCTGTTGCACGGACCTCCATGCCGGGCATTCCGATCTTAATCCTGAGGCGAAAGCACGGGCCACCCTGCGACGGCACTCACCGCCAAGCAACAAAATGGCCCCGCCCGAAGACGAAACTCCAGGCGGGGCCAGGGTTACTAAGCGGCAACAAGGCGAACTGAACAGGTCAGCCGCTCAGGACCGCTGCCCTAACTGACAGGCGTCGCCTGCGCACGGCTCGGTGCCAGTCGAATCGGCCTGGGCCCCCTTGGCCTGGGCTGCCGTGTCGCCGCCTCCCTCGCTGCAACAAGTCCCTGCGTCGCAACAGGGCAGCGCCTCCGCACAGCACTCGGCGCCCGCTTCGCAGCACGTCTGCGGCGCATCGCAACAAGCTCTCTGCTCCTCGCAACAGGCAAGTCCCTGTTGGCAACAATCAGGACGATTGTCAGCCTGGCAACAGGCACTCCGCGGCTGGCAACAGGCCAACTGCCTGGCGCAACAGTCCTGCGGCGATTCGGCCTTCTCCCCGGCATTGAAGCCGAGCGTGGCGGCCAGCAGAGCAAAACTAGAAATGGCAAAAAATGGAGTCATCATGGTTCTTCTCCAGTGGAATCAAAAAATACAGATGAGACTTGTCCTGAGCGCATACGTCGTGCGCCGAAGACTCGTCAGGAAAGAAACAGCGGTCACCGCGCGCTGTTTAGCACTGCCACACACACTGGAGGATGTGTAGCGATACCGCATCAGGATGAATCGAGAGAATCGGGCTGATCCGCTCCGATGTTGCTGGGGAAACCGCCCGCTCGAGCAGCGCGGGAGAACCGCCTTCAACATCGACGCCGAGCGTGTCGGCCGCCGTCCGCTCAGGCATGACCGCCACCGCGTCACAGCAACAGCAGACGCTCGCCGGCGGCGGCGAATCGGCGGGCGAGGGCGGCAGTTCCGCTTTGCCCAGATGGCAGCAGGTGGCCTGGCCCGTTCGCTGGTCGACGTCGACCGACTGCCCCAGCACCTGACACCAGGCGGGGGAGAGGACCAGCACCAGGCTGGCCGCGACGACGGCGAATCGGCGGAGAGAGATGAACATCACCCTGTTCTACGCAGCCGGGCCGCCCTCGGTTCGGCCTTCTTTGTCACCCGGCCTAAGTCCTGGGTAATTAGGAAGCTTGGACAGCGTCCGACGGCGAGCTGTTCCCACGGCACCCAGGCAATCTGGAAGGTTGTCCGTACCAGTCAACGGTCGTTCCGCCGAGATCCCATCAGCTAGGAAACAGCGGATTCGGCTTGTTGAGATGTTCGCGGTACTTCTCCAGCGGTTCCTTCTGCGCGTCGGCCACATCCGGCGGTAGATGTTCTTCCATGATGTCCAATAGCTCGACGCGGCCTCGAATCATCGTTGGTACTTTGATCTTGGTCTTGTCTGTCGAAGTGATCTTCAAGGTGCCATCGTGCGAAACTTTCACACGCGATACGTCCGCCCAGCGAAGGGACCGCGTGCGAGAGAGTAGCCCGCGATACTCGATCCCTTCCGAGGTCGCGCAGAATTCGGCCTTGAACAGGTAGACGATGAAAATGGCTGCCGGCAGAAAAAATGCCGTTCCACCAACGATCGTCACATAGAATTCACGGGCATTCTTAAAAGGGACCGTAAAGCCGAGGATGATCAGACCGATGAAGGCAAGTCCCACCATGATCGCCAGACTCCAAGGCAAGACGCCAGGAAATCGCAGGATGATATCACCGGTAGTTTTTTCGCGTTGGACAGGTTGTCCCTGGGCGCGCGAGTAAAAGTAGAGCAGGAGCCCGATGAAGCCCCCCAGGATCCCAACGAAGATAGTGCGTTTGAAATCGATCATCGAATACTCTTCGGGTTGAGATGCATCGGATAGGTGCTATTGCTTTGCCTCAGTCGGAACTGGAGTTTTCTTCTCGTGCGTTAGTATACTCCGAGAGGGAGAATTCGATGAGCGAGAATCAACGACGACACTTCACGGCCAAGGGCCGCGAGATCACGCCGCTCGATTTCAGCAGGCCCGGAAAGCCTACCGATAACGCGTTAATTGAATCTTTCAACGGCCGGCTGCGAGCCGAGTGCCTGAACGAAAATTGGTTCTTGTCTTTGGAGGACGCGGAGGAGAAGATATCGGCATGGCGAACGGACTATAATGAACACCGACCCCATAGCGCCTTGGACAACGTGGCCCCCAAGGAGTTCGCGTCAACTGGCCAAGCTAGCCTGGCCAGTTGAACACCCGATTCTTCAATCGACCGCTGGATTAGAAAATGGGCGCGGGTCATCGATCCCGGTTATCCAGGACCCGATGGACTCGTTTCAGGAGGCTATCAAACTTTCGCAAACGCTTTGACAGAGGTGGCTTAGCGCCGATGTGAGTCCAAAACGCCGATTACTCGAAATCCTCTGTTTGAACTCTTCGCTCGATGGCGCAAGTCTAGTCCCAGAAATAAGAAAGCCCTTTGACGTGCTCGCCAAAGGGCTTTCAGCCTCATCTAGTCGGGGTGACAGGATTTGAACCTGCGACCTTTTGACCCCCAGTCAAACGCGCTAGCCAAACTGCGCCACACCCCGCCACGCCAGTGGGCCCATACAAGAAAGAATAGCCCGCCTCGGCGCAGTAGCGAATATCGCATATCGGGCGGTCTCTTTCAATGGCGGACCCTTTTCTGACGCGGTGGCATCACTAGAGAGCCTGCTAGAAAAATCAAGCAAATGGCTTCGACTGATCTACCACCGGGCCGATCTCACGATTGGTCTCCCGCCTGTGAGTAGTCGATCATGGCGATGCGATCGCTACCCCCGACTAAGCCGGCAAGGCCCCCGATAGCCCGTACGCCAGACGAGCATTATAGTGACCGGTACAGAGGTCGATAGGTGCAATTCCTTGTGTCCTTTGCCGATTCACCCTCATAGCACGAGATCATGTCGACCCGCGTCGCCATTTTGGGAGCTACCGGCTACACGGCTGCCGAACTTGTCAAGCTGTTGCTTCGCCACGCGGAGGTCGAGATCACGGCAGCCACGAGTCGTCAGGACGGCAACCCGCCGTTGGGAACGGTCCATCCTGCTCTCAGCGGCCGTACGGATCTCTGCCTGGAAAACCTCTCGATCGAACAACTCGTCGATCGAGCAGACGTTATCTTCGGTTGCCTGCCCCACGGGCTGAGCGGGGAGTATATTCCCCAGATCATCCAGGCGGGGAGAAAAGTGATCGACCTGTCGGCCGATTATCGACTCGACGATCCGGCCGTCTATTACCAGTGGTACGGAGAGGTGCATCCCGACCCGGCGCGGCTTGCCGGGACCGTCTACGGCTTGCCCGAGTTGTTTCGCGAATCGATTCGCGGCTCCGACTTGGTGGCCAATCCTGGTTGCTATCCGACATCCGCAATCCTGGCGCTCGCGCCACTAGCTCAGGACGGATGGATCGACCTGGAGTCGGTGGTCATCGACTCCAAGAGCGGTGTTTCAGGAGCGGGTCGAACCCCTAAGCTGACAACCCACTATCCAGAATGCAACGAGAGCATCGCGGCGTATAACGTGGGAACCCATCGCCACACGCCGGAAATCGAATTGATTCTATCGAAGTCGAGTGGTCGCCCGGTTGAGGTGATCTTTACCCCGCATCTGGTGCCGATGGACCGAGGGATTCTGACCACCACCTATAGCCGGCCCACAGGAGACGCCAGCGAAGAGGAACTGCTGGCTCGGTATCGCGAGTTCTACGCCGATGAGCCATTTGTGCGCGTGGTCGATCATCTGCCTGCCACCAAGGATTGCGTCGGCACGAATTTCTGCGACATCACCGTCCGACTAGTACGCGGCCGGATATTGACACTCAGCTGCATCGACAACCTAATCAAGGGCGCTTCGGGAGCTGCGGTGCAGAATTTCAATTTGATGTGTGGTTACCCGGAAGCAACGGCCCTTTGACAAACGGGCCTGACCGCGAGTCGATGTAGAACGAGACAGGCCTCTCCCCCGCCCGCATCACAACGGACCAGGAAAATCGGAATGGCCTCAAATTCTTGCCAACAACCCGGCGCGACTGAAGCTTCCGATATTCCTTCGGTGCCACAAGGTTTTCGGCTCGCAGGGGTCCACTGTGGCATTAAGACCGATCCGTCACTTGAGGATCTATCGGTCATCATCTGCGATCAGCCGACCGTGGCCGCGGGAGTTTACACTCAAAATCGCATCTTTGCCGCGCCGGTCGCGGTCGACCGAGAACGCACCCCAAGCGACTCCGTGCGCGCCGTGGTTGTCAACTCCGGCAACGCCAATGCTTGTACGGGCGAACAAGGCATGAGCGACGCGGTGCGGATGTGCGAATCGGTCGCTCACCTGGTTGAAGCACCGGCTGAGCAGGCGCTCGTGATGTCGACTGGCTTGATCGGTGAGCTCCTGCCGATGGAGAAGATCGTTAATGGAATCGCTGCCGCTGGCCAGCAAGTGGCCGCCAGCGGAGCTGCGATGCTGGCCGCGGCACGTGGTTTCATGACGACCGACACCGTGCCCAAGATGGCGGGTCGCACCTTGTCGATCGAAGGTCACTCGATTCAGCTATCGGGGATCTCCAAGGGGGCGGCGATGATTGGCCCCAACATGGCCACGATGCTCGGACTGCTGATGACCGACGCGGCGATCGAGCCTCATGACGCCCAAGCGATGCTTGCCGCGGCCGCCGCCAAGACGTTCAACTGCATTCGGGTTGAGGGGCACACGAGCACCAACGATACCGTGCTTCTCCTGGCGAGTGGCCAAGCCTCGACGGCACCACTGTCCGCCAAGGATCTGATCGGATTCCGTGACGCTCTAGAAGAAGTCTGCCAAGAACTGGCCCTGGCGATCGTGGCCGACGGCGAAGGCACGACTCATGTGGTGACGGTCGATGTGCAGGGCTGTGAGACTCCCGAGACGGCTCGTCAGATCGCTCAGTCCGTGGCCGATAGCCCGCTGGTAAAGACAGCCATCGCAGGCGCCGACCCCAACTGGGGCCGTATAGTCTCGGCCGCCGGCTACGCCGGCGTCGAATTTGACACCTCCGGCGTCTCGCTGGAAATTAATGGCGTGACACTCTATCGCAAAGGGGAGCCTATTCCCTTCAACGCGGCAGTGGTTTCGGAATCCATCGCCGCCGCACGCGACGTCCATCTGCTGCTGACGTTTACTGAAGGATCGGCAGCTGCCCGGATGTGGACGACCGATCTGACAGCTGAGTACGTTCGGCTGAACGCGGAATACCACACCTAATCCATGTGGCTCCGATCCCCAGGCTGCTAGCATCCGCCCCAGCTAGCAAGGCTCCGCAATCGCGGATCCGGTTCCTCATAGGAATCAAAACAGGAATCGTGAATTGATCCCGCGGCCTGGCACTCCTCTCGCGCGCTTCAATCGATCTTTTCCCAACGCCGGAGAATCACTAGACTCCGCTGCCCGCGGAGTTTCTCTCACGTCCCAGAGTCTCCCGCGGCGAGTCCGCCAATTGTCTGGCTACCGATCTGCAAGGAGAGAGTTGATGTCAACGTCCGCACAATCCAATACCGCTCGCCGACTGACCGTCGCCATGATCGCCCGCGACGCCGAGTTGTTGATTGGCAACACGATCAAGAGTGTCCAGCCGATCGCCGACGAGATCGTCGTCGTTGACAGCGGTTCGACGGACAACACAAGACAAATCGCATCGTCGATGGCGGCCAAGGTCATAGATTGGACCTGGACGGATGATTTCTCGGCCGCACGCAATGTTGGCTTGGCGCAGTCCACAGGCGATTGGGTCTTCTGGATCGATGCAGGAGAGACCTTAACCGTCGAAGACGCTGCACAATTACGACAATTCGTCGACCAAACGGCCGACCCGAGCACGATCTATATGATGCTCGTCAAGTTACCGCCGGAACCCGGCCAGACCGTCGGCGAACAGGTTGGCCGCTTTCGTCTCATGCCCCGCCGCGACGACCTTTCATTTGAAGGTCGCATTCGCGAGAGTGTCGTGAATGCGGCCACCACCGCTGGCATGCAATTGGACGCTATTGCTCCGCGCATCCATCGGTCGGCACGCGATTTGGACTCGGAAGTAAAAGCCAACAAGGCGGAGCGAGATCTACGTATCGCCGATCTGGAAATCGCGACGTCGCCGATGCTGGCCCGGCCTCACTTGGCCAAGGGAGAAGCCTTGGTCTATCTTGGTCAGGCAACCGCCGCCCGCGCAAGCTTTGCCACCGCGCGGCAGCTTGCTCTAGCCGGTTCCTCTGAAATGCTGGAGACCTACTATGGGGAATTGACCAGCTTCAACGACGCCATTGCCGAAGAGCGGGATCAACAGCTTGAACTCAGCCTGGAATCGCTTGAGCATTTTCCACTCGACTCCCAATTGCTGTGTGCGATGGGTAGCTATCTTCAGGGACAAGGGCGTGTCGATCTGGCGTACCGCGCCTATCAAACCGCCCATGAACATGGTCAGGTGCGACCTGAAATCTGGCATCTTGGCGATATCGCCGACGTGGCTCTGGTTTGTCTGAGCCTGACACTTCAGTTACAAGACCGGGATGACGAGGCCCGTGCCACGCTCGAGGAATCTCTGGCCACTCAAAGCACAACGGCCGACCGAGTGCGGCGCCACTTGATCGATATCTGCGTCAAGCAGAACGATCGCCAAGCGGCCCTGCTCCAGGTCGATCAGCTGATCCACGATGAAGGAGGTCGCGAAGCCTTGAGAACAGCCATCCGCGGCGCCTGCCTGGCGGCCAACGGAAACTGGATCTCGGCCAAAGCCTACTTGGAAACCGCGTTTAACGCCGGCTGTCGCGATGCCATCTGCTTCCGCGGTCTCGTCAAGTCATTGATTTATCTCAACGAGACAGCCGAAGCTCGTTCGGTGCTCGACGAATGGAGGACTCGCGAGCCTCACAATCCTGAAATCGAAATTCTTAGCCAATCTATTGGCGGCGAACCGAAGTCGGCTGCGGGCCAGCGGCCGGCCGGTTCCCGCAGTGCAGGGAATCTCCGCATCGACGGGGCCTCTTCGGATCCAATCGGGTCCCCCGCCCATCAGGCTCAGACGCAGCAAACGACGCCTCCGCAGGGTATTTAGTGAGGCCTCTAAGCGCCAAGGTCCAGCAAAATCGTGGCAACCGGTACGACCACACATCAGGGCCCCCAGATTTCCCTGTTTATCCAGTTAAACTCACGTCCAGTCGTTCATCCCTGCCGCTTGTCTACTAAGCTCAATTTAGCGGCGGGGTGTTTTTCCTAAATGTACGACTACTTTGCCCCACCCCGCCGCTCTAAATAAGGCTTTCTCACCCCCGTGTTGGGCGGAGCTGGCATCCTCGTCAGTTCCGCCTTTTTTCGTTGCCAGAATCGACCGCTCGCCCTTGGATCAACTCACAGCCGGTACCCCGTGGTCGAGTGGCCGAGGCCGATCGAGCGCCCCCTCGGCGCTGCATTCTTTGGGCGGCCTTCGTCGCGCCCCGGACGACTCTGGCAAGCGGTCGCCGAAAAAACCCACCATTCAATATGCTGTTGCTTGACAAAGTCGCGTCAGTCCAGAAACTATCTGTCTGTGTGGTAAGTGGTTCATCCCACTTACCCTTGTCTGGCTTGCCCCTATCTGGAGCAGAGCCAACGGATTTATTGAGCTGTTGGAAACTGTTTGAGACACACGTGTCTCAATATTGGCGCTGATTTCGTATCGTAGGTTCAAGAGGTAACGGAAATGACACAATTGGCTGGAGAAACAACTTTGTCCACGGCTGTATTGAAAACCGCAGCGGAACAGCTTTCGGAGCCGGGATCGATCTTTGAGCCCGTCATGGCTCCGCATATCGTGAATCCAATTTGCCAGAGTGAAGGCTTTGAGGACGACGACTTCGATGAAGATGACTTCGACGATGATTTTGACGACGACTTTGAGGATGAAGACGAAGACGGGTACGATCATTCGCTCGAAGATGACGACGAGGAAGAAGAAGACGACGACTTTGACGACTAGCTTCGCAGCCTGGCAACGGACTCTCGCATTGACGATCGTTAGGCTGTAATTTTCCAGCGCAGCTGCCAAGCTCACTCGCGGCTTGGGAATATGTCGTTCCACTTCGATCTCCCACTCGAATTCACTACCCCGAAGGCGACTCGTGCTCCAACTCGCAAGCCAAGTCCAGGAGGCCGTCGCTGCTATCCACCAGCAGTGGCAGGGCGAAGTCGAAGTCGGCATTATTCTAGGAACCGGGCTGGGGGGAGCCGCCTCTCTGCTGGAAGTTGAAGCGACCATCCCCTACGAGTCGCTCCCTCATTTCCCTCGCTCGACCGCTATCAGCCATGCTGGACAGCTCGTCCTTGGAAAGCTTGCCGGGACGACTGTGGTGGCGATGGAAGGCCGTTTTCATGCCTACGAAGGTTATACGCACCAGCAGATAACCTTCCCGGTGCGCGTGATGCAGGCGCTCGGGGCGGGCCTGCTACTTGTCTCCAACGCCTGCGGGAGTATGAACCCGGAGCACACCAGCGGCGATATCCTGGTCATTGACGATCACATCAACCTGATGAACGGTAATCCGCTCATCGGCATAAACGACGATCAGCTCGGGCCCCGGTTTCCCGATATGTCGGCCCCCTACGATCCGAAGCTCATCGAGGCGGCCCTGTCGGTTGCCAGCAATGAAGGTATTACTGCTCATCGAGGTGTCTACGTCGCTGTGACCGGGCCCAACCTGGAAACTCGGGCCGAGTATCGATTCCTGAGAACGATCGGTGCCGATGTGGTTGGCATGTCCACCGTGCCCGAGGTCATCGTCGCTGTTCACGCCGGCCTACGTGTCCTCGGTCTCTCTGTAATCACCGACATGTGCCTTCCTGAGTCGCTACGACCCGCAAAGGTTGAAGACATTCTTGCGGTGGCGGCACAAGCCGAACCAAAGCTTCGCCGGATTATCGTCGGCGTTCTCAGCGAACTGGATAGCTCTCGATAGTCGCTGCTTCCTGCTGCTAGCAAGCCAGCGGAAAGCATCCGCAAGTCCATCAACTTGCCTTTATGCGTTGTCGCGCATACCAATTGTGTGCGGGTTTGGTTCGTGGTGTGGATGAACCAAGAACGCGTCAGCGAAACGGGGCCTGGGATTCTTGCCTGATTCGTTGTGCTGGCAATAGATCATTTCGATTGCTGCTCTGCAGCAACTCTTCGACATTCGTCACCCACAAGTACGAAAGGAAGCATGATGGGCAAGAGTGTTTCATTATCGAGATTGCCGCTGAGAGGTAGTCTCTTCCTGATGGTCATAACCGCGGCCACGTCGGTCGCCGCCGCCACGCCAAACATTGCGTTTGACGCCTCGTCCGTCGTCGCTTGTCGTGACGTGACGCCCACCGGTTTCGCCGAAGAGTACCCTGGAGAAAAACTGATCGAGGCCGAGTTCACCGTCTCGGCACGACTGGCCAAGGGAAGTCTCGGAAAGGTGGACGAGTTGTATTTTGAAATTCGCAGTCCTGACCGACGGCTTCGCGTTCGCGACTATTGGCCCACGGTTCGCTATGAAAGCGATATCGAGGGGACCATCGACGTCACGGAGACGAGCGAGGACGCCAAGTCGGCGGGCGCCCGTCTTGCCGGCAGCATCACGACACCCGAAACGCCCGTCAAGGGTATCGTTACGCCTTCGGCCGAATTGGGTGGCAGCCGACGAGATTCGAAATCAAAGAAGTACCGGCGCAAGGCACCCAACCGTGTCGTGCTGGTCAGCGGAACAACCCACCAGGGACACGGATTGTTCGTCAAACGGTTGCCATCCAACCAGTCTTCTATTGAGGGAAGCGAAACGATCCTTTGCCGCTTCATCGTTCCCGATGATTGGCAGGGTGATTGGGTCGAGATTCAATGCCTGGCTCGTGGAGAACGCAAGAAGGCGTTCGGCAAGACGACGGGGACTATCGGTGCCGAGAAGGTGGCGGTCGGTCTTTTCCTGACAGGCAATCGTGAGGCCCGGGAAGCGGCTGTGCGACTCGCCTCATCGCAAGCTCTCGCTGAAGAGTGGCGACATAAGATGCGAAACCGGTCCGATCTTGAGGTCGCCGCCGATCGACTCGCCATGTCGTTCGACTCGCTCGCCTGCAATATGCGGTTGGGACGCTGCAATAAGCACCGACGCAACAAGTCGCGAACCACTCCCCAGCAGTCGTTTGTTGCTGATCGACAGTCATTGGCCGAACTCTCCGGACAAACGGCCGGCGACTAGCCGGCCGCATCGCGACACTTGAGCACGACAGGCGGGGCCACGGCCCCACTAAGATCGGAGGTCTCGCTTGAGTTGCTTGAGCTGGTCGGCTTCTGGCAGTGCGCTGTAGTACGGATCGAGCGGGAAACACCCGGAGATCATGCCGCCTCGGGGTGCTGTGGTGCAATCGCTAAACGTCCGGCAGATCTTCTTCCTGGGCATTTTTCCCAGTGTCAAAGTGTCAGCCGGCAGCTGTGGATACGACAAGACCATCCGCCCCAGTCCCACCGCGTCGACCCAGCCTTCACGAACGACGGCCTGCGCCACGTGGGGTAGATACTCTTGCAAGTAGGTATAGCCCGATCCGACCATGAACATGTCGGGCACGGCCTGCTTCAACTTCTCTGTCGCCGCAATCTGTCTTGCCACGCCGATCAGCGGATCTTCCGGCGGCGGGTATCCATCGCAGGGCGGGTAGAAAGCTGGCCGCTGGATATGGGGCACGTAGTAGGGGCTCCCACAAGTCACGTTGATCGCCACCACCCCCAACGCTTGCAACCGCCGAATGAGCTCAATCGGCTCGGACAGGTTGGGCTTCAACGGTTCGTCTTGATCGACACCAAACCCATACTGATAGGGCAAGAGTTGACTGTAATCGATCGGCATTCCCTGCTCGCCCTGATGCTCGTAAGGAATCAGATCGAAAGCGCTAAGTCGCACGCCAACGAGCAGATCGGGATAGGTGTCACGAATCCGCGAGATGGCGGTGGTCAGTAGCCGACTACGGCCCTCCAGGTCACCGCCAAAGGGTCCAGGTCGTGTTCGCGCGCTGAGGAACTCATGCAGCAAATAACCGTGACAGGCTTTCACGTCCACGAACTGAAAGCCAACATCCTGTGCCAAGCCGGCCGCGAGAACGTAGCTGTCGATCAATTGCTCGACCTCATCGTCCGTCATTACTGGCCCGTCGTCGGCCGGGTCGATACCAAACTTGGCGTCGAGCACCGGATGATGGTAAGCGATCCTCGGCTCCAGCTTGGCCCCATGCGGACGGCAAAACCGCCCGGAGTGGGTCAGCTGCAGTCCGACAACCAGATCCTTGGTCGTCCCAAACTTCTGTCGATGAGCGCCCTGCAATGTCTCCAGGAGTTCGGCGAGCCCGTCACGGGTCTCGCGGATGGCCAGGCATTGATGAGGATTCGCCCGCCCACGAGGATCGACGGCGGCCGCCTCGCCGCCCCAGATCAACTTCGCTCCGCTGAGGCCAAAATTCCGCCAACGGCGTAGCGTCCTCTCGCTCGGTGTCCCGTCGGAATTCGCGTCCCAACCCTCCATGGGATGAATGCACCATCGGTTGCCGATCTTCCGTCCGCCAAACTCATGAAGTGCGGCCATTGGCGAGCCCGCCGCTGCTGTCAGAATTTCGTCGTCGAGAGGCACCTCGACTTCCAGTTCAGCAAGCCGCGACCGTAGCGAGTCCGCGTCTCGAAATTGGGCGACCTTGGGAAAGTTGCTCATGAGCGATTGAGGATGTCTGGCGGGCATTCTTGCCCGGTGAGGAGAATCTCTTGTTTCTTGGCACACGCAGTTGGGAAATGGCGGAAGAATCCGCGTTAGGTCTCTTGCGCCGGCCGTAGCGGGGAGTGTTGCAGGCGGAACTTTCGTTCGCCCGAGGTGACAAAATTCACCGTTGCCGTTCGTTGGGAAGCGCCCCCACTTAAGGCAGCAATCTTACCCAGTCCGTATTCGGGATGAATAACCGCCATGCCGACACGATATTCCTCTGGCGAAATCGAAGGCGGCTGTGGGTCGTCCCCTGCTTTCGCATCCGCCAGTTCGGCTGCCGTGGTGATCATCGAGGCTTCGACGACGGAGCGACGCGCCCTCGGTGTGGCCTTCTCGCCGCCGTCCCCTTCGATGGCGTCCGCGAGCTGATCGGTGGAGCCATCGCTCTGATCAGCTTCCTCCCAATCAGATTCGTCCTGTGATTCTTCATCGTCCCAGCCTTGAAAGAAATCGTCTTCCAGCCAATCGTTTGTCGGTTCAACGACCCGCATCTCCTCCCGTGGCAGCTCCATCAGAAACGAACTCGGCACGGTGCGCCGACGCTGGCCGCGGAACTCGCGATGCGTGGCCAGACTCAGTTGCAGTTCCTCTTCCGCTCGCGTAATTCCCACGAACAATAGCCGTCGTTCCTCCTCCAACTTGTCGGGATCCTCGCGGCTTCGATCATGAGGCAGGAGCCCCTCTTCGGTGGCCACGATGTAGACGACCGGAAATTCCAGGCCCTTGGCGGCGTGCATCGTCATCAAGGTTACACGATCCGTCTCCTCTGCCCAGGCGTCGGTATCATTGACCAGGGCCGTTTCCTCAAGAAACGATTCCAGCAGCTGATCCTCCGAATGACGCTCGTCAAATTCGCGAGCCACGGTTAGCAACTCCTCGATATTGGCGAGCCGGTTTTCGTCTTCCTCGAGCCCCGATTCCTCCAGGCTCTTGTGATAGCCCGACTCGCTGAGCACCCGCCCGACGATTTCCTCAATCGGGGCTTCCGCGCTCTCCGCCAAGTGATCGACGATGGTGATAAACCGATGGACGGCCGTCGCGGCTCGCTTGCCCAGCGACTCGATCAGCCCGGTCTCGCGTGCCGCAGCCAGCAGCGTGATGCCGTATCGCGTGGCATGTTCCGTGAGTCCCATGATCGTCTTCTTGCCGATGCCGCGTGTCGGAGTGTTAATCACTCGCAACAACGCCACGTCGTCGCGCGGATTATTTATCAGATGGAGATAAGACATCACGTCCTTGATCTCTTTGCGCTGATAGAACTCCAAACCTTTGACCAATTGAAAGGGAACCCCCCGCTCGCGAAGCGCAAATTCAAAAGCGCGACTCAATGCATTGATGCGATAGAAAATTGCGAAGTCACTCGGTCGGCGTCGCCCGCTGGCAATGGCATCGGCAATTTCGTCGGCGATTCTCTGCGCCTCGTCACGATGCGTTTCAAAGTGGGTCAAGCGAACGAGTGAGCCTTCTTCGTTCTCCGTAAAGAGCTGCTTCTCCTTGCGGCGCTGGTTGTGCACGATTAATGAATCGGCAAGTCGCAGAATCCGCTTGGTGCTGCGATAGTTCTGCTCCAATCGCACAACCTTTACACTCGGGTAGTCACGCTGAAAGTCGAGAATGTTGTTGATGTTCGCGCCCCGCCATCCGAAGATCGATTGATCAGGATCGCCGGTCACAGCCAGGTTGGGATAATCGATGGACAACGCTCGCACGATGGCGTACTGCACGAGATTCGTATCTTGATACTCGTCGACCATGATGTAGCGATATCGATCGTCAAGCTCGGAACGCAACTCTGGATTTTCTCGCAACAACGTGGCCACGTGGAGCAACAGGTCGTCGAAATCGACGGCGTTGCTGGTCGCCAGCCGCCCCTGGTACTCGGGATAAACCCGCGCGACAACGCTGCCTAGCGCGTGCCCGCGGCGCGGTTCGTACTGAGCGGGAGTAATGAGGTTGTTCTTGGCCCAACTGATCGCCGTGCGAATCTGCTCCGGCATGAAGTGGGTCGGCGGCTGATCCATCTGCTCCACCGTCCGCTTCAGCATTCGCAGACTGTCGTCGCTGTCGTAAATCGTGAAATTCTCTTCCAGGCCAACCTGGTTGGCATACCTCCGCAACAGTCGCGAACAGAAGCGGTGAAACGTTCCCAGCCAGACACGCGACTGCCCCGCCAGCATGTCGACACGGGTCCGCATTTCGTCCGCGGCCTTGTTGGTAAAGGTCAGTCCAACGATCTGATGTGCCGGAATCCCCTGTTCGAGAAGATGGGCAATCCGTTGCGTCACGACCCGCGTCTTACCACTGCCAGGTCCAGCAAGAATCAACAAAGGACCGTCGATGTGTTCGACGGCTTCGTTCTGAGCCGTAGTGAGCGAACTCTGAAGGCTGTCCAAGGAAGGGTCTCACTTGCGAGAAAACTACGGAATCATTCGAATATTCCGGTGGCGGGAGGCGGGGACCGAGTTTCACACAGACGAGACTCAGCCGCCGTCCATTCATTATAGAGCATCGTGGCCCGCGCCCGGCATCCCGCTGCCAAGCGTTCTGCTAGCGACAGAAAACTGTGGTGGCTGGAAGGGGGTTGTGCTACGGAGGCGGAATCCTGATATATTGAGTTGTGTGTGATTGCCAGTAAATGGACCGGCGCGGTCGCCGGACACCTTGGCTTGATGGAATGAATGTCACATATCTCTAACGAAGGGAGGGATCCCATGAGTCGTATCCCAATACCTGCGGGTCACGATCAAACTCAAACTCTTGACGATCGCCTGGCGATGAGTACCGCTGAAATCGGTCTTTCGGTACGAACCACGAATTGCCTTGAGGAACGAGGCATCTTCAGCGTGGGCGACCTGCTTAATCGTACGCCCGATGATCTCCTGGAAATCTCAAACTTTGGCGAGAAGACTTTGCAGGAAGTCTACGCCGCTCTTGAGAATATCGGTTTCGCTCGACGCGAAGAACGCCTCGCGAAGTGACGCCGAGTCTAGCCCGGTCGTTGGCCGACTGCCGGCTTCAGGGTTGTCCACCAAGATGAACCAGCGATCGTTGTATCCGGTCTGCTGACTTCTTGAATCTCTCGGCACCGACTAAATCACCCCCGTCGACTCCCCGCCGCCATCCGGCCCGCTCGGGTTTGGCACCCCGTGCGTCGGAGAAATTCTCGCTATAATGGGGAGCTTGGCTAGGGCACGGTTCTGGACTGTGCCGAGCGAGTCGCGGGGTGACGGCAACCCTCATAGGAAACTTCCGGGTTCTTAGCAGGGTAACCCTGATCTGGGCTGCCGCGTCTCGTTCGGGCTAGGGTCCCCCGGCCTGACGCATTCGCTCTAAAGAAGCTGACGAACGTCTGGAAGATTCACTTTGGCTCGGCGATTCAAGTTCATCGGTAAGAAACGAGGTGACCGAGCTACCGGCTCGCGTCGCGAGGGACGCCTGGGCGAAGCGATCTTTTATCTCGCATTCCTCATCCTGGGCGCTTTGGCACTCTTACTTCTCATCCAACGGATGATTGTGCCCGAGTGGCGCGTGAATCGCTCCTATCTGGCCACCCAAGGCAAGGTTCTTGCCACGAGAATTGACAGCATCGAGGATGGCCTCGTGGCCGACCCGGGACAGGAGGAACCGGGCGAAGGGCCACAAGAACTCCGCTTCCGTCCCCAAATCAAGGTGGAGTACGAAGTCGGCGGGCATCCCCACGTTCAATGGACCTACGACCATCTTCAGACCGCATTCGCCGATCGCGATGACGCTCGCGCCGTGATCGACCGATTCGAGATCGGTCGATCGTACGCCTGCTGGTACGACCCCGACACACCTGCCAACGTCGTCCTAGTCCGAGGTTTCAATTGGTGGGTCTGGTTGATCTTGTTATTGCCGACGACCTTCATGTTGGTCGGTTTCGGAGGACTCGGCTACACCCTCTTCTATTCTCGTACCTCACGAGAACGACGAGCAGCTCTGGTCAAACAAGTCGCCGGCTCCGAGTTGTTCGACGGCAGCAATGGCAGCTCCAGTGAGTTTCCGGCAGTCCCGGCCGATGCCAACCTGAAGAATAGCCCAGGCACGACCCTCCCTTACCGGCTACCGATCGAGTCGACCCCGGGCTGGAAACTCGCGGGCGTCGTCATGGCTTGTCTATTCTGGAACGCTATTGTGTCGGTCTTGGTAATCATGTCGGTGCGCAATCACCTCGCGGGCGATCCGGAATGGTTTCAGACGGTCTTTACGCTTCCATTCCTGGGCATAGGCATCTGGCTCATATACGTCACGATTCGACAGATTCTATTTGCGACCGGTGTCGGCCCAACGCTGATCGAAATTGGCGACCATCCTTTGCGTCCGGGCGGCGAGTACGACATTCTTCTCTCCCAGGGTGGCAATCTCTCGATACGACGGCTCGAGGTCGATCTCATTTGCCAAGAGAAAGCCACTTATCGCCAAGGCACCGATACCGTTACCGACACCGTGCTGGTCTATCGTCAGGCGATTTTTTCTCAAGAGAAGATCGATATACAGTCTGGCATGCCGTTTGAAGCCCGCTGCAAATTCCAAGTACCCGCCGAAGCCATGCACTCCTTTCTGGCAGTGAACAACGGCATCCTCTGGAAGCTCTCGATCCAAGTGGAACTCGCACGGTGGCCTGATTTCAATCGCAACTTTCAGCTCGTCGTCTGCCCACGAAATTCAGAAGGGAAGTCAGGATGAGCGATGCTAGAGTATCCCTGAGATTGATCGGCGAGAACCGTGACTATGTACCGGGTGAGAATCTGTCGGGCGAATTCTTTGTCGATGTCGCCGATCCGAGTGAAGTTCGCGCCGTCGAAATGTCCGTGCTCTGGTACACCGAAGGCAAGGGCGACGAGGATCTGGCGGTCCATTATTTTTCGCGAATCATCAATGACGAAGCCAACAACGACGACACCAACTATGTCGATCTGCGAACCACCCAGCACTTCTTGACCGCCCTGCCTAACACGCCGCTGAGTTATGATGGTGTCTTGCTGCGAATCCATTGGTGCGTCCGCGTGCGTGCCTTCCTCCGCCGCGGACGAGAACTGGTTGCCGAAGAAGCATTTCGCCTCGGCCAAATTCCACGCGTCCGGGCATTGAATGTCGAGTCGGCCGATCCGGACGATGAACTGGACGTCATGGAAGTCGAAGGTTCTGATTCGGCCGACGGTCCGGCCGATGCCCCGGGAGTAAGTCCCGAGACGCCTTCGAAAGAACCATGAAGACGGCCATGAAAACGCTCCCGCATAAAGCCCTCCGCCTCCCGCGTCCGACCAATCCGTTTTCGTCCCGGTCGGTCGCTCCTGGAGCGATTCCCTTCTTCTTCCGCGAAGGACAAAGCCTCTCAGGGCTCATCACCGCCTTTGAAACGGCCGGTCGGCGTGGCCAGATTGTGGGACAACATGGGACCGGAAAATCGACGCTACTGGCTGCCCTGCTACCAGCCCTGGAGAACCAAGGCTATCGCGTCCAATCCGTCACGCTGCACGACGGCCAGCGTCGCCTAACTAAGGATTTCCTCGAACGTGATGATCAGCAGAGAACGCCAGGATCGAAAACTATCCTTTCCATCGACGGCTACGAACAACTCGCCCGACTTGAGCGCTGGCGAATCAACCGCTTCTGCCGACGTCAAGGATGGGGACTTCTGGTCGCCGTCCACGCTACCGTCGGTTTACCAACGCTCTACGAGACTGAAGTATCCGATGCGCTGGCAATCGACATCGTCCATCATCTGCTGAGAAATCGGACTTTCGAAATCAGCACCTCCGAGATCGCGCAATCCTTGATCCAGCAGCAGGGCAATCTCCGCGAACTACTCTTCGATCTTTACGATCGTTATGAGCGGGTTCGCTAGCACGACCGGCCTGTCAGGGACAACTCTTGGCAGGCTCGCTGCTTAGGGCATTCACCCACTGGCCGAGGCACAATTTGCAGCCCCCAGGGCCCTCCTGGCCGGTCTTCCTGAACTAGGGTTTCAGTGGCACCCGTCGGGTCTTTTCGGCCCTGTGCCGAGCCCATCTTGTTTGAGGGCGATATAACCGCCACGATCGTTAGCGGTCGCCCAAATGCCTCATTCTGCCGGACCGAAATCGGCCACCAATTGGTGCCGACAGCACTGCTGGTTATTGACTTTAGCCTCCGTTCTCACTTCTATAGTAGATAGACCCCAAGTTGCAATTGACCCGCTTTTGGAGTGACTCAGAAATGTCTTCAAGAATAACTCGGTTCGCCATGTTGACCGTCCTTGCCCTCGCGGCCTTCGCCGCGTTGCCGCAAGCCAGCGAAGCCCAGTATTACGGGTACGGACCCGGCATCTGGCAGTATCGCGCGTACCGTCCGTTCTTCGGATGGCGACGCGCCTATGCGACGACTGTCTATCGCCCGTTTGTCGGCACTAGAACGGCTTATCGACCGGTCGTGGCCACCTCGGCCTGTAGCACTTGCTCGCCTTGTGCCACCTCGCAATGTGCCACCACAGTTCGTTACGCTCCGCAGACCTGTTACCGACCCCAAGTTGTCAGCGTGCCCACGGTCACCTATCGTCCAGTTCAATCTTGCGACGCCTGCACCGGCTGTTGTCAAACCGTAATGCGACCGGTCACGACCTATGTCCGACAGGTACGCCAAGTCGCTTACACAACCTATCGGCCGGTCTACAGCACATCGTGCTCGACGCCTTGTACGACATGTGCCAGCCCGTGCTCCTCGTGTGGCGTAGTCGGCTGCAGTACCTGCAGCACCACCAGCAGCTGCGCCACGGGACAGTGTGGTGTCGAGTCGACAATCTATTCGGAACCGACCACGTCAACTCCCTCGGCGGAGCCCGAAACCAGACAGCCGTCGCTGTTGGAAAACTCGCAGCGAACTGAGGCGCAGAAGATTCCGACCGAGAACAGCGAGCTATCTCCTGAAAAGGCCTCCGGCGACATGCAGGAAGTCGACGGTGCCAGGCTGAAGAATTTTGATCCGCCGGCACTGTTGAATCCACGAGATCGCCAGGCCCGCGTCAGCAATGTCCGTCAGGCTTCCTACCACCTGGAAGTCGAGCCGGAACTGCCAGTGCAATGGCAGGCCGTCGACTAAGCTGGCCGCGCTAGGGCGACCGACAGCCCGCCCGCCTGAGACGAACAAGACCCGCAGCGACCCATCCCGCCTTTCGAGGCGAGATGGGTTTTTTCTTGCGCGTGTGGGCTCTCCCAGATCGGTCTCGGCTGACTAGGCTGTGATATACCGCTGGGGTAGACTGCCTTGCTGAGACGCCGCGGGGACCCCCTCCGCATCGCTACCGAATCTCAAACTCCGTTCGATCCACTTTCTATGCTCAGCAACGCCGAAATTGCCGCCGTTCTCGATCAAGTGGCCGACCTGCTGGAGTTCGAAGGGGCCAATGTGTTTCGAGTTCGCGCCTATCGAAACGGTAGCCGGACCGTGCAAGACCTTCCGGAGAGCGTCGGGGCGATTCTGGCGGACGAGGACCGTCAACTAACTGACATCGCCGGCATCGGCAAAGACTTGGCGGAGAAGATTGAAACTCTGGCCACGACCGCAGCGCTACCGTTTCTCGACGAACTTCTGGAGCGCATTCCCGAGAGCGTGCTGGCCTTGCTTCGGATCCCTGGCTTGGGACCCAAGAAGGCGGCGGTTCTCTATCGAGAACTAAATATCGAGAACCTCGATCAACTCCGGGCCGCTTGTGAAGCGGGTCAGATCCGCGAGTTAAAGGGGTTTGCTGCCAAAACCGAACAAACAATTCTCGACGGCATCGAGTTGGCGGCCACGGCCGATGAGCGAATCTACTGGTGTCACGCTGAAGTCATCGCCGACGCGATCCTTAGTCACCTAGACGAATGTTCCGCCATCCGCCGGCGTGAGGTCACCGGCAGTTTTCGCCGCGGCCGTGAAACAGTCGGCGATCTCGACATTCTCGTCGACTCGGACGACGCCGAAGCAGTCATGGATCGCTTCGACGAATTCCCCGGAATCGCTAGTCAGACTGGACGCGGCGACACCAAGATGTCGGTTCGCCTCGACTCGGGCTTGCAAGTTGATCTACGCGTCGTGAATGCCGAGGCCTATGGCACCGCGCTCTGTTATTTCACCGGTTCCCAAGCGCACAACATCGAAATACGAAGTCGTGCCAAGCAACGCGGATTGAAAATCAACGAGTACGGGGTCTTTTGGGGCGAAGAGTATGTCGCCGGCAAGACCGAGGAAGACGTCTACGCGGCACTTGAGTTGCCTTGGATCCCGCCCCAGCTTCGTGAATCGCGACGGGAGTTTGAATGGGCCGAGACAGGCCAACTGCCTCAGCTGGTCGAACTGGCCGACATTCGTGGCGATCTGCACATGCACACCACCGCCACCGACGGAAAGAATTCGCTCGAAGAGATGATCGCCGCCGCCCGGAAGCGAAAACTCAAGTACATCGCCATCACCGACCACTCGCAGCGCGTGACCATGGCTGGCGGCCTCGACGAATCGCGACTTTTAGCACAGTGGGCGGAAATCGATCGCTTGAACGATTCTCTGTCTGGCATCCAAGTGCTCAAAGGCATCGAATGCGACATCCTTGAAAAGGGTGGCCTCGACATCGAAGATGATGTTCTCGCTCAGGCTGACTGGGTCGTCTGCAGCATTCACTACGGTCAGAATCAGCCAAGAGAACAGATCACCCGGCGAATCCTAGGTGCGATCGAGAATCCTCACGTCTCAGCGATCGCCCATCCCACCGGCCGCTTGATCAATCGCCGCAAGCCGTACGATGTCGATCTAGACGCCGTGTATCAAGCGGCCCAAGAGCATGGCAAGCTGCTGGAACTCAACGCCAATCCGGCTCGTCTCGATCTTGACGACGTGGCCTGCGCCGCGGCCAAGGCCCATGGCGTGAAGATCGTCATATCGACCGACGCCCACAAGATCGAAGGACTCGACGTGATGCGTTACGGCATCCTCCAAGCCCAACGCGGGGGGCTAACCAAGGACGACGTCGCTAATACGCGAACCTGGCCACAAATGAAGAAACTGATCGGCAAGTGAGACCAGCTGACGAGACGCGCTCACCTGCCTGATCCTCTCGCCATGGAACCGCCCCAATAGCGCGGTATGTTGACCGTTTGCGCGGCGGCAACATATACTCCATCGACTGGTTACTGGCTGAGTGTTCTGCCGAGGACATGGCCTTCAAGAATCCCTTCAACACGTGAAGATCCGCCGTGAAAATACACGAATTCCAGGCCAAGCAAATTCTCCGCGAGGCAGGCGTCTCGGTGCCTGACAGCATTGTCGTTAGAACCGCCGAAGAGGCCGCCGAAGCGTTCAGCAAGTTGGGCGGCTCGCTGGCCGTCGTCAAGGCTCAAATCCACGCAGGCGGACGTGGTAAGGGAACCATCAAGGACAATCCAGAGCAGCACGGAGTTCAACTCGTAAAGAGTGCCGCCGAAGCCCAGAACGTCGCCGCTAATCTTCTCGGTAAGGAGCTGGTCACGATCCAGACCGGTTCGGCAGGTAAGGCCGTCAACAACGTGTTGGTCGAGGCGGGCTGCGACATCGCGCGAGAACTCTACCTCGGAATCGTTGTCGATCGGGCGTCTTCCAAGCCGGTGATGATGTGCTCCACCGAAGGGGGCATGGAAATCGAAAAGGTCGCTGAAGAGACGCCGGAACTAATCTTCAAGGAAGCCTTCGATCGCGACGCTGGCCTCGATCCTTATCAAGCCCGCAAACTCGCGGCCCAACTCCAGCTCGACCCTTCTTCGCTCCGCGGTGCGGTCGCCATGATGCAAGGGCTGGCCCGCGTCTTTGTTGATAAGGATTGCAGTCTGCTGGAGATCAATCCGTTGGTCGTCACCGGACAAGGCGACCTGATGGCTTTGGATTGCAAAATGTCATTCGACGACAACGCTTCCTTTCGGCACCCCGAACTCGCCGAGCTGCGCGACCTGAGTGAAGAAGAGCCCACAGAAGTTCGCGCGGGAGATGCGGGTCTTAGCTATGTTCAGCTCGACGGCAATATCGGCTGCCTGGTCAACGGAGCCGGGCTGGCCATGAGCACCATGGACTTGATCAAGCTTCACGGCGGCGAGCCGGCCAATTTTCTGGATGTCGGCGGCGGGGCCAACGTCGAACAGGTCACCGAGGCATTTCGCATTCTGCTCGATGGAGACAGCGTGCAAGGCGTCTTGGTCAACATCTTCGGCGGAATCATGCGCTGCACAACCATCGCCAACGCGATTCTCGAAGCCTATAAGTCGGTCGGCTTCAATGTCCCGCTTGTCGTCCGGCTCGAAGGGACCGAAGTCGAGGAAGGTCGACGGCTGCTTGAAGAATCGGATGTCGACATCATCACTGCCAGCGATCTAACGGACGCTGCCAAGAAGATCACCGCGGCCGTCGCGGCCTAGTTCCCCGTTCAAAAACAACACCCCCATCGGGCATACCAACGGCAATACTTATGAGCATTCTCATCAACAAAGACACTCGTGTCCTCTGTCAAGGAATCACCGGCAGCGTGGGCGCGTTCCATACCAAGGGATGTCTGGAATATGGCACCAACGTGGTCGCCGGCTGTACGCCTGGCAAAGGCGGTGAGTCGGTCGAAGGCGTTCCGGTCTTCAACACCGTCAGTGAGGCGGTCAAGCAGACAGGTTGTGACGCCAGCATGATCTTTGTTCCACCGCCTTTTACTGCCGACGCTATCCTGGAAGCGATCGACGCCGGGATCGGCGTCATCGTGGCGATTACCGAAGGGGTGCCGACACTCGATATGGTGCGGGTTTACGAAACAGTCAAGCAGAGCGATTCGGTGCTAATCGGCCCCAACTGCCCCGGACTGATCACGCCCGAGGAATGCAAGATTGGTATCCTGCCTGGCTACATCCACAAGAAGGGCTCCATCGGCGTCATCAGTCGTAGTGGTACGCTCACCTACGAGGCGGTCTGGCAGCTATCCAATGTCGGTCTCGGTCAATCAACCTGCGTTGGACTGGGCGGAGACCCGATCGTCGGCACGTCGTTCATCGATCTCTTGGAACTCTATCAGGCAGATGACGAGACCGAGGGCATCGTCATGATCGGCGAGATTGGCGGCACCGCGGAAGAAGAAGCCGCCGCCTATGTCAGCGAACACGTCACCAAACCGGTCGCCGCGTTCATCGCTGGGCGGACGGCCCCTCCCGGCAAGCGTATGGGACACGCCGGCGCGATCATCTCCGGCGGCAAAGGGACCGCCACCGAGAAAGTGGCCGCGCTCGAAGCAGCCGGAATCGTGGTGGCCGAGAGTCCGGCCGATATGGGAGACGCCATGCAGCGTGCTCTCCAGGGCGTCATGGCCTAAGTGGCTCTCCGCCGCCTCAAGATTCTTGTGTCGAGTCACCTATCAGTAGGTGATTCCACCGCGGACCAGTAGCGTGCCATCGGGGCGGAAGTCAGGTGTCGTGCTGTCGTACTCAAGCTTTCGCAGGAAGGCGTAGCCGATTTCGAAGTGGCTGCCGAACCCCTGGCAAACTTTGCGTTCCCAGCCGAGAACGATCCGCACTTCGCGATAATTGACGACGTCCTCGGCTCCCGAGGCTCGCTCGATGGCCCAACGGCCACCACCAAATTCTCCCGCAAAGTACCACCAATACTCTTCATCACGCTCGGCAATAAACCGCCTGGCAAAACGAGGTCGCGGCATGATGAGTTCCATCCGCGTATTCTTGTCGATCGTCCAGATGAGGCCCGGCAGGGGGACCACACTGAAGTCGCTGCGATCCAGGTAGGCGACCCCCAGAACAGCTTGTAGGTTTTCGGTCCAATCGTAACCGACGAAGGCATGGCCCGTGATCCGCAGGGCGTCGTCATTGCTGGTTTTAAGGTCACTGTACCAGCCCGGCGTAACGGCCACATCCATGCCCCACCGATCGTTGAGCTTGCGCAGCGCACGGAACTTGATGTAGCTATCGTAAACTCGCGCAGGCATGTCGGGCGTCGTGGGCCCATCGAGAAAGGTCGTTTGAAACCCGGGTGTGATAATCAGGGGAGCATCTCTCGTCGGGAACGGCAAGGCCACCGTCAGGTTGGCATCGATATCGGTCAGGCCAAAGTCGGACACAGGATCTCCGGCACTCCAACCACCACTCAGTCGCAGTTTTTGGAAGAACCCATTGCGGGGCCCACCTGGCGAACGCGGCGGCCGCTGATGGGAAAAATCGTCGACAATCTCTTCACCAACGCGAGTGGGATAAGCGACGGGAGTGATATAGGGGCTTCCCGTCCGATTCGATTCGTGGAAATGAGCGTTCGCCGCGCCGCCATCTGGTGACCAATCGGCAGGGGCCCATCGGCCGTCAACCTGTCGGGCCTGGGCCCAAGGATCAGGATGAACAAAGCGATTGCCCTGAGGCGCTGGTAGCCGGCGATAGGGAGGCGACTGTGCCAGAGCGTTCCCCGCCGTGATCAAGAAGGCGATCCACAAGCTCAGCGGCAGAGAAATCGCCGCCGAACTCTTGCGCCGTATGAGGCGATCGATAAGAGACAGGGCAGGAACTTGCATTGTGTTGCAACAATATGGAACCGCCCCGCCAACGAAATCAGTACGAGCGATCGCTTTCTTCGTGTCCTGCTCGTTCGAACACTGACATTGGTCACGACTCTAGACACGCAGTAAACGTTGAAGACTCTGACTAGAACGTAATTCCACCGCGAAGCATGAAAGTATCGGAGAGGTCGGTGTTGCCCATGGCGCTACGATACTCCAACTCTCGGCCGAATACCCAACCAGCTTCGACAAATCCCTTGATACCCGAGACGGTTGTCCACTCCAATCCGGTGATCAAGCGGTAGTCACGATACTCGACCTCGTCCGTGCCTGCGGGTACCGATCGCTGAATCGCCCAGGCACCTTGACCGTACTCGCCAGCCACGTACCACCAGACGTCCCAAGTGCCAAAGTAGCGGAGACGCCAGGAGAATTTCGGATTCGGGAAGAGGAAATCCCAACGAGTGTCCCCGTTCGGACCGCCCGGCATATAGGTAACGCCACCGGCCGGCAGGATCTTGACGCCCAAGCGATCAAGATAGATGACGCCGGCGCGAAACTCGGTTGTCGCTGAGTGAGACCAGACACCATATCCATGGCCCAGCACTCGAATCGCCTGATTATCATATTTCTCGAAGTCGGAGTAGACACCAGCTCGCACAGCCAGATCGGCCTTGAGCCATTGCGTAATCACGGGCTGCCATCCCAACTGGACGTAAGCGTCGTACAATCGAGCCGGCATCTGCTGATCGGGATCGACGGCCGCCGGTCCTTCCAAGAAATGAACGGCAAATCCCGGCGTGATCAGAAACGGATCTTTGAGGTAGAAGAAGGGCACCAAGAAAGTCCCGTCGACCTCGGTCGTGTTGACTCCCATTTTGGTGGGACTGCCACCAGTTCCGTTGATCCACGTATGGCGAATACGAAACTGCTGTAGAAATCGCGGCACACTACCGTAAGTTCCATCAGGTTGCATGAACTGATACTGACCGGTGGCGGAGGGCCATGTTGTGCCACCTCCCCAGCTTGGGGCAGGAGCCGGCTGCACCAGTGGTTGAACGACGGGCTGCGTCGTCATCGCGCCAGGGTTCGCATAAGCATCGAACGTTGGGGCGCCGATCGGTTGAATACCACCGAGCGAAACATTCGGTTGATTCGCTACAAAGATCGGCTGCTTGGCTGCCACGGCCTGAAGCGGCTCGGTCTTGAAAGGCACGTACGTCGTCGTCGGCGAAGAAGAGGGGAAACGCAAACGCTGCGCTTCACTCGGTTTCGCTGACAATGCGACAGTCAGGAGTGTCAATGCGACAAGCGCGCTGGTCAGGCTGATTCTGTTGTTCGGCACGAATGGCCTCTTTACACGATAGATAGGAACGTGCGCCACATGAGATAGGGGCGGAACCTTACTCAACGGCCAAGGCTGGTGTCAATCGCGAATCGGCCCCATCCGATCAGCAATGATAGCAATTGCCGGAGAGTCCAGTCGCAGCCGAACTGGCGATCGTTCTGATCGAGAAATCAGCCGCACAATTTGGCTGGTTTCCTAACACCTTTGCAAGCAAGGTCGTTTGAAGAATAGGCGATCGCCCCAGGGAGCATGGCCTTTCATAGCGAGGGACGCTAGCAACGCTATTTCTGCTGCCGTGTGAAGTAACAACTAGTGTGGCTTCTTCACCGACATAGCTGAGCTGCCTACTTGGGCAAGACGAAGTTCCGGTGTTCTTTTCCCTCGGAGCACCACTGGTCGATGGTTTCGGCAGCGTGCGTTTCGACGTGTCCATCGGCGTATAAGTAATTCGCCGTGCCGTCATGACGATTCACTGCCACCTCTTCTGTAATGGTCTCGAATACCAAGCCTTCTTCGATATGCTCGTCGATAAACCACTCAAAAGAGTCGACGTGATCGATATGAGCATCATCCGCCGCCTCGAACAACATAATGGTTGTTGATGGATCCTTCAAGCGAGTAACGTTCGCAAAGCGACCATCGGCATGCCCATGGTCATGTTCGTCGTGATCGTGATCGTCATGATCGTGATCGTCGTGATCGTCGTCGTCATGTTCATCGTCGTGGTCGTCATCGTGGTCGTCGTGATCCTCCTCGTCATGGTCGTCGTCGTCATGGTCGTCGTCGAGTTCCTCGATTCTGGCCAAATATCCGTTCAAGACGTAACTGGTCAGCTGATTCTCCAGCCGGAAGTCACCCTCCGGATCTTCCGGGCAGATGCGTATCTCGTCCACGTTACCCATATAGGGTGCCAGGTCGAGCATCCAACTCTCGTCGATTTCGTCGCCGTGCCCTGTCACTCTTGGCAACCTCCCGCCGCGAGGAGTTGCGTAGGCCATCATGGCGATTCCGATCTGCCGCATATTGCTGCCACAGTTGGTAGTGCGAGCAGATCTCAACACACTCGAAAGCGTCGGGAAGAGCATGGCAATCAGAACCCCAATTACCACCAGGACAATCATTAGCTCTATCAGAGTAAAGCCAGTGCGATACGCCGCGCCGAGATCCACGTCGGTTCTCAGACCTCTCGGTGAGAAAGCTCTGTTTGTTGCTGGGGGTTGTAAAGTCATATGAATCTTCCAGTCAATCAAACGAGATTAGGCAAACAACGGGGGGGCAGCCCGATGTATCGAAATTCCTATGCGAGAGAAAACAACCCCCATATTGACTATCATATGCATTTGCGTATCGACCTCAAGCCACCTCCCTTTTCATCTTTTCGATTAGGTACAATGGGCGGTTTTCTACTCGAAGCTAGAAAGCGGTGTCCGGGATGATCGAACTGGATCGGTCGGAGCCGTAGCCAACTGGGACCCTCGTGGGAATCGAAAATCATCATGAAATCACAACTTTCCGCTATCTCAACGATTCGCCCGCAAATTGCCACGATCCTGTTTGCCCTGGCATTCTTGACTATTGTCGGACAAGACGGCCTTGCCAAAGAACATCCCACGGCCACGAAGCCTACGGGTCCCTTGTTGGGTCACGTCGATTCCCGCCAGGCATATGTCTGGTACCGTCCGACAACGGCCGGTCCTCTGACACTGCAGATCACGGACGAACGAACCGGCAACTCCCAACGACTCGTCGCCGAGGCCAAAGAGGAACACGATTTCTGTGTCACCTGGCACGTTCCTGGGCTCGAGCCGGCCAGTCGCTACCAGTACGAGATCTTTCGGGGCGATGAACCGCTCGCCAGTGGTCCTTCCTACTTTATTCAGACAGCGGCCGATGAGGATGCGGCGACGCGAGTCTCCCTGGCATTCGGATCTTGTGCTTCGAGTACCGACCACTTCGACGTCTGGCAGCGGATGCGAGACGAAGGGATCGAAGGCGTCGTACTGCTCGGTGACACACCGTATATCGATACGACCGACTTGGCGGAGAATCGCATCAGCCACCGACAGTTGCTCCAGGTCCCAACGCTTGCGGAAATGTGCCGGAGCACACCACTGTGGGGCACTTGGGACGATCACGATTTCGGCAAGAACGATAGTGACGGGCTTCTAAAGAACAAGCAGACAGTGCGTCGGGTGTTCCAGGAATACCGTGCCCTCAATAACTTTGGTCAGGATGACGAAGGCATCTACACCAAGTTTCGCCGCGGACCGATCGAGGTCTTCTTGCTCGATCCGCGTTGGTTCTCGCAAACTGGCCCGTCTCCTGTCGACGCCAAGAAGACGACCTGCCTCGGAGATCGACAGTGGTCGTGGTTGCTCGAAAACCTGAAGTCCTCGACTGCCACATTCAAGATCCTGGCGACCGGGATGATCTGGGACGACAAGGTCAACTCGGAGAAGGATCATTGGGAAACGTATCGCCACGAGCGGGAAGCCCTGATCGACTTCATCGGTCGGGAAAAAATCTCCGGCGTTGTACTCATGGGTGGCGACATTCATTGCAGCCGGGCATTGAAGTACAAGACCGAGAGACGAATCGGCTATCCACTCTGGCAGTTCATCTCGTCACCCCTTCACGACGGGGTCATTCCGGGGTTAAACGTCTCTCACCCCGATCTTGTCTACGGTGAGCCAATCCCTAATGTCTTCTTGCGTCTCACGGCCGATTCAACACGCCAGCCCGCCACTTTAGTCGCCACTTGGATTCAAATGTCGGGCAAGAAGCTCCACGAGGTGCGTCTCGATTCTGAGATTCTCACTCCCGCGCCGTTGGCACCGGATGAGATCGGATTCACATCGCTATTCGACGGCAAGACCTTCGACGGGTGGGAAGGGAATAAGGATTGGTTCCGTATCGAGGAAGGTGCCATTGTCGGCGGTTCTCTGGAGAAGAAGATTCCGCACAACGAGTTTCTTACCTCAGAAAAGGAGTACGCCGACTTCGAATTACGTCTGCAATTCAAGGCCTTGGGCGACGGCGTTAATGCCGGAATTCAGATCCGTAGTCGACGCATACCCAATCATCACGAAATGATCGGCTACCAGGCCGACATCGGCGACGGCTGGTGGGGAAAACTATACGACGAATCTCGGCGGGGGCGGGTTCTTGCTGGTGCCGATGACCAACAGACGAAAAAAGTCATTCGCCTGAACGACTGGAACGATTACGTGATCCGCTGCGAAGGAAAACGGGTGCAGCTCTGGATCAACGGACAACAGACGGCAGACTATCTAGAAAAAGACGACTCGATTGAACAAGTCGGCCTGATCGGCCTGCAGATTCACGGTGGCCCGCCCACCGAAGCCTGGTATCGCAATATTCGCATCCGCGAGCTGGACAAGGAGTAGCTCCCTCGCGGCGGTCTTGAGCCCGAGTCCAAACTGCTATCACAAGTCACCCTCGTCGCTAAAGATCGAACGATTCTCCAGCGGCAGCATCTCGGCACCTGTGCCAACCAACAATGGGTCGGGAGCGCGCACCACGTGCTGATCCTTGTCCGGATAGGGGAGTTGGTTCAAGACGTGGCGGATGGAGGCCAGGCGGGCACGCTTCTTGTCGTCGGAGCGAACCACGGTCCAGGGTGATCGCTGCGAATCGGTAATCAGGAACATCGCGTTGCGGGCCTTGGTGTAGTCGTCCCAGCGATCGATCGACTCCTGATCCATAGGGCTCAACTTCCAATGTTTGAGCGGATCTTTGCGTCGCGCTTCAATTCGCGCCAGCTGTTCCTCGCGTCCTACGTCAAACCAAAGCTTGAACAGATGCAATCCGCTTTCGATGAGCGCATCTTCGAAGTGGGGCACCTGGTGAATAAACCGCTGATAGTCCGACGGCTTGCAAAAACCCATCACCGGCTCAACGCCCGCGCGGTTGTACCACGACCGGTCGAAGAAGACGATTTCTCCCCGCGTCGGCAGGTGGGCCACATAGCGTTGAAAGTACCACTGGCCCCGTTCCACGTCGGTCGGTTTTGGTAATGCCACGACCCGAGCTTCCCGCGGATTGAGATGCTCCATGAACCGCTTGATGCTCCCTCCCTTGCCCGCCGCGTCTCGCCCCTCGAACAAGATGGCGATCTTCTGCCGTTGGCTGCCCACCCAGCGCTGGACCTTGATCAGTTCGATTTGCAACTTGCGCAACTCCCTTTCGTAGGGCTTGCGCTTCATCTTTTCCGCATAGGGGTAGGGGGATTCAATCCCTCGCTCAATCTTCTTGGACGACATCGTACGGGTACCATGGATTCAATTCATCGTTCTTGCCGGCCATCGGGCGACATCGACGTTCCCATTGTATCCCGAGCGAGCCGGCCATGCTGAGATTTCGGCGTCTTCCCAACGTAGGTCGGCGACCAGCAATCCAGCTATCGAATCCGGCAGTACCCCCCGCTGGGAAATGCTGCCCCGCTCTGCCGCAAACGCTTGACGCCTCGCTCGAAAGACTCGAAGATAAGCTCGCTCCTTGGCGAACCAGAACTGGTCGAGAATCCATGTTCCACCACTACAGTACTATCACTCAATCAAACTCGGAGTTTTCACCGATGTCATGTACGCCACGCTGGGGCGCCATTCTGCTGCTCCCCTTCCTTTCGCTCCTGACCGCCGTGTGCGCGGAGGCCGCCAAGACCGCTGCCGGCGATCGTCCCAACGTGGTGATCATTTTGGCCGACGATATGGGTTTGGGTGATCTCAGCATCTACAATGCCGATTCCAAGATTCCCACGCCGCACATGGACGCTCTCGCCCGGCAAGGCCTGCGGATGACCGACATGCACTCCCCTTCGGCCGTCTGCACGCCGACGCGCTACGGGCTGCTCACGGGGCGTTACTGTTGGCGAACACGTCTGAAGTCGAGCGTGCTGTTCGGTTACGACACGGCGCTCATCGACTCGAATCGCGAGACGATTGCCTCGATGCTCAAGAAGCATGGTTACGCAACCGCCGTCTACGGCAAGTGGCACCTGGGACTCGGCGGAGGTGAAAAGACGGACTACGACAAGCCGCTTACACCGGGCCCCTTGTCGGTCGGCTTCGATACGTTCTATGGGATACCCGCCTCCCTCGATATGCACCCCTACGTGTTTGTCGACGATACCCGCCTGGTCGAAGCCGCCACCGAGAAGATTGCCAAAGGGGGATATATTCGCCACGGTGGCACCGGCTACATCCAGGGCGGACCCATCGCGCCCAGCTTCAAACACATCGACGTGTTACCAGTCACCACCGACAAGACGGTCGCGTTCATCGAGGCTCAATCGCGGGAGACGCCGTTCTTTGTCTACGTCCCCTTCTCCGCTCCGCACACACCCTGGGCCCCGACTGAGGAATTCAAGGGAAAGAGCCAGGCCGGCACCTACGGCGACTTTACCGTGATGGTCGACCACTGTGTTGGCCGGATCTTCGACGCCGTCGAAAAGCAAGGCTTCGCCGAGAATACCATCTTCATTGTCACCTCCGATAACGGCTCACACTGGACCGCCGAAGACAAGGAGAAATACAAACATCTCGGCAATATGCACCTGCGGGGTCAAAAAGCCGACATCCACGAAGGAGGCCATCGCGTGCCTTTCATGGTCCGGTGGCCCGGCAAGATCAAACCCGGGTCAACCTGTGACAAGCTCGGCTGTCTAACCGATCTGTTCGCCACCGTCGCGGCGGTCGTCGGTGAACCTCTGGCCTGGGAGGCCGGTGTCGATAGCTACAATCAGCTGCCCGCCTGGCTGGAAGATAAACCCGTCCGAGAAGCAGCCGTTCATCACGCCGGTCGTGGCATGTTTGCGATCCGAAAGGGAGACTGGAAACTGATTCTGGGACTCGGCACCGGCGGCTTTACGGAGCCGTGGGGGCATATCGAGCCGAAGCCAGGAGAAGCGGCCGGTCAGCTCTACAATCTTGCCGACGATCCTGCCGAAACGAATAACCTATGGCTTGAGAAGCCGGACATCGTCGAAGAGCTCAGCACACTGCTTGAGGAGTACAAACGGTCGGGACGCAGTCGCTGAAGTGGTCTGTGGCGAGTTCTCTTGGCTCAGTGAGAGGTGGAGGCCGCGGCTATAGTACGATTTCCAGCACCGAATCCGTTTTCTGCTCGCCTGCTTCCAAGTCCTTGATCGTCCGGCGACTCGCGCCTTCACCGACGTGGACCGTATATCGCCCCGGGGCAAACACATGGGGACGGAACGACGTTCCCTTGATCCTCAAGGTGTAGATGACTTCGCCGTCAGCCTGGTTGATGACTTGCACAACCGGGTCGATCGCTCCAGTTATCTTCAACGTCGGTAGCCAGGCTTTCGCCGCGCGACCATAGTTATCTAGCTGGTCGATCGTCAGCGGCCAGCCAGGGTACTGCTTCGCGGCCGGGTTGGAAACATCCACGTTGCGAGGCCAGCATTCGAATGCGATCTTCCGACTCTTCTTATTGAAGCGGACCACGCCAAATCCGGCTGCAAAGACGTTCAGTGCTTTGCCCTGCTGCGGATGCTTCATCGACGGATTGGCCGCGGCATAACAGGTAATTCGATTGCCGAGCCCGTCTTGGAACTGCCCTGTATAGTCGGGCATACCTGGCTGACGATTTGCCCCGGGCTGCTCCGGATCCCACCAGCGGAGATAGAAGTTGGCGATCGAAGGGACGCAGAACGAATAGCCGGCGTCCCCCCAATGATCGATGCCGTGATGAAAGATCGTACCCAAGTGTTGATCGCCGGCGATATGGACCGCAAATCCCTTACGCATCTCTCGTAGTGCTCGATTCCGGCCCGACTGTGGCCAGCCGTTGCTGTCGAGGTCCGCATCGAGTCGGCCAACGCCGCCGTGAATGTGCGCACCTCCACAGAAGATGGTCTGCGACAGAACCGCTTTCATCTCCACATCGGTCCAGTCGGCGGACCATTGTTGTAGGAATTCGAGCTGCCGCTTTCCCAGTAACCTGGCCTCCGGCACATCGAAAATGCTCGGGTCAAACTCCTTTGCTCTCACATGGTCGGGGCGAGGCCCGAGCTGGGGAACGACACCCTTGAGCCCCGACTTGAACTTGCGATCTTCCAGAATAGCAAACCCAATCCCGCCCAGGTTCAAGTCTGTGTAGTAGACGGTGATCCCTCGCGCAACGGGCGTCGGGTCGTACGGGGCCGGCAGGTGGCTCGTTTGGGCTCGCTGCACCTCGTTGACGTACTCGACCGGCATAACGTAACCTCCGTCGTGTCCATCTTCCTCATACGCTTGCTTGCCGCCGGCTCCCCACAAGTTGCCCTGCCCGACGTCATGATCATCCGGAATCGTGATGGTCGGTCGGTCGCGGATGACGTCACCAAAGTCTCGACCGAACTTGAGCCAGTAGCCCAGGTGGTTCTTGTGATCGTAGACTTGATCCCCGGAGAAGAAGAGCAGATCAGGATCGATCTGCTTGACGTTATTGACCAAATCGATCCGCGAAATATCGCCACCCCCGTCGGGATAAATCGAATTGCCGGTAAACGCCGCCACGACGATCTCGTCCTTGTGAACTGGGTCCTTACGAATGGTCCCCTCAAAGGACGCCCGCGGTCCATGTAGAACCCGATACCGAATGGATCGGGTGGGATCCCAGTCCTGAACTCGAAAGGGGACGGTCCAGCCTGGTTCGATCGCCCGGCTCTCGGCCACCTGCTGCCACCGCCCATTTTTCTCGAGCTCCAACCGTACGGTGCGCGACTCGTCCGGCTGAAGCGGATACAATTGAGCTGTCAAGTTCAGCGTTCGCTCGTGGACCGTATAGAGGACAAAACAGATAACCTTGTCTCGCTCGACCTGCGTGTAGAGCACGGGTCTCTGCGTCGCTGCGGTGCTGGTGCTTTCGGTTGCGCTAGCTGGTGGATCGTCGGCCCGCAGTGAGGTATTGAAACCGAGGCAGAGGAGACCGACAATAATAAGGGTCGCGACAAGCGTTCCTCCAATGAGCGGGAACGCGATTAGGATCGCGCTAGAGCGCTTCGCTTTGGGCAGGGTTCTTTTCGAGTAGCAAGCCACGAACGATATCTCCCAGACGACTTGAAGCAGGTTCCGATTCAGGGCGGACTGAGGTCGTTCACTTTCCAGCCACAATACCACACCATGAATCAACGCCACTTAAGATACTGCATCGCAACTGGATTCACAAAACACGCTTCGCCGCTTCCTGCGGACCAGATCAGCGGCCAAGTGGGCTCTCGGCTAGCGACGGAATTCCTCCTCGCTCTGCTGGTGGTCGCCTTTTGCTCGTTCGGATCCGCCAAGACCATCGCCGCGGAACAATCGGATCAGCCCAACATCCTGTGGATATCCTGCGAGGATATCAGCTCGCACTTGGGCTGTTACGGAGCGCAAGACGCCAAAACGCCGCACATCGACGCCCTGGCTGATCGCGGCCTGCGCTTCACACACGCCTTTACAACGTGCCCCGTTTGCGCAACCAACCGGTCGTCGATCATCACCGGCATGTACCCCACCACCATCGGCACCCACCTGATGCGATGCAACGCCAAATTGCCATCCCATATCAGGTGCTTCACGGAGTACCTTCGTGAGGCGGGTTATTTCTGTACCAACGACAACAAGACCGACTACAATTTCCCGTTACCGCGACAATCGTGGGACCGAAGTCGAGTCGGCTGTCATTGGAGAGATCGTCCCCAAGGCACCCCTTTCTTTCACGTCCGCAATTTCGTCAATACGCACGAAAGCCGAAACTGGCCTCGCGGAGATGAGCATCTGAACCAGACGCCGCGTTTGACCGCTGACGATCGACGCGACCCCGCAAAGATCACGCTTCCTCCGTACCATGCCGACACGCCGGAGACACGACGTGACTGGGCCAACTACCATGAGAACATCACGGAACTCGACTATCGAGTTCGCGATCTGCTTGACGAACTCGAGGCCGACGGATTGACCGACGATACGATCATCTTCTTTTGGTCGGATCATGGGGTCGGGCTTCCCCGCGGCAAACGGTGGCTCTACGACTCCGGCACCCGCGTGCCGCTCATCGTCGTCATCCCGGAACGCTTTCGCCAGCAGGGCCAGGCGGAGCCAAGCACCGTCACGGATGAACTCATCAGCTTCATCGACTTGGCTCCCACCGTTTTGAATCTGTGTGGTGTCGAGATCCCCGATCACATGCAGGGGCGTTCCTTCCTCGGCAAGGAACGTGGCTCGCCTAGAGGGCATGTGGTGAGTACCCGCGACAGGATGGACGAGCGTTATGACATCATCCGCACGGTCCGCGATCATCGTTGGCGTTACACGCGCAACTTTATGCCCTGGAAGCCGTATCTGCAGTGGCTCAGCTATGCGGAACGAAATAACACCATGAAAGACCTGCGTCTACAGACGAATGCCGGCGCTATGCCATCGGCCGCTCGCCTCTTCATGTCCGAACGCAAACCAATCGAAGAGCTCTATGATACTGTGACGGATCCTCACGAGCTCCATAATCTGGCCGAGTCGACAGATCCAGAACACCAAGAGGCTCTTCAGCAGATGCGAGCGACGCTGCAGAACTGGCAGGCCGAAACCCACGACTTGGGCTTTCTCCCCGAGTATGAGTTGGATACGGTCGAGCAAACGCTCGGGAGCCGCTTCGAGATCCTGCGAACGGGAGATGCTAAGCCCCGCATCGAACGACTCCGAGCCATTCTGTCCGCCGTGGCGCATGCGGATATCGAGAGACTGGAAGAGGGCCTCCAGGCGGTCGACGCGGCTGAGCGATATTGGGCTGTCGTTGGGATTGGTCGAGTGATCGTGGAAGGTAATGCCTCCGGGAGTAACTCCGCTTCCGACTATCTCGACGAGATGCGTCAGGCAGCACTCGACTCGAACGTGATGGTAAGAATCGCGGCGGCGGAGAATCTCTGCCGACTCGGCACCAATGACGAAGGGCTCGCCATTCTCGCCGCGTTGTTAACCCATGAAGCACCATCGGTGCGACTCGCCGCGGCCACGTCACTGGATGAACTCGACGAAATCGCGCGACCTGTGATGACTCAGATCGAGGCGGCTCTGGCCACGGAGCACGAGGGCTACTTTCGCCGAGTGGCCGGCCGGGCACTCAAGGAATTGAATACTTCTGAGACCGCATCGCCTTAGGGAAACGCTCTCTTCTCTCTCGAGGCCCGCGTCTGAGCGATCGATTTCGGGGAGCCATCCGCAACGGGCGGTCAGTGGAGAATGCGTACGCCTCGAATTTTGGACTGAACGTCGATTACTCCCTGCGGGGTGACCTTGGTCGATTCGACGTTGAGGAGTTTCAAGCGATGCAGCTCGGCCAGATGTTGCATCCCCTTGTCCGTGATCTTCGTCCCGTCGAGCACCATCGTCTCGATGGACGCAATTTTGGCGATCTGCTGTAATCCATCGTCCACGATCGGTGATCCACTCAGATAGACGCTCTTCAGATTTGAAAGGTCAGTCAGACTTGTGAACCCGACGCCAGTCAGCTTGGGACTGTTGACCCATAGCGTCTGCAACGACTTAAGATTTCTCAGCTCGGCCAGCCCATCGTCGGTTATCGAGCAGCCGACAAGTCGCAGTTCATCCAGAACTTCAAACTCGCCAAGATGCTCGAGTCCTATGTCGGATATACGACGCCCCTCAATGATCAGTTTGTGAACTCCCTCCAACTCACTGAGAAATTCGAGGTCTTCGTCAGTGATACGATCTGAAGAGAGCCTCACGACCGACACGGACCGACGTTCATCCAGATCGAGGATGGATTGCCCAAGATCCTCCGTGAACACGACCGCCGGTGTAATTTGAACCTCGACCTGGGCCTCTTGTTCGCCAGGGATATCGAGAGCCGATTCCTGGGGATCGGCCGCCGGCGAAGCACGAACCGGGCGAATCACCAGACCGGGATAGTCTTCAACCATTTCCTCGACAAGGTCCGTTTCTGTTTCGCCAAACTCGACGTTTACCGCACGCGGTGACTCACCGGCGTCATCTGAACAGCCAAGAATGGGTGCTAGAAGAAGAAGGATTATTCCTCCTAGAGAACTCAGGACTCGACTCTGTCTCACAACTATTCCTTCATCACCTAGGCACAACCGAGAAACGCCTGTGGGTGGGACCGGTTAAGTCACCAACTCCGTAAACCTACTCTTACCATTCACCCCAACGGAGACTGGATACATCCTATCATCCGCTACAGCGAGTTGGAGTATCGATAGTAGGCCTCCAGGCAGAGACTGGCCGAGACCGTGTCCCACAAACGCCCACATTCGCCGTGGATACGACTGCCTTCACTCCGTAGCCAACTGCCTCGTTCGTGGCCTTCCTCGGGGGGGCGAATGTTGTCAAGCAGATACTCCTTCATCTGGGCATCCCAGGTCTCCCAATGTTGACCGCCTACCTGTCGCATGAAGTGGTGAGCGTAATAGGCCTGGTAGGCGTCCTTGCCGATCCCGGCACCAGAGGCAACTCGAGTCAGCTCGTCATCCGCGGCAGCCTGCATACCCGCCGCTTGAGGCGGAGCCCCCAAACTAATCTGCAAGAACTTTCCCATCTGCGGCCCCATGCCCCAGGGGTTCCACCACCTCTGATACCAATAGTGTTTTGCATAGTCGCCATAGCTAGAGTCGGGAACAACGTCGCTAGAATTGTGATTCAAATAGGCCTTGGCTTCCCTCATGACGGAACGATTGTCGTCAAACGCCTCGTAGTCGATGCCAAGCGCATCGGCCGCGATGAGCGACTGGACCATCCAGCTTGTGACCGTCAAATCATGACTGCTAGCGCAAGCGTAACGCCAACCACCTGAAGTAGGACCCTGACAGGTTACAATTCGTTTGAGCGCCAACTGCACGGCCATGGTAAGCTCTTGCTCGTCGATATCTCCAAACCCTCCCTGCCGACATACCCCGAGGGCTTCGACGAGAGCTAAGGTCCCAATTCCGTGTTCATATCCCTGATAGTGCAACCCGCCCGTCGTGGCGACTCTTCCGGTTGCGCTGTCCCCAGTCGCCACATGATCGATCAAGTAGTTGACTCCGTAGGTAACCACCTGCCCGTATCTGTCATGCTCGGGTCCGAAGCCAGCCCCTAGAAAAGGAAGGAGAGCCATGCCGGTAGCTGCCACGTCATATTCTGTCTTGCCTCCACTGTTGCCACAGGCTCCGCCACACGGTTCCGGGGGATCGATATAAGGGCATGTCGCCTGGCTGTGATCGTAGCTCCAGTGTCCCCCTTCGTATTGATGACGCGATAGCCAATTGAGACCATTGGCGACGGCTTCTTCGGTTTCGTCGGTGGCCCCGTAATCTTCCGCATACTCCTGGCGACAGGAGCGTCCATAGATGGAGCTGGTCCCGTCGCAGTCCGATTCTGAGCTAAACGCGCACTGAATTCGGACGGCGTCAGCAACAACGATTCCATCTGACTCATTGGAAAGAACAACTCGAATTTGACCGTGCTCGCGCATTTCAAATTCACCGACCTTGTACCAACGCCGGCCGTCTTTATCGAGGTCGCTCCCCAGGTATCCGACAGACTGGTCGACGTACACCGTCGGAAACTTGTGATCGCCGTCGTAGACTTCAAAGGGGGCATCGCTGGCCTGATTTTCCTTGGCAACAAATTGGGTCCAAACTGTGTATTGTCCGCCCCGAAGTTCGCCGAAATCATAGGTCGCCTTCTTTTCGCCGTTGCCTGGCAGCGCGATCTGATGACTTCCTCCTTCGGCGTCTTCTTCGGAGAGCTCTGTCCAGTCGCCTTCCGCCTGAAACCCTCCCCCGCCGTCGTCGACAGTTCGAGGCTGAACGCCCTCACAGCCATCGGAGTAGTAAGGCCACTGTTGAGAACACTCGACGCGCACGGCATCCGCCACAACATTGGAATATTGCGCTTCACCGAATTGATTCGTCGCACCGGCATCGGCGGCAATAGTGACCGTCAGCTTTCCCGAAGTGATTTCAAATTCATCGCCAATGGGATACCAGTTCTCGGTTCTCTTGCCGTTTCCATAGGTAACCGGATAGTCAAATTTCGCTCCCTCGGATCCAATCTTCTGATCGACCCGCTCGATGTAGATCTCTTCATCTCCATCGAAGACTCGAAACGGGGTGCTATCGGAGTGACCATAGAGTTGTCGGCCTCGACCTTGGGGGTCGTAAGTGGGATGGCCCTCGCCAAGCCAGAAGGCGTAGACCCGATACTTATTCCCTGGTTCCACATCAAACTCGTAGACAGCGCGGGTCTGATCGGTCTGATGCCCCGGAGCAAGAGTGTGTTTGTCGTGGTGCATCTTCCAGGACCAAACCGCGCCGGTCGCTTCCTCGATACCGCCAATCGACTTCCAGCCACTGGAGAAAATATATGTTCCCCAGAAGTAGAAGTCGGGCGTGCCATCCTTTTCCAGCCGAAAGCCCTCCGTATCCTGATCGTCAATCGTCTGAGGGTCCGTACGCGCGCAGGTGACGCCGTCATACTCGGGATACTTGGGATCGGCGTCGACAGGAGGATCCTGCTCCTCAGTAATTGGCTCTTCCACAGCCTCCTCTTCCGTACCACACTCGTCCAACTCAAATTGATGATCCTGGTGAGGACGCCAGAAACGTTTCCACAATTCGCAATCGCGGGGATCGATCTCTTCGGCCTGATAAGTCTTTACTGCGCCGGTATGCAGCAGGGCATTGACCCCGTGTAGATGACGCGCGGCGTACTGTCCCTGATCGGCGGACCAATCGTCCTGGTCCGAGAGGTCATTCACGACCAAGGTGGCTTCAACCTGTTGATAGTCGAGCATCTCGATCCGGCTGCCGTCTCGATCTCCCAGGCGATGCGCCCGGGTATTCATCCCGAAACTCGACTGCTCGTCGGTATTGATATCATCGGGACAGAATAGCACCTGATCTCGATCGCCAACGTAAGAGGTTATGGAATCGATCCAGCTATTCGAGAGGACTTGTGGTCCGTCGCTCTCGGCGCGCTGGATTGCCACGAAGATCTGCTTCAGTCGGTTGGCGCACTCCGTCTGCGTCCGGCCGGCCATCATGGAACCGATCGATGGCAGCAGAAGTGCCATGAGGATGATCACGATCGCGATCACCACCAGTAATTCAACTAAGGTAAAACCCCGGCGTGTTTCCTGACCAGCATGGACGAAATACATGTTTGAAGAACCCTGAATTGGACGTGTGTTTACCCCCAACACCGAGAGCCCCGATGCCAATTCTCCGTCCAATCAACTCCTGCCGGCCTGCCTCGTGGCCGACTAGACTCGCGCAACAGCTATATCGCAAGAATCCGTATGAATCCCCAGGGAAAGAAACGCTGGTGCCAATCATCCTGGCGATGGCAATGAACTGTTCTTGAAACAATTGCATAGGCGTTTCGATAAGCAAGACTGACTTCCTGTCATCGAGAAGACTCGGCTCAAACTTCAACCAGAGCCATGTGAATTAGAACCTGCTGATCTCCGCAAATCAACACCTCTGTCTGCGGAAAGTTAAGAATTGGCCAACATCGACGGGCAATCCGCGATCAGAGCTCCGCCACTCTGAGGGGCGATCATGTACGAATTAAGCGGCAAGAAGCCCCCAGCTCAACTGCCCCACGCAATCGGAAGTTTTTCTCGCTCGGCAGAGCCTCTCGGGAGATTCACGGTCAGGCAGTTCCGCCGAGTTGCCGCGCAATGATGTAGCCTAAGGCAACGGCCAACAGACCAAGTACCAGATTCGCGGTGACATTCAGTAGGGCTAATCCGATCCGCCCTTCATGAACATGCTCGATCGTCTCGTGACCGAACGTGGAGAAGGTCGTCAAGGCACCGAGAAACCCACTCCCCACAATAACCCGTGCATTGTGGGACAGGCCGGTCGCTTGATGATAGAGAACGCCAACCAACAAACAGCCGAGGACGTTGACTGCCAGAGTTCCAAACGGAAAATCTCGACCCAAGAATCGGTGGACGATCGAGGACAGGCCATATCGCGCGAGTGCGCCGGAAGCTCCCGCCAGGGCAATCAATACCAGGATGCTAGGTCGCAAGAAACTCTCCACGGATATCACCGTATCATAGGTGCCACCGTCAACCGATCGGCGCTGGCTCGCCTTCCTCTGAAGAAAAGAGGGAGGTTAGTAATACACCTTAACCTTAGGCAGGGCTTTCCGCAAAGACTCGGCCCCTCGCCGGGTTACCTTGGTGGCCTCGACGTTCAAGTATTTGAGATTCTTGAGTTTGGATAGATGCTTCAGCCCCCGATCGGTGATCTTAGTCCCGGTTAGTTCAATCGAGCGCAGCTGCGGTATTTTTCCAAGGTGCCGCAATCCCTCGTCATCGACCGGAGAGTAGTTCAAATTGACGAAAACCAGATTCTCCCGACCCGCGAAGTCGGCAAACCCACTGCCTCGGATCTTAGAATTCGTCAATGATATCGATTGTAAATTTTCTAGACCTACGAGTTGAGCCAACCCGTCGTCGGTAACGGAGGAACCGATTGCGATAAGCCCACGGAGCGACAATAGTCCGAGGACGTGATGAATCGCGTCGTCGGAAATGCGAGGTCCGGTCAGTTCCAGGACTTCCACCGTGTCCAGATCCTCCAGGAAACTCAAGTCCTCATCGGCCAACTGTGACGAGGTCACGCGCAGCATGTGAATCGAACGCCGCTCGTTCAGGTCGATGATGTCCTCCTTGAATTCCTCGTCGACGACAACACTCTCCGAAATGGAGACATTGACCGCCAATTCGACCTCAGCCTCCGGCTCACCCTCATCCACAGGGCTCGTTGGCACGGCATGGACTGTTAAACCGGGATAGGTCTCCATCAACTCGTCGGCTACCTCCTGATCGGCCGCGTCGAACTGCCGCGCGCCCCCACTACCTGCTGGAGTGTCAGAAGAACCTCCGCATGCCAATAGGAATGGCACACACATCCAGAGAGTGCATGACCATCTGCGAATCATAGGACTTTCCGAACTCACAACCTCTCCTTCTGCACATCCTCAAGTATCGATCATGAAAGTCAATCATGAATCGTGCGAACGAATAACCGCTCCCTAGGCGAGGACAACGCTCAGGCTAGAAAACACAGACGATGTCCATGGTGAGCACTGAGGCCACCGTTGCAAAGAGCCTAAAACCCGCGGGAGTAGCGGTAGTAGACTTCGAGGCACATCGATCCGGATACGGTATCCCACAAACGCGCACAACCGCTGGTCAGCGTGACACCACCGATGTTCCAGCTTCCGCGAACGTGCCCCTCGGTCGGCTGCGGATTGGTCTCGAGAAGATACGTATTCATCGCCGCTTCCCAATCCTCCCAATACTGACCACCCATTCTTCGCATGAAATGGTGTGCGTAGTAATTGCGATAAGACTTGGCCTCCATGCCACCTGAGATCCGAGATAGCTCATCGGCAGCTCCAGCCCTCATGGCCGCGGCGTTCGATGGCACCCCCAATTGCAGTCGAGCAAGTCGCCCGGCGCTCCGAGAACCATCTTCCGCGTAGTAGAGACGAGCGGGGAAGGCGTTCTTTGTATTCCCGTACCGATAATGAACACCATACGATCCATAGGCCGCGTCTTGCAGCACTTCTTCCTGGACAAAGTCGAGGAACGCCATCATGTTGGCGTCGGTCGTTCCGTCGCCTATCGAGTGATAGTCAATTCCGATATCCCTGGCGGCCATCAGGGTCTGCAGCATCCAAGCAGCGACGGTCGTGTCGTCCTCGGACCCACAACTATACCCCCACCCACCCCGTGCGGACTGACAGGCGACCGTACGGGCAACGACTGCAAACGCGGCAGTGGTCAGCTGACTCTGATCGATCTGGCCGAAACCAGTCGCCCGACAGACGCCCAAAGCCTCGACAAGGGCATAAGCTCCGATACCATGTTCGTATCCGAGTGCCCCGGATCCGGAGTTGTCTGAGACGATGCTACCAGGGGCAATCTTGCCGACCTGACCGAGCAGGTAGTTGACACCTTCGGTAACAACCTGTCCATACTTGTGGTGAGTCGGCCCGAAGCCGGCACCCAAGAAGGGCAACAGGGCCATGCCGGTAGCGGCGACCTTGTTGTCCGTATACTGTCCGCTATTGCTGCACTGATTCTCGCACGGCTCGGGCGTCTCGATATACGGGCACGTCGCGCTGGTGAAATCGTAACTCCAATGGCCACCTTCATACTGATGTCGGGATAACCAATTCAGCGCCGACTCGACCGCCTCTTCAATCTCCTCGTCCTCCTCGTCGTAGTCGGAATAGTACTTACGGCATTCACGACCATAGATATCTCCATACCTGTCGCAATCATCCGCGCTGGTTCCGTAGGAGCCGAAGGCACAGCTGATCCTCACGGCGTCGATCACGACCGTTGCGTCGGCGTTGTCGGAGACAACAACTCGAACTCCATTCTGCCGCTGGAAATCGTATTGGCCAATCTCGTACCAGAGACGGCCATCGCCGTCCAAGTCGACGCCTTGGTAGTCCAATGCTTGGTTGATCATCACCGTGCTGTACTGCGTGCTGCCGTCGTAGACGGTGAACGGAGCTTGAGTTGCCTGGCCAGCCTCCGGAACGAAGTGAGTCCAGACACGATATTGACCCGGCGTGATGCCGTCGAACGTGAACGAGGCGGTTTCATTTCCCGAACCGGCCGGAACGGTCATCTGCGAGCCGCCGTGGGCATCCTCAGAGGTCTCTTCCTCCCAGCCTCCGGTCGTGGTGGCCGCATTCTCATCAATCGCCGGTGGCGATTCGTCATAACACCGGTCCGTGTAGTAGTCGCGCTGGTCGGCACACTCGATTCGCACCGCATCGGCGACAACAAAGTGTTGATCCGCGCTCTGATCGGTGGGCGCTCCTGCAGCCGCGGAAAACACGATCTTGATGGTATCGGAGTCGATCCGATACTCACCGATGGGATACCAGCCCGTGGAGCCTTCCATGATCGGGGACTTGCCTTCGCTATCCGCAAAGCTGGCCGAGGACATCTCCTGATTCACCGTGACCGATCCGACCTCCGAATCGCCATCCAAAATCGTGATCGGCGCAGCGGGGGAATGATACGGCTGCCCACACCAATGAGCCCAAATGTAGTAGGTGCCGGACTCCAGTTCGTCAAACGTAAAGGTCGCCTCCTGAGCATTGCTGGGTGCGTGGCAGCCTTCCGCTTGTTTGTGGTTGCCGCCGTAAGGCTCGCCATCGGCCGTCTCGGGATCGTACTCGCCCGGGAGAGGAGTACCTGAGCCGCCAGAGGAAAAAGCGAGTCCGCGGAAATTGGCGTTCATCAAACCGGGAGCTGGCATCGAGAATCCAGGAAAGATCTCGACCATCCCGTCGTAGTTATTCGAGTCATCGTATTCCGACAACGTGAAATACGACGAGTCCGCATCGTCGGCAACCAGCAAGACCTGACCGCACTTATCAGAATCGAGATCAGGATAATCGGGGCTATTGTCGGGCGGGTCGCCAGGGTCGGTCGATTCTGGCGGGCTCGTATCTACCACCTCGTCATCATTGAGGCAGCCTTCGAGTTCCATTTGGCTGTCCAGATGCGGACGCCAATACCGCCTCCATAATTCACAAACCCGCGGATCGATATCCTCCGGCAAGTACGCCTTGACCGCTCCCGTGTGCAACAAGACATTGATGCCCTGCAGGTGTCGGTCAGCATAATGCCCATCGTCCGCCGACCAATCGTCTTGGTCGTCGATCGAGTCGACGACGAGAACCGCTTCGGTCTTCTTGTAATCGAGCATCACAATCCGGCTTCCATCGCGATCATCAAGGCGATGAACCCGCGTCGTCATCCCGAAACTCGATGCTTCAGAAGCGTCCATATCGTCAGGACAGTACAAGACTTCGCCAGACGTGCCAACATATTTCGCCAGCTGGTCCGTCCAGTTGGCCGATCGAACCGTGACGCCATCTGCGGCGGCACGCTGCATACCAGCGAAGATCTGCTGTTGATTGCTGCCACATTCCTTTTGCCGCTGATTGGCCAGCGCCGTGCTGACCGAAGGAATTAGAAGCGCCAAGATGATGATCACAATGGCGATCACCACCAACAGCTCCACAAGAGTAAAACCCTGACGCGACTTCTGGCCATGCGCAAAGCACTGCATGTTCGTGTTCCTATCGGGACTCAAATTGACTCTTCTCCATTCCCGGCCGGCTCCAACATGGCTCCACTCTCGCTCAATCGTTCCCCAGGCCCTCTCACGAGAGTGCCAGCGGGGATAAGACATGTACAGCCTCAATGTACACATCACGACAGGGCGACGAGCTGCGGTTCAACTGGTCGAAAGGGCGATCTGCCAGGCAGACCGTTTCGACCGCTCGGATTCATGCTGTAGCTAGGGGGGGCGGACTATCTTGCCCAGATACTGGCCCGCCAGCGCGAGTCTCGCGCTAACTCTTTATATTAGAACAACTTTTGCATTTCAATTCAACTGGGGCCAAGAAACCCGGCCATACGAAGGTAACGCTTGACCCGTGAAAAACAGGAGAAGCGGGGAACGAAGCCGCTTGGCAAATTCGCACAACCGAGGGGACAGCCCCCCGCTGGTTCTAACGACGCTCAAGGCTGAGCTGGAGTTCTCGTCGTCGATTGCTACCGCAAGTAGATCCTGAGTTCTTCATAGAGCTCTGTCTTTAGCGGCCGCGCGTCCGATATCCGGAATCCGCGTGACTGTGCATTCTCCCACGCCTGTCGTGCCATTCCCCTGTCTCCGACACACTTGTAAGCCAGGGCCAGGTGAAAATACATCTGCGCCTCGCTTGCCTGATCGCGTCGCGCGGACCCCAGCACGCTGGCATCCATCGATGTCGATTCTTCGAGTACCTTGACCGCTTCCTCGCAGTCTCCCCTCATCAAGTGCACGACTCCCATCGTATCGAGAAGGCTCACGTTTGGTCCCAGGAGCTCTTGTGCGCGATCGACAAGTTGCTCGGCGTACTTCAGTTCTTCCCCCCTGGCCGCCAGTAGATAGGCCAGGTTGTTTGAAATCAGCCCCTCTTCCTGAGAACTCAGTTTCTTGGGATCCAATAGTAGGCGAAGGATTCTGGCCGCGCGGTCGTGTTCTCCGATGTGTGTGGCATAGCTCGACTCAAGCTGTCTTAGCTGGATCGTTTCGCGTTGGCTTCCATTGGCGGTTCGAGCTTCACGAAACCAACCCTCCATCTCGTCAAGTTGCCACTGAGGTGGATCGACCTTATCGAGGTTCTGAATGGCGATCAATCCCACGTGGCAAGCCATTCCCAAATCGCGAAGGGCCTTCGACTTGGCCAACTCACGAGCGATCCCAAACGCCTCGTCCGCCTGTTGGGATCCACCTCGACCGGCCAGATATTGCGCTAGTTGAAGATTGCCCGAGGGATACTCCTCCGCGTACCGACGATACACCTGTTCCGCGCGCTCATCTAATCCCAACTCATCAAAAATCTGCGCTGCCTGGAGAAGCGAGGCCTGATTGTCTTGTGTTATCTTTTCGATGGGAATCAATTTCTCGATCGCCTGTTGGGCGGCGCGACGATCATTTCTCGCGAGTTGCCATTTTGCCAACAAGCGAATCGCCGATGGATCTTCAGGACTCACCTGCGAGAGGACCCGGACATGGGCCGACGCCTGTTCCGCCTCGCCATGCTCCATCAGCATCGAAGCGAATTGTCCGTGAACCAGGGCTCTCTCTTGGGGCGTCCGTTCTTCTCCGGCGGTTTGCTCCTCTTCGATCAAGCCGTCCATGATCCGCCGACATTTCCTCCAGCGTTCATCGGCCGGAGTGGCGGCATCTCGAAAGTAATAGCGTGCCAGCAGCAACTTGCCCTGCAAGTTGAGCTTTCTGGGATCATCCTGATAAATGAACTCCAGCAATTTCATCGCCCGGAGCTTGTAACGCGGTTCTGGTCGACTCGCCAGGATCTTTGCCTTCAGGATCATGTCGGGGTAACTACCGGAGACGGCCTTTTCGTTCGCATCCACATACTTCAGAGCTTCCTGGAAATCGGTATGCGTCTTCTTCTCAAGCAGGAGGTTCGCCATCTGGCGTCTCGCCCACAACACACTCTCCTGGTTCTCCGGACTATTGGGGTCATCAATTCCAATAATCGATTGAAGATAATGGACAACTTGATCCAGCTGTTCGGTGTGGTAGTAGTAATTCACCAGCCTTCTCACGACGGCCATGTTGTCCGGGTTAGCGTCCAGAAGGGCGAGCCAGTAGTGCTCCGCCTGTTCATAATCGCGAACCCCGATATAACCTTGAGCCAGAACCGGCCTGGCCAGATCGTCGGGCAATTCGTTTTCGGCCTCGCGGAGCACCGCTTCCGCGTCAGGAAGGCTGCGTTTTGTTCCCACAAGAAAATTGACGAGTGCCAACCAAGCCCGCGGATTGTAGCGTCCCATGGAGATAGCGCTACGAAAAGCCTCCTCCGCCTTGTCATGCAACAGCTTGACCTGCTCTTCTTCACGAAAACGAAACGTCATCTGACGATACAGTTCGCCCTTCTCGACATAGGATGTCCAGTTGGGTTTGTCGGGAATAGCCACGTCGATCGCTTCGATCGTTTCATCAAACTCGCCTCCCCGAAGAATCTTCAGGTAGGCCCGAATTCTCTCCAGCCCGGGATAGGCCGGACCGACCGTGTCCAGAACGGCCTGAGCTTCGGCGATCTCTCCTGCCCGGATACGCATCTCCAGGATGCGTGAAATCAATCGAATGTTCTCGGTCCCCTGGGCCAGCGCGTTCTCGTAATCGGCTAGTGCTTCGTCACGGTTCCCTCGGGCTTCGTGAATCTGACCGCGAAGCGCCGACAGCACGCCCCAGTTCGGTCGCACTTCCATACCCTGATTAGCGAGTCGCAAGGCCTCATCCATAATTGCGTCCGAACTCTCGTTTCCCGAGACCGAACTAATGAGATACGACGCGCGTGCATATTTCCAAAGGGGATCCTGTTGACCTACGGCTTTCTTGATCCGGTCCAGCGCATCCAACATCGTCGGATCGTCACCCGTCTGCCGAGCGAAATCAAATAACTGCTGAAGCGTCGGCTTGTGATTGGGAACCAACTCCGCGGCTTTCTTGAAACAACGCTTGGAATCTCCGTAACCCGAACGGCCCGTGCGGAAGTAGGCGACCCCCAAACGCATCCAAGAAATCGCCTGCTGATCGGAAACGAACTTCTTCACACGCTCTTCGAGTTGCTGGAGTTTTCCGCGGGTCTCCTTGCCTGGCTTTCGCGCCAGAATGCCGGCGGTCTCGTTCACGATGCGGGGATTATCGCCCTGCTGATCGCGCAACCGATTCAAGGCCTCCAGCGCCTCCAAGCGACCTTCCTCTTCTCCCTTCTTTTCGAGAATCAAGCCCACGTACATAAAGTAAGCGTTGGCCCAAATGCCTCGAGCTGCTTCCTGTTTGTCCGCTGGCAGCGCATCAATGTGCTTCTTGTTGACATCCAAGGATTCACGAATGACATCAAACGCCTGGGCTTCTTTCTCCGGATCGTCCAACAGCAGACGTACTTTCGTGAACACCTTCTCCCAATAGCGTTCATCTTCGACCCAATCCGAGGGAGAGCCCGCCACATCCTCGGCCTCAAGTGCGGTATCGCTACGAATGGGTGAAGGAGTGTCGGCCGGGATCTTCTTCGCAGCCAGCTCGCGACTAACAATCTCGGAGAGTCGGGCAATTCTGTCAGGAACCTGCTCACCTGCCTGCTCCGCCCGCTGCTGTCGGGCATAGAGCTGCTCTGCCGCTTCCCGCAACTGGCCGCTCTCACGCAACGCCGTGGCATAGCGAAAAAGTAACTTGTCGCTCTTCCCGTAAACCGGATGGGCGGCCATCTCTCCATAGAGTTGGATGGCTCGATCCAGTTCATTCTGATTCTTGTAGCAATCCGCAAGACGGAGTTCGACGACTTGACGAAAACTGTCATAGCCGGCGATCCGAGGCCTGACGTTCTCAAGCATCCGGGCGGCCCGATTCCACTCTTGATCGCACATGGGCAGCAGAGCCGTGGCGATCGCCTCGTAGATCGGGCGAATGTTGTGTTGCTTCATCTCCTCGATCGTGGCCCGCATCCCTTGGCCATCCTTTTTCTGGAGCTGGTAGAAGGCCTTTTTCCAGAGCAAGTCAGGATTTCCCTTGAGCTTCTCAACCCGCAAGCCCGCGTCGAGCTGGGTGATCGCCTCGTCGTAGTTCTGCTCAATCTCGCTCAGAAACGCCAACTTCAGATAGGCCGGGACTGTCTCCGGATCGGCTTCCAAGACACTCTTCAAGGTCTTCCGTGCCGCTTTCATATCTCCGTCCAGCCCCTGATAGTCGGCGACCGCCAACATTGCCTCAACGTTGGACGGATCAATCTCCGTCGCCTTGACAATGTAAGACCGAGACTTTTCGCGTTGCTTCTTGATATCCTCTGCTAGTCCCGATTGAACCAGGAATCGCTCTCCGTACTGGCCGTAGTAGAAGCAGGCCTCCGAAGCGATCGTCCGGGCGTCGCGTCCCTCCTCGGCGGAGGCTGCGCTGACGGTAATCTCGTCCGGGTTCTCGTTGATGGCCCGCATTCCCTCGATGACTCTGTCCGCCTGATCCGGGAGCCGCTTCACTGTTCGATAGTAATTGGCCAGACCCCAGTAGGCCTCGATGTGGTTGTTGTCGAGGGCAGCCTGTTGATCAAAATACGGCGGCTTGGTGGCGTCAGGCAGGAAGCCCACGATGCGGGTTAGATAGATTTCCGGATTGTCATCCTCGCTGTCGCGTTTCAAAGCCTCGGCAGCCGCCGCCGCGTAATAGGTCAATTCCACGTCCCTTGGATACTTCCGCAGCAGTTCCTTGATATACTCTTCAGCCTCGTCGAGACGACCTCCCTGCACGAGAACTTCGACCAATTGCCGCTGCAGTTTGGTTCGCTCCTCATCGTTCTCCGTCGTCAGTCGATTGGCCTGCAGCAACTGAGCCCTGGCTTCCTTGAAAGACGGAATGGTACGCACCTTGGCTTCGAGGAATATCTTGGCCGCGAGATAACCCAATCGACGTTGACATTCGACATCTTCAGGATGTTTGAACTGGTACTTCTTGAGGTCCTTGAGTGCGTCCTCATACCGCCCCTCTTCTTCCGCCAATTCTGCCCGATCGAGCCAGTCCTGCTCTAGCTTGGTTGATTGCCGACCGTGTTCCATCATCACGGCGAAGACCGCGATGGTCACAGGCACCAAGATAATGACCAAGAATTTGATGTTGAGTTTTTTCATCGATATTTTGTTTCCAAGAGAATATTGAAGAGTCTCAAGTTAGTCGGTCGGAAGATCCACTCATTGGGAACTCATGCCTGGTCTGCCACGGAACTTGTCAGCTCGCGAGACTAGGGCATCCACGACAGGGCAAACCCAACACGAGGTAAGACGAGTCCTGACCGGAATCAACTGCTTCGCCGAACAACACACCCCACCTCAATGACGCACCCTGAACACCACCTTCGACCTTGACTTCTAAAGTCAGCTTTGTGAACTGGAGGTCGACCGCGATTACTTGGGAAAGAATGGTGAATAACCGCCAATCTCGAACAGCTGTCAGGGACAATTCGAGGTCATTCCGGCGGGCCCTGTCCCAACTGGTATCAGAATCGTTTAATCCGCCCAAAATTTGACTGCGAAAGTACTTACTGTCCCATCGTATCCAGTCCGGCGGTGCTGTCAATGAATTGGCGGTCGATCCGTAAGGCCGCTTGCCTGCCTTCATCCCCAAGTCCGTCGCCAGAAAGAGGGACGACCTCCTTGAGTCGCCATAACTCCATTGAAAACAATAACTTAAAATCTAACCTAGCCCTTCATCCCCAGCTCCACTCAAGGCCCGGAGATCGTGCTGCCTTATGAATCGGCGATTCCCCGTAATCTCCATTCCAAGAGGGACACGAACCGGGATCGGAGTCCGCTCGACACCCGTGTCTTTCCGGGGCAACTCGCCGACCCACAGTTCCGTATCTCGCTGCCCAATAGTCTCGTTCGCCCAGGGGGCCGCCACGGCCGTCGTTCGCCCTGTTCTCGGCCAGCACAATCCAGCAATATCGATTGCTCGCCAGCTGCCGTCACGCTACTATTCGCTGGTCTTTCCAGCGCTCAAGGAAGTCGAAGAGACTAGAACTTCGTCCCCCCCGTCTTTGTCTCCCGACCTATGCGGAAGCGGCGTCGGAGAAACTCCATGCCTAGGAATCACGTTATGCGGCAGACGCGACAGACTCGGCCACCGCGATGGGAAGAAGCATTCACCACGTTGCGCCGAACGCTCCTTCTCGCTTCGTTGCTGCTGGTTCTAGCGGCGAGCGGTCGGGCAACGGCGGCGGAAGCCCCGTCAGCCGTCGATACGCTCGTCGTCTGCCCACAACCGTTTCGCAAGGCACTCGCCCCCTGGCTCGCCTATCGCGCCCAACAAGGACACGTCGTGCGCGTCCTCGACACCCACGCCGAGAGTGAGGCTGTGCGTCACGATATCCGAGCCGCTGCCAAAGACGGCAAGATCAAGTCGATTGTTCTTGTCGGAGATGCCAGCGCTCCAGGCGACAGCGATCCGGATGCCAGCCTACGACATGTCCCGACTCATCAGGCCAAGGCCAAGGTAAACGTCCACTTTGGAAGTGAACCTACAATCGCGACCGACAACTGGTACGCCGACCTGGATGACGACGATCTGCCCGACGTGGCGATCGGTCGTCTGACGGCCGACTCAGAAGAGCAACTTACCACGATGGTCAACAAGATTATCGCTTACGAAACCGACAGCGAGAACGGCGCGTGGCGGCGCAAGATCAACGTCGTGGCCGGCGTGGGCGGATTCGGGATCATCGCCGATTCTATCATCGAAAGCTCCACCAAGTGGTTTCTTACATCGTCGATTCCGGCCAGCTATCGAGTCTCGATGACCTACGGCAACTGGCGCAGCCCCTACTGTCCGGTCCCTCGACAGTTCCGTGCCCAGACTTGTCAGCGACTCAATGAAGGCTGTCTATTCTGGATCTACATTGGTCATGGCCGACCCCGCCAACTCGATTTCATCCGTGTGCCGGGAAGAAGCTATCCTGTGTTCATGGCCGAAGATGTCCAGCGAATCGATTGCCAGAATGGGGCTCCGATCGCCGCCTTCCTGAGTTGCTACGCGGGTGCGTACGATTTCCCCCGTGACTGCCTGGGCGAGGAACTCCTCCGCAAGCCTGGGGGGCCGGTGGCGGTGCTGGCCAGCAGTCGCGTCGCGCTCCCTTACGGTCTCGGTGTTCTCGGGACCGGCATGCTCTCCGAGTGCTTTGCTCAACGCCGGGGGACCCTTGGCGAGATGTTACTCCAGGCCAAGAGACAAAGCATGCAAGAAGAGTCGAGTGATGTCCGGCGCCGCATGCTAGATACCATGTCGAGCGCGATCAGCCCTGTCCAGGCCACACCGGAGGAGGAGCGACGCGAACATCTCCATCTGATCAACTTGCTCGGCGATCCTCTGCTCCGCATTCAGCAACCGAAACGAATCCGCGTCCAAGCGCCGCGTCGCGCGACATCGGGAGAGACGATCGACGTCGAGCTCGATAGCCCTCTGGCGGGTAAAGCAACGGTCGAATTGATCGTCCGTCGGGACCGACTCCGCATCCGTCCCGTTCCCCGGCAGAAGTACGAAGTTAGCGCCGCTGCCCTGACCGAGTTTGATCAAACGTATCGAGCGGCTAACGATCCGCGGCTGGTCTCTCGCCAAGTCCAGCTCAACGACGGTTCGACCAAGTTGCGGATGACAATTCCGGCCGAAGCGAGCGGCGAGTGCCATGTTCAAGTCTTCCTCAAGACCGAAGACGCTTTCGCCATGGGCAACTCCAATATCTCGATTCGACGCCCGGTGCAGTCGGAGAAAACCGAGGAGTCGCCGAATGCGCGACCGCTGCCGGTCCGCTCGACCCAAGACTAGACGGCGGGATCGCTTCGGCTAGAATCCAACGAGATTCACATCGTCTCCCACTGCTCATGTGAGTGCCTGCTATGAACCTCGCGCGCCGTCGATTCTTACTTCTCGCGGGATTGATTGCTCTTACCAATACGATGCCGCTGCGTGCGGACAACACTTCCCAGCCAATCGACTTCGAAGCGATCGACTCGCCGATCATCTTTCAAGGCGACGAAGTGACCGCATACCGCGACCCGGCCGCGGTCTATCACCAGGGCGTTATGCGAATCTACTTCACCGTCGTGAAGATGGAGAAAGAAGGCGCATTCTGGTATCTCGGCTACTCGCAGAGCCGCGATCTCGTCAACTGGTCGCCCCCAAAGTTGCTAACGCCCCGCGACCGCCGGCTCAATTTTTCGTCTCCCGGCAATATCTTCCGCTACGACGACCAGTGGGTCATCTGCTTCCAGTCGTACCCCACGCCCAGTAATGAAGTCTACGGCAACGAGACGGCTCGTCTGTGGATCATGCGGAGCGACGACCTGGAGACTTGGAGCGAGCCGGAGATGCTCGCCGTCAAAGGCCCTAACGTACCCCGCGATGAAATGGGGCGGATGATCGACCCGTACCTGATCGAGGATAAAGACAAGCCGGGGCGCTGGTGGTGCTTCTACAAGCAGAATGGCGTCAGCATGTCCTGGACCGATGACTTCGAGACCTGGCACTACTTCGGGCGCCGCGAGTCGGGTGAGAATGTCTGCGTGCTTGTTGAAGACAATGAGTACGTCATGCTCCACTCACCGCAGAATGGTCTCGGAATCATGCGCAGCGGTGACCTGAAAACCTGGAAGTCCGATCCCGGTCTGATCACGCTCGGCCAGAAGGACTGGCCTTGGGCCGCGGCCCGGCTGACAGCCGGAGCGGTTCTCGATCTTCGCCAGGAATCAAACGTCGGTAAGTACGTAATGTTCTTTCACGGCGCCACCCATGAAGGTCACCGGATGCACGCCGCCCACGGCAGTGGATCGCTGGCCCTGGCCTGGAGTGACGACCTCAAGCAATGGCGCTGGCCGGGAAAACAGCCATAGCCAACCGAGCTCGATCAATCCTCGGGCGCACAAAAAAACCTCCGCAGGTGGGGCAGAACCTGCGGAGGCAAACGAGGGCCTTAGAAACCCTCGGCACATGTGTACCTGAAGTATTGGCAAAGCGACGACGCTTGCCAAGCCGGCCAAAGAGCAGACCCCAAACGGCTATCCCCTCATGGCAACTAGTTGTCCGAATTATTGATTCGGGAGCCATGGACCGCCCGTTGGCAAGTCGGCCGGTATCGCCCCCCAGCGTACATCGCTCCTCGGCAGCGCAGTTAAGTCCTCTATCGACTAGTTTCGGTCCGCGCCAACCAAGGCTGTGAAAAGGCCGAAATGCGAGTCTATCTCCGCCGCCGGGCGATCAATCCCAATCCCAGCAGGGCCATGCCTGCCAACACGTAGGTCGATGGTTCGGGCACACTCGGCGTCACCGTCGTCGTTTCAATGAAATCGATTTGCAGATCGGTCGCCGGGTACAAGGGAGAGATATAGATTCGCAGGGCCTCGACCGACGAGAAATCGGCTCCCGTACCGCTGGTCGTGGCAAAGTCGGCAAATGGAAACAGCAGGCTCGTCGGAGAGAATATTCCGCCGCCGGGGTTCTTGGTAAGGCTCGATGTGCCGGAAGGCGAGTGCACCACCATCTCAATCTCGACTGGCAGATCATCGAACGGAATCTGCATGGCGATGGCGTTCGTACCCCCGGTGACCAGATCGGCTCCTAGTCCGCCGCAACCAGGTCCACAGTACTCCAGCACCGCGGTGCCCAAGGTGTCAGCCCCCAGACTGACATTTAGGAAACCATCGCCGTTGGCGTTCACCTCAACATCGGAAGTGTTTGAACCCGAGAGCCACTCCACACTCGTATTGCGCTGGCCGCCGAGCATGGCGCCAAAGGTCACACCCGTGTCGAGGGTGTTGTTGACGTCCGCGCTCAAGGAGAGCGAGTCGTCAAAGGAATCGACGATATAAGCCGAGGCGGAGTACGGCAACGACAAGAAGGTTGCCGTAACCGTCAGAGCGGTCAGGTTCTTAAGAAACATCCGTTGGATCCTCTTGATGCGATAGCTCTCGGGGTGCGGTTGATGCCGACGGTTGGCATGCTCTGTGTCAACGAAGGTTGCCGCGTAGTCGGCCCAATCACAGGCAACTGCGGTGGCCAGACCCGCGCCACGATTGGCGGAACCGGGAGAATGCTCGTTGGGCACATTCCGAGGCCAAGCCTTTCGTAAGGCAAACCTCATGCCGTTGTCGGATCGTGATCAGCAGAAAGTTCGTAAGCCGTTGTGATCCAACGACTAAGAAACAATTGCCCCAAATGGAACCCTGTCCGAATTCGGACAGCGCGGCGGGGCCAGAGCAGAAGATACCGCGAAGACTGTCCGGCTGCGGACAGCGGCGGCCTCGGCTGACCAGAAACGGACAGCCGCCCAACGACAAGAGAGTAGCAGACGAGCAGACAATAGCCCCGGAGGCATGCGGGCCTATTCTTTCGCCCGCACTTCTTTCTTGATCCGCTGGATGTGGCCGCGCCCCAGGCCTTTCACTTCGCAGCCCAGCTCGAAGTAGCGGCGAATCGCCTCGTCATCCAGGATGCCGAAGCAATCGACAACCGCCAACGGACCGCCGGCCATATCGACGACCTCGTCAGGCGTCAGCTTGAGGTACGGTTCATGCGGCACGGCCAAAATCACCGCGTCCGCTCCGCGGAGGGCCGTGCCCAGATCGGGCTCGATCCGCAGTTGCTCCAAGCCCTGCTGATTGCGGAAGAATCGCGACAGGGAGTGACCCGGTGCCGGATAGGTCTCCTGCGACTCAAACTCGTACCAGTGTTCGACGTACGGGTCATGCACGCGCATCTCCGCGCCCATTTCGGTGAGCCGGCGAACCACGACCTCCGAGCCGCTGTAGCGCGTATCGCCTACGTCCTGTCGATAGCTGGCACCGCAGATCACGACCTCGGCAGCCGCGATGTATCGTCCCATGTTACGCAGCGCGTCCCGTGTCAGTGTCGCTACGTGGAGCCCACGCGTGTCGTTGATATCGATCGCCGCCGGGCTGATCTTGAAGATCTCCTCGCCGTCGTCGAAACCGAGAATATGCTTGTATGCCCAATAGCCGAGCCCGCCGTCCTTCGGCAGACAATAGCCGCCGATGCCCGGCCCCGGAAAGATCATATTACTGTGGGTCGGCCGCACCTTGATGGCGTTGATGACCTTGATCAAGTCGACGCCATTGCGTTCCGAGAACAGGCTCCACTCGTTCAGAAACGCCAGCGTCGTAGCCCTGTAGGAGTTCTCGACAATCTTGGACGTTTCCGATTCGATCGGTCGATCCATGACCGTTAGCGGAAACTCATCGGTGTTGAGTACTTCGTTGAGAAACTTGACGACTCGCTCGCGGGCCTCGTTGTTGCAGCCGCTGCAGACACGCCAGAAATCGCGAATACTCGATACGTATTCCTTACCAGGCATCACGCGTTCGTAGCTATGAGCCAGCAGTGGCACCGCGTCGAGCCCTCGCTGATTAAAGGCCTTCTGCATGATCGGCCAGGCCACGAATTCGGTCGTGCCAGGCGCAACGGTCGTTTCGATAAGCGTCAAGCAGTTCGGCTCGACCTTCTCGCCGATCGTTTTTACGGTCGCCTCGAGCGCGGCCATCTCGACCTCGCCATTTCGCATGTTGCCCAATTCGCGTTTGCTGTAGTCGCATTGCACGTCGACCACCACGCAATCGGCCAGCTTCAGGCAGTCGCTGTTATAGGTCGCCGTCAGTGTCTTTTTCTCCAACACACAGCGGGCGATCATCGGATCGACTTCGGGGTCCTCCGCCTTTACCGGCGAAACTCCCCGATTGAGCATGGGGATCTTCCAATAGCTCCGCGTGCTGGGTCGTTGGCAACCAATCACGAACTTGCTCGGCTCGCCCTTCTCGTCGACGGTATCGGCCACGATGGCGGCCATCACGGCACCGACAAAGCCGACGCCCATCACGACGACAATTTCTTTTCCTTCGGCCCGAGCGGCCGTAACGAGTGCCTCGACTCGCGCAAATTCCTTATCAAAATCGCCCGCCTCGGGCAGCTCGAACTTCTCACCCGCTGGATTGATGGAATAGCCCGCCATAGATGTCTCTCCGCGACCCACAATGGTTGAAATGGTCTTGGTCGACCGAAGGCTGTTGGACTCAATATCTCCCCCTACTCTGGGAAATATTGGATCGCCGCCTCGGACGTCCCGATCTGCCTGGACTCGTGTAAACGATCCAGTGTAGCAGATGAGACTGGGGGGAGGGGACGGGCGGGCACAGCAACGGACCGCAGGTGATCCGTCCCTAGCAAAGCGAGATCTCTCGGGGGTCGAAGTCACGTCTAAGTGGCCAGCAGGAAGCGTCGGTAACCCGCCCACCCCCCTCGCCGCACAGCGAAATCATTGAATTTTTTGTCCCAAATTCTTGACCAGCGGCCAGCAGACCGGCAGAATACCGTCTCTCTTGATAAGCCACACGTGTCGTACCCGTTCCTTGCACAATCGGCGATCTGTCATGACGATCTTTCCAGTGGGACCTCGGCCACGGATGCTCGTAGCTCTCGGTCTGTTTTGCCTCGGTCTCTGCTCTTCGCCCGCCTTGGCGACCACCACCGATAACGATGCGCCAGGGCTGGCAGTTCCCCTTTCGGCCGTTTGTGGCTTCGGTGATGCCAACTGCGACGGCTTTGTCGACATGGCAGGAGACATCGGCCCGGGATTCGACAACTTCACTGGCCCCGGATCGTTCGGCATGACGCGAGAGCAAGGCGACGTCGAAGGTGACGATGGCGACGTCGATGTCAGTGATCTGATCTTGATGTTCAGCTCCTTTACTCTCGACACCGACAACGGTGGTCTCTCTGTCTCCGAATCGCTCGACATGCAGGTTTATACCTACGATGCGGAGACAGGCGAACTCGGACTCGGCGAATCGAATAGCATGTTTGTCGATCGCAGCGGCACGCTGGGCGGACTGCTCTCCTTTGTCGGATCGGAATTCTCGCTCGGTGAACTGCTCGATGTGGCGGTCGAACGACTCGCCCCGGCCTCACAATCGGGACTGGGCGGCGGAGGTCCCGCTGTCAGCAACATGATGGCCGTTCCAGAACCTGCCAGCCTGGGGCTCGGTGCCATGGGCCTTACAGGGCTCGCTCTGCTATACGGCTACCGTCGACGCAGGCGCTAATCGCCCCTTCAAGAGAAATTTCGCGCCCCTCTGAGCGGACGCGATCGAGGCGAGCATAGCGAGAGGGTGCCTCCAGCTAGACAGCGACTAGGCATCGACGATGCCGACTCGCACCGCGTAGCGAACCAATCCGGCGAGACTATTCACGCCCACTTTCTTCTTCAGGCGTTCCCGATAAGTGGCCACTGTCGACTCGGCCAGCTCGAGTTGATCGGCGATATCGAGTGAATTCTGCCCCTCGCACAACATCCTCAGCACCGCGGTCTCTCGCGGACTCAGTTTGAATTCCAACGGATTTCGTTCCGCCAGCAGCAGTACAGCGAAGCGGTCGTGCCCGAGCCGGTCATCATCCTCTTCTGACGCGAGGCTTTCCATCCGCAATCGCAACGCGCCCACGGACGGAAACTCCGCCAGACAAGTCTGCGACTCACCGCTTTGAACACAGGCATCGAACGCCGCGCGCAACTTCAGCGCATCCTCGGAAAGGCAAAGCTCTTCCAGCCCCTTCCCCAAGATCTCCGTCACCGCCGTGGCAGGCGTTGTATCGGTAGAAAAAAAATATCGATACGTGCCCCGACGATCAACGATCGCCACAAAGTTCACACCTGGCATCAATCCCGTCAATCTCTGCGCCCAAGCTCGATGAGGGTTGTTAGGCAGGCGACGTCCAGGTGCGGAAGCCAGACGCACACCGGCGCCACTTCTTCTGCGAAGCGCTTCCCGCTGGCACTCCTGAACCCGCCCATTTCGCCATCTTCTCGATAGGCGAACGGCCAGACTCTAGCAAGGGGGCCTAGCGGTCCACTACCACAAGTAATGTGGTTCCTCGCACAGCCCCCACACACATGGGGGATGTTAATACAAGAATCGCACAGTTCGGAAACCCGCAACGGAGCGAGATCACCAGCAGCGAAATACCAGGTGACAGATCGTGAATTGGATCCACGAGTTGAGGTACGGATGACCTGAAGAGAGGAGGATCGACCGGCGATTCAATCCGGGGCGACAAGCGTCGAAGCCGGCAACTTCAATTGGAAAGCTAGGAAAGGCCGGCAAGAATCGAGAGCATTCCTCGGCTGCCGCTGCACCGCTCTGCTAAGAAAGGAAAGCAAAGTGGACAGGGGGGGGGTCGAACCCCCGACACCTGGATTTTCAGTCCAGTGCTCTACCAACTGAGCTACCTGTCCAGCGCGCTAACCCGGGCCTCATAGGACCCGCCGCAGCGCAAGTCGCATATGCTACGGACTGCCCAGACAATTGTCAATGTGACGCGTTCTAAGCGATCCGCTTTCGTCGGCTGCCCAGGTAGACAAGCGTGCCGAGTCCTATCGCGGCCAATGCATAGGAAGCGGGCTCGGGCACCGCTGGTCCTAGAACGACCAGATCGAAGGGCACCAGCGGAGCACCCAGCCCGGTGCTCACCGTATTCTCCGTGAGCAGGGCACTCAGCCCCGCCAAATTCAATCCGGTGGGGAAGACCGGGCCGATGCTGCCGTCACTGGAACTCAAAGCTGCCTCGGCCAATTCCGTCGAAAGACTCGTCGAGACGCCACCCAAAATCGGAGTATGGCCACCCGGTAAAAACGCCCCGGCGCTCTTCAGGGAGTAACCTATGATGCTCGAGCCATCCGCGTCCAGCACCACTTCACCGCTGGTCGGATCGTAGATCAAATCGGGAATCCCCGGATCGCCCGCGGCCGCCGGTCCAGCCAGCGCACCTTCGTCAGGCGGAGGTCCAGTAAACGCCCCAAACATCGTCAGAATGTCACTCACATCGACATCGCCATCGTGCGGGTCGTTCGTTGCCGTGGCCGCCGTGGGACCATGCACATCGCCTTGGGCCCGTGTCATTCCAAACGAACCGGGCCCGGTAAAGTTGCTGAAGCCCGTCAATATATCGCTCGCGATGTCGACGTAGCCGTCGCAGTTGGCGTCGCCAATGACGCAACCACTGCCCGGGCCAGCAACGTTGCCGATGTAATTCGTACCGCCGTTATTGAAGCTGTACATGTTGTAGGAGATTAGCCCCGGTGCATTCGGGTGAACGATGCGGAGCGTCGCCAACAGTCCATTGAGCAGATTGCCGGACGTGATTTGGCTCACCAACCGAACCGTGTTGGGACCCCCGCCATCGATTGTCGCCGCACCCGTGTATCGCGGCGCCGAAAGAAAACCGGCGTTCCCGGAGTAGTCGGAAGGTGCATGCCAAGTGTTGAGGATCTCACCGGCGTGGCCGTTCAGCAACCAATTCACCCCATCGACCGAGTAGGAACCATAAGCAGCGCGGTGCCAGGTGGCGGGCGAGTTGGCAGAGTAGTAGTCCCACTTCTGTTGAATGATCCCCGGACTGCCAGGCACCTGATTGACGATCAATGAGGTGTCAAAGCCCTCCAACTGCCATTCGTCGAATTGACTCTCCGTGCCGTCACCCACCACATCGTAGATGTACTCCCAGTTGCCAGCTTCGGGCCCGGTGGTCAGCTGCACCGGCGAGACTGCCAGCTCAATTCGGAGCGCGTCGAGAGTGGCCGCCTCGGCAACTTCGACCGTCGAGGTCGCCAGAACCGAGCCAACCATGACTAGCGAGGCAAACGTAGTCCGCAAAATCATTCTTCTTCCCCCCTTGCCTGACGAAAGAAATCGGGCCACCGGCATACGACGCAAATCGAGCGAGCGCACGCCCTCTCGCGCGGGCGCCCCGCGGGTTGTCAATATAACCAACAGCACCCTCGGTGTCATGGTTTTTTCGACCGAGTTTCTCGAGGAGAGGACGGCCGGCGTGCGTTCGACTCAGGCGTCAGGGCCGCCACGCGAAGGCTCGATGCGAGTCTCAGAAGGATCGGTAGCGATACGAGAAACTAATCCGACTTCCGAATGATGTTATCGAGCACACTCCAACGACGCTGACGACTCTTGGGCGGGCGGCCCAGAATCCAGTGTTGATACAGCTGTTTGAATTCCCCACCAGTGATCTTCAACCGCAGCCATTGGTTGAGAAACTCCGCCAGATTGTTGTCCGAGAGCCGCACGGCATAAGCCAAAGGCTGTTGGATAACCCCTGGCTGGGGCACCACGACCTGATAACCGGGGTGCAGGAACGTCCATGCCGAGCCACCTTCGGCGTCCATCAGCATGACGTCGTACGTCCCCTCGGGCGCGTCGAAAAACTCTTGGGGAGAATCGACTTGAATAAGCTCCGCGTCGACCAGGGCCCTGCGCGTCCTGTTGACAAAGTACGCACCGCGAGGAATGGCGATCGAGAGATCCTCCATTTGCAGAATTTCTGACACAACGGAGAACTCGCGTCGTCGATGGTCCGGCACTACGAAAGACCAAGAAGCCGTCACGTACGGTTCCGAAAAGTTCATTCGCAACAGGTGCTCCGTCGTCACCGGAATCCCGGCCATCGCCACGTCAAAGTCCCCCGCTTCGAGATGCGCCGCCAGATTCGGATATCGAAAAGGGATAAACTCCAGCGTGCAGCCAATTTCTTCGGCCAACATGTGGGCCATGTCGACATCCAGACCGACAAGTTCGCCCGAGGCATTGAAGTACGAGTACGGCAGATTGTCCTTGATGTAGCCGACCCGCAAGACGCCTGTGTCGCGAACACGTATCAGGCCGTCCCCCAGATCGTCCACTGGAGGCGAAGGCTCGGTAACCTCGGTGCGCACCACCGCGGGCGAGGGATGTCGCAAGTTCTGCATTTCGGTCACCACCGACTCGATCGACGACATTTCGCCGGTGGACCAGACGAGATAGTTTTGCAACGCGACCACCATCAGGCAGGCCGCCCCCAAGGAGATCCCCAGTCGCACCGCCAGGCGAGAAAAGCTCACCGTGAGCATCCCCCGAGACCAACAGGTTGCCAGCACCGTCACGGCAAACAGATGCATCACCGCCAACAAGTCGCCGCTCCTACCGCAGTAAACCTCCGAGACCAGAAACATCTGAAACATGTCAATCGGCAGCTGAAACGTGTCGAGAAGAAACGGTAGCGCCGCAACCGGCTTACTGAAATAGGTCACCGAGCCCATCAGCAACAACGAAGGATAATCGCTACTGGAAAGGGGACTGCCGGCGAACCAAGCCACAAACGGCACGAAGGAAAGCGTCAGCAGTTTTCCGAGGTTGGGAATCGGGTAGATCAGCGGGTAGATCATCTCCACATCCGCACGCGTCTCCTCGTTGTCCTCACCGTATTGAGCGAACAGTTCCCGCGTCCGCTCGGCCAACTGTGGCAGTACAATGAGCAATCTGCCGGTGGCAAAAGCGGTAATCATCGCCTGCAGCGTGACGTCCAGCAAATCGCGATATCGAAACGGAGTGCAAGCAGTCACCAGCGCCGGCAAGACGAAGAATCCGATCACGATCACCGCCGCGGTGTAGGAGAGCAGGTAGGCTTGCAGCTGACTGAACTCGGCCACGGTCATCGTGCCGGCGGCGTTGGCGACGATGGCCCAGACGCCGTAAGGGGTCAGCTTGACCATCAATCCATTAAGCCGAGTAAATACCTCCACCCAGGCATCGAGTTGAGTCAGCAACACCGCCCGGTTGGAGATTCGCATCAACGAGATACCGACGCCCACGCAAAACAACACAACGGCCGGGATCGCGTTAGACGCCAGCGACTGAAATGGATTCGCGGGAATGAACAACTCAACCAAGTCGATCGACTCGGGAGGTGTGAGCATGCCAAAGTCAAAAAACGCTGCCGACTGCCGGGGCGGGTAGGTCGACGAGATCAACACCACGGCCAACATGGCCACGCCCCACAACAACAGAATAATCAACATCGCTCGACCGGCGATGCGTCCCGCCTGCCCCAGCGTCAAGCGGCCGATACTGGCGATCAGAGTCACCATGATGTAGGGCAACACCGTCATCTGCAGCAGACCGATAAAGGCATCGCCGACAATCTTCAGATGTCCACACAACTCCCCGAAGAACAGACCGCAGCCGAGGCCGAGCGCCGCTCCCACGAGCGTCTTGGTAGAAAGGGACAACGATCGCCGCCGTGGAGTCACGTCTTCCGTAATCACGCCGGCTTTCCCATATTGCTCGTGGAGATGTGTGCGAACGAAGGGCTGACGGTTGTCGAAGCTGAGGCGCTGAAGTCCGACGGTTCCAATTGTGGAATCCGATACCACCGCGCTCGACCTGGGTCGTCAGCACGCCATTTTAGAGAAACATCGCCTTGTCGCCACCACCTTCACCGCGCGGTTGCCGGTTCGACGCCCTACTCAAGCAGCTTAGCGCGCAGTAGCTCGACTTCCTGTTTTGTCAGCGACAAGCCTCGGGTGAGATAATTCTCGACTGAGCCGTATCCCTTAAGGATTTCGTCGCGACTCGCATCGATATAGCTACCCTGCAGAACATAGAAAGCCCGTATGTTGGTCATGTCGACTTCCTCCGGCGCGATGCCTTGCTTCGTGGCAACCTGTTGGCTGAGTTCTGCAAGTCGCCGCTCGATCTCCTCCTCGCGAAACTTGTTCGACAATAAGTAGTCTTCGCGGACCGTCTCCCAAGGAACGCCGAGGCTCCACAGCAGAATCGCGGTCGCCGTGCCGGTGCGGTGAACTCCATGCGAACAATGATAGACCAGCGGCTCTTCTGCCTGGGTGATCTCTTTGAAGAGGGCGGCGTACTGCTGCTTGGCGTCGTCGACAAGAAGTCGATGAATCTCGGGGTTGATGCTCGGCGGAAGCGTCGCAAAATCGGCCGTCCGGCGGGCCTGTTCGAGCGAAGCCGCCAACCCGTCATCGGTGTCGATCGGCAGCGAAACTTCCCGCGTGTCGGCCGGAACCCGGTCGGCTCCGCGAGATTTGGTCTCGATCTCGGTCAGAAAATTGACCACCGTTCCGATCCCAATCTCCTCCAACTTGGCCACGTCTTCATCAGTCAATCGTGGCAGCTCGCCCGATCGGTAGATGAGCCCTCGCTTGACGACTCTTCCATCCGACGTCTTGTAACCGCCGATGTCGCGGAAGTTGGGTTGCCCGGCGAGGCGAATCACTTCAGCGCCTGGAGAGGTTCGATCTGCGACCGGTTCCTTTCCACAAGCGGTCAGCAGAAGTACGGCCGCGGCACAAACGACTCCCAGTCGAAGAGAAGTGTCTAAGGACATGAAACGCTCGTGAGATGTGGAGGGGTTAGGGACGATGAGCGAGCAGGGCCCGCGCCGCGAGAAGGCGACATCACCGCAACAACCACATCAGCCAGGCGGTTGCGAACGCCGTCAAGACAACCGACGCCACCACCATTGCCACGACTTGGATCGTCGTGAATCGTCCGGAAACGGTCCCCGGCAATTCCTGCGGTATGGGCGGCACCACGGTGGCCGTTTCCTGACTCGCCGCCGAGATCCGATCGGTGCTCTGCGAATCGCTGGGCCGCCTGACTTGGGAAAGCGGTTCGCCCAGTTCGTCCAGCAGACCAGAAACGTCGTGCGACGTATCGTCGACATGCGACAGATCGAGCTTCGACAATCCGGCATCGGCCCATCGTTCATCATCCGGGTCGATCGACGTGAACGCCTTCTCATCGGTCCAAGGTGACAGCCGCCAAATCACTTCAGCTGCCGATCCAATGCGCTTGGCCGGATCCTTCTCCATCATATCCGCCATCACGTTAACAAACTCGGTCGTCAAGTCGGGATGAAAGCGGCGGGGATTCAAAGGCGCTTCGTGACAATGGCGGTGACACTTGTCGCGGTTCGTCCCACCGGGGAAAGGCACCTTGCCGGTCACCGCGTAATACATCGTGCAGCCCAGCGCGTAAATGTCACAACTGGGGGTCACGTCGTCCGGTGTCAGGATCTGCTCCGGTGCCAAGTAATCGGCCGTGCCGACAATCTTTCCGGCGCGGGGATCTTCGCGTTCCCACTCACTCACCAGGAACCCGGCCAATCCCAAGTCGGACAGTTTGGCCTGTCCATCTTCGGTGACCAAGACGTTTCCCGGTTTGGTATCACGATGGACCAGGCCCATTTCGTGCGTGTGCTGCAACCCGCAGGCGACTTGCGAAATAATGGTCGCGGCATCTCGCTGGCTAAGCCGGCCCATCCGCCGCACCAGGTTGCGGAGATCGCTGCCCGGTACATACTCGGTAACCAGGTAATAGACATTGCCATCGTGCCCGGCGTCGTAGGCCCGCACCAAGTTCGGGTGATCGAGCCGCGCTTGGGCACGAATCTCGTGGGCAAAGTTCTGAATCGAGTCGGGCGTTGTCTTGTCCTTGGGCAAGACCTTCACGGCGACCGTGCGGCCCATCATGGCATGCTCGCCCTTGAAGACCTGCCCCATGCCACCCACTCCGATGGCATCGACAATTTGATAAGGACCGAGCGTGAACCGCGTTCGCCCTAGCTTGAGCTGTTCCGCCTGCCAGGCGGTGACGTAGCCTTCGAAGACAAGTTGCTCGGCGAGTTGGTCGTCGGTGAGTTCCGTTTCGGGCAATTCCGTTCCAGGTTGGGACGCATCTCCAGCGGAGATCGAAGCGATGCTCTCTTCGATCTGTTCGGCGGTCACCAGCTCACTGGCGATGGCGGCCTGGCGAAATGTTTTAAGTGGCGTCGTTTCCGACATCGTGACTGGCCCATTCTCAGGATAGTGCGTCGGCGTTCCGCCTCGTGGTCGCTGGCCCACTTGGCGACTGCCGCGTGCGACTTCCCTTCCCTACTAGATAGATTAAGCGGCCCGACGCGCCGGCGCCAAGGAATGCGTCTCGAATGCGGCCCGAAAGGGGTGTTTTAAGGCTCACGAACGCCAAACTTTCGCCAACTAGCCGGCAGCGGCGCGATCACTTCGACAGGCTCTCGCCGCACGGGGTGCTCGAACACCAGCCGCCGAGAATGGAGCGCAATGCCCGACGGGAACGGTTCGGTCGCGCCGTACTTGCGATCTCCCAGAATCGGATAATCCTGATTCGACAATTGCACGCGGATCTGATGCTTGCGACCGGTCAACAACTCCACCTCGACCAGCGAAGAATCCCGAACTTCTGCGATCCGTCGATAGACGAGTCGCGCCTGCTGCGCCCCGGGAGACGATCGATTGGCGATATGCATGCGGCGATGACGCTCGTCCTTGCGGACCCAGTCGGTTAGCTCTGTCGGCTTCTCGGGCGGATCGCCTTCGACCAGTGCCCAATACTGTTTCGTCACCCGACCTTCACGAAACTGCTCCGTCAATCGTTTGGCCGCCTTCGAAGTTCGCGCGATCAACAACGCCCCGGAAGTCGGCGCGTCGAGCCGGCTGACGATACCCAAATAGACGTTGCCCGGCTTGTGGTACTTCTTGCGGATGTACTCCTTGGCCAGCGTCAACGCCGTCGGTCGATCGTCGGCCACCCCCATCGTCGGCAGCGCCACCGGCTTGGCGATCACCAGCAGGTGATTATCCTCGAGCAGAATATCTAGCGGTGGATGACCCATAGTCCACGTGAATGGGAAGGCGACAAACATAACGAAGCTCGAACCACCGGCGAGCGATTGCGGACCTGGCCGACCGTTCGTACGATGGAAGCTCCGATTATCAAGCGCCAGCCCGATACGTCTATCCCCATGCCCCACGCGAATTTGAAAATCACCCTGGCCAGCCAGTCGCCACGTCGCAAGCTGCTGCTCGAAGAAGCAGGCTATCAGTTTGACGTCCTGCCGTCTGAAGTCGACGAGCCGCCCGGCATCTGCACAAACTGCGGTCCGGCCGAGTTCGTCTCTCGACTCGCCACACAAAAGGCGGCCGCCGTCGCCGCGCGATTGAAACACCAAGCCAGCGAAAACTCAGGCGAGCAACGCACCCATGTGGTGATTGGTTGTGACACGGTCGGCGAGGTCGGAGGACGAATCCTCGGCAAACCGATCGATCGCGACAATGCCCGAGAGATGCTCACGCTGTTGTCGAATACCGAGCATCGAGTTTACAGCGGTCTTTGCGTGTGGCCGCTGGGCGAGGGAACGTGCGAAGCGGAAACGCGGGTCGACATCACCACACTCCGCATGGAGCCACTCGAAGGTAAAGAGCTGGAAGAGTATCTCGACACGGGACTGTGGGAAGACAAGGCCGCGGCGCTCGGCTTTCAGGATCGCCCCGGCTGGATCCATCTGGTCCGCGGTAGCGGCACCAATGTGGTCGGCCTGCCGATGGAACTCTTGGATGAAATGTTGGGCTCACTCTCCGGCGAGAGCGTATGAGCCCGCCGCGACTTTAACTTTCGATCACCCCATCGCAACCGGTTGAACGGAACCGTCGTCGGCTGGATAATTCACTCTGCGATCACGCCGCTAGGGACGTTCCTTGGGCAAGGTGATTGACGCGCCCGTAGCTCAATCGGTTAGAGCAGCAAACTCATAATTTGTTGGTTGTAGGTTCGAGTCCTACCGGGCGTATTTGAATTTCCCAGCTTTTCTTGAATCTGGAAAGATAGCGGATTTGGGAAGCAATTGGCGGCGCATAGAAGAAATTTCGTGCGCCCCATACGCTTCCCACAATTGTACGACGACAAAGGGGCGCGCACCCCTCGACGTTGAGCGTCTCACTAGCCCTAATTTCCCCGAGGAAATCCACGTTCCACATGAACACTCCAATCGATGACGAGCTTCTACATCTGAAACATAAGGTCATCGACGACATCGATAGCTTCATGAAACTCGGAGGTGCCGAGAGTGAAGCCGATCCAGACTACGACCCGCAGTTCGACGCCGGCTACGATCAAGGCCATGTCGACGAGTGCGATCAACTCCTCTCCAAGTTCCTAAGGGACGCACGAGCCGACGAGGGCGCGGAAGACTCCGTATTGATGAAACATGTCGAGCACGTCGTCCTAGCACTCAATTCGCTCGATGAGAAGTGCGGTTTTTCACTCATCGAGACGGATCAAAGAGAGGCTATCTGCAAACTCATCGACCGCACCATGACCCTATCGGGAATGACACCTGTGGACGACTGCACAGAGGAATGGCGGGAATGGTAACTCGAATTCTCTCCTCTGAAACTCGTGAGTAACAACAAGAATTCTTCTCGCAGTCCCTTCTAGCAGCTAGCGGACGGCCGATCTTCGACAGCGTTCATTCGTCTCTGCACAGCGGTCGGCGCAACTTGTTGTCTCCCTTCACTCCAAGGCTGCTGTCACCTGTCGTGCCGCGGCTCTCCGCTTGAAACGAAAGTAAAATGCGCGCAGTGACAGTGCCGTTAAACTTCCGCTCAGCTACCCAAGTTACTAAAGTCGGGCACCTGGCATGTCGATAGGGGCTGTCGAGAGCGCTTCATCTGTCGACCACTTCCCCCCAGGTTCTACCGATGCGACAAATCTCGCTAGCATTACTCTGCATTACCCTAGTCTCCTCGCGCGCGTCGGCCATCGAGCCGATCGTGCTCGAAGACTATCTCTCCGCCGGATGCCAATCCGGCTGCGACGATCGCTTCACGGGCTGCGGTGATTGTCAGCCGTGGGAACAACCTTGCGGACGAGAAGACTCCTATTGGTTCGCCGACACTCGCGCGGTCTATCTCAAGCGTGGGGAACTCGATTCGACGCCAATCATGAATAACAACGCCAACACGGCTACGGAACTGCGCGGCTCCGACTTCGACCTCGACTTTGCACCCGGCGTCGATGTCCGCCTCGGTCGCACGCTCGAGTTCGCCCCCAATGCGTCACGAGCGGCCATTCGATATCTGGGCGTTTACGACTGGAACGATTCCTTCTCCCGCACTTTGCCCAACGGCAACAACGTGTTATTCGTGAACAACCCGTTCGGGAATAACGCTTCTCAGCAGTGGCTCATGGAGTACGAGTCGCAACTGCAATCGCTGGAAATGAACGTCTATCGCGACAACTGCCGCGTTTCCTGGTTCGGCGGACTCCGCTATCTCCGACTCAAGGAGAGAATGGATCTGAACTTCGACGTTGCGGCCGTTGCGCAAGTCGGCGACTACGTCACGAGAGTCGATAACCACCTGTTGGGTGGACAGATCGGATCCAACATCCGTCTGCTGGAGCGCCGTCGCTTTCAGATCGAAGCGGGACTGATGGGTGGACTGTTTGTCAACTTTGCAGACAATTCCACGGTCTACACCGAGACCGTGTCGGGAGACATCTTCGAAGCCCATGACAATACGGCGAAGCTGGCCTTGGTCACCGAAGCTTCCCTCGATACCACGTTTGAAATTACCCGGCGCATCTCGATTGTCGCCGGCCTCTCGTTCCTGTGGCTCGAAGGGGTCGCCATCTCGGCCGACCAGATCCGCAGCCAGTCGATCCAAGGCGTGAACGTCTTCTTCCCCGGCGGCGGCGATGGCATCGACGCCGACGGCCGAGCCATCTACTACGGCGGAAATCTTGGCCTGGTCATCAAGATCTAGGCGGTAGGTCAACTGCCCCTGCAGTCCGACTTGTCTTCTGGTTTTCCCGCTCTCACCCGTGGTTAGTTCGCATCGTGCGCCACGTACGGACCCCGACGACTGAAAGCGGGCCCTGAAGCCTACTATTGTGCCTAGCTGAGAACAGCAATCGCCATCGCCTGGGAACGGAAGCTAGTCGGAATGAGCCAAAATCCACGTGGACCTGCAACCGAGGCTTTGGTCCAATACCGACGTTGAGACGCGTGACTTGCTGGAATACGTGTGCCCTCACTGACTACAAACTTCCCCTCCTACTCTCTCCAGCGAGAGACCGGAATTCCGACACTCAATGAAACTGGGGATGCACATGCGCGGTCTGTATGGCTCTGTTCTGGCAGGATTGATCTTGATGGGCGGGGCAGCCTCAGCTCTCTCTGCGGGCGCAAGCGAACCGCAGCTGGACCAGCCTCCTGTGCAGAAGGAACAGTCTACGGTCGAGCAGATGCTAGCCGATCTGGAGAACGACGATCTCGGAGTTCGCTACAGGACACTCGAGGAATACCAGGCCTTGGTTTCAACAAGCTCCGAAGCCGTTACCAAGCTAGTCGACAATCTCCATCATCATGCCGATCCTAGAGTTCGCGGTCTGAGTGCCCAACTCCTGGCAAACGTTGCTGATGGCAAGAAGAAGGATCATACTTCCGAGGTTGTCGCCGCACTTGCCAAAGCACTAGAAGATGATGCGCGGTATCGATCGAATATATCGCACCCGTCGCCCCCTCCCATTGTTCGGAATCACGCACTCTTGGCCCTCGAGCGATTTGGGGAGGATGCCAAGCCGGCAGTGGCGGGGTTGGTCAAGTTATTGAGTCCGAAGTATACCAAAGACCGCCGCCTGTTCTCCTTGACGAACAAGGTCCTGATGGCCATTGGTCCCGCCGCGACCGATGCCCTACCTGCTCTGACGGCTATTGCCGAAGGGGAAGAAACGGCTCCTGACGACCCGCAGCAAGACGGCATGACGGATCGTCAATGCTTGGCCATTCACACGATAGCTCACATTCATCCGGAGAGATCGCTGCCGCATGTTATCTCCCTGCTCAGTGACGACAACATAAAGATCCGGATACCGGCTTGTGCTTTGATCCGACGTATCGGACCTGCGGCGGAGGATGCCATTCCTACCTTGCTCGTCGTGCCGAGGTCGCTTCAAGGCCTGGAGGGCACTTGGCTGGTCGAAAGCAGTCTGGCGCTCGCTTCGATCGGCGAGCCCGTCTTGCCCCACGTCCGCGCCGACTTGCGAAGTGACAATCAGATCCGATTAGCGCGTGCGTTCTTGATAGTCCAAGAATGGAATACAGATTTGAGTCGCCAATTAGTATCCAACCTGGTAGAGGCTGGCCACAGTCCTGGCAGCTATCGTCCAGAGCAGGCAGTCGATGTTGATCCTATAACCTTCGACCGCGAACCTGAGTCGGGCAGAGAAGGCCAAGGGAGTCTCGGTGGCTCATAACTCACTCGATATACAGCAGGACTAGGCACAGCTTACTCCGTGTAATGATGCTGCATTGAATCGCTCAGGATACAGAAGATGACCGGGAGCACTGAAGACCCTGCGCTCAAGTCCGTCGAAGAGGCCTGGCAAGATCTTCTCGGCCGCGATCTATCTAAGTCCCATCAGGGTCTCGCAGACCTAGTCTTCGAAGCCTCCGCCGACCCGGTTCTCCTCAAGCTCTTTCCCTTCACAAGTATGCATAACTTGTGCTTCAGTAAATGCACTAAGTACCCGTACTACGTTCTATTGTGGATTACGCCGCTCGGGCAGGGCGATTTTATGGTCCAAGAGCCGCTCGTGCCGGGAGGCTGGACGGAAGGCACGGAATTGCATTCCGGTTCACTTCAGGACTGCGTTCGTGTGGCGTCGAACAGGCTCGCCAACTCGAATAATGTACTTCATGGAGATGCGGAGTCACTCGGACTCTGCTAGCCACTTTACCGACTGCCCTGAGGCCTATTCCCTGGCTCTCTCGATGGCACTCCACAAATGTAGTTCCGAGTCGTTAGTTGAATCGACGGCATAACCGATGCCCGTCGCTTCCCCTGGCCCGTTAGTCGAACGGGTTGTTCGGCAGCTTCTCCTTGCCGGCTCGTGTCGAGAGTGCCCGCCACACACCTAGATGAACTCCTTCGGATATCTGCTGAACCGAGCCGTCCATCATCGACACGTTCACGCTCCCCTCGAAGTAACTTCGCGCGGTGATCGCCGCGTAGGTCGGTGAATAGTCCGCCGTGCCGCCGAAGTGGTTCTTTCCTTCCTGCTTGTTGGTCCAATCCGCGTCGAGAGTACCTGCGGCGGAGGTATTGACCGTGGCCCCGCCGGAACCGTCGCCGTCGGCAATCATCACTTTGGTATTGGGACCAAACACCGTCGTGAATCCGGAATGATGGGCATGCCCGTTGAACCACTCCGTGTGGGCCGTCTCCTTGTACTGATTGGGGGTTCCAATCATGCCGGCCAGTTGGGCGGGCGTCTCCGGCGGCACATCCCCCAGATCATCATGCGAGCGGTAAGAGTCGCGGAAGTAGGGATTCCATGCCTTGACTTCGGCGAACGACATCGTGGTGCTCAGGCCATCGGAGAAGTTGCGATCCTTGAGTCGACTGTTCGGATACGCGGCTCCGTCGCCACCTTCACCGGTCATCGGATCCCACACGAACCATCTACCCAAGTTAACCGCGTAGTTGATCGGGTGGTGCTTGCCTTGCCGAATCTCGTCTTGGGGTTCACCCGGCGATACATAGGTCGACACGCGCAAGGCGCTCAGTGGAATCTCCGAACCGTCCGCCAGCGCGAATAGCGGGCGATCTTCACCCGAGGGATTGTCCCCCGCCAGCTGCACATAATAGTTGTAAGGCTTCGCGAAATCGATCTCTTCGGCGATCAAGTTCTCTTCCAGGAAGGGCAACAACAAGACATGAATCGAGTAGCCTTCCAGATGCTCATAACCGGGGAAGGTCTGACGACTGTCGTCCGCATAATTATTCGGGTTGTACTCGCGGCTCTCATAACTCGGCGGATAGTAACCGTTGGCAGTGCGAAACTGCTGCATCGCCAGGGCGATGTTCCGCAGTCGATTTCTCGATTGAAGACTCTCGGCCGAGCTGCGGGCACCGTTCACCGCCGTCAGCAGGAGCGCCATCAAGATACTAATGATGAGAATGACCACCAGGATCTCGACCAGCGAGAAACCGCGTCGGTGGAGATGGGTGCGTGATCGGTTGGAATGATGGCGAGTTGTTTCGAGTTGCATTGCCTTCTCCTCAGGGCCCCTCAAGAATGTCCCACTAAGGAGTCTCGGCGAATGCAATGCGCGCGCCAATTCGCCAATTCTTCTCAATTCGCGGCAGACACGGAGGTTGCAGCAATTGACCTCGAATCGGACGATCACCAAGGTGTCACTTCATTCAGCGCGGGTGTCGAATCGATCGACATCGTCGCGCCAAGATCGCGCGAACTACTTGGCCGAGGAGTGAGTAGCCCATTCGGCCAGGGCCTAGACCGGCCCAGCCGCAAGCGGGCTGGTTGGCCTCCCCGGCTCGCATCCGGTAAACTTGGACAGGCCTGGGCCAGGCATCGGCATCTCGCCGAGTAATAAGAATTCGGCGAAGCTGCTCAAAGGAATTCCACTCTTGCGCTGGCCATTTCGACTTCAGATTCTCTTGCCAATGGTCAGCCTGATGCTGGCCGCGATTGTCGGCGTGAGTCTGTTCACCGCTTACCTGTCGGCCCAACGAACTCGACAGCAGATCGAGAACAAGCTGGGACAGGTCGCCGAGACACTCGCCACGTCGCAATTCCCGCTCACCGACGCGGTGTTGGAACAGGTACGAGGTCTGACCGGTGCCGAATTTGCCGTCGTCAATCACACCGGAAAGATCGCCGCCGTAAGTTCCCAGTTTCCTCGGTCCGCGCCGCTGCCTGCCGATAACAATGCCACCGACGGAGAAGGGTCGTCGCTCAATCGCCTCGTAAGAGTGGGCGGAGAAAGCTACTTCCGATCGCGCGTGCCGGTGATACTGGTCGGATCGGCCCACCCCGATGCCACGCTGCATATCCTCTACCCGGAAAGAAAATATCAACAGGCCTGGTGGGAGGTGGTCTATCCGCCGCTGTTGATCGGTGGCATCGCGACTTTGCTGGTCATGACGCTGAGCTTCTTTATCGCCTCCCGCGCTACTCGTCCGCTGCGACTTCTCCGTCAACAGGTCGGAGCCATCGCCCGGGGCGACTTTCGACTTCTCGATGTTCCGCCGCGAAACGACGAGATCAGTGACTTGAGTCAATCGGTCAACGAGATGGCAACCCGGTTGGCCGAGTACGAATCCGACGTGCGGCGCAACGAGCGACTTCGCACTCTCGGCCAACTCGGCAGCGGCATCGCCCACCAGATCCGCAACGCGGTGACCGGATGCAGCCTGGCCGTCGATCTCCATCGGCGCGAGTGCGGGACTTCCGATGAGAATCTCACCATTGCCAAGCATCAACTCCGGCTCATGGAGACCTTTGTCAATCGATTCCTGGCCCTGGGCAAGGCGCGGAGCCGTTCGCATCGGCCGGTCGATCTGAACGAAGTGGTCGACAATGTCCTGCTGCTGACCCAACCACTGGCCCGGCATGTGGGAGTGCAGCTCACGCGAGCCGACAGCCCAGCCAGGATGATCGTCTGTGGCGACTCGCGAGAGTTGGAACAGCTGCTCACCAACATCGTTATCAATGCCATCGAAGCCGCCTCCGCCAGCAGCACCCAAGCGCTCGCCTCGGCAACTTCCTCCTCGCCCGCTACCCTGGCTGCGTCGGAACCCACCTTCTCCGACTCGCAGCCGGTCACTGAGACGACTCCCACCGCGACCGCCGTTGAGCAGTGTCCGGCACTTTCGGCGGAACACGGGGTGAGTGTCTCGCTGCAAACCGGGGGCGACATGATCAACATCGAAATCGAGAATAGCGGCCAGCCTCCTGCGACAGACATCGAGTCCCGGATGCTGGAACCCTTCATCACCGACAAGCCGGACGGAACGGGCTTGGGCCTCTCCGTCGCTAACGAGATCGCCATGGCCCATGGTGGGGAGATCGACTGGCGCGCCGCTGACGGGGTAACGCGTTTTGTGGTGGCCATTCCGGCCCAGGATTCCGCAGGCAACAGGCCAACCGACCGAGCAAGCGAGTAGCCAACTGTGAAACGATTGCTGGTCATCGACGACGAACCGAGTATCTGCTGGGGCCTCACGCAAGTGGCCGAAGGTCTCGGCCTGGCGGTCAGCACCGCGGCGTCCGCCGAACAGGGTCTCGATCTTGCCGACGAGCTGACTCCCGATATGGTCATCCTCGATGTCCGTTTGCCCGGCATGGATGGCCTCACCGCCATGGGAAAACTGCGCGAGAAGATTGGCGACGCGCCGATCATCGTGATCACCGCCCACGGCGACTTGGAGACAGCAGTCCAGGCTGTGCGTCACAGCGCCTTCGAATATCTCAACAAGCCGTTTGATCTCGCTCAGGTCGAACATGTCTTGCGGCGTGCCGAGGCCAGCCTCGTGGCGCCCAAACGCCGACGCCAAGCGAAGGAGCGACTCGGCGACCTGGTCGGCAACTCCGCTCCGATGCAGGTGGCCTACAAGCAGATCGCGCTGGCGGCCGGCTCCGATGCCAGTGTGCTATTGCAAGGAGAAAGTGGTACCGGCAAGGAACTCGCCGCCCGCGCCATTCACCAATACAGTGCCCGCGGCAGCGGCCCTTTGGTGCCGGTCAACGTCGCCTCGCTGAGTTCGTCGCTGGCCGAGAGCGAACTATTTGGCCATGTCCGCGGCGCCTTCACCGGCGCGGAGCACTCCAGCGACGGCCTGCTTGTGAAGGCCGACGGCGGCACCCTGTTCCTCGACGAAGTGGCCGACATCCCGCTCGACGTTCAAGTCAAGTTGCTCCGCGCCCTCGAATACGGCGAGGTCCTCCCCATCGGCGCCGGCGTGCCGGTGAAGACCAACTTCCGCATCATTTCCGCCACGCATCAGAACCTGCTGCAACAGGTCGAAGCGGGCGCGTTTCGGCACGATCTCTACTTTCGCATCGCGGCGCTGCAGGTGACCATGCCACCGCTCCGCGAACGCCCTGAGGATATCGAAGATCTGGTCGACCATCTGCTGGCCAAGATCTGCGATGCCGGTCCGCTACCGCTGCTCTCGCCGGCAGCCCAGAGCGAGCTGCACGCGCGCCGCTGGATGGGCAACGTTCGCGAACTGCAGAACGCCATCGAGCACGCCGTCATCGCCGCGCGGGGAGGCACTATCGAACCGGCCCATCTGCCGCCGACCCACGACATCAACATGGCCCGTCGCGCCGGCGCCGCAGCCGACCAGAAGACGCAAGACGAGGATGCGCAAGACGAGGATGCGCAAGACGAGAATGCGCTCGACAGGGCCCTGGCGGAACTGGTTCGGCGGTGGACGGAGGGGGCGCTACGAGACAATGAGGATGCCTCGAACTTGTACGACGAGCTGCTCAAGCGTGTCGAACCGGCCATGCTGCGGGCGGCGCTCGAGAAACATCAGGGCCAGTACGCCGCGGCGGCCCGTCGGCTGGGAATCCACCGCACGACGCTCCGCAAGAAGCTCGAGCAGTACGACGCCGATGGTCAGGATAACGGCACCGCGGCGAAGTGATCTCTCACCTCAGCCCGCCACGGCGTGAGAATTTCGACCGCCGCCTGATCGCGATCTGGAAAGAGGACTACAACACGGTTCGGCCGCACAGTTCGCTGGGGTACGTCGCCCCGGCAAGGCACGCGGCCCTATGGGCGGCGACGAGCATCGCTCCGCTCAGCTTTCCGCGGCACACAGGAACTACTCAAGCCCAACTTCCATAACGGGTGGTACAGAAAGTTGAAGCTGGTCAGAACTATGGCCGTTGGACGGGCTGAAAAAAATCGGGGAGCTCTACCTGCAAAGCACGGAGGTAAATGAAGGACAGCTGCAGATGCTCCAGAAGGCCCTGCCGAATTGTGCGATCGTTCAGTGACCGACCAAGAGGCGCCACCTCGCCGCCGCGAGTCGGTGTTGCGAACGGGCAAGGGGAAGCGGGCAAGGCGTTTCGGCTTAAGACAACGCGGGTGGCACGGACTTACACGATCGGGAGGGCGAGGCTCCTGCCGAGCCAGGTCGGTGTTTGCGGGCAATCCGCACAGCCTACGGACCGGCCGAACGATCGTCCGCGTACTCATGTAGCCCGAAGCGTGAGCGAGGGACACGACCCATCGGTTTGCCACTTGCGAGATAGGATCTCGGTGCGTAGAGTGGCGGCGTCCCATGTGGCCCATTGGATGTCCCCTAAATATGGGGGGTAAATTCTGTCGATAATAGTTCTGGAGACGCGATGACGCGAAGGTTCGCGCTCGGCGTCTTCCGTCACATGAAGGCAAATTCGCTTGGGAGGCAGTTGCTATGGTTGTGCAAGATCGCTACCAACAGTCGAAATCCGACGATGGTCGATTGATCGCGATTATAACGACACGTCTACCCACGACGATAACTGTTGCCTCACCGGGAATTGAGCGCAGAAACAAGAGTCTTAACTATTGGCTTTGCCGCTGTCTGCTGGGCTCTATTATGTGCGCGCTGATAACGCTATTTGAGCACTCGATTTACTGTCGACCCGCACACCCAGCTCCTCCGCAGCCGGTCTCGCGGGCGTCGGTTGACCCTGTGTCGACGAATCGGTTCACCAACGAGGCTGTTACTTACGATAGGACTTCTCGGCGACGGTACAGATGGCCGCCTCGCAGTCATCGCGTTTGGAGGCCAGATACCCGGCCTACCATGAACCGCCGAAGTTGACAGTTGTGCTCGCTACCCCGCGCGGGAGGCACGGGCCGCCGAATTGGCTGTCCGTGTTGCGAACGAGCAAGAGGGATGGTGCAGACGCCTCGGCTCGAAACGACGCCTTATTCGAGGGCTGATTTCTTCTCGTCCTCTTGTGCAGTCCGCGGGGACACGCCAGTTCTTTCCTTCCCTCTCCTCCACTACTTGACACAGTAGAGGAGGGGGCCATAACTAGGGGTGTCGCTCGGTTACGCTCGCTCTTCAGGCAAGGTCTCGCCGTACTTTCAAGTCTTTGGGGGACATCCCATGTCAAAATCGAATTCGAGTGATTCAGCGTGCAAGTGTTGCAAGTGTAGAGACTCTAAGGTTGACTGGTTTAGTCTGTCCAGCGTTTTCTTGGCCTTATTCGCAATCGGCGTTTCGATTTACGGTATAAACGTGGCCAATGACGCTCAGGAACGCGTCGAGCGGCTGCAATTCCATGGGAATCCGTACGCCTATCTTGAGATGAAGGCAGACCCCAAGGCCGACCCTCATTGGCTCAGCGTGATCATTCACAATTCTGGGAAGTTTGCACCGATATCCGTCGTTCACGTGACAGTGTCAACACCCGATGGCAAGAAGGCGACCAGGCTCACACCACGAAGATTTGATAAGAAGGGACCTGAATGGGATGGCGAAGACAGACCACGTCCGGTGAAAGCAGGTGGCAATTATGAATGGTCTGTTGACGCGAAGACGGAAACGGACGCGAAGGAACTGAACCAAAAGCTCAAGACGCTGGCCGAGTCAGAGATGCTTCTTGTCGAAATCGAAACCGCGGATAAGAAAAATTACTCCGCGGAAATCCCCTGAGAACTCAATGAAGAAGACGGTTACAAACATTGGTTCTCAGATTATTTGCCTATGATTGAAGTCGAACAGGGGAGTCTAGGAATGTAGAGTGCCTCATGGGCATTGCCCAAGTTAGCTTGTGGTAAAGATGCCACTCGAGCGGGAGCGACTCTTCACTCCCGGATGGTCTCAGCCGAATCGGCTGCCCGTGTTGCGAATCAACAAGGGGTATGAGGTAGGCGCCTCGGATCAGGAGACGCCCGGTTCGAGGCTTGATTTATCGTCTTCCTACTGTGCCTTCGGTATCTACGACAATCTGTGAGGTTTTCCGTACTACTTGTATAGAATTCTGCTCAAGAATCATCTGAGGATGACTCTTCACGCGAACGTGCTTCTTTACCTCCGACCTCAAAAATCGCTGAAGGATAGAAGGTAAGAATCGGGTTGTCTCGAGATTGACCGGTGTCTATCGCCTGTCGGACAAAATTCGCGATTTCAGCTCGATGCGTGTCGATGTCTGCAATCGCCCAATGGACGTCATCCAGAGCGATCGTGATTGTGCGAAAATTACCAACGTCGAAAGGAATCTTGTCACCTTTGCGAATGACGTGAACTGTCGGTTTGCCCGTAACGTGCCTGAGACAAAGCTCATAAAATACGTTCGGATTGTTGTATGACAGGTCTGCGATCACTAAGCGGCTATTGAGGATGTAATCTATGATTTGCTTTGAAATCATTCCGGAGTTTGTTATCTCATCTGCTCTAACAACTTCGAGTTTCTGTTCTTCAAGTGCCCTTCGCACGTATTGATTCAGAACGGTATCTGAGTGCCGACGTTGTTCGACCGCCGCCGGATCGTCCGATGCGAGGTCGCCGATGGGAGGTCGCCGATGGGAGCAATAAAGAAACACGTTTTCTCGTAATCTAGTTTCGTCGCGGAGGGTGCGACGTTTTTATCGCCTTGGTCATTGGGAGGCGTTGCGTCCAGGTCGTCGTCCTCGGGGGATATTGCAAGATTCTCGTGCGCGTCTTCGATCTTTAGAAGGTGCTTTACTCCACCGATTGTCCTAAGTAAGTCAAGGTATTTTGCATTGCCAACGAAAATGTCAACACAAGGTCTCCGATCACCTTCATCCAACGTTTCCAATCTGTCCTGCATTACCTCAAGAGACGGCATGGGTTTTCCAGAAAAAGCAACGTAGAGCTGGTTGAGCGGATCGATCTCTTCGATGCACAACTTAAAGGCAGCCAGTCTTTTCTCGGCGAGCGATGTCCCGTCCTCGACCACTTTCCGTCCCGTGTCCGTAAGGCTGAGCTGGTTAGCCGCATGGCTTCCGGTGGTCAGCCCGTACTTTCCTGAATTAGTGATTAACTCACGCGTGTTTTGGCTAGACGGGTTGAGGTCCATTAGTTGAAGAAGTCGAAGTCGGCGAACTGGTTCACCTGACGCATGCTTCATAATTCCCTGCGCGATGGCCAGTGCTTCGTCGAAAACAAGAACAGGATAAGGTTTTCTGCCTCGACGCCGAGATGCGCTCGGTTTATTTGTGGTTGCCCCTTTTTTTGTTTTCTTCGATCGCTTTTCTTGAGTCGATCTGGACGGAGGTTGTTTCTTGTTCGATTTCGCGGTCGACTTGGTACTCGTCTTGCGCTTCTTCGTAGTTTTCACGTTCTTCTTCTTCATTTGTTTCTTCTTCAAGGTATTCTAGTTCTTAGTCTCCAGTACTGGTTTGCTCCTGGAACTACCAGTCATAAACAGGATTTGCTGGCCATCATGAACGATCTGCTCCCAATCTTTTCGTTCGAGTCGTTCTTGGCCGATTCTCCGATCGCCCCATGGGTCTCTGGCAAGCGCGGTCCCAAGCATGAAGTCCCCGACAGTGAGTCTATCAGCTCTGTTTTGTCCTGTCACGAAAAACCCTTGGATGGACACGCGAGCAACAGCATTTTGAACTGAGATCTTATCACGGGTGGCACGGACAGACGATCCGACTATCCGTGGTGCGAACGGGTAAGAGGTGCAAAGTAGAAGACTCAAACAAAAAAGACGACCGGTTTGAGGGCCGATTTGATGTCGTCCTCTTGTGCCACCCTGAGGGGATGGCTCGGCAGGAGCCTCGCCCTCCCGGGCGCGTCGTTGGTGACGTCTCTCCCTCGCACTTCGGGCTGTATAATCAAATCGCCCTCAGCAGCCATCCAACTATCTCAGGGCTGTTTAAGAAGATTGGCGGGTACCCGCATGCTCTCTCGTTACACGATGTACCGTCGTCGGCCGGTCGACGCGCCGCCGCTGCCCGAGGGTTTGCGGCAGGATACGCGTTACTCCACACGGCATGTGCTGCGGCCGACGCGCGAGATAGTCGAGGCCTACCTGGCCGCCCCCTCGGACGCCGCCTGGAAGACATTTCGCAAAGCCTATCTGGCCCTGCTGCGCGAACGGTTCCGCGCGGACCGCGCCCGCTTTGACGAGCTGGCGGAGTTGGCCACCGACGGCGATCTGTTTCTCGGCTGCAGCTGCCCAACGAAGAAGAATCCCCAGGTGGGGCGGTGCCACACCTACCTGGCACTGGAGTTCATGCGAAAGAAGTATCCGCGGCTCAAGGTTGTGGTGCCGGAGTGAAGCCGTCGCAGTGAGAAGCGCTCGGGGTAGGGTGGTGCCTGCCGGCAGCCACCACCAGTCGAGGCGAAGGTTGTTTTCCGGTTCCCTCGCTCACGCGTCGGGTTGCTGGCTCCGCAGGAGCGTCGCCCTCCCGGGTAAGGCTGTAGGGTGCGTGCGAGCGCGCACCCTACCAATGCCTCGGAAGCAGGTGCGCCATTTTGAAGCTTGAATTGGGTGGGGATTTTGGTAGGGTGATATGAACGGATGGATAGTATTTGGAGTTGGGGTTTTGGTACTGCGTCGCGGCGACAGCATGCCCACGGCGAGCGTGGGCATGGCACCCGGCAAGGACGGGTTGGTTGTGTCCCCCCGCTCACGCGTCGGGTTACTCGTGTAGCTGGGACGGGTTGCTAGTGTCCCTCGCTCACGCGTCGGGTTACTTGCGTAGCTGGGACGGGTCAGGAGATTCGCCCACAACAGGGTGCTCGGTTGCTGGCTCCGCGGGAGCGTCGCCCTCCCGACAACCGACTACACCTCCCGACAACCGACGGCAGCGCCTGACGAACGATCGACAGGTAACAACCGGAAAACGAACCGACAGCAACAGAACAGCCCCGAACAATTTGGGCAGGGGGTCGACGCCAGCAACCACGTCGGGCCGCCGGTTAGTAGCAACGGATCGAACAACAACGGAACGAACACCGAACAGAGTGGGAACAAACACCGAACGTGTGGCGAACAGAAGGCGAACCAACATCGTGAAAGCGATCAACAGAAGGGGAGCGGCCGGCCGACAATAGAGAGCCTTGATTGCAGAGTCCGCAGGACTTTTTCTCGACGCGACGCGCGAACCAAACGGCGACTGGTTACGTCTTACTAAGGAGACACAGCTGGGGTGGGCAGGGCAGCTGCCCCGGGTGCATGGTGTTGTGAGTGCTTTACAGTTAGCCGATGTGGCTGCTCGTGATGCGTCACGGGGTGAGGCTGCGGTGATTGTAGAACAGCCGGGGTATAGCTCTCTGGAGGGACCTGCTGGTCTTTGCCAGAGGGCGTCAGCGGCGGTCGGTCGAGGTCGCTGTGAGGGCCGACTGTGAGGGCCGAAAAGAAATTCTTGATTTCTTCAAATCGCCCGTTGACAGCACCGCCGCGATCAGTAGAATTACGGATCTCCAGTCACGAAGCTCATATCATGAGTGAGTGACAGGAGTTACGGGCGACCTGCGGCGAACTTGAGCCGAGAGGCTCAAAGTCGACAATGGTTGTCTGCAGTTCTTTGGCAATTTGGAAGTATATCCTCGTCATCAGTATGAGACTGTACTGTTGATGGACTGATGCGTCTTTCACGAGGCGTATCGGAACGTCTACTTCAAACGTTTTCATTTGGCTAGTCACGCGGGGACTTTGAATCGGTGCTCTACCCTTTGGGTTTTGAGTATTGTGCAGGAGTTTTTCCCGCTAAGCAGTTAAATTGAAGGGTTTGATCCTGGCTCAGAATGAACGTTGGCGGCATGGATTAGGCATGCAAGTCGAGCGAGAAGTCACTGTTTGAAGCTTCGGCCGATAACTTTGATGGACAGCGGCGAAAGGGAGAGTAACGCGTGGATTATCTGCCTCTAGATTCGGGATAGCAGGGGGAAACCGCTGGTAATACCGAATAATGTCTCCGGACCAAAGGTGTGATTCCGTCTAGAGATGGGTCCGCGGCCTATTAGCTTGTTGGTGGGGTAATGGCCTGCCAAGGCGATGATGGGTACCGGGTGTGAGAGCATGGCCCGGCTTACTGGGACTG